>MPMF02376126.1_pt1 | contig 30339 bp, 32 predicted proteins | sample 1617271 | NCBI WGS metagenome assembly MPMF02 (sample SAMN05944812, study PRJNA350692) | marine metagenome | biome: marine; feature: ODZ; material: water; isolation source: 120 m water sample prefiltered with 30 um filter, filtered on to 0.2 um... | place: Pacific Ocean | collected 2012-04-09... | reverse complement strand
TGGCCGGCGTTATGGCCGCCCTGGAAGCGCACCACCACGTCGGCCCTTTCGCTGAGCCAATCGACGATCTTGCCCTTGCCTTCGTCGCCCCATTGGGCGCCAACCACTGCCACGTTGGCCATCTTGCTATTCCGCCCCTAGTCCAGCGCGACGACTTCGCCGCCCTCGAGGATGTGGCTGCAACCCAGGCGCCGGGCCTGGGCGCGATCGTCGGCCACCGCCTCCAGCCCCTGGATGGCCCGCCGGCCCTCGGCCCTCAGCGCCCGGGCCTGGTTGGGGTCGCAGCCCGGCGGCAGGTAGACCGCCTCGGCAGGCCCGTTCTCAGGCAGGGCACGCAGCAGCGTATCCATGAAAATGGTGAAGCCGGTGGCCGCCTCGCCGTTGCTTAAGCGGTAGCGTCCGCCGCGGCCGAGCTCGCCGCGCGTCTCGCGGGCGAACAGCGAAAAGCTGATGCCGCTGTGGTATTCGAGGCCGCGGAACTCGACCGGATCGATGGTCAGGCGAAGTTCGGGCAAGGCCGCCTCGACGCCGGCCACGACGCCAGCCAGATCCTCGCACATGGCGGCTGCCGGGGCCGGCAGCTCGAGCGCCGCCAGCGCCGCCAGACAGGTCCCTGCCGGTCCCGCCGCCTCCAATAGCGCGCCCAGCGCCCGGGCCGGAGCGGCCTCGAGCTCATTGAGCGCCGCCGCGTCCTTGCGGTCGAGCGCCAATCGGGCCCGCCCGGTGCTCTCGGCAGTCATACCCAGCCCGGCGCAGACCTCGGGCACCAGCAGCGGCAGGCCGAGATCGAGGCTGAGCTCGGCCACGCCGAGCCGGCCCAGGCCCTCGCCGGCCAGTTGGATGACCTCGGCGTCGGCGGCCAGGGCTTGGCTGCCGATCAGCTCGGCGCCGACCTGGGCAAACTGGCGCTCCGGTCTGAGCTGGCTGCCGCGCACCCGCAGCACCTGGCCGCCGTAAGACAGCCTGAGCGGCCGGGGCGCTTCGGCCAGGCGGCTCACGGCGATGCGGGCGACCTGGGGCGTGATGTCGGAACGCACCCCCATCATGCGCTGCGAGACCGGGTCCATGAGGCGGAACATCTGCGCCGTCAGGGCCTGGCCCGGACCCTCGATCAGGCTTTCCTCGAACTCCACCAGCGGCGGCTGGACGCGCTCGTAGCCGAAGCTCTCGAAGGTCCGCATCAGGGCCGCGATGGCCTGGGCCTCGAAGTCGGCCTCGGGCGGCAACGTATCGTGCAGCCCGGCCGGCAGAAGCGCTTTGTTGACGGTCTCGATCATGGCGAGCGCAATCCGCGTTTAGAACTTGAGCGCCTTGGCCTGGCGCACGTTGGGCAGCTCGCCGAGCTGGCGCAGCAAGTCGTCGCTGATCGGGTCGTCGATCTCGATCAGCGAAAGCGCGTCGCCGCCGGGCTGGGCACGGCCCAGATGGAAGGTGGCGACGTTGACGCCGGCGGCCCCCAGCGTGTTGCCGACGTTGCCGATGGTGCCGGGCTTGTCTTCGTTCATGAGGAACAGCATGCGCGGCGCGAGGGTCGCTTCCAGCTTGATGCCGTTGACCTCGACCAGGCGCGGATCCTGGTCGCTGAAAAGCGTTCCGGCGACCGAGCGCTGGCGCCGCTCGGAGGTGACGCTGAGGCGGATCAGGGTCTGGTAGCCGGGCGACGTCTCGTGGGTCAACTCGCTGATCTCGATGCCGCGCTCCTTGGCCACGCTAGGGGCGTTGACCATGTTGACGCTGTCCATCAGTGGCGTCAGCAGGCCGGCCAGCACCATGGCCGTCAGCGGCTTGGTGTTGAGCGTCGCCACCTGCCCGGCGTACTCGATGGTCACCGCCTTGAGGCCGGATTCGGTGATCTGGCCGGCGAAACGCCCGAGCTGATCGGCGAGCTGCATGTAGGGCTTGAGCTTGGGCGCGTCCTCGGCCGACACCGACGGCATGTTGAGGGCATTGGCGACGGCACCCTTGAGGAGATATTCCGACATCTGCTCGGCCACCTGCACCGCCACCTTTTCCTGGGCCTCGGTGGTCGAGGCGCCGAGGTGCGGCGTGGCCACCACGTTGTCGAGGCCAAACAGCGCGTTCTGGCGCGCCGGTTCTTCTTCGTAGACGTCGAGCGCGGCACCGGCGACCTGGCCCGAATCCAGCGCCGCCTTCAGGTCCGCCTCGACGACGAGGCCGCCGCGGGCGCAGTTGATAATGCGCACGCCTGTCTTCATCTGGGCCATGGCGCCGGCGTCGATGATGCCGCGCGTCTGCTCGGTCAGCGGCGTGTGCAGGGTGATGAAATCGGCCCGGGCGAAAAGCTCGTCGAGCTCGACCTTCCTGAGGCCCAGGCTTTCGGCACGCTCGGGCGAGAGGAAGGGATCGTAGGACATCACCGTCATTTTCAGGCCCTGGGCCCGGTCGGCGACGATGGCGCCGATGTTGCCGCAGCCCACCAGGCCCAGCACCTTGCCCGCCACCTCGACGCCCATGAAACGGGATTTCTCCCACTTGCCGTCATGGGTCGAGCGGCTGGCCTCGGGGATCTGGCGGGCCAACGACAGCATCAGGGCGATGGTGTGCTCGGCCGTTGTGATGGCGTTGCCAAAGGGCGTGTTCATGACCACGATGCCCCGGTCGGTGGCGGCCGGTACGTCGATGTTGTCGACGCCGATGCCAGCCCGCCCAACCACCTTGAGCCGGCCGGCGGCGGCGATGATGTCGGCCGTCACCATGCTTGCCGAACGCACCGCCAGGCCGTCGTATTCGCCGATCACGGCGGCCAGTTCCTCGGGCGCGAGGCCCACCTTCTCGTCAACCTCGACACCCCGGTCACGGAAGACCTGGGCGCAATTGGGGCTCATCTCGTCGGATATCAGGACTTTGACCATGGTCCACCCTCAGGCCCGCTGGGCCAGTTCAGTTGCCCCCCCAAAACCCGCGCCCTCTCAGGCCGCGACCTCATCGTAGGCCCAATCGAGCCAAAGCGTGAGGGCCTCCAGATCGGCGCTGTCGACGGTGGCGCCGCCCCAAATGCGCAGCCCCGGAGGGGCATCGCGGTAGGAGCCGATATCGTATGCCACCTCTTCCTCCGCCAGCAACTTAACCATGGCCTTGGCCGTGCTCGCCTGGTCCTCGGGCGAGAGCCCCGAGGGAACGAGGGTGAGGCAGATCGAGGTCGAGGATCGCTCGCTTGGCCTCTGCGCCAGGAATTCGACCCAGCCGGTTTTCTCGACCCAGGCTTCGATCGCGCCCAAGTTGGCCCGGCTGCGCCCGATCAATCCCTCGAGGCCGCCAACGCGCTGGGCCCAGTCCAGCGCCGAAAGGGCGTCCTCGACGCAGATCATCGAGGGCGTGTTGATGGTTTCGCCGCGGAAGATGCCCTCGATGATCTCGCCGCCCTTGGTCAGGCGGAAGATCTTGGGCAGTGGCCAGGGCGGCGTGTAGCTTTGCAACCGCTCGGCCGCCCTGGGACCCAGCAGCAGCATGCCGTGCGCCGCCTCGCCGCCCAGCACCTTCTGCCAGGAAAACGTGGCGGCGTCGATCTTCCGCCAATCCATCTCCATGGCCATGACGGCCGAAGTGGCATCGCAGATTACCAGGCCTTCACGATCGGCGGCGATCCAGTCGGCGTTGGGCAAACAGACGCCCGAGGTGGTGCCGTTCCACAGCGTCACCACGTCGCGCCCGAAGTCGACGCCGGAAAGCTCGGGCAGTTCGCCATAATCGGCCTCGAAAAGGCGCACGTCGCCCAGCTTGAGCTGCTTGACCACGTTGGTCACCCAGCCCTTGCCGAAGCTCTCCCAGGCCAGCACGTCGACGCCGCGTTGGCCCAGCAGCGACCACAGCGCCATTTCGACGGCGCCGGTGTCCGAGGCCGGTACGATGCCGACACGCCAGCCCTCGGGCAGGCCCAGCAGCGCCCGGGTCTGGTCGATCACCGCCTTCAGCCGGGCCTTGCCCTCGGCCGCCCGGTGCGAGCGTCCGACCAGGGCATCAGCCAGGGCGACCGGCGTCCAGCCGGGATGCTTGGCGCAGGGGCCCGAGGAAAAGTGAGGCCGCGCGGGACGGACGGTCGGTTTCATGTTGGTTCACCCTCGGCACCAAGTGCGGCGCGGACTCTTGGGGACTGAGGGTCGATTGTCAACGCATATCCCGCCGCTTTGCAAGTGGTTGACTCGCCGCATGGCGCATGGCTTGGTGGCCGGCCAATAAAGCGAGAAAACCCCATGATCCCCTGCCAGCGAGAGCTTTTCGACCTGCCCGACGAGATCGCTTATCTCAACTGCGCCTACATGTCGCCGCTCTTGGATGCGGCGGTGGCGGCGGGCCGGACGGGGCTCGCTCTGAAGGCCCGGCCCTGGACCATTACCCACGATGATTTCTTTAGCCAGTCGGCCGCCGCGCGCGAGGCTTTCGGCCGCCTCATCGGGGCCAATGGCGGCGACGTGGCGATAATCCCCTCGGTGAGCTACGGCATGGCCCTGGCGGCGGCCAACTGCGAATGCGACGAAGGTCAGCGCATTATCGTGCTGGCCGAGCAGTTCCCCTCGAACATTTACGCCTGGCGCGAGCTGGCCGGGCGCACGGGCGGCCAGGTGGTGACGGTGGCCCGGCCGGCCGACGGCGACTGGACGGCGGCGCTGCTGGCCGAGCTCGACGAGCGCACGGCGGTGGCGGCATTGCCGCACTGCCATTGGACCGACGGCGGCCTGGTCGACCTGGAAGCCATCGGTGCGCGCTGCCGCGAGGTGGGGGCGGCACTGGCCATCGACGCCACCCAGTCGCTGGGCGCCTTCCCCTTCGACGTGGGCCGCGTGCAGCCCGATTTCCTCATCGCCGCCTGCTACAAATGGCTGCTCGGACCCTACAGCCTGGGGTTCGTCTACGTGGCCCCGGAGCGCCAGAGCGGCCGGCCGCTCGAGTTCAACTGGATCGCCCGGAAAAACTCCGAGGACTTCACCGGCCTGGTCAACTACCGCGACGAATTGCAGCCCGGCGCCCGGCGCTACGACGTGGGCGAGACTTCGAACTTTGCCCTGATGCCGGTGGCCAATGCGGCGCTCAGGCAGATCCTCGACTGGGGCGTCGACGAGATCGCCGAAACCCTGGGCGCCATGACGGCCGACATCGGCCAGCGTGCCACGGCGCTGGGCCTCAGCGTCGCGCCGCCGGAGCGCCGCGGCAGCCACTTCATCGGGCTGCGTTTTGCCGAGGGCGTGCCGGCGGGGCTGATGGAGCGCCTGGCGGCCGAGCAGGTCTACGTCAGCGTGCGCGGTGATTCATTACGTGTCACCCCGCACCTCTACAACAACGCGACCGACGTAGACCGCCTGTTCGGGGCCCTGGAAGCGGTGCTGTGAGCCCAGAATTCGTAGCCCATCCCGAACGCCTCTACGGCGACCTCTCCGGGCCCGGCTTCGACGTCGTCCGGGCGCGGCGCGAGACGCCCGGCTGCCAAAACGTGCTGCACTTCAACAACGCCGGTGCGGCGCTGATGCCCGAGACGGTGCATACGGCGCTGGTGCGCCACCTCGATCTGGAGCTGCAGCTCGGCGGCTACGAGGCGGCGGCCCGGGCTGAGAGGCCGCTCAACCGGGTCTACGATTCCCTGGCACGCTTGCTCAATTGCAGCGCCGGGGAAATCGCCGTGGTCGAGAACGCGACGCGAGCCTGGGACATGGCGTTTTATGCCCTCGATCTCGGCCCGGGCGACCGCATTCTTACTTCGGCCGCCGAATACGCCTCGAACTACATCGCCTATTTGCAGGTGGCGCGGCGCAGCGGCGTCCGGGTCGAGGCCGTGCCGTCCGACGAGACGGGGCAGATCTCGCTGGCGGCGCTGGAACAAAGCATCCGCGACGCTGAGCCCCGCCCCTATCGCTTCCGCAAGATGGAATAAGCCTCATGAAGCGTCGGTCTTGAGCGCCGCGATGAAGGCTTCCTGGGGAATATCGACCTTGCCGAAGCTGCGCATGCGTTTCTTGCCGGCCTTCTGCTTCTCCAGCAACTTGCGTTTGCGTGTGACGTCGCCGCCATAGCACTTGGCGGTAACGTCCTTGCGCAAGGCCCGGATGGTCTCACGCGCAATGATGTGGCCGCCGATGGCGGCTTGTATCGGGATCTGGAAGAGCTGGCGCGGGATCAGCTCCTTCAGCTTTTCGCACATGACGCGGCCCCGGGCGACGGAATTGGATTCGTGGACGATGGTGGCCAGGGCATCGACGGGCTCGCCGTTGACCAGGATCGACATGTTCACGAGCCGGCTGGAGCGATAACTCTCGAGCTGATAATCGAAGCTGGCGTAGCCCCGCGAGACCGACTTCAGGCGGTCGTAGAAGTCGAACACCACCTCGTTCAAAGGCAACTGGTAGATGACCACGGCGCGGTTGCCGCTGTACGTCAGATCCTGCTGGATGCCGCGGCGCTCCTCACAGAGCTTGAGCACGGCGCCCAGGTGCTCGTCGGGCACCATCACGGTGGCCCGGATCCAGGGCTCCTGGATGTCGGCAATGTGCACGGGATCGGGCATGTCGACGGGGTTGTGGAGCTCGAGTTCCTGGCCGTCGTTCTTGGCCACCCGGTAGATGACGCTGGGTGCCGTGGTGATGAGGTCGAGGTCGTACTCGCGGATCAGGCGCTCCTGCACGATCTCGAGGTGCAGCAGACCAAGGAATCCGCAACGGAAGCCGAAACCCAGCGCTGCCGAGGTCTCGGGCTCGTATTGGAAGCTGGCGTCGTTGAGGCGCAACTTGGCCAGGCTCTCGCGCAGGCGCCCGAAATCGCCGGCATCGATGGGGAAGAGGCCGCAAAAGACCACCGGCACGCTGGGCTTGAAACCGGGCAGCGGCTGGGCCGCCGGTTTGCGCTCGTCGGTGATGGTGTCGCCGACCTGGGTCTCGGCGACTTCTTTTATGCTGGCCGTGAAATAGCCGATCTCGCCCGGGCCCAATTCGGCACGCGGCTCGAGTTTGGGCGTGAAGACTCCGAGCTGCTCGATCTGGTGGCTCGTCCCGGCCGCCATCATGCGCACCTTCTGGCCCTTGCGCAGCACGCCCTCGCGCACCCGCACCAGGATCATCACGCCGAGGTAGGGGTCGTACCAACTGTCCACCAGCATGGCCTGCAGCGGCGCCTCGGTCTCGCCATCAGGCGGCGGCAGGCGCTCGACCAGGGCCTCGAGCACGTCCTCCATGCCCTGGCCCGTCTTGGCCGAGACCTCGATGGCCTGGCTGGCATCGAGGCCGATGACGTCCTCGATCTGCTGGCGCACGCGATCGGGCTCGGCCGCCGGCAGGTCGATCTTGTTGAGCACGATGACCACTTCGTGGTCGACCTCGATGGCCTGGTAGACGTTGGCCAGGGTCTGGGCCTCGACCCCTTGGCTGGCGTCGACCAGCAGCAACGATCCCTCGCAGGCCGCCAGGCTGCGGCTCACCTCGTAGGTAAAATCGACGTGGCCGGGTGTGTCCATGAGATTGAGCTGGTAGGGCGTACCGTCGGCGGCACGGTAGTCGAGTCTGACCGTCTGGGCCTTGATGGTGATGCCGCGCTCGCGCTCGATATCCATGGAATCGAGCACCTGCTCGCGCATCTCGCGCGCCTCCAGCCCGCCGCAGAGCTGAATCAACCGGTCCGCCAGAGTCGACTTGCCGTGGTCGATGTGGGCGATGATGGCGAAGTTGCGGATGTGGGCGGTGTCGCTCATGTGGGGGCTTCTAGCACCGGTGGCGGGTGGTGCCAAGCAAGCGCTAGTCCTCCAGCAAATCCGGCAGCTCGTACGGCACCTCGGTGGTGTGCAGGATCTTGAGCATACCGTTGCCGCGCAGCACCGGCTCGCCGTCCGCTGTCAGCACGCAGTCGGCGAAAACGTAATTGCGCGTGGTCTTGAGGAAACTGGTGCGGCCCTCGATCCAGGCGCCGACTTTGGCCGGGGCCACGAAGTCGCAATTGAGGTTAACGGTGGGCAAAAAGGCCTCGATGCCTTCCTGGGCGAAAGCGGCGAGCCAGAGCTGCATGTCCACCAGCGTCATCAGCATGCCGCCCTGGCAGACCCCGGTGGCGTTGTCGTGGCGGGGCTCGACGTGGAAGCCGGAGATGAATTTTCCTTCCTCCAGGCGAGCGTACATGGGGCCGTTGAGGGTGATGAAATTCCCCGGGATCTTGACCCGGCGGAAGCCCGCGGGCGGCTCGAAGGCATCCTCCATGGTACTACCCGCCGACCTCGCCGGCTTCGAATAGGTGCTCCAGATCGAGCTTCCAGTCGGGCCGGTCGGGGTTCTTGAAGATGCCGCTGGCGCGCAGGATCGGCGTCTCGCCGACCATCAAACTTCCCTGGGCGAAGGTCAGGCCGCGGGTGGTCTTGACCACCTGGGTCTGGCCCTGGATCCAGTCGCCGGTGTGGGCCGGCGCCACGAAGTCGACGTTGAGGTTTATGGTTGGCAGGAAGGGCCCGACGCCGCTTTGCACCACGGCGGCGACGGCGAGCTGCAAATCCGCCACCATCATCAGCATGCCGCCGTGGCACATCATGGCGGCGTTCAAGTGGCGGTCCTCGACGCGGAAGCCGAGATGCAGGTTTCCTTCCTGCAGGCGGCCGTAGAGCGGGCCGTTGACGCCGACGAAGCCGCCGGGAATGCGCATCAGGCGGAAATCGGCGGGTGCGCCTTCAGACTCGGTATCGGCCATGGTCGTCAATCCTCGAACAACGCGCCGCGGTCGAACTCGATGCCCAGCGAGGGCGCGATGCGCATGAAGCCGTTGCCCCGCATCAGCGGACGCACGGCGGCAGGACGCCGGGCATCGCCCTGGCCGGCCGAGACCACCACGTCGGCCACGGTGTAGGGCTCGGCGGTGTTGACGAAATTGGTGCGCAGCTCGACCCACTCGCCGACCCGGGGCCGGTCGATGAGGTCGAAGTTGAGCGAGATCGAGGGCACGAAGGAGCGCAAATCGTCGTGCACCAGCGAGGCGAATCCGGTGTGCATGTCGGCCACCGAGAGCACCACGCCGGGGTGGCAAAAGCCGCGCCCGTCGTCGTGGCGGGGCCCCACCCGGAAGCCCTTGACGAAGCTGCGGTCCTCGTCCTCCAGGCGGCCGTAGAGCGGCGCCAGGCTGGCGTTGAAGAGGCCCGGCATGCGCAGACGGCGAAAGCCCGCGGCGCGGTCGTCGGGGGGCGGCGCCAGGTCCGGCGGCGGCGGCGCTGCGGCAAACAGCGTCTCCAGCGCCACCGCCCCCTCCTCGCCCCGGCGCCCGACGCCGCTGGCGCGCAGCACGGGCTGGCCGCCAATGCGCAAAAGCCCGCGCAAAAAGACCAGGTTGCGCGTGGTGTGCAGCACTTCCGTCTCGCCCTCGACCCAGGCGCCGACCGGGGCCGGCGCGAGAAAGTCGAAACTGAGCGCCATCATGCGCGGCAGGTGGTCGAGCCCGGCCCCGGCGGCGGCCCCGGCCGCCAGTTGCAAGCGCGCCAGCGACATCAGCATGCCGCCGTGGGAAACCTTGGCCGGATTGGTATGGCGTTCCTCGACGACAAAACCGAGATCCAGGCCGCCCGCGCGGCGACGGCCGAAAAAGGGGCCGTTCAGCGCCATGAAACCGCCCGGCAGCGCCAACGGCAGAAAGTCCGTCGGCGGTTGTGCCACCTCGCTTTCGGCTGCCGCCACGCCTCAGGTCCTGAGCTCGCCGCCGCTGGCCTTCGTCACCGCCGCCACGATTTTTTGCGAGGTGGCTTCTATTTCGGCTTCGGTAAGCGTTTGCTTTCGCGGCTGCAGGCGCACCCGGATGGCGATGGATTTCCTGTCGGCGCCCAGGGCCGGGCCTTCGAAGACATCAAACACCGAAACATCGACGATCAGAGCCTTGTCGGCGCCGCGCGCCGCCCGCACCAGGTTGCCGGCGGGCTCGTCGGCCCCCACCACGAAGGCGAAGTCGCGATCGACGAAGGGGAGATCCGAGCTATCCAGCACCGGCCGCGTGCGCGATGCCTTGGCGCGCGGTGCCGGCAGCGCGCTGAGGTTGGCCTCGAAAGCCACCATCGGCCCCTTGACGCCGAGCCGGTCGAGCACCCGGGGATGGACCTCGCCGAAGGCCGCCAGGATGGACTTGGGGCCCAGCCGCAAGGTTCCCGAACGGCCCGGGTGATACCAGGGCGGCGCCTCGCCGGCCACCTGCAGGCTGGCCACCGGCGCCCCCGCCGCCTGCAGCGCCGCCATGGCATCGGCCTTGGCATCGAAGGCATCGACCTCGCGCGGCGCCTCGAGCCAGTGGCGGGCGCCCGAGCGCCCCCGCCTCAGCCCTGCCGCCACCCGGTCCTGGCCCTCGGGCGTGGGGTCGCGCCAGCTCGGACCCACTTCGAAGAGGCCGAGGTCCTGGGCGCCACGGTCGACGTTGCGCCCGGCAGCGACGATCAGGTTGGGCAAGAGGCTCGGCCGCATGACGTCGAGCTCGCTGGAGATGGGGTTGGCCAGGCGTAGATCATCACGCACGCCGCCAAACAGATCGAGCCAGGCGGCCGCAGTGAAGGACCAGGTCACGACCTCCTGCAGACCGCGCGCCGCCAGCGCCCGGGTGGCCCAGGGGCCGCGGCGCTGCACCGGCGCCAGCGCCGGATGGGTAACCCGGCCGCCGGTATCCAGCGGCACCGCCGGCACCCGGTGGTAGCCGTAGATGCGGGTGACTTCCTCGACCAGGTCGGCCTCGCCGTCGACGTCCGAGCGCCACGAGGGCACGGCGACGCTGAAAACGTCACCTTCAGATGTGACCCCGAATCCCAGGCTTTCGAGGATCTCCGCGATGGCCTCGGGGGAAATCTCGATGCCACCCAGCGCCTTGATGCGCTCGGGCCTCAGCGTGACGTTTTTCCGCCAGGCCGGCTCGGCGCCGGCGATGACCAGCTCGCTGGCCTCGCCACCGCAGAGCTCCAGCACCAACAGCGTCGCCGCCTCGATACCCTCGACCACGGCGGCCGGGTCGAGGCCGCGCTCGAAGCGGTAGCGGGCGTCCGATTCGATCTGGTAGCGCCGGCCGGTGGCGGCGGTGCGCACGGGATCGAACAGCGCCGCCTCGATGAAAACATTCGTGGTGTCCTCGGTGCAGCCCGTCGAGACGCCGCCGATGACGCCGCCCAGGGCATGGGCGCCGTTGTCGTCGGCGATCACCGTGACCTGGTCGTCCAGCGTATAGGACTTGTCGTTCAGCGCCTCGACGACCTCGCCGGCCCGGGCCAGGCGCACCCTGATCTTGCCGGCGACCTGGTCGGGATCGAAGACATGCAGCGGCCGGGAGCGGTCGAAGGTGATGTAGTTGGTCATGTCCACCAGGGCCGAGATGGGCCTGAGCCCGATGGCTTTGAGGCGCTGTTGCAGCCAGGCCGGGCTGGGGCCGTTCTTGACACCGCGGATGTAGCGGCCGACGAAGTAGGGACAGGCCGCGGCGGTTTCCGGGTCGAACTCGAGCTCGACGCCCAGCGGGCTTTCGAAGGCACCGGCCACCGGGTCGGGGGTGCGGTCGCGCAAGCGCCCGATACCGGCCGCCGCCAGGTCGCGGGCCACGCCGCCGACACCCAGGCAGTCCTGGCGGTTGGGCGTGATGGCGATCTCGATGGCCGGATCGGCGAGGCCGGCGTGGGCGGCGAAGGGCTCGCCCAGCGGCGCTTCCATGAGCTCGATGATGCCTTCGTGTTCGTCCGACAAGCCCAACTCGCGTTCCGAACAGAGCATGCCGTTCGAAGGTACGCCGTGGATCTTGGCCGCCTTCAGCTTGTCGCCGCTGCCCGGCAGCACGCTGCCCACGGGCGCGAAGACGCCGTACATGCCGGTGCGGGCATTGGGCGCGCCGCAGACCACCTCGACGGTTTCGGACCCGGTATCCACGACACAGACCCTCAAGCGGTCGGCATCGGGGTGGGGCCGCGCCTCGACCACCCGGGCCACGGTGAAGGAGGCCAACTCGGCCGTGCGGTCCGAGACGTCTTCGACTTCGAGGCCGATGTTGGTCAGGGTGTCGACGATGGTCTCGAGCGAGGCTTCGGTCTCGAGGTGGTCCTTGAGCCAAGCGATGGTGAACTTCATCGCGCCAGCCCTCCGGCCAGGGTGGGCTGATCGGCCGGTGCGAAGCCATAGTGTTCGAGCCAACGGAGATCACACTCGAAGAAGGCGCGCAGGTCGGGGATGCCGTACTTCAGCATGGCGATGCGGTCGATGCCCATGCCGAAGGCGAAGCCCTGCCACTGGCTGGAATCGACGCCGGAATATTCCAAAACCCTGGGGTGCACCATGCCGCAGCCCAGGATCTCGAGCCAATCCTCGCCCTCGCCGATGCGCAGCTCGCCGCCCTCGTAGGAACAGCCGATGTCGAGCTCGGCCGAAGGTTCGGTGAAAGGAAAATGGCTGGGGCGAAAGCGCATGCGCAGGTTGTCGATCTCGAAGAAGGCGCGGGCAAAGCCCTCGAGGCAGCCCTTGAGATGGCCCAGGTGGATGTCGCGGTCGACGACCAGGCCCTCGACCTGGTGGAACATGGGGGTGTGGGTCTGGTCGGAATCGCAGCGGTAGGTGCGCCCGGGCACGATGATGCGGTGCGGCGGCGGCTCGGCCTGCATGTGGCGGATCTGCACCGGCGAGGTGTGGGTGCGCAGGCACATGGGTTCCGTGCCCTCGGCGCTCTCCAGATAGAAAGTATCGTGCATCTGCCGGGCCGGGTGTTCGGGCGGAATGTTCAGGGCAGTAAAATTGTAGAAATCGGTCTCGACGTCGGGGCCCTCGGCCACCGTGAAGCCCATGTCGGCGAAGATGGCGGTGAGCTCGTCGGTGACCTGGCTGACGGGATGGATGCGCCCGGCTGCCTGGGGCCGAACGGGGAGGCTGAGATCGAGGCTCTCTCCGGCCAGGCGGGATTCGAGATCCCCCTCCTTGAGCGCCGCCTGGCGGGCCTCGACGGCCGAGGCGATGCGTCCCTTGAGGGCGTTGAGTGCCGGGCCCGCCGTCTTGCGCTCGTCGGCCGACATGGCGCCCAGGCCCTTCATCAAGGCCGTCACCTGGCCCTTGCGGCCGAGCGCCCGGATGCGCACCTCCTCCAATGTCTCGAGATCCTCGGCGGCGGCCACGGCGGCGGCCAGTTCCTGGCTCAGTTGGTCGATGTCCTGCATGGTGTGCTCATGAAAAAAGGGGCCGTTCGCTGCGGGCCCCTTTTTACCGTTCTCCGGAAATTATCGTCGCTCGGGGCCCCGGTTCAGGCGGCCTCGGTCGCTGCCGTTCGGGCTTTCTCGACCAAGGCCGTAAAGGCCTCAGGCTGGCGCACCGCGAGGTCGGCCAGCATCTTGCGGTCGACCTCGATGCCCGCGGCCTTGAGGCCGTTGATAAATCGGCCGTAGGTGGTGCCGTTAAGCCGCGCCGCTGCGTTGATGCGCTGGATCCAGAGGCGGCGGAAATCGCGTTTGCGTCGGCGCCGGTCGCGGTAGGCGTATTGCAGGCCCTTCTCGACGCGTTCGATGGCGACGCGGAAATTGGACTTGCCGCGGCCGGAATAGCCCTTGGCCGCATCTATGACTTTCTTGTGGCGGGCGTGCCTGGTGACGCCCCGAGAAACCCGTGCCATGGTGCTGCCTCAGCCGTAGGGGATGAATTTCTTGACGATCTTGGCGTCCGGCTTGGACATGATCGTGCTGCCGCGCAGGTTGCGGATCTGCTTGTTGCTGCGCTTGATCATGCCGTGCTGCTTGCCGGCCTGATTGCGCCGCACCTTGCCCGTGGCGGTGAGGCTGAAACGCTTTTTGGCACTGCTCTTGGTTTTGAGCTTGGGCATTTTGCTGTCCTTGCGCGTGGTGAAGGTGAGCTTCGGAGCGAACGCGGCATGCCCGTAAACTCGCCGGAACGCTCGGGAGCGAGGGTTATATAGGCACCATGGGGCGATTGCAAGGCGACCAGGGGGCTTGACGGGCGAGGTCGGCGGTCTTATATTCAAATAACTGTTCAATTGTTCATATGTTTGTATGATGAGCACATCAGCAGCAACCGCCCCACCGCCGATCGCGCTTGGCGAAGACCGGGCCCGCGAGCTGGCCGAGATGTTCCACCTGATGGGCGAGCCCAACCGCCTGCGTCTGGTGCTGGCCTGCCTCGAGGCGCCGATGGCGGCCGGCGAGCTGGCGCGGCGGCTGGGGCTCTCGGCCTCGCTGGCCAGCCACCACCTGCGGCTGTTGCGGGCCGGCCGCCTGCTCAAGGCCCAACGCCGCGGCAAGCAGGTCTTCTACCAGGCCGCCGACGACCATGTGCGCGCCGTCATGCGCGACATGGTGAGCCACGTGCTGGAACCCGAGGACCAGGTGCTATGAGCGGCGGTTGCAAAACCCGGACGGCCGAGCTTGCGGCGACGCGGCGGGTGCTGCTCGGCGTACTGGCCATCAACCTTGCCATGTTCGCCGTCGAGGGCCTGAGCGGGTTCTGGTCCGGCTCGCTGGCCTTGCAAGCCGATGCCCTCGATTTCCTCGGCGATTCGCTGACCTACGGCATCAGCCTTTACGTCGTCGGGCGTTCGCTGGCCTGGCGGGCCGGTGCCGCCACCTTCAAGGGCGCCGCCATGGGGCTTTTTGGTGTCTGGATCCTGGCCGCCGCGGTGGCCCGCGCCTTCGCCGGCCCGACGCCCGAGGCGGTGGTGATGGGCCTGGTGGGGTTCCTGGCACTGGCCGCCAATGTCGCGGCGGCGCTGCTGCTTTATCGTTTTCGTACTGGTGATGCCAACCTGCGTTCGGTCTGGCTGTGCAGCCGCAACGACGCGCTGGGCAACGTCGCCGTGATGCTGGCCGCGGCCGGCGTCTTCGGCAGCGCCAGCCGCTGGCCCGACCTGGCCGTGGCGCTGCTGCTGGCCGGCCTGGCCATCTCCGCCGCCTGGCAGATCCTGCGCCAGGCGCGTAACGAGCGCAGAGCCGTCGTGGCGGCCGAATAGGGCGGCCAGCAAGAAATTTCAAAAAATAATTCGAAGTGTGATGGCCGTCGCTTGTGGCCGCCCGGCAGTGCCCCCACTTGTGGAGCGTCAGGCATCAATATGGTTAACAAATCGTTCTGACCAACAGGAGGCGAAAATGGAAATCAATCGGGAGCGGCGCGACAAAATCCTCGGGTGGCGGGTGGTTTTCTCGGCTTGGCTGGTGGCTGCCACGGTTTGGGGCAGCTCGTTGTCCGGCCTTTATCTCTACGGCTGAAACCGCGGGTTTTCTTGTTGCTGCGCCAAATCCAGGACCAGCCTGGGCAGCCGGCGCCCCGGGATCGAGCCCGAGAGCGCCCAGCCGGCTTGGCAGGCCCCAAAACGGCGATAGAACCCGACCGCGCCCGGGTCCGCTTCGATGACCATCTCGCTAGCGCCCAGCGCCCGCGCCGTTGCCACCGCCCAGGCCATTAGCAAGCGACCGATACCGCCCTTCTGCCGCGCCGGCTCGACGAACAACTTGAGCAATTCGGCCCGACCTTCCTCGATCGCCACCTGAGCCAAGCCGAGCGGCCCCGACGTCTCCTCGGCCACTTGCAGGTGCGTGGTGCGGAGCTCCTCGGGACCAAGCATGAGCTCGGCTCGGCAGGCCGCCATGAACGCCGCGTCGTAGCCCCAGCTCGCCTTGGAACGCAGGCATAGTTCGCTGAGCAGCGGCAGTTCGTCGAACCTGGGCGGGCGCAGAGTTGTCATGGGTTTTTCCGCGCTGTTGCCTTAGCCAGATGCTCGGCCAAAAAATCGAAAACCCGACGCACGCGCAAACTGGTCTTGAGCTCGTTGTGGGTCGTCAGCCAGAGCGGCAGCCGGGGCAGCGGAACGTCGACCTCGATCTGTTGCACGGCCGGCTCGGCCAGACCGACGGAGAGCTGGTTGAAGCCGATGCCGAAACCGGCCACAACCATCTTCCAGCAGACCACCTGGTTGTCGCAGCGAAAGGAAAAGAAATCCCGCTCGACCTCCAGCCCGACGGCCCGCAGGCCCTCGATCACCTGCTCGTTGCGGTCGTAGCCGATGACGTCGTGTTGCAGGAAATCCTCAAGCTGGCGAGGGGTGCCGCGGCGTTTGAGGTAGCCGGGCGCAGCAAACATGCCAATCTGCATCTCGGCCACCTTTTTGCGAAATACGTCGGCCTGGGTCGGGCGGTACATGCGCACGGCAATGTCGGCTTCGCGCAACAGCAGGTTCTCGGTGCGGTCCGAAGCCACCAGTTCGATCTCGATCTCGGGTTCGGCCAGGTGCAGCGCCGTCAGGATAGGGGGCAGCACATAGGTGGCGACGATGTCGCTGGCGGTAATACGGATGCTGCCGGCCAGGGATTCCTCGCGGCCGGCAGCCGATAGCGCCAGCCGCTGGGCGGCGCCGGCCATGCCGCGGGCATGGTGCAACAGCTCGAGACCCGTCGGCGTCAGTTCCAGGCCGCCGGTCCGGCGCTCGAACAGGCGCACACCAAGCGCATCTTGCAGGGCCGCGATGTGCCGGCCCATGGTCGGCTGGCTGCCGCCCAGAGCCCGCGCCGCCGCCGACAACGAGCCTTCCTCGGCCACCGCGACAAAGGTTTGCAGATGTGACCAGTCAAATGTCATGGCTTGAAACGTCCATACAAAATTGAATGGCTACCCGATGAAAACATCGAATGGCAATCCAATATCGAATGATTATGTTTGCCTCGTCAAGTCACATCAAGCCGCAAGGAGATCGCCATGCCGGGTCAAGTCGTCGTTCTGGGAGCAAAGGGACGCATGGGGCGCAGCGCCACAGGCGCTTTTTTGGCCACCGGCTGGCGGGTTCGAACATTGAGCCGCGCCGGGCTTGATCTTGACGGCGCCGAAGTGATCGAGGGCGACGCCTTCGATGCCGCCACCGTGGCTGCTGCCGCCCGGGGCTGCGACGTCATCGTCAACGCCTTGAACCCGCCCTACCCGCGCTGGCAGGCCGATCTGCCGCGCCTTAACGCCAACGTCATCGCGGCGGCCCGGGCTACGGGCGCAACCGTGATGATCCCCGGCAATGTCTACAATTATGGCGCCGCCATGCCGGAGCGCCTGGACGAGCAAACGCCGCAGCGCCCGACCAGCCGCAAGGGCCGCCTGCGCTGCCAGATGGAACAGGCCTGCGCCCGGGCCGGCGTGCCGACCATCGTGCTGCGGGCCGGCGACTTCATCGAAGGGCAAAAAACCGGCAATTGGTTCGACAGCCACATCACAGCCAAAATTGGCCGCGGGCGGCTGATGTACCCCGGGCCGCTCGACCGCCTTCACGCCTGGGCCTATCTCCCCGACTTGGCCCGCGCCATGGTCGGCCTGGCCGAGCGGCGAACGGCGTTCGCCAGCTTCGAGGAATTCGGCTTCGCAGGCTATACCCTGAGCGGCGGCGAGTTGGTCGCCGCCATCGCCGATGCCGTCGGGCGGCCGCTGGAAATCAAAAGCCTGCCCTGGCCGCTGGTCCGCATCCTCGGCCTGGTGGTGCCGCAGCTGCGGGAAGTGGCGGAGATGTCCTACCTCTGGCGCGTCCCCCACGCCATCGACGGCGGCAAGCTGGCGCGGACGCTCCCCGATTTTCGTCCCACGCCGCTGGCCACCGCCCTGGCCGAGGCGCTGGCCGACGTCCGCGGCGAGGCGATCCCGGCCCTCGGCCAAGCCGCCTGAAATGCGCCCGTGGCACCTTTCTAAAAAAAGCCCGTGGCGCCTAATATAGGGGCGTGGCGCCTGACGAACACATTGAACGCAAGCTGGCGGCTGTCCTTTATGCCGACGTGGCGGGCTACAGCCGGTTGACCGGTGCCGACGAGGAAGGCACCCATCGCCGGCTTAGCGCCAGCCTCGATTTCATCGCCGAGAGCATCGCCGGGCAGAGCGGCCGGGTCATCCACTACGCCGGCGATGCCGTGCTGGCCGAGTTCGCCAGTGTCGTGGTGGCCGTCCAATGCGCCGTGACGATCCAGCGTGGGCTGGCCGAACGCAACGCCGGGGTGGCCAAAGATCGGCGGCTGAGCTATCGCATCGGCATAAATCTGGGCGACGTCATCGTCGACCGCGACGACCTCTACGGCGACGGCGTCAACGTCGCGGCCCGCCTCGAGGGCCTGGCCGAGGCCGGCGGCATCTGCGTCTCGGCCAAGGTGCGAGACGAGGTGGCGGGCAAGCTCGAGCTCGACTTCGAGGACCTGGGCCAACAAGACTTCAAGAATATCGCCGAGCCGGTGCGGGCCTTCCGGGTGCTGGCCGAGCCCCCGTCGCCGGCCGCCAAGGTGGCCAGGAAAGTGGCCGAAAAGATGGCGATAAAGGTGGGGCCACAAGCCCCCACCGACAGGGCGGAGCGCAAACGCCCGCGCATCTTCCGCCTGGCCCGGCTTTCGGGTGCGCTGTGGCTGGTGCTGCTGGTACTCGACGTCGGCACCGGAGAGCCCTTCTGGGCCCACTGGCCGGGCCTGGCCCTGGCCACGCTGCTGGCCATTGCCGCCCTGCCGCTGTGGATCGCCGGCGGATTCGCCTTGCTCTTCGCCCGTGGCGCGGTGCTGATGGCCGGCCTGGCCCTGGTCAACGCCTTCACCTGGTCGGGCGAGCTCTGGTGCTGTGGCCGGCGGCGGTCCTGATCGCCCTCGGCTTCGTCTACTGGGCGGGTTTCGGCCGGCGCTGAGCGCCCGGCCGGCACCCGCTCCTGCGGTCCCTGCGAAAATGCGCCGCTGGTGCCGCCCGTGGCGCCGCCTACTTGGGCGCGATGACCATGGTCATCAGGCGGCCTTCCATCACCGGGAACTGTTCCACCTTGGCGATTTCCACCACCTCGTCTCGCACCCGGTCGAGCACCTTCATGCCGAGATCGAGGTGCACCATCTCGCGGCCGCGAAAGCGCAGCGTCACCTTGACCTTGTCGCCGTTGCCGATGAACTTCGTGATCGAGCGCATCTTGACGTCGTAGTCATGGGTGTCGATGCCGGGACGTATCTTGATTTCTTTGAGTTCGGTGGTTTTCTGTTTCTTGCGGGCGACGTTGGCCTTTTTCTGGGCCTGGTATTTGAATTTGCCGTAATCGAGGATCTTGCAGACCGGCGGTTCGGCGCCGGGCGCCATCTCCACCAGATCGAGACCCGCCTCGGCGGCGGTCTCCCGTGCGTTATCGACGGACACGACGCCCACCATGTTGCCTTCCTGATCGACCAGCCTGACCTCGGCATCGTCGATCATCTCGTTGACGCGCGGACCCTCGCGGGTCGGCGGCGCCATCATCGGTCTTCTTGCGATCTATCGTACTCCTTGTTGTTGACGTAGCTCAGCGGTTGCTGTTCTCAAGCCCCGGGCATCCGGGCCTCGGACTTAAGTTTAGCTAGCGCTTCTTCGAGTTCAAGACTTTGTTGGCCCTTGTCGCCAAGGCGGCGCAGCGCCACGCTGCCCTCGGCCGCCTCGCGTTTGCCGATGGCGATGATGGCCGGCACCTTGGCCAGTGAATGCTGGCGCACCTTGTAATTGATCTTTTCGTTGCTCAGATCTAGCTCGACCCTGAGGCCGGCTTGTTCCAGGCGCGCCGCCACGGTGCGGGCATAGTCGTCGCCCTCGCTGGTGATCGTCGTCACCACCACCTGCACCGGGGCCAGCCAAAGCGGGAACTTGCCCTCGTGCTCCTCGATCAAAATGCCGATGAAGCGCTCCAGCGAACCCAGGATGGCACGGTGCAGCATGACCGGCCGATGGCGGGCGCTGTCGACGCCCACGTATTCGGCGCCCAGGCGTTCGGGCAGCACGAAATCGACCTGCAGGGTGCCGCACTGCCATTCGCGGCCGATGCTGTCGGTCAGGTAGAAGTCGAGCTTGGGGCCGTAGAAGGCGCCGTCGCCGGGATTGAGCTGGTAATCCTGGCCCACTGCCGCGACGGCATCGCCCAGGGCCTTTTCAGCCTTGTCCCAGATGGCGTCCGAGCCGGCCCGCACCGGCGGCCGGTCGGCCAGCTTGACGCCCACGTCTTCGAATCCGAAGTCGCGGTAGATCGACAGCACCAGGGCGCAGAACTGTTCGGTTTCCGAGACGATCTGGTCCTCGGTGCAGAAGATGTGGGCATCGTCCTGGACGAAGTTGCGCACCCGCATCAAACCGTGCAGCGCGCCCGAGGGCTCGTAACGGTGGCAAGAGCCGAACTCGGCCATGCGCAACGGCAGGTCGCGGTAGCTCTTCAGGCCCTGGCGGAAGATCTGCACGTGGCAGGGGCAATTCATGGGCTTCAGGGCATAGACCCGATCCTCGAATTCCGAGGTGTACATGTGTTCGCGGAACTTCTCCCAGTGCCCCGAGGCTTCCCACAACGAGCGATCGACGAGTTGCGGCGTCTTGACCTCGACGTATCCCGCGCCTTGCAGGCGGTTGCGCATATAGCTTTCCACCGCGCGCCACAGCGTCCAGCCCTTGGGGTGCCAAAAGGCCATGCCGGCCGCCTCTTCCTGGAAATGAAAGAGGTTGAGCTCGCGGCCGAGCTTCCGGTGGTCGCGCTTCTCCGCCTCCTCGAGGCGGGTGAGGTAGGCCTTGAGCTCCTTTTCCGTGCGCCAGGCCGTGCCGTAGACGCGCTGCAGCATCTCGTTTCGCGAATCACCCCGCCAATAGGCGCCGGCCAGCTTCATCAGCTTGAAGGCCCGGCCCAGCTTGCCCGTCGACGGCAGGTGCGGGCCGCGACAGAGATCGACGAAACCGCCCTGGCGGTAGACCGTGATGGTTTCGTGCTCGGGCAGGTCGGCGATGATCTCGGCCTTGTAGCTCTCGCCCTGTTCCCGAAACCAATTGATGGCCTCGTCGCGCTGCCAGACCTCGCGCCCGATTTCCTGGTCGCGGCCGACGATCTCGTGCATGCGCGCCTCGAGCTTTTCCAGGTCCTCGGGCGTAAAGGGCTCGGGGCGCGAAAAATCGTAATAGAAGCCGTCTTTGACGTTGGGGCCGATGGTCACCTGGACCTCGGCATAAAGCTCCTTGGCCGCCTGGGCCAGGGCATGGGCGGCGGAATGGCGCAAGAGGCGCAGCAGCGGCTCGTCGTCGTCCTTGGCCGTGACGATGGCGATGGCGGCATCGGCTTCGATGGGCCGGCCGAGATCCCAAAGCGTGCCGTCGACGCGCACGGCCAGCGCCGCCTTGGCCAGGCCGGGGCCGATGTCGGCGGCGATTTGGCCGCCGCTGGGGGCCTCGTCGTAGTCCCGCACCGAGCCGTCGGGAAGGGTGATCGCGACCATTTTTGTCTTTCCCGCCTATGGTCCCGCCGCGCGGGTTGCGAAAGCGCGAAACCTAACGCTTATGGGGGTGCTGTCAAGCCAGCCGGGCGGGCTGCCGAAAGCTGCCGTTGTGGTGTACTATCGAGCCATGTCGGATATTCGCACGCAGGCCTTCGGTGGCCGCGACGGAACGCAGACGGCAGCAGCGACAGTGGCGACGGCGGGGCCTGAGTTCGTCGGCCGTTCCGGCGAGCTCTGGATCATCATCATCATCAACTTCTTGCTGACCGTGGTGACCTTGGGCATCTGGCGCTTCTGGGGCCGCACCCGTATCCGGCGCTACCTCTGGAGCCATACCGAGTACCAGGGCGACGCGGCCGAATATACCGGCACCGGCGGCGAGCTTTTCGTCGGGTTCTTGATTGTCTTTTTCGCCATCCTGCTGCCGCTTTCCATCGTCTTCGGGTTGCTCAGTCAATGGCTGACGGTGGAGCAACCGGAGCTTGCCGCCTTAGTGCCGTTGGTTTTCAATTTCCTCATCCTCTACCTCATCGGCATCGCCCTCTACCGGGCGCGGCGCTATCGCTTGAGCCGCAGCACCTGGCGCGGCATCCGCTTTGCCCAGACCGGCTCCAGCTTCCGTTTCGCTTGGCTCTTCATCGGCTACGTGGTTACCAACGTTCTCACCCTCGGCCTGGCGCTGCCCTTTTGGCACCTCAAGCACTGGTCGTTTCGTTGGAACAACACCTGGTTCGGCAACCGGCCGTTCAGTTTCGCGGGTCCGGTGGGGCCACTCTACAAGCCCTTTATCATCTCTTGGCTGCTGTTCCTGCCGACGCTCGGGTTCTCCTACGCCTGGTACAAGGCGGCAGCGTTCGAGCATCTCGCGCGGCACACGCGCTATGAAGGCCAGGGCTTTGAGTTCACCATCGCCCCCGGCCGCCTGATAGGATTCCTGCTCCTCAACCTGCTGCTGGTCGTGGTCACGCTGGGGCTGGGCCAACCCATCACCCAGTTGCGCGCCGTTAGACTGATCACCGAGCACATCGGCCTGCCTGCCGGCATCGACTTCGAAGCCATCGCCCAGTCCGCGGCCGAACGGCCCGAGATCGGCGAGGGCCTGGCCGATGCCTTCGACGTGGGCGCCGTATAGGGTGATCGCGGGTTGACCAGCGGGCGTTTTTTCGACGGAGCCTCGGCCAAGGCCCGCGAGGTCGACATCGCCCTCGCCGCCTCGTCGCTGGCCATCAAGGACCGGGAAAGCGGTCGCACCACGCTTTGGCCGCTGACCGACCTTCGCCTGGTCGAGCGCCGCGGCGCCCGGGGCGGCGTGCGTTTGGGCAGCACAGCCGCGCCCGATGCCCGGCTCAGCTTCGACGACCCGGCCTTGCTGGAAAGCCTCGAACGCCACGCCAAGCTGCCGGTCGCCGGCCGCGGCCGGGTGGCGCAGCGCCTGGTGCTGGTCGCCGTGGCCGCCGTGGTCGCCCTGGCCGCCGGCCTGGCGCTGTTGCCCAGCTTCGCCGGGCCCCTGGCCCGGGCGCTGCCGCCGGCCTGGAGCCAGGCGCTGGGCGAGCAGACGCTGGCCCAACTCGAGGTACTGGGCCCGAGCTGCCAACAAGCCGCCGGCAGGCTGGCCCTCGAGGCACTGCTGGCCCGCCTGGTGGCGGCAGCCGACGGCCGCAAGCCCTTCCAGGTGCACGTGCTGGACCACGAAATGGTCAACGTCTTCGCGCTGCCGGGCGGCCACATCGTGTTCTTGCGCGGCCTCATCGACAAAGCCGCCTCGGCCGACGAGGTGGCCGGCGTGCTGGCCCACGAGATGGGCCACGTCATGGCGCGCCATCCCCTGCAGAGCCTGATCCGGCGGCGGGGCTACCTGATGGTGCTAGACGCCCTCAGCCTGGGTGCCACCAGCGCTCCCGGCCTCGGCGACGCCGCCGTCGGCGGCGCCGCGCTGCTCTTGGAATTCGCCCACACCCGCGAGCACGAACGAGCCGCCGACCGGACGGCGCGGCGCATCCTCGAAGGCGCCGGCATCAGCCGCCAGGGCCTGGCCGAATTCTTCCAGCGCCTGAAAGCGGAGCACGGCTCGGCCCCGGCCGGCAGTGCGCTGAGCTACTTGTCCACCCACCCGCCGCTCGAGGAACGCGCCCGTTTCGTGGCCAAGGGCGAGGCCCGTGGCGGCATTCTGGGCCGCGGCCAGGCCATGCCGCGGGCCGACTGGCAGGCGCTGCGCGACATCTGCGAGACTTGAGCCTCAGTTCAGGCCGGTGGCGGCCAGAACCTCTTCGACCCCGAGATCACGGAGGTTGGGGCGCCGCACGATACTCACCGCCTGGCCGCGCGGGGCGCAGAGCGCCGGCTCGGAGGCGGCCGAAAAGAGCACCACCGTGGGGCGGCCGGTGATAGCGGCGAGATGCAGGGGGCCGCTGTCGTTGCCGATCACCAATTCGGCACCACGGCAGAGCGCCACCAGATCGAAAAGATCGGTGCGGCCGCCCAAATCGAGCCCCGCTTCGCCGGCCACCCGGGCCGTCAGTTCGATCTCGTCGCCACCGCCCAGGACTAACGGCTGCAGGCCGCCGGCGGCCAGCCGCCCGGCCAAAGCGGCGTAGCGCTCGGCCGGCCAGCGCTTGGCCGGGCGGTGGGCCGAGCCGCCGGGCAGAAGGATGGCGTAGGGGCCGCTGATGGCGAAGCGTTCCGTGTCGGCTCCCAGCCAATCGAGATCGGCCGGCGGGATGTGCTCGATGCCGGCCAGGCGGAGCTGTTCGGCCTGGCGCTCGATGGTGTGCATGTGGTCGCGGTCGGGGTTGGCGTGAGGGTGCGAGCAGCCCCTGGCGATGCCCGACCATTCTGGCTGGGGCTTCATCAGGCGGAAATAGAAGCCGGTTCGGTCCGAGGTCTGGAGGTCGTAGACCCGGGCGAAGCCGGCGGCGTTGAGGCGGCGGCGCAAGGCCAGCCAGGCGCCGAGCTGCAAGAGTCCCGGCCGGCTGTCGCTCCAGATCTCGTCGAAATACCCCGAAGCCCGGGCCAGCTCGACGTAGGGTGCCGTGGTCAGCAACACCAGCGGCGCCCCCAGGTGGTGCGCCCGGATGGCCTTGAAGGGGCCGATGGCCTGGGCGAAGTCACCCAGCGCGGCCAGCTTGATGACCAGGATCGGACGCTCGTCTGTCACGCCACTCCCTTGAGCCGGCTTTGCAGCACGTCCTGGTAAAGCGCCATGGTGCGGCTCTGCATCAGCTCGACGCCGAAGTTTTCCACCACGTGGGCTCGCGCCGTCTCGGCCATCTGGCGCCGCTGGGCCTCGTCCAGCGCCAAAGCCTGGTCGAGCGCCGCCGCCAGGGCGGCGGGGTCATCGGGCGGCACCTGCCAGCCGGTGCGGCCCGGCAGCATGGTTTCGCGCGTCGCGCCATGGTCGGTGACGACCACCGGCCGGCCCATGGCCTGGGCCTCGACGGAGACCCGGCCGAAGGCCTCGGGGTCGGTCGAGGCCGAGACCACGACATCGGCCAGCATGTAGGCCGCGGCCATGTCGCGGCAGTGGTCGACGATGCGCACGACGTCGCCGAGATCGCGGGCCGAAACCAGTTGCTCGAGCTCGTGGCGGTAGCGCTGGCGGCCCTGGTCGCCGCCCACCAGCACGCCGCGCAGGTCGCGCCGGCCCAGCTTGGCCAGGGCCTCGATCAGCACCGCCTGGCCCTTCCAGCGCGTCAGCCGGCCGGGCAGCATGACCACCGGCAGGCCGTCGGTGAGACCATCGGTCAGGCGCCAGGCCTTGGCCAGTTGGATGATGCGCTCGGCGCTGACCCCGGCCGGATTGAAGATGTGGGTGTCGATGCCGCGCGGGATGGTGACCAGGCGCTGGTCCTCGACGCCGTAGGTTTGGCGCACATGCTCGGCGATGAAGTCGGAGATGGCGATGACGCGCTGGCCCTTGGTCATGACCGAATTGTAGAAGCGTTTGATGGCATTGCTGGTGCCGTAGGTGCCGTGAAAGGTGGTCACCAGGTGGGCCCGGCTGCGCCGTGCCGCCAGCAGCGCGCTCCAGGCCGGGGCGCGGCTGCGGGCGTGGATGATGTCGACGTTGTGGTCGTAAATGAGCGCCGTCAGCAGGCCGGCGTTCTCGTGCAGCGCCAGCGGCGTCTTGGCGTCGAGCCGCATGGTCACGTGGCGGGCGCCGGCGCGTTCGACCTCGTGCACCATGGGACCGCCGGCCGAGGCCACGATAGCGGTCCAGCCGGCGCGCACCAGCGCCGCCGCCATGTCGACGGTGCCGCGCTCGACGCCGCCCTGCTCCAGGGCCGGCAGCACCTGCAGCACCACCGGTGCCGGCGCCGCGCCCGCGGCGGCGCCGCCTTCGATAGCCGTCAGGCTTGACGCCCCGCCGGCCTGGCGCTGAGATGAGGTCATGAACAATCCAAAAATGACGTCGGCCCGGCCGGACCTGCTTGATCGTCCGGACGGAGCCACCATCGCCTATCATCGCCTCGCGGGCAAGTCGCCCGGCGTGGTTTTCCTGGGCGGCTTCATGTCCGACATGGAAGGCACCAAGGCCTTGGCGCTGGAGGACCATTGCTGGCGCGCCGGCCGCGCCTTCCTGCGCTTCGACCCTTTCGCCCACGGCCAGTCGTCGGGCGACATGGCCGAGGCCACGGTGGGGCGCTGGCGGCGCGACGCCGTGGCCGTGCTCGACGAACTGTGCACCGGCCCGCAGGTGCTGGTGGGCTCGAGCATGGGCGGCTGGGTGGCGCTGCTGGCGGCGCTGGACCGGCCAACCCGCCTCGCCGGCCTGGTCGGCATCGCCGCCGCGCCGGACGCCACGGAGATGATGTGGGCCGAATTCGATGCTGACGTGCGGGCCACGCTGGAGCGCGACGGCGTCTACCATGCGCCCAGCGACTACGGCGACGGGCCCTATACCATCGCCATGAAGCTGATCGAGGAGGGCCGCCAGCAGCTGATCCTGGACCGTCCCATCGAGATCTCCTGCCCGGTGCGCTTGCTTCAGGGCATGCAGGACCCCGATGTGCCCTGGCGCCACGCGCTCAGGATCGCCGCGGCACTGACGGCCGACGACGTCGTGCTCACGCTGGTCAAACAGGGCGACCATCGCCTGTCGCAAGCCGCCGACATCGCCCGGCTTTGCGCCACAGTCGAGGACTTGTGCGGCTAGAAAATAGCCTTAACAAAACGTCCGCGTCCCCTTAATTAAGGTTTGTTAAGGGGCGGGAAGCGTGAAGGTTAATGGGGCCCTTTTGGTTTTCTAGATCGCTTGCCGGTGGCTGGCCAGGATCGCCCTGAGGCCGGCGCGATAATTGGGGTATTTGAGTTCCACCCCCAGTTCCTGCTTGATGCGATCGTTGCGCACGCGCTTGTTGTTGGCGTAGAAGGAGCGCGCCAGCGGGCTCAGTTCGGCCTGGGCATAGGGCAGCAGCGGCGGTACCGGCAAGCCCAGCAATTCGCAGGCATATGCCACCACGTCCTGGGGCGGCGCCGCCTCGTCGTCGCAGACGTTGTAGATCCGGCCGGGCCGGGGCCGGGCCATCGAGGCCCGCAGCACGGCCACGATGTCGTCGAGGTGGATGCGCGAGAAAACCTGGCCCGGCTTGTCGATGCGCCGGGCCCCGGCGGCGCCCTCGAGCGGGCCGCGGCCGGGGCCGTAGATGCCGGCCAGGCGAAAGATATGGAGCGGCAGGCCGCGACGGCGCCAGAGCCCGAGCCAGGCGTCCTCGGCGTCGCGCCGCCACTGGCTGCGGGGGCTCGTGGGCCGGCGCCGCGAGCCCTCGTCGACCCAGCCGCCGCGGCGGTCGCCGTAGACCCCGGTGGTCGATAGATAGCCCAGCCACGCCAGCCCCTTGAGCCCGGCAATGGCCTCGCCCCAATCGTCGCAGACGGCATCGCCGGCCTCGTCCGGCGGCACGCTGACCAGGATGTGCGTGCTGCCCTCGAGCCGGGCCGCAGCCAGCGGCGTCTGGCGGTCGAAGAGCGCCACCTCGAAACCCCGGGCCAGAAGCCTCTCCCGCGCTTCGGGCTCGCGGCAGCTGCCGGCCACGGCCCAGCCCTCCTGGATCAGGGCGGCGGCCAGGGCAGTGCCGGTGTAACCCAGGCCAAAACAGAACAATCGGTTGCTCATGAGAAATCCGGGTTAGGGCTTGCGCGGCGGCCCATCTCGTCCGACTCTAGTCGCGATGGCAAAGGGGCGACAAGCGGTCCGTCTGGGGACGGGCTTGCTGGCGGCGATCTGCCTCCTCGCGTTGCCGGCGGCCCTGGCGGATGAACACGACAGTCCCGAGATACGCTACCTGACGTGCGTGGCGCTGGTCGAAAGCGCGCCCGAGGCGGCCTTGAAACGGGCCCAGGATTGGCATGGCCGCGGCGGTGGCACGGCGGCGCGGCACTGTTTGGCGCTGGCCCTGGTAGCCCTTGGTCGGCCGGTCGACGCCGGGCGCGAGCTCGAGAACGTGGCCGAGGCGATGCGCCGCGAGGCCGGGGTGGAACCCGACAAGAACCAGTCCATGGCGCTGGCCAACGTGCTGGCCCAGGCCGGCAACGCCTGGCTGCTGGCGGGTCAGGCCAAGCGCGCCCGGCGGGCGCTGAACCAGGCCCTGGCGCTGGCGCCCGAGGATCCCGACATGCTGGTCGACCGGGCCGTGGTGGCGGCGGCGCTGGAGGACTTCGGCACGGCGCTGGCCGATCTCGACCTGGCCCTGGCGCACGAGGCCGACCACGTCGAGGCCCACGCCTACCGGGCCAGCGCACTGCACCGCCTGGAGCGCAGGCCAGAGGCTCTGGCGGCGGCCCAGCGGGCCCTGGATATCCTGCCCGGCCACCCCGGCGCCCGCCTGGAACGCGGCATCTTGCGCCAGCTTGCCGGAGATACGGCCGGGGCCCGCCAGGACTGGCAGTTCCTGCTCGATCAGGCGGCGGGAACGAAGGAGGCCGAGGCGGCGGCGAAATACCTCAAGGCCCTGCCGGCGGACTAATTCCCGATCAGCCGCATTATGTTGCCCGCCGCCACCAGCGCCCGGGTCGGGGGCGTCAATTGCGACAGCAAAAGCCGCACCCGATCGATCTTGATTTGGTCCGACGAGAGCCGGCGCTGGCTGCCGTCGGTGCCGACGATGAAGCGCCGGGGATGGGCCTCGATGAGCTCCAGCCAGCGCGGCCAGACCTCCCGGGCGTTCTGGAAAATGGTGTAGTCGGGCGAGCGCGGATGGTTGAGATAGCTGCGCGCGCTGAGCTCGTAGGTCAGGTTGGGGTGCGCTTCGATCATTCTGCGGGCCAGGAAATAGGGCGTGTAACCGCCGTGCGCCCAGATCACCGGCACGGCCGGAAACGAGTCGAGCAGGCCCTTGAATTCGCCCAAGCGCGTGATCTCGCAGTGCACGTTGACCGGCACCCGGTAGCGCTCGGCCAGGCCCATGATGCCCCTCATCAGGGCGCCGAGGGGATCGAAATCGGCCTCGGGAAAGCCGCCCGAGGGAAAGTGGACGACCGAAATCTCGCCAATGCCCTTGAACACGCCGGTTTTCAGGGAGGTCTCGAGTTCAGCCAGCAGTCCGGGATCGTCCTTTTCCCAGAAATCGCGGTAGCGCCGCCGTTCGGGCGAGATCGAGACGAAGGGGATGAGGCGCCCGGGATGGGCCTCGGCCGCCGCCGCCAAGGCCCGGTTGTCGCTCTGGCGTCCCCAGAACACCACGGCTTTTTCCAGCCCTGCCTGATCCATCAATTGCAGCAACGCCGCCGACCTGTTCATGTGGACGTGGGCGTCGACGAAGGGCAGCGCGGGGCCCTGCTGGGCGAGCGCAGCTGGCCCGGCCAGGCCGAGGCACAGAAACCACAAGGCTCCCAGGACTGAAAACGGGATTGCCGCCGTGCGGACAGCGGGTTTTGCGGCGCTAGAGGCAGGCATTTTTTCCAGCTTCCCCCGGATCGACTCCCCAGCGGCCCAAACCATAGCAAATCAAATCGTCGAATTGCGGCCGATGTTCAAATTCCTGGTAGGCAAATCGCGTCGCCTGGGCCCTCGCGTCGGCGCTTGACGCAGCCCCCTTGCAAAGCCTATGCTGTAGTCAAACGAAGTTGTACAACATATTGAAATTCAACGATTTTCTCCTTTTGTTAAAGTGATTTATCTAGTTGTTGTCTGAGGCCGAACAACTGAGGGGTGCCGCCGGGGCGGCGTGTGGGTGATGGCTGAGGAGAAGGGATATGCCGCCGGCCGGGCCGGTTTGCAAGACGCCGTCGTCAGGCTGGAGACGGCATTGGCGGCCCGGCTCGAGGGCGAAAAGGAGGGCAGCGACGCTCAGGTGGCGGCGCTGGAGCAGGATCTGGCGGATTTGCGAGCCGAATTCGAGGCGCTGAGGGCCGAGAACCGGCGCCTCAACGGCGATCTCATCGATGCCCGGGCCGACCATGCGGCGCTGGAAGAAGTGGCCGATGCCGTGGGCGGCCGGCTCGACACCACCATCGAGCAGATTCGCACCATGATAGGGGGCTGAGGGAAGGCGGAGAGATGGCTCAGGTCGAAGTTACCGTCAACGGCCGAACCTACGTGGTGGCCTGCGAGGACGGCGAGGAGGCGCATCTCGAGGAACTCGCCGAATATCTCAACGGCCAGGTCAAGGAACTGGCCGAATCGCTGGGCCAGGTCGGCGAGGCGCGGCTGATCCTGATGGCCGGGCTGCTGCTGGCCGACGAGCTTTTCGATGCCGTGAACCAGGTCAAAACCCTGCAAGGCGAGGTCGAGGCCGCGGGCGAGGCCGGAAAGCAGGCGCTTGGCAAAGCCGGCGAACAGGCGGCCGGCGACATGGGGGCGCTGGCCAAACGCATCGACGAGGTTGCCCAACGCCTCCAGAGTGCCTAACTTATCTACTTGAGACGGGCTCTGCGCGGCGCGTTGGCTGCCGTATCCCTGGGGCCAATACCGATCGCTCGGGAGCTGTCACTGCCGGAGCCCTGGTTTCGGACATACGGCGCCCACCTGCTTAGGCAGGCCACAGCGGACCGGTGCAGCGACGGCCGTCGCGGTCCCGTCTTTTGTCGCTCACGGCGCGTTTTGTCGCTCACGGCGGCGGACCTGCGGTCCGCTGCCTGCGCGGGGGCGGTGTGCCAGGCATGGCGCACGGTGCGAAAGCACCATTTGCCGGGCTGTGGTGGCCCGGCGACGACTTGGGGGTGGAAGTCCCCTACGGACC
>MPMF02285354.1_pt1 | contig 30372 bp, 24 predicted proteins | sample 1617271 | NCBI WGS metagenome assembly MPMF02 (sample SAMN05944812, study PRJNA350692) | marine metagenome | biome: marine; feature: ODZ; material: water; isolation source: 120 m water sample prefiltered with 30 um filter, filtered on to 0.2 um... | place: Pacific Ocean | collected 2012-04-09... | reverse complement strand
GTTTCAGGATTCAGGTACTTAAGCCAGCGCAGGCCCTCAGCCCATTCCAGTGCCAGCACCACATCTGCCTCACCCGCTGGTATGGTAGGGGAATAGACCTCCTCACCGAAGCGCACATGGCTGAAGAACACGCCACCGCGTTTGGCCATACCGTGCACTTCGCTTTGTTTGACCTGGAACCAGTGCTGCTGGCACAGCAGGGCAATGACTTTAGAGATCATGATGACGCCCTGCCCACCGACTCCCACCACCAGTACATTAGTTGCAGCGGTCGATTCATCAGGAGCACTGTGCCGGTGTTCCGTCGCGACGGTTGACTGTAGGGGTGAATTCATCAACGGGCCTCAGGCGCGACGATCTGAATGCAGTCAGAGGGGCAGATCTGGACACACAGGGTGCAGCCCATACACAGGGCCTGGTCGATAGTAATCTTGCAACGCCCCTCGTAGCGTGCCCCACTCCAGGTCAGTGCCGGGCAGCCGAGGTTCATACAAGCCTGGCAGGCAGTGCAGCCTTCGGTCTGAACCTGGAAGGCTGGTCCTTTGATCTTGACCGGGTCGAGCACGCAGGGGCGGTTGGAAATCACCACACTCACACCTTTGTGTTCGATCGCATCGCGGCAAGCCTGGTAGAGGGCGCCGACGTCATAGGAGTCGACCGTTTTCACCCAGATCACACCGAGCGCGCGGATCAGTTCCTCGAAATCGATCCGGTGGGTCTTGTCTCCACGCAGGGTCACACCGGTGCCCGGATGATCCTGACCGCCGGTCATAGCAATGGTCTGGTTGTCCAGCAACAACACCGTGATGTCAGCCTGGTTATAGACCGCGTCGATCAACGCTGGAATACCGGCATGCAGAAAGGTGGAGTCACCGATTGTGGCCACAATCGGCTTAGTCTCGGTGCCGGCCTTGGCCAGTCCGATGGCCACACCGATGCTCGAACCCATTGACACACAGGTGTCAATGGCCTTTAGCGGTTCAACGGCGGCTAGTGTGTAGCAGCCAATGTCACCACTGACCCTTGCATCCAGAGCTCGCAGAGCCATATAGGTGGTGATGTGTGGACAGCCTGCACACAGCACCGGTGGCCGTGCCAACGGTTCAATATCCAGCTCCGTAGTATCGAGCATCAGCACTGGACCCGGTAAAATACCGGCAGCTCTGAAACCATCACGCACCACTTCGGGAGAGAACTCACCTACCCGTGGGAAAAACGCCTTGCCCTGGGCTTCGATTCCAAGTGCATGTAACTCGTGTTCAATGAACGGTTCCAGCTCCTCGACTACGATCACGCGTTCTACCGAGTCACAGAAGGCCCGCACTGTTTCTTCAGCCAGGGGAAACGACATTCCGAGCTTGAGCACGCTCACTCCCGGCAATACCTCCTTTACATAACTGTAGGCCGGTCCCAGGGTGATCACCCCTACAGAGGTATCACCAGCCTCCCAGCGAATCAGGTCGCTGTTGCGGAGGTAATCCTGAACACTGCCTTCACGCTCTAGCAGCTTGGGATGCCGCTGGCGCGCATGCCCCGGGAGCATCACGTTTTTGACCGGATCGTCGCGGAAACCCAACGATTCTTTTTCTCGGCGTTGACCCACTTTGGCCAGGCTGCGGCAATGGGAGAGTCGGGTAGTGCTACGCAATATCACTGGGCTATCGAACTCTTCACTCAGGTCAAACGCAAGGCGGGTGAAGTCCAGCGCCTCCTGGGCATCAGCCGGTTCCAGCACTGGAACCTGCGCGAAGCGCCCGACCAGTCGCGTGTCCTGCTCATTTTGGGAACTGTGCATGCCCGGGTCATCACAGACCGCCAGCACCAGGCCACCGTTCACACCGATATAGGTTTGGGACATCAGCGAGTCGGAGGCGACATTCAAACCGACATGCTTCATCGCCACCAGCGCCCTGACACCGCCAAACGATGCACCGATGGCGACATCGCATGCGACTTTTTCGTTGGGCGACCACTGGGCCTGGATATCGTCAACGGGATAACGGGCAATTGCTTCCAGTATCTCGGTACTGGGCGTGCCTGGATAGGCTGCGGCCACCTGGACACCTGCCTCCCAAGCCCCCCGGGCGATCGCATCGTTCCCCATCAGTGCCAGTGTCTCAGGACTGGATGGCGCACCGTCGGATAGTTCAGGAACGTGATCTAGTGCTGGGGCACCTACTTGGTTGGAATGATTTTGTTCCACTGCGATTTTCGCTTAAACCGTGAGATCGGTGTTCAGTGTCATAACTCAGTCGGCCCATACCGAAGGGACCGCGATCTGGGTATAGGCATCACTGACATCGTCACCGCTGAAATTGGAACGAATAGCCAGAAAGCCTGTCTTGGCCAGCACCATCGAAATCACTTTCTGCCCTTTGTGTTTTGCCCCTGCCGAACCTTTAACTTTGGCGAAACTGCTCGTTTTCCAACATCCGTTCGGCGCTACTGCTAAAGCACCAGCCCGGCCACCAATGGCCTTAAGCCAATCCAGATGCTTATGGTTCCCGCTATCAGGCATCCCGTAGGCTTGGTCTGAAAAGACCCAGTCATTAAAGAACATCGTGCAAACCAATCGTTTCATACGCCAATATTACGCCTATAGATTGAGGAGTTAGATGGGGTGATTCCACTAACTGTGGACTTTGAAAACGAGGGGGCTGGGAATCTGCCCAGCGATATTTTCCTGTACAACACGGGGTGATACCTTGACTTCGGTCAATACAACACGCGGTATTGAAAGCATAGGAAATGCGCGTGACGACACAGCCGCTCAGTTCGATGGACAGACGGGCATATCCTTCGGTCGGAAAAAATACCGAGTGGCAACTTCACCGTAGGACTTGAAGATGTAGCCCCCGTTTCGTTCGGCAATGGTGTCTTTCCCAGCCCAGTACATGCCGGAAACCTTGTACCACGGTACGTTGGGATTTTCGTGATGGAGTACGTGAAAGTTCACGTTCAAGAACAACAAACTCCAGAACAGACTGCCTTCCACCACGGCGGTACGGTGATCCGGGTTGTCGGACGGACGGTGCTCCAAATAGGACCGCACCAGAATAAGCGAAATGCTCGGGTAGGCGACACCGACAGCGTAGTACCATGCGGGAATTCCCAGATAACGTTCCAGCCCGTACAACATGGCGACAGACAGGGCGCCATGCAGCAACCACCCCGGCAGTCGGGACAGATCGCCTCGTACCATCCGGCGACTTTCAGAAAACGCGAGACGGATCAGCGCAATCGCCGGGCCGATAGTCACACGCCCCAGAAGCGCATTGTTGATGCAGAGCGCGCCGCGCCAAACAGGGCGAAGATAAACCCAATCCGTTTGCGAGAAATAATAGGATTCGGGATCTTCCTCGGGATCGGTCAGGGTCTGTACCCGGTGGTGGATCAGGTGACTGTCACGATACACGTGATAAGGCATCCACAGACTAAAGGGCGCCCACCCCAACAAGGCATTGATGAATGCCGATCGCGTGGGATGTCCGTGCAGGAGTTCGTGTTGAAGACTACCGTACCAAGCAACCGTGACCGTGCCAAGAGAACAGAAAATCCACCACGGCAACTCCGCTCCGTAGGCCATGGTCATGCCCCACATCCCGTACACTGCGAAGACAACTGCCCACGTCGGCAGTGCCAAACGATCCCACAGCGGGCGTGTGGCTATGTGATTCATATTTTATCCTCGACTGAACAGTACCGCGATCTAGTGGACACGGGATAGCCCGTATCCGAGGTGAGATTGTTACGGCTCTTCTTCAGATTAAAAAGGTGATTTTTGTAACACTTGAGCACAATATAAGTGGGTGTCTCCCTACCGTGCGACCATAACGTGACTGACAGCAATCCACTGCAGTCCATCTGAGTCACTATCCAGTCACATTGCCGGGCAACTTTTACTGCTTTTAGGACATTCTGGCAGCGCACTGGCCAAGGTCAAAAGTCAGTGCTACTGGCTGATGGTTGCTATGCACGATTTCAGAATATCGTCTTCCCGTTCGATTGCAAGTGACAACACACCTTGACCTTCTCGTACTATGAGGCCCAATTCAATAAGTTGTTCCAAGCGCTGTCGGTCAGAACTCATATTCATTTGGTCACTGACATGTTTGATGGGAAAACCGGATTGATCAAGTTGGTCATACGTTCTATCCCAAAGTGTTTTTCTTATCCACCGGCCTTCCCTGTCGTCGCCTTTTTGGAAGGCATTGGATTCAATCGAAGATAGACTACGAATCGTATCGCAATAGACCATGAGAAGTGCATATTCGATAGTCAAACAAAATATTTTTGTCAAGGCTGTTCGGGTATCAATCACCAAAGCACCAGAATCGGAATAGAAGATAGCTAGATCGGCATTAGCACTATCTCGTGCCTGCCAGAATTTGAGCAATGGATTAACAAACTGTTTCAGATTACTCGACACCGTTACCTGATCAGCATCCGGTACGGCAGTAAATTTATAGGCGAGATTTTCCAGCGCTTCATCACTCAGGCCATAAAGCTCGTGGTAGCCGGAGTTCGGATGAAGTGTGCGTGGCACCTCCTTCATCGCGGCCATAAATAACGGACTATATCGATGGATTTCGATCTCAATCACCGTGTCCCGACAAGGTGCTTGTAGGTGGAATAGCTTGGGAATCAGCTTAGGCAAATGTGAATAATCTTTCCACTTCTCGCACGGAAAACCCGAAAGCTGCCGCCAGGTAACTGCAAGGTCGTGTTGCCTCGCCAGACGCAATGTCTGGATATTTCGCAATGCAGTGACTCCTTTTTTCATTTTTTTTAGGATTGGAGTTGAAAGACTTTCGATACCTACTTCTAGTTCTCGAACACCTGACGCTGCTAGAGTTTTGATGTCACTGGATGTTAGATTACTTTTGATCTCGTAGGAGAACTCAATATCCAGTTTCAAATCTCCTATCTTCGGTAGAACCGTCTTCAAATAACGGTGATCAATAATGTTGTCCATCGCACAAAGCTTTTGAGGATTGTATTTGTCTTTGAGATAGATTATTTCATCGATAAGGCGTTTAGCGCTTTTTGAACGAAACTGGATACTGGTGCCGTTTAGGCCGCAAAAACTACAGTGATGTTTTTGGCCCCACCAGCATCCTCGAGATGATTCAAAAGGGATTTGGCAAAATCTACTCGAATCAGCAGCACCGCCTATCTTGGCACCACCATACTGGCGAAAAAAATCATCGTAGTCTGGGAAGGGCAAGTCATCTAGGTCCCTCAGTACTGACTCCGGGTTTCGATGAATCGTCCCATCCGGTTGGCGAAAGATTAACCCGGGTAAGTCCGTCTTTACACTACCGCTCAAAAGGCTCTTAGCGAATTGGGGGAATGAAAGATCCGCATCACCACTGAATGCATAGTCGACGAAAGGAAATGATCGACTGATCTGCTCCCCCATCACCGTCTCCATGTTCGCCCCCCCGAACACAATGGCCAGCTTGGGAAAATGTACTTTTAGCTGTTTTGCAAGAGCCAGTGAGGCTAGATTCTGGTTGAAACTACTGGAAAAGCCGGCAATCTCAACTTCTTGCCAGGGAAAACATCCCAGACAGTAGTCTATGAATCTTTGCGCGTTGTTTATCCCGTATTCGATCTGCGTTCGTACATCACGATCTCCGACATTTCTTATGAGGCCATGGTGCCGCTCCGTTTGTTCTGGAAAAAGAAGAGGCGCAAAGCAAGCTTCTGCTGCCATATAGGCGCCACTATTAGTCCCCATTACGTCGAAGACTTCAAGTCTGCGGTCCATCGGGCCAGTCATATAACCCCGGACCCAGTCAATATTAAAGTAATGAATATTACTGCTGATTCCCTTCTCCATAAGGATGGCTTTCAGCAGGCTGATTCCCAGACTCGGGAACCTAAGATGCCCAAATGGCATAAAAATAAAGGAGATATTTTTTGCAACAGACGACATGGGTTACGCACCAAGGGTTTGAATATCTGACGATTACCAGTCAGATCCGACCATGAAGCACTTCATTCGGAACCCTCAGTATAATGGTAACGCCTAAATTGCATTACAAGGCGATACTTTTTCAGGTTTCGAATGTTAAATGTGACCGGAATCACATCTAGGACCAATTGGACCCTTGACCTCGGTCTCGTTTGTCCTTTATCGTCAGCAAATCCGGTTTTTGACTTCGGACTCCGGCTACAGGTAACTTGGGGTTAGCCAGCTTATTGATATTTTTCGGTGGCTGTTACTATCTCGATTGATCTTGTGACCAAACAATTGACATCTTTGGGAGGGCTAGATAGCGATGCCAGCATTAACAACACAGGAATGGGTAGAAAAGATTCAAGAGTTGGACGTCGACGTAACAAGTACTGAAGACATTGAGCGACTGAGAGCAGCAATAGGAGAGACAGAATATGATGTAGACCAAGTTCAGCAGACAGCCTGTAACGCGATTGTTGACTTCTCCGGGCGGCTCTATACGAACATGGCCACCGAGATGAACCTAAGCCTAAGTGATGACGGAGATTTGCAAAAACTCGCGGATGAATTGGGTGAAGGAACTACGCCTGGTCAGATTAGAGAGATCGCTAAAACCTACAACGAGCATCAATCATCTGAGTTGTCAGAAGAACAGCTCGACCAGGTGGCTGGTGGCCGCCAGGCCTCCCGTTCGATCGGGGCGCTGAGCTCTGCTGCTGGGCTCAAGTCTTTGGGTATGAGTTCGGTCACATTAAAAACCCGAAATCTTGGTAAAGCTGGAATCGGTTCGCAAGCCGATGCAAATCACGCCTACTGGTAGTACCTGTCAGAGCAAGTGAAAAATAAGTTTGTCCAGCCCCTTGTAGGGCTGGACAAACCATCCCCCAGCCCTAGGTGCCCGCAGTGTTGGCTAGGCGTTTCGATTCCTCTTGCCCATGATCCAGTCGTAGATCTATCTGATCGCGACGTGATAATGCCTGATTAATCGATCCCATCAGTTACCTGACACCTCCACCCTACCCAATTGCATTTGGAACCAGATTTATTTTGGAGTTTTATCTAAATCACCCCTCGTTTTAGTGCCAGTATGCAACATGACGAAAAGAATATTTAAGTCCGATGAATTCAGGGAAAAACTTCCTGAATTGATGAATACTGGGCAGCATGCAATTTTTCGGGGACTGCCATTGTTAGATGGAGAGACCTCAGTTCCGATCGGGAATTTCAGGAAAAGGTTCGGGCACCTGGAGATACCGGTACATGAAGACTATGGCTATCTAATGAATCAGTATCACGACTCGATAACCGGGGGGCATTCATTGTGGTCCACAGTCAGAGCACTCATTGATGGTGAATGTGACCAGTGGTTTTCGAGCCAAAATGCGGTTTGCTCTTCAAAGCGACTACCCAGTGCCATTGAACGCCGTTTGGAACCACTGCCCGGTTTAAAGGCGCTAGATAGCGAGCCAGTTTTGAAGATGTTCTACGCCAAGGAAGGCACCCGTACTTTGCTTCATTTCGACCAGGATCACCGACATGTTCTATTACGTCAAGTGTGTGGTAGAAAACGAGTTGTTATGATTGAACCATCTCAACACGAGCACTTGCTACCGATTGGTCATAATTCCACCCTGAACTTTTCTTTATTGAACGATGATGAACGGGATCGTTTATTCCACTCCTTTTCTGCAGAAATAGCTATCTTAGAACCTGGAGATTTGCTGTATATGCCGCCATTGATATGGCACTACATTGAATACGTCAGCACTGGCCTGTCTATCGGACACCGCTTTGCTCGAAACCCAATAAACAAATTTTTTTCAGAAGACCTCCATCAAACCGGACGCCTGCAGAATATTGCTGTCAGGTATCTGGATGGGAAAACAGTCTCTGAAGAGGAGATGGCATCGTTTGCCGAACTGCAGAACATGTTTAATAGAAATTATTCAACCGGCTATGAAAAGTATTTCGCCTTAGACTCCCTTATCGATGAGATTTATCGTCGGATGTTTAGCCCGCCTCGCTTTCTTGCGATCGGTATACGAGATCTTGAACAAAAGGGATTTTTGCAACTAGTGAAAATGGGAAAGCTTTATTCAAACTAGACTGAACGTGAGCGGGCACGTTCAATTCTGGGTGAGTCGATATCGTGGTGATATGAGGTGAGATGAGTGAGGCGTTGCGAGACTTAAGTACCGACCTTTTTCCTCTATGACCAGGTGAGCTTCTTTAAGCTGCTGGACCAACTCTAAGGTACGACATTCATCGACCTTGTTCTGGTTTGCCCGCCTGTGTTGATGAAACAAATCCAGTGTTGTGGCTTTGTTCCACAAAAAAAGATAACAGTCCCGCCCGAACTCATCTAGATGATGAATTCTATAGTCCCCACCCCGAGTATCTTCGATACGCATAAAGCGAGGACCGAGACGAAACTCCAGTCGACTCAGCGATTGTTGTTTATTCGATCGCCATTCATTTACTTTCTGTCCGAGGGCTTTATGAGACAAGTTGAGTTTAGGATCATCAGACCCCCAAATGCCTTCATGTTCATAGGCGATCTGCTCTATATCCACACCGCGTATATCAAAAAGAAACTGATAGTCCTTTCTAGGCATGACTTTTCGGTAATTACAAGGTGCTGTACCGGTAAATAACGGGCTGTACCTGTGCACTACAATCGGTCCACACATCACTGGTGGTTGGAGGTGCTCTAACTTGCCTATTAGATCTAACTGCTCCAGGTAATCTTGATTGGCTTCGCCTGGAAACCCGTAGAGTATGTTGTACAGAGGTAGTAACCCAAGTTCCTTACAGTATCTCAGTAACTGAATATTCTGTAACGCCGTAGTCCCTTTACTCATGAGCCTCAATACGTTAGTGCTAAAGCTCTCTATGCCCGGTTGTATCGTCTGAACGCCAGCGTTCGCCAGTGATTCTAGTTTAGTTTTAGTGAGATTGGATTTTGTCTCGAAGAAACAATGCTGTCCCGAACCAGAGTTTTTTAGTATCGGCAAGAATTCTTTGAAGTATCGATGATCCATAATGTAGTCAGTAAAGATGAAGTCAAGCACTCCATACTGAGAGGAATGATGCTGCATTTCTTCGAATACCTTAGAAGGTGTCTTCGAGCGAAAAGGCATGCTCGCTGATGAAATTCCACAAAATGTGCAGTGATGAAGCTCTCCCCACCAACACCCGCGTGACGCTTCAAGTGCGACCTTACCGTCGATTTTCAATTCATCTGCTAGGGAGAAATAAGTGCCATAGTCTGCTACTGGAATCTCATCCAGCGCCATCTCTTTAGCCTGTTTAGGGGAGGCGACAACATCGTTGTGTCTTCTTGCAATACCAGGTATCTCTATCTCTGGATTAAGCATGTCTTCAGTCTCTAGTAGGGAGACTAGAGGCCTCTCACCGGGGCCAACACAAACAAAGTCCAGCCACGGAAATCCCCGAAGATACTCTTCACCCATTGGACTGTTGCACTGGGCACCACCAAGGATAATGTGCTGGTCTGGATACAGATTTTTGATGCGGCGCGCCAGCGCTAGGCTTGGTACTGCCTGAGAAAATACACAACTGAACCCTATGAGGTCATACTGACTCCAGGGATACGACCTGAGCAGAAAATCTAGATATGCCCCGACCGTCTCTACCCGCAAGTTCCGGAATACATCACATTGCTCTGACGAGATTTGGCCACGTTCAAGCAGGAATTCTAGATAGCCGGTATCTGAAAGGATATCTTTGTTCTGGATCTCGTTGCTCTGTATTTCCTTTGCAAACAACCATTCGCCAAGAATTAACGGTATTTGGCTCTGCGCAATCGACAGGTAAAGATCCAAATCGATGAAACGCAGCAGATCCAAGTTGGCACAGATAGTGTCCGCTTGAAAACCAGATGCTGTCACGACACTCTTCAATAGTCCTACTTGAATCGGCGCCGTCTTTGGATTCGCCCACGGCATGTGGACAAGGGCAACTCGGCGGGTAGGGCCTTGAACTCCGGAAGTTGAAGGCATTTTTTCTCTACCCAACAGACTATGCTCTTTTGTCAAAACTCACGGGCTTCTCAAGTTCTATGAATCCTTCAATAAATAGATCACGAACCCACTCGCTGGTGCTGGTATCTTTTTGCCCGAGTCGGTTAGACAGTGACTCGATAGAACGCCTGTCATCATTGTTTTCGAGTGATTCCCCTAATGATCGGGAAATTTCAACCTCCTTTGCTAGTCGGTAGTTGGTGAGGATTGCTTCGTCAGCATTTAGGTAAGTGACATCACCACTGCCAAGCGATACTGCTGCAGCGAGTTGTCGCCAATCGGGATTTGTATCGATCCATTTTTGTCGTTGAGCTCGGGACTTTTGGTGGCTAAAGTGTTTCCAGGCCTCACTCACCTGCTCGAGTAGATCAAGCACCTCAGGGGGCTCAGCCATATTTATACCGTACCGCCCACCCGCGTAACTGGTACTGGGATTGGACATCAATTGGTCATCACGCAACAGTTCAAGACCGTAGTCATCAGATCGACTGCCTGAAAGGCTGCTGGGTTCGGCAACCATTTGTTGCAGGTTATCAAGTTCTAGGCGCCCAAAATTATCGATCACAAATCTACAAGTATCTTCCGCTTCGGCACGAGTTTCTCCGGGGAAGCCGAGGCAGAGTGATATCCTCGGTCGTACCCCGGCTCCCGAGAGATTATCTAGAACTCGGTCATAATCTTTGGCCAGTATTCCTCTATCAAGCCGGTCAAGTACACGCTGAGAGGTGCTTTCGAATCCGGCAAAGAGTATTCGACAACCTAGATCGGCCATCTGTTGGCAGTAATCCGATTCGCGCAGACGCAGGCCCAATCTGTACCTAACATTCCAGGTTATTTCCGTATCCCTCTCATGAAGAACCCGGAAGACCGACACTAAAGTGGGAAGATTAGACTCTTCGTCTGTAATGTTGATCTGTTGAGGAGCAAGCGTTTGGATCACATATGAAATCTCGTCCAATAACTGGGCACGAGTCTTTCCTCTATAGGATGTCTCGCTGTGGAGTGACTGGTTACCGTAAGAACAGAAAATACATCGACCCCACCAACAACCGTGACAAGATGTAAGCCCTAGATGGAAGCCTGGATTCAGATAGGCGTTAACAGGCAACCCGCTCCAGTTTGGTAGCACAGATCTTCTTATATCCGCGATGCCAAAATTTTTTGTACTTTGCGTATGCTTTCGATCTCTCCCCTCTCGCAGAAATTCGCCAAGAAAGAGCTCCCCACTGCCAATAGAAACCCGGTCTATGGTCCCGAGAAACGATCTCTCTGTGGAGAAATAACTGCGGTGGGCTTGAAAAAATGGCCCACCCATACTGGTTAGGATATGGGCATGTTCACGTTTAACCAGATCCGTCAAATACAGGCCGAGCAGAAGCTGGCTACCAAACGCTACCGAAAGCATAATCAAGGTAGGATCGAACTTGTCGATGAGACCCTCCATTCTTGCACTTAGCCACGCCTGAACAGGATCGTTCATGTGGCCAAGGGTTCTCCTGGCTCGTGTCTCAATATCTTGATAACAACTAAAAGGTTTCAGATAACCGTAATAAGCCAATTGAATGTCTATAAGTCGACCCAGCATGTGATGAGCAGCGATACTTTTTTCGTCGACCGTTTTAGGACTGTCAACAAAGATACGCTGCCTCAAATAAGGTGCCGATTTTTTGAATGCCAGAAATTCCTTGAAATGGGGGCTCCATTTATGAGGTGATATTGGGTGTATATTTTTCTCGGCAAATTGCCTTAGGACCTGTGGTTCTGTCAGGTAGTGAGCCAATTCAATATTGAGGTCTGATTGCAGTGTCTCTACACCCAGGTCCAGTAGATGGCCAGTCAATTGTGGCAAGCTGAGATAGGGAAAAAAGCGAGCCGCTGTAACAGGCGGAAATACAATCAATACACGATCTAACATTGTGGCGATTACTTCTATTGAATGATCAGATAACAAGCAAAGACGTTGATTATCCTAGTGTAGAATTTATGTGTCGGTGAAATTCTAAGGAATCATCAGTCGAAAATGGAACCAAGCACTTCAAAAAACCCGTCATATTCTTTTTCGGGCAGGCTCAAAAACGGACATATCTCCGATCATATTACCTCCCTTCTTGATCATTTTAATCAGCATTCTGGCCAGCGCATTTCGGTAGATGATATCGACAGTGTTTTTGGTTTTACTGATCGCTATTGCCCATTGTACGGCGGACGTTCCTATGATGCCTATGAACCTGCAAAGATCCAGATTACCGATGAAGAATTGCGCTGGATGTATGATACTGGGATTAATTTAAAACTTGCGGTCTCGGCACCTAAAGTGAGCAGGCACGAGTACTTGTCTTGCCGATCCTTTTTCGACCACTATTATCGCAAGGGTAACACGCTGATTATCACTAACGACCGATTTGCCGAATGGGTTAGGGAGGACTATCCAGATTATCTCATTGAAGCGAGCGTGATCAGAGATACTAACAATCAGGAAGCTATAAAAACTGCAACTGTGATTTACGATTACATCGTCATTCCGATTATATTAAACGACGACACCATCTTCTTGGAGAATATTGAGGATAAGGAGCAAATCCGATTGTTTGTGAATACCGAATGTTCATATAACTGCCCTTCGAAAATCTGCTATTCTGTTCAATCAAATATCAACAAAAAGTACAAAAGAATCGACAAGTTTCAGTGTTCAGTAGGATTGGTCCCAAGAACTCATGTGAATGCCCAAAGAGACTGGGAAAATTGGTATTTTGATATCGATTCCTATATAGCGATGGGGTTTCGTTCCTTTAAGGTGCTCACGCCAAAATTCTACTCCTCCCTCGTCTATGACCCGATGAAACTGACTCGACCCACCGGAAGCGAGCCGCCGACAGTCGAGTCATAGCGGACAATCTCCTGCTGTACTCATTAAACAATCGCCTGAACTTAAGTCTACTCACCATAGAATCTGGACTTTGTGTAGCGAAGTAGTCCTCGACTGATGGAACCGACTTTTGGGAAACTCCAACATCCTATTGTGTGGCGAACATCAAGCCAAATGCTAAAATACATTGAAGGCTAAAATAGAGATTGGATGTTATTTTTTACGAGGAACAACGATGAATAGTCCTCAATTGCTTCTCTCAGACTATGTCAAGGTCTACAAAAATTGTTTCACCAAATCATTCTGTGAAACCGTAATTGAAGAATTTGACTCAGATTGCTCCCAAAAAGCTCCCGTCGATTGGCGGGGTAATCTGGAAGTCTTAAGCCAATACAGAGACGCGGCACTGTATTCCATTAATGCAAAAGAACAGGAACCTGTTTCGGACCTGAGACGATCCATCACCAAGACATTGACAGACACACTAACGATTCAGCTTGAAAACTATCTTCAAGAAACGCATCTTTACGTTGATAATGTTATTTGCAAGAAATTTTTTAACGGTTCGAACGACGGCTTCCGTTTTTTGAGGTATGACGTTGGTGGCCATTGTGCCGAACACACCGATCAGTGTGTATCTGCCGAAACAACTCGGGTCATCACCTGTTCGATAAATTTGAATGACAACTATGAAGGCGGGCACACTTTATTCTTCCCGCTCTACCCGCACTCTAATCGTGTTCACATACCGCCACAGACTGGTCAGTTAATCTTATTTCCAAGCAATTTTCTCTATCCTCACATTGTTACCAAAGTAACAAGTGGAGCCAGATACCAGATCATTACTTGGATAACCTAGGTTCAACGTCCAGATTCAACCAACGGTCGATGAATGCTATTCAACGACAATCGTCTGGTCCGGGTTAAATGCATGAAAGACAAAAGCGAAGGTGACGTGATAGACCACATCCTCAAGCGATCCGTTTGTGGCCCTGTGCTGCGCCGTCACGTTGCCCACCTCCCGACCCTTCTTGATTTCCCGAGTATCCAAGGCGCTGGTCTGTCCGGGTCGCCAGGTGAGAACTAAATCTCGATTCCGGATTTGCTTTTCCTGCCGTAGAAGCGCCAGGGACCAAGCCTGATTGTCGACCACCACCACCCGTTCAAGGGGACCGATACCCTCGGGTACTTCCCCGCGGTATAGAAACGGAAAACCCGAACTGTCATAACCGACATAAGGATTGGCACCATAGGGTCGTAGATCGGGGGTCCCAGGGACGAGCACCTTACCTTTGGGGTGATCCTTTATGAAATCAAGAAAAGATGCCAGACGTGACGGCAGCATAGTCAGCATGGTTCCCGCGTATCGACCAAAGATCGCTTCACCGGTGTACTGTTGCCACCAGGATTCAGTTGCGCGGTCATACATCAACAAATCCGAGCGGCGAAGGCTTCCGGTGGTGCCAAAATCGAGCACCTTACCCTCGACTCGGCGGTCGAAGACGATTGCGGCGTTACACAACGGGCAATAGGTAACGGCTAGCGGAATGCCTGCCATTGAGTCATTCACGATCTCGTGCCAGATCAGAACCCGAAGCGGATAGGCTTTGGCGCTATTGCCAAGGACTAAGGTGATCACCGGTTCTCGGTCATCGAGACTGACCCTGGTAGCCGGAACAAACTTAGGCTGGTCAATTGAAGGGATACCATCTTTACCGGGCCCGCCCGAAATGACCTCCTCAGGGTTGACGGTGCAGCGGCCGAAATCAGTGACTGGCCAGTTCCGGGCCAAGTAGCTGGTTGCGGCTGAGCAATCATCGATCACAGGGGAGTTGGCATGGGTTAACGGGATTCTAGTTACGCAGAGCCAGGAAAATACCAACAGAGCCGTTACGAAGTACAACCGCAATGGTTTGTTGGATTCAGAACCGATTTGGCGCATGAAGAGAATCCTTGAAAAATTTCAACGTACCGGAAAGGCAAACCAATATCCATTCTTACCGGTTAGCTGGTAGTGTTGGTGACCCGTGAGTGTGATCCTCTTCCTAAGAATCGGGCCACCGGTATCGTGAGTAAACGGAGGGTCAGATTATAGGAACCAAGCGTCATACACCGGAGGAGATTGTCACCAAGTTGCATCAGGTTGAAGCACTGGTCGGGCAGGAAACGACCGGGATCGTTGGGATTCGGCAGACCAGCATTGCCGAACAGACGTATTACCGCTGGTGCCAGCGGTATGCTTGTTTGTTGTATCTCCTAATTTACATCGCCAAGATGGCTTACAAGTTGTTCGCTCACTTAACCACCCCGAGAATCGTTACCTTCCTCACCTAGGTTCCACAATTTTTTCGGTGGTTTGTATTTCTTCTTTGCTACCTTTTTCTTCGTTGTTTTCTTCTTCACAGCCTTTTTCTGTCTGGCCTGAAATTTGTCCATGTGCCTCTGGAAGATAGATGTCCATGCGAATTTCCACACGATCCAAACGATGAGCAGAATGAGGATCGGGGAAATGAGCCAAAACGATTCCATAGCCCCCCTATCCTACTACCGCTTACATCTACTCCAAATCAGGTTCGTCTATGTCATTGACCCAAGTCAATTCACCCTCCTTTGAGGTGTGAGAGCATGATTTAGCGGTGAAAATGACGGATTGGACCCGAAATCAGACTCTGCGAGTGGGCATTGCCTCTGTGGCAAAGTCGTATCCCGCGTCAACTTCTCAACTCGCTTGTGTATCCACTGTCATTGCTCGATATGTCAACAGGCCCACAGCGTATCTCGCAGCATTCGCTGTCTTCAGCTAACCCGTTTTACATCCCTCATATTCGACAGTAGGGATCAAATCAGGTGAGAAAAGACCTGGTTAAGGTTGGAATCGCAAGAGATCTCTTCGATGAAGAGGAAAATCTGATTATTCCGGGTGACGGCCTGAAGTTGCTCGACCAGATTCCCAACATTAGGTATGAGATGTTCGCGGAATATGGACCGGAGATCACGCCGGCACAAGTGCGTGACTGCGACATGGTCATCTCGGCTGCCGCACCTTGGACAGCCAATTCACTTGTACAGAGCGAACGCCTGATCGCTGTGCTGTATACCGGAGTTGGATTTGATCACATCGATGTAGAGTGCCTCACGGCTGCCGACGTGATGCTGTGTTCAGCCCCTGATGCAGTACGCCGACCGATGGCGGTCACCATCCTGACTCACCTGCTGGCCGTGACTTCAAAGCTGATCAACAAGGACCGACTCACGCGTGAAGGACGTTGGGAAGAACGAACCAACTACAAAGGTGAGGGAGTCACGGGTAAAACCCTGGGCTGTATCGGTGTGGGCAACATCGGTCACGAACTGCTTTTGTTGGCACAACCGTTTGGCATGCGGCTATTGGCCTGTGATCCATACGTCAGTCCGGAGTCCGTGGCCGATCTCGATGCACAATTCGTCGATATGGACACGCTGCTGGCGGAATCCGATTTCGTGAGTCTTAGTGTGCCCTTGAATGACGAAACCCATCAGTTGATCGGCGCCGATCAACTAAAACAGATGAAGCCCACGGGGTATCTTATTAATACCTCACGTGGGGGAGTAGTCGATGAGATAGCGCTTATTGAAGCATTGAAGAAAGGCCGGATTCGCGGCGCCGGGTTGGATGTTTTCGAGCAGGAGCCTGTTGATTCGAACAACCCGTTACTAAAGATGGACAACGTGGTCGTAACACCGCACTCGCTGTGTCACACCGATGAGTATTTCATGACCGCCTGGACGCTCAAACTGAACCAGGCTCAGGAAATTATGGCGGGCAAGATCCCTGCGGCTCTGGTCAATAAGACAGTGCTGGAAAAAGAGAGTTTCAAGGCGAAGCTGAGAGGATTTCTGAGCTGAACGAAAGTACCTATGTAAAAACTGGAGAACGCGTCGGGACACAAGTGCCCGAATCTATTTCTGAAGATATTTCGATTCGTTTATTCGTGGGGGGTGATTATGGCCGAGATATTTGAACAAATTGGTGAAGCTGTCCAGAACGGGGACGAGACGACAGTAGTCGCCCTAGTAGACCAGGCGATGCAAGGTGGTGATCAAGCCTTGGATATCCTTGAACAAGGGCTGATTCCCGGTATTCAGGTCCTGGGCAAGTCATTTCAGGACGGAATTGCCTACCTGCCAGACATACTGTTCGCAGCACGAGCGATGAAGAAAGGTGTGACCTTGCTGGAGCCGGAACTAGGCAAGATCGACATGCCAGAGAAAGGCACGGTGGTGATTGGCACGGTCGAGGGCGACATGCACGATATCGGTAAGAATATGGTCAAACTCATGTTGGAGAGCAACGGCTTCAACGTTGTCGATCTTGGCACGGATGTTCTACCCGAAATGTTCGTCACTGCGGTACGGGAAAGTAATGCCGATATTCTGGCCATCTCCTCTTTGTTGACCACGACTATGTTCGGTATGGCTGACATCATCGAGGCACTGACCAAGGCCGGGTTACGGGATAGCGTTAAGATTATTATCGGCGGCGCTCCGGTAACCTCGGAGTTCTCTGATCGGATTGGGGCAGATGGTTTCGGTGAGGATTTTGTCTCGGCTATCGACCTCTCTGAAAAATTGCTGGCGAAACCCACCTGACTGCACCTGCATAGGGATTGGTAATGAACGAAGTCAACGCAGTGATGCCCAACCGGGCACGGTTCAAGGAAATTTGCCTTGGTGAGCGATCAGGCGAGGTTTCTCTCATCGACTGGTTTCATCGCGGTTGGCTGGAGACCATCGATAACTGGATCGTGGAAGGTGCTCCAGCAGAGATAACCAACCAGGACACCTACAACGACTACTTTCAGCTCGATCACTTGCACGCTCTGCAGGAGATCATCTCCGAGCACAACCGTGCCGACCTCAAGGAGTTGGATACCCAGAGTCTGGTCAGTGTTCATGTGACACCACCGGTCATGCCAGTATTCGATATCGAGATAATCAGTGAGGACGAGCGTCACCGGGTCGAGACCACCTACGGTGGCGTTACCGTGGAAGTCAACAAGGAACACCCTTGGCGCATGCCCAAGTACCTCGACCGACCGGTCAAAGACTGGGCCACCTGGAAGGAATACAAGAAGCGGCTCGACCCCGACACCCCGGAACGCTGGCCCGCGGACTGGCCGACCTACGTTGAGAGCATGAATGCCAAGGATGCTCCAACCATGCTTCTACTCGAGGGCTATTTCGGACCACTGCGGGAATGGACTGGCCTGGAAGAGTTGATCTATCTGTTCCATGACGAACCTGATTTGGTCGAGGATATGATGGATCAGGTACTGCATCTAAGTCTGACCATGGCCAAGCGGGTACTCAAGGATTTGCGAATTGATTGTGTGCGTTTCTGGGAGGACATGGCTTACCGCTCAGGCCCCTTGATCTCACCTGACATGTTCAGAAAGTTCATGCTACCCCGTTATCGCGTTATCACCGATTATCTTCGTAGCGAGGGTATTGAGATCCTCCATGTCGACAGCGATGGGGACGCTACCGAGTTGATTCCACTGTGGCTTGAAGTGGGAGTCAATTTTCCTTGGCCCCTGGAGGTGGCGGCCGGAATGGACGCCATTGCCCTGCGCAAGAAATACGGTCGCGATCTTATCCTCAGCGGCAATATCGACAAGCGAGCCTTTCTCGAAGGTAAGGACTCTATTCGTAACGAGGTCATGTCGAAGGTCCCCTACCTACTAGAAACGGGTAGCTATTTCCCGTGCCTCGACCATGCAGTGCCACCCGATGTCAAGCTTGATGATTTTCGCTACTACGTCAACTTACTGCGCGATATCGGGGGGCTGGATAGGCTGCCGGAATAGCGAAACCAAGCAGAGTTGTCCAGGTATTTTAGGGAAACCGACCAATCAACCGCATTCGCACCCCGGAGACAGTAGATGAAGAATCTGCCTAAAACGGCCGTGCAAACTGCCGATCAGACCCAGGCGATCCCGCAAGTTCCGGGTGCCACCACAGGTTATCCGATAACCGAACGGGTTGATTTTTCCGATAGTACCTACCTGTTGGATGTCTACCATCCGATGCTGGCCAAGGCAGCATCGCCTGGCCAGTTCGTCATAGTCATTTCCCATGAATGCGGTGAACGGATCCCTTTGACCATTGCCGACTATGACCGCGATCAAGGTACGATAACTCTGGTTGTACAAGCAGTCGGCAAGACGACTCGAGAGATGCAACAGCTATGCAAGCCAGGGTTCAATCTTTTTAGTGTGGTCGGACCCCTTGGCTTCCCGACCGACTTAGGGAATGCCCGCAAGGTCATCTGTGTTGGTGGTGGCCTGGGTGTCGCACCGCTCTACCCTCAGCTTCGAGCTTTTAAAACCGCTGGCGCTTATGTCATCGGTGTCGTCGGCTTTAGGAATCAGGAGCTGATCTTCTGGGAAGACAAATTCAAAAACTACTGTGACGAATTTATCGTTTGCACCGACGATGGATCAGCCGGTATCAAGGGCCTCGTGACAGAAGGTATCAAATGGGCCGTGGAACACCACGACGATGTCGATCGTGTTGTCGCCATCGGTCCACCGATCATGATGAAGGCCTGTGCTGAAACCACCCGTCCATTGGGCATCGAAACTATTGTTAGCCTGAATCCGATCATGGTCGATGGAACCGGAATGTGTGGAGGCTGCCGGGTCAAGATTGCGGGCAAGACAAGATTTGCCTGTGTCGACGGTCCCGAATTTAATGGCCATGACGTCGACTTCGATGATCTGATTACCCGACTGAATCGTTTTCGGGCTTATGAGAAGCAGGCTACCGATACCTGGTGTCAAGGACCAAAGGGTACGGCATAGGATGATTCACTACCGGTATCTCCAGCAAGGTGACGTAGCGGGTCGGTAGAGAAAAGGAGTGGCTGTGGCGACCAAAAAGTCCAAAAAAAAGACCATTCGAACAAATCCACAGAAGCGTGCTCGAATGCTGGTTCAGGCTTCTACTCAAAGGGTCGAGAACTTTGAGGAAGTGGCGCTCGGCTTTGAATTGGACGACGCCCTGAATGAGTCCGAGCGCTGCCTTTTCTGTCCCGACCCGGCGTGTGTTGCCGGCTGTCCCGTGGCAATCGATATCGTCGGCTTTATCGAGAATATCACCTTAGGAAACTACAGGCGATCCTACGATATCCTTACCGATGCAAATTTTCTGCCCGCGATCTGCGGCAGAGTGTGTCCTCAGGAAGACCAGTGTGAGGGTGTTTGTCCGGTCGGAGAGACCCTCGAACCCGTAGCCATTGGACGGCTCGAACGCTGGGTAGGAGATCTGGCGCTTGCGAAGGGGTGGTCGAACGAACCGTATATTGAGCCTAACGGCTTTAAAGTTGGAATCGTCGGATCGGGACCGGCCGGTATTGCTTGCGCGGCCGATATGGCAAAAGCCGGCTGTGATGTAACTGTTTATGAAGCCCTGCACGCACCGGGTGGAGTACTGCGTTATGGCATCCCGGAATTTCGATTGCCGAACAGAGTTGTCGATACAGAGATTCAAAGCCTAACGCGACTGGGCGTTAAGTTTGAGTGCAACACCCTGGTGGGACGTTTGTTCACGGTCGAGCAAATGCTGTGTGATCTCGGTTTCCATACGGTGTTTATTGGCAGTGGTGCAGGATCGCCAAAATTCATGGATATCCCCGGGGAGTCCCTGCACGGTGTGCTCTCGGCCAACGAACTTTTAACTCGATGCAATTTAATGGGCGCGGGTGATTTCCCTCGGCACGACACACCATTGGATCTGGGTGACCGAATCGCGGTCATTGGATCTGGCAACACGGCCATGGATGCGATGCGCGTTGCTTTGCGCCTCGGCGCGGAGAAAGTGTATTGCGTTTATCGACGAACGCGGGACGAAAGCCCGGCCCGTGAGGAAGAAATCAGGCATGCTGAGGAAGAAGGAATCGAGTTCTGTTGGCTCACCGCACCGGTAGAGATCCTGGGTGACGAAAACGGCCATGTCCGTGCGATGCGTTGCGTTCGAATGGAATTGGGCAAGCCGGATGAATCTGGCCGGTGCCGACCAGTCGAAATCGAAGGTAGTGAATATGAATTTGAAACCGACACAGTAGTTTATGCTATTGGGACCAACGCCAACCCGGTACTGGGGCAAACCTCCAAACTTAAACTCAATCAGTGGGGCTATCTTGAGGTCGATGAGAACCTGGCCACTTCGATGGCAGGTGTCTACGCTGGCGGAGATATTGTTACCGGTGCTGCCACTGTGATTTTGGCTATGGGACTCGGGCGACAAGCGGCAGCCAGTATGAAGAGCTACTTAGGTATACGCGATACTGAAATTGTTTACCACCCTCAACGGCAGGGCAGCGAAGGCAAGTTATTTGGAATCGATCTCGAAGAAAAGAATTTCACCCGGCTCCGGCTTGCCCAAGCCACACAACCAGCACCATAAACTTCGAGGCAAGTCACTCAAATGGACCAAGCAGTAGCCGCTAGAAAAGATGAAACCTCCACGGCAGTAGCCCGAGCGAACGGCGTACCAGTGGCAACGGTCGATGAGCACATCATTGAAATCGTTAGCGATTCTGGTGAGGGAGCCCAGCGGTGTGGACAAACCTTCGGCTCGATCGCAGCCAAAATGGGTAACGGCATCTGGACTGTGGAGATTATTCCGGCCGAAATTCAACCATCCGTGCGAAGTATCGAAGGTACTAGCGGTAATCGTATCCGAGTAGGATCCGGGGCAGTAACCAATGGTGGGGATGCAGTTGATCTGGTCGCGGCATTCAACGAGCAGGTGGTATTAGGCCGTGTACGAGCCAAAGAGCTAAAGCCCGGCTGCATTATTTTGCTAGAAAATAGCTGGCGCACCAATAGCGATCCGAGTATCGCTGCGTCGTATGCAACGGTCTATGAAGAACTGGCCGGTGATGGCTATCGGATTTACGAAATACCAATGGAGCAGGAGTGCCTGAAGTACGTTACCGATCCACGGCGCGGCAAGAACATGTTTGTGCTCGGGGTTTTATCTCAAGTCTATTGCCTGGATCGAGAATTGGCATTGGCGCAGGTGGCTTTGACTTTTGCAAAACAAGGGCTAAACGTCATTGCACCTAACCAAGAATTGTTGCGGGCAGGTTGGGATTGGGCCGAAGCAAACCTGGATATTCGTTTTCGAATTCCTCCTAGCCCAATCAAGGAACCGCGCCTGGTCGTGAATGGCAATACAGCACTTGGTCTTGGCGTAATGGCATCGGGTATGGAAGTTTGCTCCATGTACCCAATCACGCCAGCAACTTCTGTTTCGCATTATTTGAGTGATGTTTTCCAACAGGTTGGCGGCATCGTGCATCAGGCAGAAGACGAGATTGCGGCATGCACCTTCGCGATTGGTGCTTCCTATGCGGGTAAATGTGCGGTCACAATCACCTCCGGGCCAGGCTATTCATTAAAGCAGGAGGGAATAGGCTTGGCTGTAATGGGAGAGATTCCGCTGGTCGTAGTGAATGTCCAACGTGGCGGCCCATCTACTGGTCAACCCACTAAGTGTGAACAAGGAGATTTACTGGCTGCCTGTTTCGGTGGCCACGGTGATGCACCGAAGGTGGTAATGGCGGTTTCCGGAATTGAAGATTGTTTTTATTCAGTCATCACGGCCCGCAAGATCGCCGAAACATTCAACATGGTAGTAGTGCTGCTATCCGATGCAAGTCTCGGTACTGCACAGCAACCTTTCCCGCGACCGAAGTTCAGCGAAGATTGGCTGGCACCACCAGTCGATCAGAGCCCGGTACCTGAAGGCACTAAACCCTACGCCTGGGACCCGGAAACAGGACTTGCCAGCAGGATCATACCCGGTCAACCGAACGGTATGTACTGCCTGACCGGATTAGCACACGATTCTATGAGCCACATCATCTATAACCCAGAAGAAAACCACGAAGCGATACGTCGACGTAGCCTGAAATTGGCAGCACTACAGAAAACACTGAAACCGCCCAAACTATTTGGTGACGAACAGGGTGAACTGTTGATCGTCGGTTGGGGTGGCACCAAAGGGGCTATCGAGGAAGCCGTCAGACGGGTTCGAGGTGACGGACACTGTGTGTCCTCCCTTCACATCAAGTTCCTGCAACCGATGGCATCGGGTATCAAGAAAATACTGCAGCAGTTTGACCAGGTGATTGCCGTTGAGAACAACTGGAGTGATGATCTGAATGACGCACTCATCGACGATGAAAACCGCCGCTATTCCAATTTAGCCTGGCTACTACGGGCCCGCTTCTTGGTCGATGTCGACTGCTGGAGTGAAGTCAAGAGCCAACCACTCAAACCCGGCGCTATTGAGCGGGCCATACGAGCAAAACTAGCCTAGGAGAAAGCGATGGACATGGAGGTTTCCGCACCGCGATGCTTGCTTTGGTCCAACGACAAACCGACCACCCTTGATGACTATGCGTCTGAGGCGCCTCGCTGGTGCACTGGGTGTGGAGATCTGGCAATTCTGGCAGCGGTACAACGCCTGTGCCGGGATCAACAGCTGGCTCAAGAAAAAATGGTATTCGTTTCGGGAATCGGCTGCTCGAGTAGATTCCCACACTACGTTAACAGTTATGGCTTCCACGGGCTGCACGGGCGGGCATTGCCAGTGGCTGAAGGCATCAAGATCAAACGGCCCGATCTCCACGTCTTCGTCAATACTGGCGATGGGGATTGCTGCAGTATCGGTGCCGCTCATTGGATTCATGCGATTCGTTACAACATGAATCTAACCGTACTGCTGCACGATAACGCGATTTATGGCCTGACCAAGAAGCAAGTCTCACCAACGTCACCCAAAGGTCTAGCCAGCAATACTACACCCCGCGGAGCCTACCTAGATGGGCTTAATCCAATGGAGACAACACTCGGCGTGACTAATGTTTCGTTCGCTGCCCAGGTTGTTGACTGGGTCCCGGGACTCTTATACGACGTCATCTCCAGGGCATTTCATCATCAAGGACTGTCCTTCATTCGGGTGCTACAGCGCTGCCCTGAATTTTTGCCAGATTATTTCAATCCCTGGATGGACGATCCGGAGCAATTACTGGTCCTCACTCACGATAACGGCATACAACTAGGCGCAGACCTCTCGCGCATCTACCGTCAGCAACAGATTCATGACCCGAGCGACATTAACCAGGCAAGGGAACTCGCTTCGATCACTGACCGTATCCCAGTCGGGATTTTGTATCAAAATGAGAATGTGCCCTGCTATGAAGACATCATCCAATCGCAAGGACTGTTCACACCCGAGACCGTCCGTAATAACGTAGAAGCTGAACTCGACAGATTCACTGTTTGGCCTGCCCCGTGACACTTCTGGCAGTTGGCAGCCTTAACCAGTTTCCGCCAGGAGGAAAGAAATGGAGGTAAGTCTCAGACAACTCGTTCGTTTCCACCACACCGGGCAAAAAGCTAACGGCAAGTGGGATGTAGAGGCAGAATTTCAGCCTGCGCTGCTCGCTCCTTACCGGGATCTGTCGGCATTGCGTTACGACTACCCCATCGTCCTGACCCAGGATGATACCGGACAAACATGCACACATACGCTGTCGGGAATTATAGATAGTGTTCTACAAGAGATCGCTCCAATGGGGCTTGAAGGCGAGCCGATGCGCAAGCACTGCCTTCGACTCGAAACCCGGATTCGAGCCCTCATCCATGGTGGAAAGCAAGGCACGCTGGCTGAACTCTGGGACCTGGCCCAGCATGAACTGGTCGACGAAAGCAATCAAGACGGGGATGGAAGTCTGACCGAAAATCTGAGTCTAGCTCGTAGAGCGGTGGCCGTCGGCGGCCGAATTATCGATTGTGATAAAAACGCTACAGCGGCACTTCTAGAGCACATTTGGATGGGTATACAAAACACACGCTCGCGGAAGGCGCTGCATAAGCTGGATCAGCTGGCCCTGTCTCTGTCGCAAATTCTCGAAGCCGATTTTCAGAAAAGCGACGCTGCCCGAACGCCTGAGATCCTAAAAGAGTCCATGGGGACGACTTGCGGCGATAGCTTCGATTTTCAAGCAATGTCGCAAATCCTAAAAAAGGGTTCGCGGGAGAGTTCGTTGACTGATCGTAAACGCCAACGGATAGGCGACACCTTAACAAGTTTGCGCACACAGCGTCTTTTCCTTTCTCAAACGGACACATCGAATGACCCCGACGATCGCCTTCAAGCCAGGCTTGTCTTCTCCAGCTGTAGTGATGCATGGGAGACCTTTCAGACCCAGATTGCCGAGAAAGTCCAACTCCTCAAGGCAATTGCTGTTGCTGAACTGGAAATTGACAACCGCTACGATGAATCGGAAAACGATGACCTGCTTGCCGGCTTCTCCCAGCGTTTACTCTCCCAAGAGGATCTAAATTTTTTCCCGGCCTATTTGGTCGTGATGAACAGCAGAGACTGCCAAGGAAATGAAAAGGCCAAGTTGATCGATGTACTCTCCTCCGGGCTACCCATAAAAGTACTAATCGAGACCAATGATATCCTGGCAGACATCTTACCTAAATCTGACCAGCTTTCATTTGGCTCTTCAAGTCAACAACTGGCAACTATGGCTGTCGGCTTAAGTGACGCCTTCGTTTTCCAGTCGACCAGTTCGAATCTGTTTCAGGCGAGAGATCGAGTTTATCGGGGGTTGTCCTACCACGGACCTGCCCTGTTCAGTATTTTCTCAGGCCTGGGTGACGACGTAACCGATCTGCCCCGCTACCTCACTGCAGCTTGCGCCATGCAGTCGCGAGCTTTCCCAACGTTCACCTATGATCCTGCACAAGGCACAAATCTTGCAGCACGTTTCGATATCGAGGACAACCCACAAATCGATCTGGACTGGCCAGCACAGCACTTTACTTATGAAGACGAAGAGCTCCAAAGATTCTCGGAGAACGTGGCCGTTACCTTGGCCGATTTCGCCGCTTGCGACAAACGCTGTGTGGGACACTTCGCTAAGGTTCCCAAGACCAACTGGAACGACGGGGTGTTATCTGTTGCGGAATATGTTGGCCTGGCCGAAGATCAGACTCAGAATAAGCTACCGTACGTGTTCACCGTGGAAAATGAGACCCTTCACAAGAGCATCGTCGACAATAAGCTGATCCGAGCAACCAGGCGCTGCCATGATACGTGGCACAGCCTGCAGGAATTGGGGGGAATCAACAACTCGCATGCCCTGAAGTTGCTCAAACAAGAAAGGCAGCAATGGCAGCAGGAGACAGAACAAGCACTAAACGAGATGAAGAGTCAGGCGGTCGTCTTAACGGCCGTCGAGTCGGACAGGCAGCTTGTGTCCGGACAGGAAACTGTTATGGAAGCGGCGATCGGACAATCTGAGCCAGAAGAGGAGGATTCCGGCGACGAGGCCTACATAGAAACTCCCCGCTGTACGACTTGTGACGAATGTACCGACCTGAACAGTAAAATGTTCACCTACGATGACAACAAGCAAGCCTACATTGCCGAACTTTCTGCTGGAACATACCAGCAACTAGTAGAAGCAGCCGAAGTCTGTCAGGTCGCCATCATTCATCCAGGCAAACCGGCCAATCTGGACGAACCGGGATTAAGCGACCTGGTCAAGCGAGCCGAAGCGTTCAACTAGGCAACTTTGGCGGGTGGCCGACTGGCGCCGGCTGGGCACCGCACGCATAGGGTGCGATCCCGTGGCATCGGCCGTCAACGAGCGGGGTCGCAGCCACGATGTGCGTAACCTGTTCATCAAAGATGGTAGCGTGTTCGTGGCCTCGGTCGGCGTCAATCCCACTTCGGCGGTCCGGGTGGTAGGACGCTTGTTCTTCCTAGATTCCGAATCCAATGGCCCTTGGCCAGAAGGATGGACAGGATCACTAGTCATCACACAGACCAGCTGATTCATAACTTTTTCTAAGGACTTACCAACAAACCATGCCCCAGCTAGGCAAGAACGACCGTCTCTCCAAGCGGCTTTTCCTTTTGCGCGAAAACGTACTTTTTCGCAGTCTAAGCACTGAAACGAGAGATTTCATTACTTCTATTGCCCGCCGATACCGCCTGACGTTTCAGCAGCTTTTGCAACTTACCGAAATCGACATTGACTTGCGGATGTGGAATGAACCGCCGCTAGCAGAGCAATGGATCGAACTTGAAAATCAGGTTATTCCGGGCAACGGCAGCCAGACCGGGAGGATCATTTTTGAGCAATTGCGACAGCAAAGGCTACTGCTTGTAAGTAAAGAAACTGTTTACGGCCGGTCAGCCGGACCTTTGGCTTGGAATTGGAAAAAAAAGGTAACAACGCATGAGGGGACTAGCACTGTATTTGGCATGTGCCCCGTAGCTTCGGAGAAAACAACCTGTTGCAACCTTAGGACCATTGATGCTGTCCAAGGGTGTGGCTTCGGTTGCAGCTATTGCAGTATCCAAACGTTTTATGAGCCGTCGGATATCTCTGTAGACAGAGACCTTGCCAGCAAACTGGCGAACATCACGCTCGATCCACAGAAGAACTACCACATCTGTTCGGGACAATCTTCCGATTCGCTCTTTGTCGGCGACCGATTCGGGGTTTTGAATGCTCAATTGGATTTCGCCCGCCGCAATCCCAATGTAATACTCGAATTGAAAACAAAATCGAAAAACATCGCTGCTCTGTTGAAAGCAGAAGTGCCACGCAACGTTTTCATCAGCTGGTCGCTAAATCCTCAGGTTGTCATCGACCATGAAGAACATTTCACGGCTTCACTGAGCGAACGATTGGCGGCGGCCCGCAGTGTAGCGGACAAAGGTATCCTGACGGGGTTTCATCTGCATCCGATGATTCACTACTGCGGCTGGCAGAGGGATTACAATGCCCTAATCCAGAAAGTTATATCTATGTTCTCCGTTGAAGAAGTCGCATTTGTCTCCTTCGGCGCACTGACCTTCATCAAACCGGCTATCAAGAGTTTGAGAATGAAAGCACTGCCCAGTAAGGTGCTGCAGATGCCGTTGGAAGAGACAGCTGGAAAAGTCTCCTATCCGGTGGGAATAAAAGAGACAATGTTTCGCACGGCATGGCGAGCGTTCACGCCGTGGCACGACTCGGTTTTTGTCTATCTCTGTATGGAGAACCGGGAGTTATGGCAGTCGGTTTTTGGATTCTGCTACGATAATAATGATGCTTTCGAGAAAGCATTGTTGCGGCAGGTTTTTGGGAAAGTCTCCCGAGGTCTTCAGGGTATCGAGAAGAGTTAGGCCTGGCCGTTAGCGGTCAGAATTACACGCTGGCCATCGTCTGGCTGAACGGTTCTGTAAGCGCCCAGTACAAGTACAGCGTTGGCTTTTGTGACCCCTTGTATACCGCAAAGGTAGGTTTGTTGTTGTTATCCTCGGGCGATAGGGAAAGGTGTGACCCCGGGAGCATCTATCGAAGTGCTTTCGCCCATATCTATTTCTCTCAACACGTGCAGATGATTTATGTTCCCCCGACTTTCTTCCGCCTTCAGTCAGCGGCTCTTTTGATCTCATGGCCTTGGTCAGTTTCCCAGGAACTTTTCCGACACAATATTTGGGAGAATTAATAGCCTAGGTCTCGAGCCCCTATTCATGGATCGATTCCGATGATTAGCCTTAAAGGAGTGTGAATCGTTCCTTCAAATAAGGGGGTCGATCTTCAGACCCGACTGGGGCCCCTGCTGGAATGACAGAATAGGATTATCTTGCTGATCATTATTTGCTTCTGACGAGAAGACTCGGAGTTTCTCTTAATGAATAAGGCAATGGCACTGTGCCCAGAATGTGCCCGAGATCTGTCCATTCCAGCTCATTCCAGTCACATTCACGCGGAATCGGTGTGCGCAAGTAATTGTTTAGATGTGACGCTAGTGTGAAACGTGATTTCGAAATGTGGAGGCCGGGAGTTCGAACCTCCTCGGCTTCACCAATACACCGATATTGTTACGGGATGGCTAAAGCTTCGGATCGAAGCGCAAGGACCTTCTGCAGTGCCGGGCGTGCCTTCAATCGTTCGAGGTACGCGGTCACGTTATGTAACTCGGACAACTGGCTGCTGATTTGCTCGGAAATCAGGCAAGCGTGCCCCGTCACGGTATCTGCCGCAGTGAATTTACCAGCCAGATAGTCTCTGTCAGCGAGATGCGCATCGACAGCCTTCAATAGGTTGCCCAGGAGTTTAAGTGCTCGCTTAGCGTGCACCTCCGAGCGCCGATCCGGAGGCAGCAGGAGCGCCTCAACGACGTAGTTGCCGATCGGTGCCATCAGCATACCCTCGGCATAGTGCAGCCACTGCAGGTAGACAGGAAAATCTGGAGAGTCGACCGGTGGCGCCAAACGCCCCTCCCCATAGCGGGCTACCAGGTACTGTGCGATGGCTGTGCTCTCGGTAATTCGCATGTCGCCGTCATCCAGAACCGGGACCCGCCCATTCGGGTTGACCGCTAGGTATTCCGGCGAGCGCATCGCCTTGTCTCCGAGCTTGTAGCACTCCAGCTCGTAGTCAAGGCCGAGTTCGTTCAACAACCAAGCCGTTCGTTCGGCGCGGGTGTTCGGAGCGAAATAAAGTTTCATCATTGTGTTTTCTTGAATTTGGGGAATGTTGGTTGTGCGCGAATATGGTGGTATCGAAAAAAGTTGACTGGTCAGTTATCAGCCAACCCTGTTGGGTATTATGGCGTGGAGACCCGAGGCCTGAAAGGTCTAGACTTTTATCGCTCTAGCTATCCAGTACAGTCATACCTAAGGCTGGGGGTGTTCTCCCTAGCGTGACCGACAGGAGTCCACTCCAGCCTATTCCAGTCACAAACAAGCGGGATCGGTGTGCGCACGTGATTGATTAGCTGTGACTGCTAGTGTGAAGCCTGGTTTCGCAATATGAAGGTCGGTAGTTGGATTCCCCCATTTCAAGGAATCTTCCCTTCTATCGTCAACCTTTTCTAGGGTTAGTATGTCGGCCGACACCTCGACAGGGAGGCCTGGGAGGCCTTTGGCACCAGGTTTGTCTCTTGTGGCGGTATTACGGACGCTCAAATTCACCCAATGCATATCGAGTTTGAGATGAGCGTTATCCTTTTTCTGGTTATTCCTGGCAGTTGCCCAGAAGAAAAGAGGTGTTTATTCTTCCTCTGCCCAAAAGCATCCTCAAGAAACAACTAATCTCGGAGTTCGATATGGGTCAGTTTGCGAACCTCGCTCACGCAGCTGGGCCGGAAGGCATCACCCTCTATAAAAGTGCCTGCCGTATGTGTCATGGTGGCTGCGGTGTGATCGTACATGTGAATGAGGGAAGAATTACCAAGGTAGAGGGTGATCCTGACAATCCGATGAACAAGGGCAAGCTGTGCGCAATGGGAGCGGCAAGCCTGGAGCAAATATACAATCCTCGGCGACTCAAGTATCCGATGCGCCGGCTGGGCAAGCGGGGCGAAGGGAGGTGGCAGCGCATCTCCTGGGATGAGGCCTATGATGAGATGGCGTAGGAATAGGACGAG
>MPMF02136804.1_pt1 | contig 30432 bp, 31 predicted proteins | sample 1617271 | NCBI WGS metagenome assembly MPMF02 (sample SAMN05944812, study PRJNA350692) | marine metagenome | biome: marine; feature: ODZ; material: water; isolation source: 120 m water sample prefiltered with 30 um filter, filtered on to 0.2 um... | place: Pacific Ocean | collected 2012-04-09... | reverse complement strand
GCTGGTTGATATAAAGAAAGCGAGCATATAGAGAGGAATACAGCCAAGAGAGCCCCCAAATAATTGTGGATATATACAATTAAATAAGCTGCACAGAGACTTAGAAGTATTGCAAAAACCATAAATGGGGAATCAAAGGAATATGAGAGGTTCTCAATAAAGTATGGTTGGATAAATATAAATACAGCAGCCATTGCTGCAGCCCATGGCTTGCGATGGTCGAAAATTTTACAGATCAATAGACTTGAAAGACAAATGCCTGGAATACAGAGGAGTGTACCTAAAGGACTCGTAAGAACAGTACCCGGTGAATCAAAAATCCCTATTCTGTAAATCAATTCAGCCAGCGGCCTTCCATCAGAAACCCAGTCAAAAGAACCTCTAAGAGACCGTTGAAAATCATCCATATACATTGGCACCATCAAGGAAATCGGGATGGCTGCCAGCAACCCTATAAATCCTGAGGCGATAAGCTGACTTTTTTCTACACTGGTGAAACTGATAAGCCTTTTACCCTTCATATCAAAAGGCCTTGAATACAACAGCTAAAGGGAATGATTAATAATATAAGGCCTCTCGGCGGTAAAAGCTAGGGATTCTTCCATCAAGAGGCAGAGGAAAAGCATTTTGATTGATTACAACTAAAAATATGGTTAGTCATAGCGTTTACAAAACGAGTCTACTTCATCTGTTTGTATTTTTAGTTGCCTTGCGATCATTTGCTTGATCTCTAGTTCTGGAAAAATTGCAGGTTTATGTCTTTGAGCTGAAATCAACTTGCGACACTCCCATCGTTTGTCAAAAGCGCTGCAACCAAAGAGGGTAGCGAGAACAATCGTGATTAAAGGAAAGGTTCTTATGCTACGACGGAGTGAGTTGGAAGAAATAACATTGATCATGTGGGAAAATGGAGATTAGGCTTGTACGGACAGTGGAAATGTTGATGTTATTTTTTAAATTATAGTCGATCTGAAAAGATTCAGAACTCAGGAGGGGTAGTCAATAGGGTGTGTCTTTGAATGCTCAAATCAGAATGAATAGTATTTCAGTCTAAATCTCATAGAATCTGAAAAGGGGAGAGGGGGCTTAGCAGAAGAAATGAGTATAGTATTAAGGGATTAGTTGAAGTAAAATTCGTTATTGTGGTTTTTTTCTTTTGTTAAAACGAACAAACAAAGTATTATCATCGACATAGAGATTATAGACAGGATCAGAGGATATAAGATTCTGCTCATTAACATTGTTGAAGTCTGTCATTGTGATTTGATTGAATCCATAACTCATCAACTTAAGATTAGGCCAATACCAACTTAATGGTGCAATTCGTCCGTGGTTTTTTAATACTGGTAATGTCCTAAATGTATTTAATGCGACTGGTGAGCGCGGAGACTTTCCCTTTATAGCTAACTTATCTATATCATATGGACCATAGCCCTTCTGACGAACTTCCTGGGCAATTGAGCCTAGATAATAATCATTAAGGTTCTGCTGACTTGCATAGGCATTGGCATATGCAAATAGAATATAGACACAAGCCCAGGCTGCCGCAAAAGAGCTAACAACAACTAATAGGTCCTTCCCGAATCTAAGCGTAGGTGCATAGATAAATTGGGAATCATTTAAATTAGTATAACGTGTTGCCAACAAAGCAATTGAGGCCATATAAACACCAATACCTGTAAATGCCCTGGGATCAAAGACAGGCTCCTCTAATATCAAAGCCAAACCATATGAGAAGGCAAGTATCGATAAAGCTGCTATAAATCTGAATAAGATTACAAGGATAGGACCTGATCTTGATTTATTCTTGTCTAAACTACGATTGATTAATTGTGAGTCAAAAGAAGCTGCAAATATGGAAATAATAAGGAAGCCGCCAAAGGCAAGACCAAATTTACCATCCCAGTCTTTAAGAACATCATTAACAAAGAGTCCTACATTGCCAATAATTGTGATTGGAAGCATAAAAAATGAAGGTGTAGAGCCATGCTCTAATGCATAATCAAGAAGCCCAGAATTAGGTAAAACGAAAAATTTATATATAAGCAATGCGAAAAACAAACAGAAGAATAAACTTCTAATGATTTGAATATTAGTACGTCGTATTAGGTTAGAGGCACTTGATTCTTGCTGATAAGCACCGATTTCAGCAGGCTTGTCTGACAGAGGAATTCGAAATAGGCAAAAGAGGAGAACGGGGATCCAAACAGCAGAATTAGCTGCTTGATAGAGTGATAATGAACATACGGCTAAAAATACAGCAGCATACGATGCCCATTTTGAACAAAAAGATACAATCAGATAGGCAGCGCACAGACTAAAGAATACTGCCAGCACCATCATTGGTGAATCAAATGAGAAAGAAAGATTCTCGATAAAATATGGAGAGGAAAATAATAAAATAGCTGCTAAAGCCCCTCCCCAAATTTTGTGATGATCGAAAATTCTACAAAGCAATAAACTACTAAAACTTATCCCCGGTATACAAAGCAACATTCCAAGTGGACTTGTTAGTACAACTTGTGGTGATCCAAAACTTATTAGACGATAGATTAACTCTGCTATCGGTCTACCATCGCCAGACCAATAATACTGACCGTTAATAGCACGTTCGAAGTCATCCTGGTATAACGGCACCATCAAGCAAATTGGAATTGCGATCAGTATTGCGGAGATTGTAGCGGCAATAAGTTGATTCTTTTCGTTATTAGAAATAAGCAATAGTGACCTTGCTGTCATGAAGCAAATGAAAGTTTTCTATTCATCTCAAACTTAACATAGACAAGGGTGCGATGACAATTAAACCAAAACAATTGAAATGTACATTTCATAAGCAAGAATACAAGCGTGACCAAACGGCTGGACATGTGTAAAATATTATACATTAACTATCGGTGTTTATTTTGGGTTTCAATGGCTGCCTAAATTTTATAATTAGAGATTTATCACTCGTGAAAAGATCAAAGAATTTATCTGATGAGATTGACTTAACATCTTTCTTGACTACATAGCGATTCTTTAGTTCTGTGAATCCATAATGCATGAGCATATTTTTTCCTTCCATACCAATTGACCAGTCTGAGACGGGTCGGATCAGTGATCTGAGATAAGGTAATGTCCGAAAGGTATTAACAACAGATGGATCATAAGGTCCATGACCAATGATCTCAACAATATTTATGTCGTCGTTACCGTATCCCTTATTTCGAATCTCTTGCACTATAGATCCTAAAAAGTAATTATTCAGTTTCTGTTGCTTAGAATAGGCATTTGAGAAGGCAAATAAGTTGTAGATGCATGCCCAGGCGGCTGCCGATATAACCATAAGAACAACAAAATTCCTTATATTATTATAATTTAATCCGCAACGAAATGTATCAATAATAAATTCTGAGTCACGAGTTGCAATCATTGAGATGCTGGCCATGAAAACCCCTATACCGATAAATGTACGAGGTTCAAATACGGGATTAGTAAGGATTAGTGGCAGGCCATAGGAAAACAAGAAAACAATGACGACAAATAATAGGGACGTGACTAAAGACAACGCAGAAACCAGATCATTTCTATGTAGTGCCAATTTAAAATCAAAAGCCCTAGATGAAATCAAGACCGCATAGATTGAAGTTGTCAATAAAAAGATTAAAAATACTGTACCAAAGTTTGTATTCTGCCAATCGGCATAAAACCTAAGCAGGTAATCCTCTATATTTGTGAATAAAGTAAATGGAAGGTCAATTAAATGTGGCAGCGCAGAATGCTGTCTCGCATAACGGTTTAAATAGATATTATTTAGTACAATAAATCGATATGCGGCCAATGAAATGAATTGAGAAAGTAACAATGATGGCAATAGATAGAGATAGGGCCTTTTTAATACTCTGGAAATGCTTAGCGGAGATTCTTCCTGCAGCTTTTTATTGCTAACGGTTGGAAAGATTGCTGCTAACAACACAGGGATCCACATAGCAGAATTAGCCGCCTGGTATAATGATAAGCAACAAACTTGTAGGAAAATTGATGCAAGAAAAGCTTTTCGTCTACGTACACAAACAATTAGATAGGCGGAACAAAGGCTAAAGAATATCGCTAATACCATCATTGGTGAATCAAATGAGAATGATAAGTTTGCCAGGAAATATGGTTGGCCAAACAAAAATATTGCGGCCAAGGCAGCAGCCCATATTTTTTGATTTCTAAATATCTTGCAAAGTAGAACACTAGAAAAGCAAATGCCAGGTATGCATAAAAGCATTCCGAGTGGACTGGTTAACGATAAACTTGCTGAATCAAACCCCATTGAGCGGTAGATGAACTCTGCCAATGGACGACCATCCTTCGACCACTTGTAGGATCCGGTAACAGCTCGGAGAAAATCATCAAGATACATCGGAACCATCAGAATGATGGGGATGGCAATTAGAATTGCAGCAAAAGCAGCAGCTGTCAGTTGCCTTTTGTCAATATCGCTAATCGTAAACAAAGGATTTCTGTCTGACGTGGTCATCAAAAAGATCAACTCAATACGTTTACAATACTCTACAAGCTACCTAGGCCAAGGCTACGAACCGCAGGCTAGGCTGCAGCTCATGGGTCTAAATGCCAACAGAAACTAGAGGTTATTGGTGCCATTTTCTATATTGAATATCATCGGCTATGGTTCTGCCCTTTGATACTCTGAAAATTGACTGCTCAGCAAGACAGAGAAAATGCCTAGCCAGTTTAAATTGAAAAGATTTAACACAAAAGTCAAAGCAGCGACAACATCTGGCTAAAGACTAAATTGGAAAAGATGCTTTTATCAGTATGAAGCACAAGGCAATCTCTAGGCTGTTGATTGGCAATGGATCAGCTGAAAGTTTCATGACATCAGCCATCCTCAAACAAATCATTACTTTATCAAATGCAGCCCTTGTATCAGTTGTTCTATTAATGAGCACTGCCACAGCCACCAGCGCCCATCACCACAATCACTGGCATCGATGGGAACGCCAGCAACGACGTTTGTACAATCGAGATATTCGACGTGCTTACCACTGGCAGAACAATCATCATTATTGGCGCCCATACGACTATGGCTATAGAAGAAACTTCGACTATGATCCAATCATGCCTCCAGGCATGGAGATGGGCCCAAATGGTGTCCACATCAACTTCTGATTGTGCTATTGGCTCAACTAAATATTGGCCTTCATTCTCGAAAGAATGGAGCTAGTGCTCAGTTCAGTGAAAGCTTACAAATACAATTTGAATTGTTAATCAGGCACATCCTCTACCTCTCCTTCCATGAATAGCTTCAATCTATAGCTTAAATCAATAGCTTAATCCTCAGCTGCCTTCAAAACCATCCTTCAAATCAATGATTGTGAGCCATAATGCTCATGCCTTGGATCAACCTTAATCTAAGCAAGCGATCAAGAGAAAAACCAAAACATCAAGCGTCCTAGTCAGTCATCTGCTGCCTGCTCGCAATAAGAATCAATGGAGTTACGGCATTTCTAGTTTATTTTTTTTTAAAAAATTCATAGCGAAAGCGCTTACCCTTTCCCGACCAGAACCAATAGGCTGCAGTGAGCGCAGAAGAGGAATCGCGAAGAGTCTCATAGGATATTTGAAAACCTGCAGCCTGGGCTATATCAATTATCTTATCGCAACTATCAGCCTGTGATAATTGATTCTGAATATTCTTATCGCCATCGGCATATTTACAGAACTCAAACAATTCACTCATTTTGCTACTACCGATGAACATGATTCTCATTATCTAAGATGCGACCTGCTAAGCGCAAGGGGCGTTTCTTCCCTTTTTCCTCTAAACAACTCCTTGTCAATCCATTTTCTCACCACTGACACGGCGATAGGGGCTCAAGGGCTCGCAGATCTGCCTATGGCTTTGGAGACAACCCCATAGAGGGATAGTCAGCCCAGGGGATGTTCTGAACTGATGCGGATGGGTCCATGTTGAGTTGAGGGCCAGGCGGCGCAGACGATTCCGGCCACAGCAAGGGCTCCATATGAGACGATCACAAGACGGGTATCACCTGGCAAAGAAACCTTCAGCAGCCAACCGGAGATAAACGTCATAAAGGCACCACTCAGTGTTCCCGCCGTGTTCACAAGTGCAACAACAAATGCCGTTCTCCCCGGAGGCGCTGCCGCTTCTGCCATCGGGAATGAAAGTACACAGCTACCGAGAGCAAGTCCAAGCCAGACAGCCGTAATCACCAACTGCTCAGCAGGTCTGGGCTGATTGAGGGTAAGCACAAGTAAAGCTACCGCTGCACTGCATGTACCGATCAGCAGCAAAGCTCTGCGCCTTGATGGAGAACTGCCAAGCCAACCGGCGATCAACATTCCAGCAGCTGTTGCGATCGAGAGGGCGAAGCTGATGCCGAGCTTGAGCTGATGGCTCCATCCCTCCAGGGAGGAGAGCAAGCCGTACTGACCGAGTCCAAACAGCACCCCAGCCCCCCATGCATACATCAAGGCTGCATGGATCACCTGCCTGATCGAGGATCCACTCCAGCCAAGCTCGAACTCAGCACGAGGCAAAGAAGCTGGAGCCGATTGGATCGCCACTGGTCTGAACAGCTTCAATGACGAGGCCTGAAGCAGCAGCAGCGGCAGAACCACCAGCAACATCAGCATGATGCTCTGCAGCAGAAGCAAGGATCGCCAGGTCTGACCGTGCAGCAGCAGCGGCATCAGTGCCGCGAATGCGGCACCGAATCCGAGAAGACTGTCTGTGGCCCCCATCGCCAGGGGAAATCGATGGGCAGGCAAGGTTTTTCTGGCCAGTAAACCGGAGGCGGGGAAGGCCACAGAACAGGCGAGACCCATCGCGGCTCTACTGATCAGCAATTCAGTCATCGACTGACCATGACCGAAGACCATGGCCAAAACTGCAGCGCCAATAGATCCCAGCAGTAAAAGCCGTTCAGCCCGTCCGTGATCCAGCAACCAGCCAACCGGGATCTGAGCAAGTCCATAGGGGACCAAAAAGGCGCCGCCGATCATGGCGACACTCGTCTCTGAAAGCCTCAGTTGATCACCAAGCGAAGATCCGAAGAACTGGAAACTTGTTTCCGCCCAGACCATCCAGGCCACAAAAACCAGGCTCAGCAGCCAGAGGAGTCGATCACGCATGCAGAAAAGATGGCAGCATTGTTCACATCGGCACCATGACCCTTCTCAGAAGTTTCAGAACAGCAGCTCGCTTGCCTCTGGGAATCACCACAGGCTCATCCCATTGAGACCAACAACAAGCAAGCCCATACCAACGAAACAGACATTGACCATCCCCATGGCCACAACCCCAAGACTGACGACTCCCATGGAAACAACACCGACACTGACGACTCCCATCGGCACAATTCCAACCGCAATGATCCCCCGCGGGGCTATGCCAATCGCAAACATTTGAGGGATTCCCCTGCATCCATCGTCATCCTCCGCCGAGGTCATCGAACGTACTGGCGTTGTGGTTCCATTCTCGCCATCGTTGCTCTCGGCAAAAAGCACTGTGGGGCTGCCTAAGCCAATAGCCCCTTCGATCTGAGGAGCAGCTGTGCAAATGCTGTAGCCATTCGCAACACCAGAGCCGACATGGGCTGCCGTGACTACGGTCTATGGGTATTAACAGGCCTTGCTCAGTCCAACATGATCAAGGTCTGCCGTGTCATGCTCCTCGGCCTGCTGATCAGCCTTCTTCAGATCAGCACACCAATGCCAGCCATCGCGTGCCTTCAGGGCATGTCTTGGGGAATGGATCGGTCCGCAGTTGAACAGGAACTCGGTGTAGCACTGATCGGAATTGGCGATTCCACCACTGACAATCTCTACGAGGCTCGTGATCTGCAGTTGGGCGACTTGCAAGTGGAAAGGCTGCGACTGCGGGTTGCTGATCCGCAGGGTCTGCAAAGGCTCGCCATTGAGCTGGAACCAGATGCGATGACCGAGGTGCTGGCGGGTCTTCGACATCGCTTCGGCCCTCCTGTGAGCACTGTTGTGGACGAAGACGGACGGGAGCTTCAACAGCAGTGGGTATGGCACACAGGCGAAGATCTGATCACGGCAATGAGACGAGAAAACAGTTTGTTTCTGCTCGACTACAAACCAACAAGAATCGATCCCAATCTGCTCTGAATTTGCAAGCAAAGGTCTGCTTGCATCCCCGGAGAAAGGCTGTAAGCAGAGGTGTGAGTTGATTCAGTGTTTCCGTGTATGACTCAGAGTTGAAGCCGTTGATCTAAACATCAGCGCGTCGTCGATCAATAAGACGAGCAAGCTCCAGGAAATAACCGGCTGTACAAAATTTACCTATATTTCGATCTCTGTTATCACGATCACTGCGTATTTCTGCTGTCTCAGCCATCACTAAGTCAAGTTCATCCTGGGGGAGCTCATAGAGCTCTCTCAGCTCAAGTTCACGGCCAACCAAATGGCTTCTAAACCATTTCTCGCGCTTCTCCTGTTGAGGCACATCCCTTTGCATCAGGCCTCGTCTCGACTGGTCTGCCTTGCTGAGATCATCTGCAGAGTCTTCGGCAATGTTTTAAGGATGTTAAGTCAAGGATCGTTCAGCTGGGGGCTCACGCCCCAAGTGCTTGCAAGCAGAGGATAATTAATCAACAAAAACCTGGCTATAGATTGATGATAAAGCGCGAAATATGAGCAAGGTATAAATGCGATTAAAAGTCAAATGGCAAGAGCAGATCTGCGTATCATCTGTCTATGGCAAGAACAATCTTAGAGCACAATAAAACAACAAGAGAATCGGCATCAATCAACTAAACCCTAGAAGAAAGCGAATCTCATGAATACTAATTTAGTTACTGATCAATATTGACCAACAGAAGCAATCATTATTTAGCTGGCCATGCAAAGACAGACTTGTTTAAGCCGATAGATCCGTAGCGAAGAGGTCCTTGCTGAGAAGTCTTTGCTGAGAAGTCTTTACTCAGAAGTCTTTAATCAGAAGTCTTTGCTGCACAGTTGTTACTGATTAAGTGCCTGCTGAAAACTCTGTCCATCAATGAAAAGTTAGCAGCGAAACTAACGCTGGTCAAAGCAGGGAAAGGGGTGACGTCAGGCGTGTCAACAAAAAAAACCCCAGTCCTGAAACTGGGGGCGTGTCGCTTCTCCTTCACTATGCACGATCCTTGAACAAGAAGGGTGACGGGAGTCTCAGATGCAGGTGCCTTTTGGCACTTGGCATTGCTCATCAATTGCAAAGCTGTGGACAAGATACTTTTGCTAAGTAAGAAAATTATGAACACGTTTTTCAATCAAAGAGATCTCTGCTTTTCTCAAGTAGTATGGAAGGGCTTCAACAGATTTCATAGAAAAATGACTAATCAAGCAAACGTTCGACCGATCCCAGGGCTCGTCAGGAAGACGGCAGGCATCTTCATGCTCGGAATGATCGTAGTTTGTGGTGGTTATGCGATTCTATCCAACATGGCCTCTCAGGTCGGTTAAAGCCTGAGGGGAGTGAATACATTACCAGGCATTGAATGCACGCTATTATGTGCATGAGAAACGATTAATTGTGTTGGATGATTTGATGCTTATTCGCCTCCTTCCTAGTATTTGAATACAAATACATGGTTCCATGGCAAAAGCAGATCTACCAATGAACTCAACACAGGAAACCCCATCGACAGAACCAGTAACAGAGCTAAGTGAAGTAGCCACAGCCTTTAGATCCGCCTTCGGGCCAGGCTTTCTTGCTTTGTTCTGGGGTGGGATTGGGCTATGGGCAACAGGAATGATAACGATGATGAAAATGTCCAGCTTGTGAAATCATCCTAACTATTGAATACTACTGATTCAAATACGTCCACTGATCCAGGAACTGATTCCCGCTTATCAACAGGTATTCACCAAGCCATGAGATCTGATGACGCTTAGATGAGCGGAGATACTAAAGCTCTCTGAGCGCAAGAGATCTCCAACCCTTATCCCCCTCGGACGATCATTGGCCATATCGATCGTCGAAACAGAATAACAAAAGCGATATAGTGCTGAATCATCACACTTGGTCAAAGCTGCTGATTAGAGTTGTCATGAAACTCCTGAAAACCTGAGTTTGATTGATGATTCTTGTGTGCCAACTAATTGCCTGGAATGATTTGGCTTGACTGCAGCTGTCCGCAGGCTATGTTCAGGATATATCACTTACAGCATTAAGTCGAAATATCAACAGAAGTTTAGAAACATAGACGCAACACAGAAGAGAAAATCTTCAGACTGATCTACAGTCAAAAAGTTTATAGAGGAACAATAGTATCAAGGATTGCTGGAAGGAAAGCAGAGGAAACCAGCAAAAAAGACATCACAAAAAGGCTTAAAGTTACAACTGAATAGACTGTTTTGCTGTCAGCAGAATTATAGTTAGCAACCGGTTGCCAATTCGCCCAGACAAAGGTTTTCCGTGTAACCATCTGGGTTGAAGGAGCTGCAGCCAACTCAGTTGAGTTCTGGGTTGATTTCCAAGAAAATTGTTGAGCACCCTCACCAGAATAGATCTTTGCACGTATAGCAAAAAGTAGGATTGCTATCCAGAAAATCAAGGAAACACCAAATAGGGCGTTCAGGAAGCTCAAGCTCATAGTCATGGATCTGTCAACGAGGAACAACGGTGTCAGAAATGGTCTGAAGTGGCAGGCCCTTGATCATCGAACTGGTTCCACTGCAGAAGAAGGAGTGTTGAAGATGGAACAATTGTTCTACGAAAAAGGACTGAATGGGGCAAAACAGAGTTGAAGTTGGGTTTTTGTCTGATTCAGGGAGTGGGCTGGTGCAATTTCAGACATCAAGGGTCACCAATTTGATCGTATTCAGGTTCTCGCCGTCACAGCCCTCAAGAGTCACTCAAGTCAGTTATATCGATCACATCGGCTGAGATCGCTGATCACTCTCAGCCTCAAACAACCTGGGAAAAGCCAGGGGAACCACCGGATAAAGCCAGCGCTTGAGCGAGGCGCCTGCAAACGTCTGCCCAGGCAGGTTGCCGCCAGGTTCAAACAGCCCGGGGTGCCCCCTCGCCACCCCGGGCTGTTCCCTTGCAAGAGCTGAGTCAGTTTGTAAGCATCTTGAAGCCGAGCAACGGCCACCGATGCAAAACCCTACTGATGTCAGCCAGGCGCCAGTAGCGTCCCCCAGTCAGGCAACCAGGCTGCAAGCCTGGAGGGCCCTCCCCAACACCGAACGATGAAGACAAACATTCAAGGGTCTGCTTTTTTAGCTCCGATTAAGCTCAGCATTACGCCAGCTGGCTTGCAGGAAATTCCGCCAAATCCCATTCAGGCCAAGCCTTCTCAAAGAAGTATTGCAAGTTGTTCGGGCTGAGGCCAGTCTGCGAATACCATTGCCAGGTTGCTTTCATGTCCAAAATGCAAGAATCCACGGCTTGGCAGAAAGAAAAGGACTTCAGGTATAACTTCATGAATGAGGCGCCTCAGCCACAGCAAGTCTCTAATGCCTGGAAAAATGGCATACCAACCTTTTATGAAAAGCTATGGCGAGGACTGGGAATCGTCTTCTCCCTACATCTCATTGGATTGTTGATCAATGATTTCACTCAAATGGGAGGAAGTCACTTTCTTGATCGAGCACCAGCAATGTTTCTTGGGCTCTAAATCCAAATTCAAGGCCTAAACAAAGTCTGAGGAGGGTTATACCCTCCTCTTTTTATTGTTTTTTGCCTCTAAACCAAGACAATATCACCTGGTTCAATTGCAGAAAACATGAAACCTACGACGTTCAACTGTTGAGAAGGCTTCATTGATTAGCACTCTGCAACTGTGTTGTCTGGCCATTATTGTCTCCAATCTGCTGGTATCTGTTCAGTCAAGCGACCCATTCAGCGTCCTGGATCAGCAGAGTGGCTCGGGGAACCATTCCCGGGTTTCGTCTGAAAATACTGACATTGCTGCAATGAGAGCCCAACCAGCAGAAAAAAAGATGCTGAAAGGCATCAGCCTTATTGCTCAGCACAAAATCATCAACCTTGAGGCCGGTCTCACTCACCCCTCGGATCTTGCTCTGTCTACTGATCACAAAAGCCTATGGACCGTTAGTGATAAAACCAAGGCCATCTTCAAACTCAATCTGAAGGGCGAGTTGCAGTTCAGTGAATCCTTCTTTGTGGACGCCTACGACCTCGAAGGAGTCACCATTAATAGTTCAGGTGACACGCTTTACACAACAAATGAAGACAATAATGAAGTCATTGCCATCGATATAAAGACTCGTAAGATCACAAAGAAGCGCCCTCTCTCTGCCATGAAAGGGTTTGATTCGATCCGCAAATTCTTTCCTGAGATACCGGACAATAAGGGACTTGAAGGAATCACCTTCAAAACAGGAAGTGATCGGATCTATGTGATAAAAGAAAGCCAACCTGGGTTGCTGATTGAGCTAGATACTGATCTTGAGACCATTCAGCATGCACGCTTACTGAATCAGAGCAATGGATTTACAGAACCTGATACTCCCCAGAAAAAGCTTGACTTTTCCGGGTTAAGTTATGACCCATCATCCGATCTTTTCTGGATTATCAGTGATAAAGGTCGTTGCATATTTATCTATGACTGGAACAAAGATCTTGTCATCCAGACCTTCAAGTTGTCCTACAAAGAGGGAACTAAGAATAAGACCATTCGCAAAGCAGAGGGAGTGGCCATCGACCGGATCGGTCGTCGGCTCTATGTGGTGAGTGAAAAGGATGCAGTGCTTTACATTTTTGAACTGCTTCACTAAATTTTTGCCCATGACCACAACTAATCAGAACAAGCCGATAATCAGAACAAGGCATCATCCTGTGGCTGACTCAGTTAACGCTTGACGATGGGTGTGGGTTGAGGCTGATCCAGGCCCTGAGGCGGCTGTAACAAACAGAACCAAGCCAAGCATGCTCAGGGTTGGAGCAGTGGCAACGGCTACTAGCTCTTGACAACATGGTTTCAGCAGCGCTGATGCTCAATGCCGAGTTGTCCAAAATGTGCCCATCGGGGTAAAAAGCCACTCTCTGAGAGGCCCAGGGGGTATGCATTTGCAGTTCTGGGAGGTCTGCTGGGAAGTTGGATTGGCGTGTTGGCCTCGCCTCTGCTTCTATTTGGACTGGGGAAAGTCATCAAGCCATCCACAAACAATCCGAGACCAAATCGTTTCCTGGTTTGGAGCATTGTTGGCATCATTGGCTTCTGGCCATGTGCACAAGTATCAAATGGGTTAGGGGATTTTTTCACAGAACATCAGTCGAGGCATACACAATCAATATCAAGATAATCCTTCAGAACAATCAACACCAATCTTCAACTACAAATATCCTGAGATTTTTTATTTAGCCTGAACTCTTGACACTTGACTCTTGTGCAAACAAGTTCCTCATGGCCTGGGAATAGGCTTAATCTGTAGCTTTGATCAGGAGCTATTTCTGCTCGGCTTCGTCAAGATCAAGCAAGGTCATAAGTTTTCTGAGATCCTCCCTCTTCTCCGGCTCACTGGCCAAAAACTCGCTCCCTTGAATCAATGAAGCCAAGTTGGCAGAAACATAATCAACTACCTGTTCGAACAATACAGAGCCAAGTAGCAACAGGTTGCCGATCAAGGTGTCGTCTCAAGCTGAGATAGAGAACAGATCAGCACTTTTCTGAGCAAGCCGAATCTAACTTGGGATCAAGGTGCAGCTGCCCAGGCAGATGTGCGATCAATATCATTTTAAAGTCAACCAAAATCGGGCAAGAGCCATTCAAAAGCCTTGAACATCTTCAATGCAAAGCAGTCATCCATTTCACAGCTTCCCTGCTCAGAAATTTAGACTCTTCTCTGTTCTCTGATTCCTGTAATACCAAGAACTTGGCAATAACGTTTTCACTCCTCAGCAGCTCAATCGATCACGGATCGCCCTTTCTGCACCTGGATCGAAACTGAGCACCACAAGATCCACGCCTGAGTGAACAGGTCGCCAGGCATGGGCAGGGGCGGCTTCAAACCAACTGTTCAAACGTGGGCCCACCATCTGGACCTGCAAAGGCAACGCCTTGCCGGGAAGCCAGACCCTGCCTTTCAGGCGCACCACCTGATAGGTGGCCACAAGCTCAGACAGCTGAGCCTCAAGCTCAATCCGATTGATGGCCCCCTCGAAGCGCACTGAGCCACTCACCATCTCCACATGGGAATGATCGTGATGCTCATGATCGTGATGCTGATGCTGATGATGTTGGGGCTGATGATCGTGATCCTGATCTGCCTCGACATGCTCCGGCTCATGCATCTGCGGTTCTTGATCTGAACCCTCCTGTAAACCGAGCACCACAGCTGGCTCAATCTGGCCATGGCTGATCGGCAGAATTGGAGTGCCTGTTCGCACCTGGCCAACCAGTTCCGTCCGGAGCCGCTCAAGCTCACTGGCATCAACGCAATCAGCACGGCTGATCAAGACCAGATCGGCAGCTTCGAGTTGATCGTGAAATAACTCATCAATGGCTGTGAGGTGATCAAGGCTTGGGTCCTGCTGCCGTTGTCGCTCCAAAGCCGCTGCATCACCAACAGGGCTGCCTGCCGCCAGGGCTTCAGCATCAACGAGGGTGACCACACCATTGACATGGACTCTGGAGCGCACAGCCGGCCAGTCAAGGGCCTGAAGCAAGGGTCTCGGCAGCGCCAGACCACTTGTCTCAACAACGATTCCATCCAACTGATCCGCCCTCGAGAGCAGGGTTTCCATGGTGGGTAGAAAATCGTCCTGAACCGTGCAGCAGAGGCAGCCATTGTTGAGTTCAACAAGGCGACCCTCGAGTTCGTCCTCAGGACAGAAACCACAGCTGCGAATCAGGTCGCCATCAAGACCGATGCTTCCGAATTCATTGACCATCACCGCCAGACGCTGACCGGAATGCCTGAGCAGATGGCGGAGCAGGGTTGTTTTGCCCGCTCCGAGGAATCCGGTCAAAACCGTTACTGGAAGACGCTGAACCATCAGGAGCGGCAGCCAAGGCTTTCAAGGGTGGAGATGCCGCTGACTGGATTGACACCCTCAGCCCTTGCACAGAGAGCTCTCTGCTGAGGAAGGTCGATCACAGCATCGCTGAAATCCGCACCCTCGATCAAGGCATCGTTGAAGAAGCTCTGCATCAGCATCCCATTGGTGAAATTGGCGCCGCGCAGATCAGCCCGATCAAAACGACTGGCAAAAGCCACCACGTCCTCAAGATCAGCTCCCTGCAGGTTCACATCCTGCAGCTGACTCGAATTGATCACCGCACCGCGGAGGTCTGCATCGCTGAGATTCACGGCTCGCAGATCAGTTCTTAGGAACTCACGCTGCTTGAGATCAAGACCGTGCATATCCGCTGAGATGTCCTGCATCGTCTGCTGCACCCGCAATTCAGGAGGCGTGATCGCCATAGCTGGAGTGAGCGGCAAAGCAAGAACAATCAGAACAAGGCAAGCCAGGAACAGGGAACGAAGTCTGAACAAGAGACAGGCTCTCATGGTCATGAATTCAGAAAAGAAGCATCAGACCGGTAGTTTTAACAATCAACTTGTGGCAATTGCCAGCCCCGTCACGCGTCATGCCCATGAGCCTTCGGGTGGTGGTGCCACCCCATCCACTGATTGCCCACTGGCTCACGGTGCTGCGCAACGGGGGTTCACCTCCGGCCTTGTATGCCACAGCCATGGAGGAGTTGGGTCACTGGCTCACCTATGAAGCGATAAGAGACTGGCTTCCCCATCGCCGCGAAATGGTCTCCACCGATCTGGGTGAAACCGAAGGGACTGTTGTGGAAGCAGGCGTTCCCCTTCTGGCTCTGCCAGTACTGCCTGGAGGCCTGGATCTCTGGCAGGGTGCCAGGAGGGTGTTGCCAAGCTCTCAGCTCTGCCTTGGTTCCGTTCCCCGGCAGATCGAGAAGAATGCCGGGATCATCATTTTCATCGATCAGATCGCCAGCGGCCAGCGGCTGCTGAACGTGCTCAAGCGGCTTCAGCAAGAAGGGGTTGAAACGATGCGCCTGCGGGTGATCACCGCCCTTACCGCCAATCCAGGCCTCAAACTGATTGGCGAATCCATGGAAGACCTCACAATCCATACCGCCTGCATTGACCCAGAGCTCAGCGAAACAGGTGCGATTCAGCCTGGGATTGGCCATCCGGTCAAGCGCCTCAACACCAGATTCAGCCTGGATCCAGAACAGTTGAATGCTTCAGAAGATCTCCTCTGAGCACCAGGGAAAAGCCAACGTGATCGAGACATCAGTGGGATCAATGCAGACCTCGAGTCTTTGGTCTCTTGCGTGCTCTGGACGGCTCGACTCCGAATTCAGCCTCGCTGAAATCCCGATGAATTGAGCCTCGGCTGCACCAGAACTACAGGCCCGACCTAGGATCTGTGCAGTGACTGAGCACGAATGGGTCAGCACCGTGATCCGGCAGCCGGAACCCTCACCACACTGATCAGTGGTGCACTGATTGGAGCAGCAGGTCTTGGCTGGTGGCTCCTTTCTGAAGCAGAACGGAGACGGCGCAGCCGTCAGCAGCAGGCCATGCTCTATGTGCCACGGATGCAGGACGGATCAGAGGCCCTTGACCCACCCCAGGTCTCTCTGCAGAAGGGCGAAGGCGATCAACTCGAACAACGGGTTGAACAGCTCAATGCAGCAATCGCTGACGTGCGCCGTCAACTTGAGGATCTCGGCGCCAAGACCTGATCAAATTTTGCCGCTTGGTGACGGAAGCCTGAAAGAAAGAACGTCGATAGCCGGTAGGGTTGTCGATTGCGTCGCTCCATCCCCTCACCGCCATCATGCTCAGATCCGATGCCATCACGAAAGGGATCCAACGGGCCCCCAACCGGGCCATGCTGCGCGCTGTGGGTTTTGCTGACGATGATTTCGGCAAGCCGATCATCGGCATTGCCAACGGTTACAGCACGATCACACCTTGCAATCTCGGCCTGAACGACCTGGCCCAAAAGGCAGACGACGCTGCCCGTCAAGCTGGAGCAATGCCGCAGATGTTCGGCACCATCACCGTCAGTGATGGCATCTCGATGGGTACCGAAGGGATGAAGTACTCCCTGGTGAGCCGTGAGGTGATCGCCGATGCGATCGAAACCGCCTGCAATGGCCAGAGCATGGATGGCGTGCTGGCCGTGGGGGGCTGCGACAAGAACATGCCTGGCGCCATGCTCGCCATGGCCCGCATGAACATTCCCGCCGTGTTCGTGTATGGCGGCACGATCAAGCCCGGCAAACTCGGCGGCTGTGACCTGACCGTGGTTAGCGCCTTCGAAGCGGTGGGTCAGCTCACCAGCGGCAAAATCGACGAGGAGCAGCTCACCGCGGTTGAGAAAAACGCCTGCCCTGGTGCCGGTAGCTGCGGCGGCATGTTCACCGCCAACACGATGAGTGCCGTCATCGAGACCATGGGCCTGAGTCTTCCCTACAGCTCAACAATGGCGGCTGAGGATGAGGAGAAGCAAATAAGCGCCGCTCGTTCAGCCGAAGTGCTGGTGGAAGCGATCAAAGCCAATATCCGGCCTCTGGATCTGTTGACCAAAGACGCCTTTGAGAATGCCATCAGCGTGATCATGGCGGTGGGAGGGTCCACCAACGCAGTGCTGCATCTGCTGGCGATTGGCCATTCAGCAGGCGTTGACCTGACAATCGAAGACTTCGAGCGAATTCGCGAACAGGTCCCTGTGATCTGTGATCTCAAGCCCAGCGGCCATTATGTGACCGTTGACCTGCACAAGGCCGGCGGCATCCCCCAGGTGATGAAACTTCTGCTCGATGCAGGGTTACTGCATGGCCACTGCCGCAACGTGGAAGGCAAGACCCTGGTTGAACTTCTCGCCGATGTGCCCTCACAACCACCTGCTGACCAGGACGTGATCCGGCCCCTGAGCAAGCCGATCTATGCAAAGGGTCATCTGGCCATTCTCAAGGGGAACCTCGCCAGTGAAGGGGGCGTCGCCAAGATCAGTGGGGTCAAGACACCTGTACTGACTGGCCCGGCACGGGTGTTTGAAAGCGAAGAAGACTGTCTGGCTTCAATCCTCGCCAATCACATCAACCCTGGTGATGTGGTGGTGGTGCGCAACGAGGGGCCTGTCGGCGGACCCGGCATGCGCGAGATGCTGGCCCCCACCTCCGCAATCGTGGGACAGGGCCTTGGCGACAAGGTGGCCTTGATCACCGATGGCCGTTTCAGCGGCGGAACCTATGGCCTGGTGGTGGGTCACGTGGCGCCTGAGGCTGCCGTTGGCGGCACCATCGGACTGGTGCATGAAGGTGACAGCATCAGCGTGGATGCCAACCAACTGCTGCTGCAGCTCAATGTTGACGAAGAAGAACTGCAAAATCGCCGTGCCGCCTGGACGAAACCAACACCGCGATACAGATCTGGCGTACTTGCTAAATACGCACGTCTGGTGAGCTGCAGCAGCAAAGGTGCTGTGACGGATTAACTCACTCTGTTGAACCGGTGTCAGCAGGGCCCGCAGACGCCTTGCCAGAGCCTCAAGGGGGCCCCGTCCTGGGGAGGTCCGCAGCGCTCACCGTTTCACTGTTCATCCAGACAGGATGCTGCCCCTGACAGAGGCTGGGATGCACCGGTTGATCCCACCAGCTGAACCCTCAGATCATCCAGCTCATCCTTGCTGGAGATCTCAGCGGAGTTTTCTGCAAGCAAACCGCATGACGCCTGGGTTTCAGACAGACATCAGCGGCTGCAGCAATGACTGCTGACCAACTGAGCGGCGACTCAGGGGACAGCATCAATAGGCGGCGAAGACAATGGGCGGCGAAGACAATGGGCGGCCTGAATGCTTCGAGCTGGCAGAGGAGCTCAGAGAGCTGCGATGGCCTCCTTATCGCCAAGGATCAGAACCTCTGAGCGGGGCTGAACCAACTTGGCAGGGGTGCGCTGAGGTGATTCAGACGGATCCAGCAGGCGCTTGAGGGCCTCTTGCTTGCCCGCACCACTGACCAGAAAGATCACCTGACGGGCTGCACTGAGTACTGGAGCGGTGAGTGTGATCCGATCAAGGCCCTTGCCGCGACCGACGGTGGCCCAGCGATCCGTCACCAAAGGAGCCTCAGTGCCAGGAAACAGCGAGGCCGTATGGCCATCATCACCGAGCCCGAGCAACATCAGATCAAAGACTGGCGGGCTGCCAGGGCAAACAGACTGCAGCAACTGAGCAAAAGCTGCAGCACTGGCCTCTGCATCGGCAAGTTCTGTGGTGGGAACTGGATGAAAGGCGGCCTTCGTCCCTGGGCCCTGGGCCATCAACGTCTGGCGAAGCATATGGGCATTGCTGGCCTCATCATCTGGATGAACCCAGCGCTCATCACCGAGAAAAACATCAACACGATCCCAGGGCAGGTGCTCCTGAGCGAGCAGGCCATAGGCCAGCCCAGGCGTGTTGCCTCCAGACAAGGCAATCTGAGCTCGATCCCGCTGATCCAGGGCGAGATCGATATAGGAGGCGATGGTCTCGGAGGCTCGTCGAGCCAGATCCTTGGAATCCTTCGCCTGCTCCACGCGATAAGTCGTCATCGAGTCAGCCTCAATCGAGCCATTCGGTGTGGAAAGTGCCTTGCTTGTCGACCCGCTGATAGGTATGGGAACCAAAAGCATCGCGCATGGCCTGAACAAGATTCTGGGGAAGGCGCGCCGTGCGGTAACTGTTGATGTAATCAAGGGTGCTGCTCAAGCAGGGCACAGGAACCCCAGCTTCTGCTGCACCGGCAACAACCTTGGCAAGATTGGGCAAGCGCCGGTTGATCTGCTCTGAGAACCAGGGATCGATCATCAGGTTGGCAAGCTCGGCATCGCGATTGAAGGCATCCTGGATGCGCTTCAGCAGGCGGGCACGGATGATGCAGCCCCCCTTCCAGATCTGAGCAATGGCTGGCATCTGCAGGTTGTAGTTGTGCTCTGCAGAGGCAATGCGAAGCAGCTCCATTCCCTGGGCGTAACTGGCGATGCATGCCAGCACCACCGCATCCATCAACGGTGCCATGCCATCAGCGGCAGTGCCCAGATCGAAAGGCTTGATCGCCGGTCCCTTGAGGATGGATTCAGCTTTGATCCGCTGGCCCTTCATCGAACTCATCACCCGTCCATTGAGGGCTGCATAAATCGTGGGCACAGAGGCGCCCATCTGCAGAGCGCTGACGACAGTCCAGAGACCTGTCCCCTTCTGGCCAGCCTCATCGAGGATCTTCTCGACCAGGGCCTGGCCATCTTCGGGATCCTTGGTGCGCAGACACACCTCAGTGATCTCAACAAGGAAGGAGGAGAGCTCTTCGGTGGAGTTCCAGTGGCCGAGCACATCGGCCATCTGCTCAGCGCTCATGCCGCCGACCCTCTTCATCAGGTCATAGGCCTCGACAATGATCTGCTCAATTCCGTATTCAATGCCGTTATGGACGGTCTTGACGAAGTGACCGGAACCGCCTGGGCCGATATAGGTGACACAGGGACCATCCTCAACCTGGGCAGCCATCTTTTTGACCAAGCCTTCGATGGCGTCATAAGAGGACTTCGTGCCTCCAGGCATCATGCTCGGACCTTCCAGAGCACCCTTGGCCCCTCCGGAAACCCCCATACCGATATATCCGAAACTCTTGCTCTCCAATTCAGCAACACGGCGCTCAGTGTCGTGATATTCAGAATTGCCACCATCAATGAGCAGATCTCCCTTCTCGAGCAAAGGGGAAATCTGCTCAATCACGGCGTCTATTGCAGGCCCCGCCTTGATCATCATCAGGATCCGTCTTGGGTGGTCGAGCTTGTTGACGAATTCCTGAAGATCCTTGGCGCCCTGAATGTTCTTGCCTGAACCGCGACCGTTCAGAAACTCCTCTGTCTTGGCATAGGTTCGGTTGTAAACGACGCTGCTGTAACCGTTGCGTTCAGCGTTGAGGACAAGGTTCTCCCCCATCACACCAAGACCGATCAAACCAAAATGAGCCTTTGCCATCACCCAGGGAAACACTGACTGTTGTCAGTGTGACCATCAGAGGCTGAATTTGGCCGCCATTTCGGCAACAGCTGACAGAGTTGTCTTGTTTGTGAGTGCCTCCAGGGCTGAGCTCTGGAGTTGAGCCCTGGGCTTTGCAGAATGGCTTGATTCAGGCAGAGCCTGAACAATCCCGAAACGGCTGCCCTCAGACCACAGGATCAGTCGATGACCGGATCACTGGATCAGCCCATCACTGGATGAGCTAGATGATCGTGCCATCGGAGATGCTGGCGTTCTTCACCACCACAACCACGCCATTGCGGATATAGAAGCCTTCATCAGAACGATCAGCCTCCTCAATGCCCTCTCGGTTGACGATCGTGACGTTTTCTCCGATCCGGGCGTTTTTATCAATAATCGCCTTCTTGATCGTGGTGCCTCGACCCACACCGAGAGGGATTCCACCCCGTTTTCTCAACTCAGCACGATCCTCAGAAGATTCAAAGAAATCCGAGCCCATCAACAACGTGTCCTGGAGCACAGCCTCAGATTCGACACGGCTTCGGATACCAAGCACGCAATGATGAATGCTGCAGGCTTTGAGGATGGAGCCTTCGCCAATGATCGAATTAGTCACCTGCACATCCACTAATTTGCTTGGCGGCAGATAACGGGGCCTTGTGTAGATCGGGAACTTCTCATCGTAAAAACTGAACGGTGGAGTTGGTTGTTCAGTCAGTGCCAGATTGGCTTCGTAGAACGCACCTATTGTTCCGATATCTTCCCAGTAGGCATCAAAGACATAACTCTTGAGCTTGTCACCACGCTCCAGAGCTTCTGGGATCACCTCCTTGCCAAAATCCTTATGGGTTGGATTCTGGTGAAGCAGATCAAAAAGCGTCTCCCGGCTGAAAACATAAATACCCATTGAGGCCAGGTAGGGCTTCTCTTTTGCAGATTCAGGCGAAAGCCCGAAGCGAGAAGTGTCAACGGCCATTTCCTTCAGTGATTCGCCCTTTGGCTTTTCGCGAAACTCACGAATCTGGCCTTGCTCATCGGTTCGCATCAAGCCAAAGGCCTCTGCCTGCTCTGCATCGACAGGCAGGGCAGCCACAGTCAGATCAGCACCACTTTTGCGATGGTGCTCAACAAACAGGCTGTAATCCATCCGATAAAGCTGATCACCGGAAAGGATCAGATACTCATCAACATCCCATTCCTGAAACAGACACTGAAACTTACGTACCGCATCAGCGGTACCCTCAAACCAGGATGGACTCTCGGGGGTTTGCTGTGCAGCCAGCACTTCGACAAATCCCTGTCCGAAAGATGCGCTGAGGTTGTAGGTCTGACTGAGATGTCGATTCAGAGATGCGCTGTTGAACTGGGTCAACACGTACATCTTGTTGATATTCGAGTTGATGCAGTTGCTTATCGGGATGTCGATAAGTCTGTATTTGCCAGCCAGAGGCACCGCCGGCTTGGCTCTCATTTTGGTGAGCGGATACAACCTTGTTCCTGCTCCTCCACCGAGAATGATAGCCAGAACACGCTTCATGCCCCTCCCCAGATCTGCATTGAGATGCAAACTTACAGGACGGTGGACGGTCCAAGCCCACCAAGAGCTGAGATCGAACAAGTCTGCTGCGAATCAGAACGCGACGCCCCTGAGGGAGCTCAACGATCCTCCTGAGGAGACTCGAGTCCAAAGAGTTGCTCAACCGTTCTCAGCGCCTGCTGTCGCTCAGGGCGCCCCTGAGGGGCCCTTAACCGGGTCACCGGTGTGTGCAGAATCTTGTTGATGATTCCCTTGCTCAGGGCCTCCACAACCTTGAGTTCCCTCGCCGAGAAATCAGGCCCCATACGACTCAGAGCCTTCTGATATTCCTCGGTGCGGATGGATTCAAGCGAGGCCCTCAGCCGATTGATGGTGGGCACCGCCTCAAGGCTGTCCCACCATTCCAGGAAGAGTCTCCCCTCCTCCTGGAGAAGGCCTTCAGCTTCCAGTGCCACCTGCTGACGAGCTTCCTGATTCCGGGAAACCACCTCCTCGAGATCATCCACATCATGGGACTCAACCCCCTGAAGGCCTGCCACATCCGCAGCGATGTTGCGAGGGACACCGATATCGATCAAACGCAGGCAACTGCGTCGATTGAGACTCCGAAGCCTTGCCGCATCGATGATCGGTTGTTCAGCCGCCGTACTGGTGAAAACCAGAGAGCAGGTACTCAGGCAAAGATCAAGATCGTCAATTGAGCGGATCTGCACAGGCAGTCCTGGGAAATCATCCGCCAGGGCCTGGGCGCGATCAAGGGTCCGATTAAGCAACAGCACACCGGAGCACCCCTTGGCCTGAAGGTGCTGCAGCAACAGACGACTCATCCGTCCTGCACCCACAACACCCACCTGCTCGGATTCAAGGGTCAGCAACCTGTCCTCCCCCCTGGACTGACCGAGCTTCAATTGGGCCAGCTCCACCGCTGCAGAACTGATCGAAACGGCGCCGGTACCGAGATTTGTCTCACTTCGAACCCGCTTGCCTGTGCTGACAGCCTGGGTGAGAAGCCTGTTGAGGATCGGTCCGATCGAGTCATGCTGCTGACCCAATCGCACCATCTTCTTGACCTGGGAGAGGATCTGCCCCTCACCGAGAACAAGGCTGTCGAGACCCGCCGCCACCCGCATCAGATGGGCAACAGCCTCCTCGTGGTGATAACTGAAAATATGTGGAGAGAGATCGGCTGTAGCGAGGCCGGAATGACGTCTCAGGAACTCGTTAACAGCTGAGACTCCAAGCTCCGGATGACGGACAAGGGTATAGATCTCAAGCCTGTTGCAGGTGCTGAGGATCGAGGCCTCAAGCACCTGTTCATCCCCGCGAAGGGTCTGCAGGGACGTCTCCATGGTCTGCTCAGGGATGCTGAGCTTCTCCCTGATATCAACAGGAGCCGTGCGATGACTCAGACCAACGACGGCTATATGCATGGGGACGTTCCTGGGATCCGTTCGATGGTGGTCAGCTCAGGGCAATGCTCTTGGCACCGTCCTTGATGTGAACAGTGTTGGTGAACCTGCAGGTGTCATCAAGAGTGCTGATCACAAGGCTGCTTGTACGGGTGCAGTCCTTTTCAAACTTAACGCCATGGAAAAGCAGACCATCGGTGATGCCACTGCCGGCAAACACCACATTCTCTCCTGAGGCCAGCTCCTCCGCTTCATAAATACGATCGGGATCACTGATGCCCATTTCAGTCAAGCGGGCAAGATTGCCTTCCTTGGTCAGATCCGCCCACTCTGATGTCTGAGCTACAGCGGGGTCATACACAAGTTGCCCCTGGAAGTGGCCGCCAAGGGCCCGCATCGCAGCGGCGGAGATCACCCCTTCGGGAGCCGCTCCGATCCCCATCAGGCAATGGGTGCCGGTACCAGCGAAGCCACAGGCGATGGCGGCCTGAACATCACCATCTGAGATGGGTTGCACACGGGCCCCCGTTGCACGGATCTCAGCAATCAGATCTTTGTGGCGTGCCCGGTCCATCACAACGATTGTCAGCTCACTGACAGCCATGCCAAGGCACTCGCTGAGGATCCGGATGTTCTCGGTTGCCGACTTGCTGATGTCCACCTTGCCTTTGGCCGCAGGGGGCGCAGCAAGTTTCTTCATGTAGAAGTCTGGGGCGTTGAACAATCCACCGGTATCCGAGGCTGCAAGCACAGCCATGGAGCCACGTTGGTTGTTCGCGCAGAGGTTGGTGCCTTCGCAGGGATCCACGGCGAAATCAACGCCAGGGCCGCTGCCACTGCCAACCTCCTCGCCGATGTAAAGCATCGGTGCTTCGTCGCGCTCGCCTTCTCCGATGACGATGCGCCCCTGCATTTGTATCTGGCCCATGCGCTTGCGCATGGCCTCAACGGCTGCGGCATCGGCTTCGTCCTTCTGGCCGAGGCCCGTGAGCTCGGCAGAAGCGATGGCCGCTTGCTCCACGACCTCGAGTATTTCCTGAATAAGAGTGCGGTCCACTTGATTGCGGCGTTGGAGAAAGTGTCTGCGGCAGGAGAATCAAGAAGGTCTTCACCAAGCCCAGCAACACATGCATTGGTTCTTTGATGACCTCAAAGAACCTGCTGTTCCTGGGATTCTCGTCCCTCAAGCGCGGCTCAGTGTATCAGTGCAGCAAGCGTTCTTAACGCCAACACGACCAATTCCTAGTATCTATGGCTTCCCCTCTCTGATCGATGAGCACGAAGCCCCTGGTAATAGCCCCTTCGATCCTCTCCGCAGACTTTTCCCGCCTCGGTGAAGACGTCAAAGCTGTTGATGAAGCTGGTGCCGACTGGATTCACGTGGACGTGATGGACGGGCGCTTCGTGCCCAACATCACCATCGGCCCTCTGATCGTCGAAGCCCTGAGGCCTGTGACCAGCAAGCCCCTGGACGTGCATCTGATGATTGTTGAGCCGGAGAGATATGTGGAGGATTTCGCCAAAGCCGGTGCAGATCACATCTATGTGCAGGTTGAAGCCTGCCCCCACCTGCATCGCAATCTTGGCCAGATCAAGGATCTTGGCAAAAAGGCCGGCGCCGTACTTAACCCCAGCACCCCTCTCGACACCCTTGAGTACTGCCTTGAACTTTGCGATCTGGTGCTGATCATGAGCGTCAACCCAGGCTTCGGCGGCCAAAGTTTCATTGAGAATCAAGTACCGAAGATCCGGGACCTGCGTCGCCTTTGCGAAGAGAGGGGTCTAGATCCTTGGATCGAGGTGGATGGAGGCATCAAGGCCAACAATGCCTGGAAAGTGATCGAGGCTGGTGCCAATGCAATCGTGAGCGGCTCCGGTGTCTTCAATCAACCGGATTATGCAGAAGCCATCCGTGGCATCCGCAACAGCAAACGACCTGAAAGTTAATTAATAGCTAAAACTTAGCGACAAGACATCAGACCAAGCCACAAGAATTCATAGGACCAGGAAGAGGAGATCAAGTCCCCGTCCGATTATCAATCGATAAATTCAACTCATCGAGTCATAGAAATAAGACCCAACAACCGGCCCAGGCATAAGCGCCAAGGCAAAACAAATAACTATGCTGATTAAGCAGGGATCATTCTCCCCACATTCTCAGCAGATTAGAATAACAACGACAAAGCAGGTCAAATTCCTCACATTTACCATTCTGCTTATAAATCATTCTGCGCGCTGTATCAAGCTCAAACATCAGATCACGGCGTTGTTCATCTCTAATCCGACTCTGGATCCAGCCCACAACAACGATTCGCTCCCCAGAGAGCACGGGTTCAACCCTGTGAAGAAATGTACTGGGATAAAGAATCATCGTACCAGCAGGCAATCTGTAAGATTGAGAACCAGCTGGATCCTCAAGAACAAGGGCGCCACCCTCTTAATCACTTTGCTCACTAAGCCATATCGTGAAGGAAAGATCTGTTCGACTTGGGCCCATGTAAGCATTATCGACATGCTGTCCATAGCCTTGACCTATCCCTGATCGACTAACCAACAGTACATGCTTTTTAACCGGCATGGAAACAGATTGAATAAGTAGTTGCTTTGCAAAGACAGTGTCAAGCCATTCACTAAACCGCAGCATCAGCGAATGACTACGGTCAAATTGAAAATTATTTTTTATTTGACTGGCATGCCAACCAGCAGTGTCTGAGCCTGGAAGCCAGGCATCTTCAGTCTCCAGAAACGGTCACCTCCATTACAACAGTTGCTGATCAGTGAGCAACGAATCAATAACCAGACGCATAATAATGTTCCTTAGCTTCGATAAATAATAACAAGCACAATAAGCACACCTTGACGTAACCAAGCGTCGCTGCCTGTATCACCTAGTTGGTAAAGCATATGTATATAAGAAGGTTTACAGATGGCCGGTCTGAAACGATCAAGCGTCGTTCTCTTCCTTGCGACAACAAGCCTGGTGACCCTCACCACAGCCTGTAGCGAGGCCGAAAAAGGAGCCGACACCAGCAAGGGAAGTGATGGCAGCGAAATCTTTCAACCAGCCTCAGATGGTCATGCCCATGGCGAAGGTGGCGAAGGCGGAGAAGGTGGCGAAGGTTGACTTTGTTATTCAGGAAAATCTGCTCACCAGAAGTTTGAGCCAGACCTGAAGCATCACAATCCTCGCCGTTTGCATTTAACTCTGCTCATTGCCAAATAAAGCTCGTTAGTCAGTCATTACTGTTCAAATTGTGCTGTCTGAGAAGCTCAAGGATGCAACGATTTGGCAAAGGCTTTTCTCTGCGCATGGCCAACTATTAACTTGTCGGTGAACCGGGAGCCAAAAGCAAAGATCCACACCAACAACATCATCAACAGGATCTATCGGTTGATCAGCCAACAGATCAGCCATCGAAAAACCAGCCATAACTGTGCAGACCGATTCCAAGCAAGTTAACGCCGATGTAACAGACCACAATCACAAACAACCCACCAACAGCCACCAATGCAGGGCGCCGACCCTGCCAGCCACGACTTAATCTTGTATGCAGATAGGCGGCATAAACCAACCAGCAGATCAACGCCCAGGTTTCCTTGGGATCCCAGCTCCACCAGCTGCCCCAGGCCTCATTGGCCCACACCGCTCCGCTGATGATGCCAACGGTGAGCAACAGGAAGCCAACGGTGATCGTGCGATAGCTGAGGCTGTCGAGTTGCTCAGCGCGGGTGAGCTGGATCGAACGAAACTGCAAGCCCTGGTCATCGGAAAGGGAAGCGAGTGAAGCCTTACGAAAACCACCGGCACCACTGGAGCTGCTTCTCAGCTCCAGTGCCTGATCTCGATCAATGAACAGCACCACAAGGGAAAGCAGGGAGCCAACCAGAAGAGCTGCATAGCTCACCATGATCACGCTGACGTGCATCACCAGCCAACTGGACCGCAACGCAGGTACGAGGGGAGCCGCCTGTTGAAGATGATCAGGGAGGGCGAAGCTGGCAAACGCCAGACAACCCAGCCCCATGGGCGTGGCTGCCGCGGCCACCAGTGGTGATGACCAGGCGCGTTCCACCAGAAGCTGGGTGAGCGTGCAGGCCCAGGCAAGGAAACAGAGGGATTCATAGAGGTTGCTGACCGGGAAATGACCCGACTGCCACCAGCGCAACACCAGCTGAGCCGTGAGCAGAAGATTGGCAAGCGCAATCAGCAACCTCACGCCCCTGGAACTACTGCTACCGGCTACGGCCCAGAAGGCCGGCGGCAGGGCCAGCAGCAGCATTACAAATGCGCTGAATCCCAGTGACAGCACTGGATCTCCACTCAAAGCAGGCAAGGTGATTTGCAAGCCAGGAATAATCCTCAACAACAAGACATGATGCTGATTCTGACCAATCGGTTCAGCGACTCGCTTGCCGCAACAAGATCAGACCTCCCGAGAGGGAGATCGCCACAGGTGCCCAGGCCGCAAAAACAGGCATCAGAACACCCTTCACACCAAGAGAACTGAAACTGAAACTGAGCACGTAATAGACAAGGATCAGCAAAACACTGATGCCGAATCCCTGGCTTCTACTGGTGCGAGCGTTTGGTTTAGCGCCAAGGCTGCTGCCGATCAAGCCAAAAACCAGACAGGACATGGGCAAGGTGAACTTCTCCTGAATCCTTACCCTCAAACGTCTTGCCTCCTTGACATCACCGGCTTCACTGAGAAGTTTCTCTGCCTGCAAAGCCTCGGCAACAGTCATGTTGTTGGCATCCTTAGGCAAGCGTGCGACCTTGATCGGACCAGAACTGAGTGGATACAGGTAACGATCAAACTGGGCCTTGGTGGTGCTACCCGTTGGTTGAAGCGTCAGGATCTGTCCTTCAAGAAACTCCCATTTGGCCTCTCTGTCATTCCAGATCGCACGATTGGCCATCAACATCTGGGTGTAGCCAGCGCGGGAGAAATCAAGCACGGTCACATCCAGCATTTCGCCGCGCTCAAATTTTCTGGCATAGAAAAGCTGGGTCAGCCCCTTGCCGCTCTGATTCGAATCCGCCCTAGTGATCCTGCCGAAACGGGAATAAACAACGTCTTCGCCTTGTTCCGTGGCGATGGCCTTGCCCAGAGCACGCTGCAGGGTGATTTCTGCGTTTCTGTTTGTTCTGGGAACGATCACATCATTGAACAGAAAGGTGAGACCTGTCATCACAAGCGAGAGGGCAAGTGCCGGGGCGATCATCCGGCGGGTACTCACACCAATGCTGCGAAGGGCTGTGAGTTCACTGCCGGCAGAGAGACGGCCGTAGGCCAAAAGAGTGGCCAACAGGGTTGCCATCGCAAATGAAATCACCAGAAAACTGGGCAGGCGCATCAACAACACCTGAAGCGCGATCAGAAAAGGCAGGCCTGATTCAACAATCTTGCGAACCAGATCAAACATCACCCCCACCGACAGGGACACAACCGTGAACGCCGCCAGGGCAAACAACAGAGGACCGATGAGTTCCCCTAGCAGCCAGCGATCCATCAGGGAAATGCGCCTCCAGGAGAGACGCACCCAGCGTCGCCACCAAGGCTGACGCTGAAACTGGCTGATCAGATCAGCAACCCAGCCAGAAGTCATAGCTGAAAGCCCTCCCCCAGGTAATGACGCCGAACCAGGGGATCACTGGCCACCTGTTCAGAGCCCCCTGAGGCAAGGATCCGTCCCTCGGTGAGGATGTAAGAACGATCTGTGATCGCAAGGGTTTCGCGAACATTGTGGTCGGTGATCAGGATGCCCATGCCGCGGCCACGCAGCACCTGAATCAATCCCTGCAGATCGGCGACCGCCATCGGATCAACACCGGCGAAAGGTTCATCCAGCAAAAGGTACTGGGGGCCCTCAGAACCAACGGCCAGGGCTCTGGCCACCTCACAACGTCGTCGTTCACCACCAGACAACTGAAAACCTCTGCGATCAACGAAAGCGCGCAGATGAAAATCCTCGATCAATTCCTCCATCCGATCCCTTGACCGCTCTGAGCTCAGAGCACTCTGATCAAGGGCGATCTGAAGATTCTCACGAACAGTCAGCTGGCGAAACACACTGGGTTCTTGGGGGAGATAGCCGATTCCGAGACGGGCCCGATGGGGCATCGGCAGATCCCCAACCGATTCACCATCGAGCAGCACCCGTCCATGATCAGGACGCAGCAATCCGATCACAAGATTGAAGGTGGTGGTTTTACCTGCCCCATTCGGACCGAGCAGACCGACAACCTCGCCTGGGTCAAGCAGGAGTGAGACATCATTGACGAGTAGGCGCCCTGCCAGGGTGAGCGCCACGGAATCCAGGCAGAGACTCATGGGGTAAAAGGGTTCTGATCTGGCTGATCAGGCTGGATCCGCATCCTGGTAAAGACCTGACCACCAGGCTTGGGAATCGCTACAACCCTCTCCTCATCGAGCAGATAAACAACGCGCTCTGCCTGCAGAGCCTTGCCGTCCTCCTGGACG
>MPMF02023201.1_pt1 | contig 30664 bp, 29 predicted proteins | sample 1617271 | NCBI WGS metagenome assembly MPMF02 (sample SAMN05944812, study PRJNA350692) | marine metagenome | biome: marine; feature: ODZ; material: water; isolation source: 120 m water sample prefiltered with 30 um filter, filtered on to 0.2 um... | place: Pacific Ocean | collected 2012-04-09... | reverse complement strand
TTCAAGGCTTCTTTATAGTTTGGTTGATTTCCAGGTTGTCCTAGCCCCCTCTCATACATCCACCCTAGACCCGACATGGCAGCAGCATCTCCTCCCTCGGCTGCCTTTGTATACCACTTAAACGCTTCCTCATAATTTGGCTTATTTTCTGGCTGACCCTCTCCATTTTTATACATCACCCCTAAATTATGCATAGCCTCATACATCCCCCCTAAATTATGCATAGCCTCAACATCTTCACCCTCAGCTGCCTTTTTATACCACTTCAGCGCTTCCTCATAATTTGGCTTATTTTCTGGCTGACCTTCACCCTTTTTATACATCGCCCCTACATTAAACATAGCCAAAACATCTCCTCCATCAGCTGCCTTTTTAGACCACTTCAAGGCTTCTTTATAGTTTGGTTGATTTCCAGGTTGTCCTAGCCCCCTCTCATACATCCACCCTAGACCCGACATGGCAGCAGCATCTCCTCCCTCGGCTGCCTTTGTATACCACTTCAAAGCTTGTTTATAATTTGGCTTATTTTCTGGCTGACCTTCACCCTTCCGATACATCAATCCTACATTAAACATAGCCTCAACATATCCTCCCTCGGCTGCCTTTGTATACCACTTCAATGCTTGTTTATAATTTGGCTTATTTTCTGGCTGACCTTCACCCTGCCCATACATCACCCCTACATTAAACATAGCCTCAACATCTTCACCCTCAGCTGCCTTTGTATACCACTTCAGCGCTTCCTCATCATTAGGTTTGTTTCCAGGCTGACCCTCTCCCTTTTTATACATCACCCCTACATTAAACATAGCCTCAACATCTTCACCCTCAGCTGCCTTTTTATACCACTTCAGCGCTTCCTCATAATTTGGCTGATTTCCCGGCTGGCCTTCACCCCCAAAATACATCCACCCTAAATTCTTCATAGCACTAACACACCCAGCCTCTGCTGACTTTTTATACCACTTTATCGCCTCTTTAAAGTTTGGCTTATTTTCTGGCTGACCTTCACCCCGCTTATACATCTCCCCTACATTATTCATAGCATTAGCCTCTCCTCCCTCGGCTGCCTTTGTATACCACTTTATCGCCTCTTTAAAGTTAGGCTTATTTCCAGGCTGGCCGTCTCCCTTTTTATACATCACCCCTAAATTATGCATAGCCCTATCATCTCCTCCCTCAGCTCCCTTTTTATACCACTTCAAGGCTTCTTTATAGTTTGGTTTATTTCCAGGTTGTCCTAGCCCCCTCTCATACATCCACCCTAGACCCGACATGGCAGCAGCATCTCCTCCCTCGGCTGCCTTTGTATACCACTTCAATGCTTGTTTATAATTTGGCTTATTTTCTGGCTGGCCATGACCTTTCTCATACATCAACCCTAAATTATTTATAGCATCAACATGTCCAGCATCTGCTGCCTTTGTATACCATTCAACCGCCTTCTCAAAATTTGGCTTATTTTCTGGTTGGCCTTCACCCTTCTCATACATCACCCCTAAATTAGACATAGCCCAAGGATCTCCAGCCTCTGCTGCTTTTTTGATCAACTTAAATGCTTTCTTAAAATGATCCCATGAGTAATACATTTTTCCTAATGAATACATAGCATCTATCTTTAGAGGGCTGTTCTCTATAGCTAATAGAACATCACTGTATTCCTTTTGATTTATTTCTTTTAAGAATCCTAGCTCTTTAAATATACCTTTCAAAGTACTACCGTGAATATACTTTTCAATAAAACCAATAAAATTAATCAGTAAATCTTTATCGCCATTGTCTATTTTAACTACAAAACTTCTCAATATAGAGCGTGCGATTAACTTTTTAATCTTATTCCGTATTCCCTCAGCTTCCAAAATCTCCCTTAAGAACTCATATGCATCTAAATGGGTTCTCAATAAACTTACTAGAAAATTTATGTACCCTTCTTTTTCTTCTAGACCCATTCGATCATCAATAATTCTCTTAAACTCTTCTTCAATCCCTTTATCATAACCTCCTTCACACAGGAAAATTCTTACACACATCCTTTCTTTTTTATTGCCTTCTTTTGCATCTTCCTTAACTAGCCCTGCAACCACATCCTCATAATAATCAAGAACTTTTAATTGATCCAATTCGTTTTCTATAGCCATATGATACAGCCTTGAATATCTCTCAGAATACCTTGATAATATTTCCAATACCCTACTTGTATGCATCTCTTTCAATAAATACCCTGCCTGCGAACTCTGTTTATCTAACCATTGTCTCACCATCCATCTAATTTGATCCGAATCCTCTTCATAATGCTTCATAATTCTTTGAGCATAATGCGCTTTATTTGCTTTTCTATCCCAATCCAGATAACAGTAGGACCATACTTCCATTGATTTTAAATGATGCATAAAATCCAAACACATTAATTTACTTTGATCGTCTTCCTTCTCCATTAGATCACTAATTAACGACATCACTTCTTTTCCTAAGTCGATGCATGCTTTCTCTATTAATTCTTCATTCTCAGTTTGCAATTCACTTGCTTTTTTCTGCATATTTTCCTTCTGACCGCTCGCTAGCTTATCTTTAATCAAGGCTTTCGATTCCGATGAGTAACGCTTCAATCTTCTTTCTTTTTGAAACACATCCTTCATCCCATTTTCATCGTCTCTCTCCTTTGATATATCACGACAAAACTCATGCATACTGGCTCTTATCTCTTTCTCAAAAGTCTCAACTTCAGTTTGTCCTTGAACCCTCTTCTTTTTTCGTTTAAGTGAATTTCCTGTTTCAACTCTAATGCTTTCAAACATACTTTGTGTTTTTGGCAAATAGGTCGGGCTGATCTCCAAATTTGGAAATCCACTTTGCAAAATTTCCAAGCCTTCTTTTAGCCCACATCCTTCTTCAAAAATGAATATTTTAACATCACTGGTTTGCCTGCCGTGCGATCCCTTTGCTTTAACCGTTTTCAGCTTTTGATCATAATATCCCTTAAGAGCCCCAAGGACCTCTTCTTTAACCACCTCTTGTTTGTAATAAATATCAACATACCTTAATTGATTTCTTAAATATTCCATTAATCCATCTTCACCGCCCCGTGCTTTTTTCTTATCTATCTGATGTCCATGCGCTGTGTTCTTGGGAACCTTCTGCTCCTGCTTTCCATACCACTCTCTTGATTTTTTTTCTAAAGCATCAATATTAAGTCTCAATGCGTTTTTCCTTACTTGTAAGTCTTTCATCTTTATGAATGACTCTGCACTCCTTTTTTTTAGCTTTATTTCATGTTTTGTTTGCGATGCATTGTGCTCTTCTTCTGTTTTTTCCTGTACCCTTTCTAACACTATTTTTCGTGTCTCCTGACAATATCCGTTTTCTGGTATCTTCATTAAGGCTCTTTCTAAGACCTCAACTGTCATGTCTGGATTAGACACCTCGAGATTTAAACTCTCCTGACAAGCCTCAAGCTTTGTTTTTATCTTCTTATAACCCCGAATATCCCACTTATCAGATATTGCAAACATCTTCAATAGATCATCAATTCTTGCTAATATATCCTCTTCTGTGAACATTCCATCGAAATTGCTTCGAAATTGCATGATATCTCGTATAAATATCTGCTCCATCGCTCCTGGTTCGAACTTGAGTTCTCCTAGTTCGCACTCAAGTTCTCCGACATCCCATACTTCAGTTATTTTATCCATCCAAAAATTTACTTCTATAGAATGAGTTTTAACCCACGATAAATATTTTGAATGTGCCGATGGCATAGATTTCATTGTAATTCTCCAGAACAGTTAATCATACATTAACGTATAAAACAATAATAATCAAATACACTAATGCAAAGCAATCTATCAAACCCTTCTTTAGCTTCCTTTCATTTATTCTGAATAATTTAAATTTCTCCTCTTCAATTCATCATTTAGATACTTTTAAGATATTTCATCTTTTTCATCTGCGACAAAATATAAGCTGATAACTTTATTATTCTCACATTTACAGGCCACCCCTGCTGTCGTACCCTTCACAAGACTACTATCAGCAACTTCTTTTGATTGTTTATCTCATTGAATCAACTTTTGTATCTTAACAACCTTTCCCTTTGCGTCCTCATCTCCAGCATCGGCTGCCTTCTTATACCACTTCATCGCTTTTTTATAGTTCGGTTTACTGCCAGGCTGATCTTCACCACTCCAATACATCGACCCCATTTCAGTCATAGCTTCAGCATCTCCAGTTATTGCCTTTTTACATACACTTTGAACGCCTCCTTTCATCCCATCACACGTTAATTTATCTCCTGCATATGGCTGATGAAACAAAGGCTCATATCCTGCATCTAGTGTCTTTTTATACCACTTAATCGCCTCTTTAAAGTTTGGCTTATTTCCTGGCTGGCCTTTACCCTTTTTATACATCAACCCTAAATGATACATAGCCCAAGCATCTCCACCCTCTGCTGCCTTTTTATACCACTTAATCGATCCTTTATAATTAGGTTTATTTTTTGCTCAAACATGGTTAGCTTACACCTATCCTATGTTGTCTTTAACTTAGCTTTTTTCATCCTTCAATTCCGATATATAGATCAATTACAGCTTTTTCAGGGTTGGCTGCTCTATGGTCATACACTTCAAAATCAGCTTTAAATTGGCGTTTTCCAACAAAATCAGCTGCACCCATTTGCCATATTTCTTGCCAAGACTGAATCACGATATCAGGCATGGGTCCTGATTTAGATGTAAACTTTTGATAACGACTAGACTCTATGCTCATGGTTTTAAAACAATCAACTTGTTGCGTAGTCCCAGCCACGACTTCTTCACCTATCAGATAAGTATATTCACCTTGATCTTGCTGCTCAAACTCGCAATACACAGCAAAAGTTTTCCCAGGGTTCAAACGATGTTGAATTTGATTGGCCATTTGTTCGTTAAAATAGTTAGACACAAGCATTCCAATTTTAGCTCGCCCTGGATCCATTTCGTCATTGTTGTTAGTTCGAACGGTTATGCCTACTAGTGTCATCGTATTAAGTTTAATAATTTTATGTCGCATTGTTTGCCTCCAGTGTTCATTAAGTACATACAGTAACTTAATTTAACACTGTAAACCTGATATTTTGTCTACAGTTTATGCGCCCTATGATAACCTATCGGCACTTTTTGCATCGGTATGTAAATGGAGGTAGAGGTCTCTTTATAGATCTCAAAATCAAAGCCCTGAGATCTTAAATCATCAACCTGTGGAAACCAACTGCCATAAATATAGTGCCATGCCTCTTTTATTCGATCATTTCTGTTTAAGGTGAATTTAGCATAAACTGATGATTCAACCCGATGAGTAACCATATCTGCAACAGGGTGAAAACAAGCATGAGATAAACCCGCAATAGTATATTTAAATTCACTTTGATCTGTCATCTCTGTATACATTCCATAAAGGGGAGTGCGCGAAAGATCAAAATGCTCAATCATCTTACCCGATTGAATTATTTTTTCAGCAAATTCACAAATATCAACCGTCTGCTGATCGTCTTGCAATGTAGTCCTTATCATAAAACCCTTAACACAAAATGCAGGTAGACTTACCGCTTCTAGTGTTAACTCAAAATCTAACTCCCTTGAAGAAATAAATGTATAGTCTCCAGTTAGATCCAATGGCTGGCAAACTATCACATCTTCTAAACCACGCCGACAATCAGAAGGAGTCATGGAGAACTGTTTGTAAAAAGCTCGAGTAAAACTCTCAGCCGATTGATACCCAGCAATAAGCGCAATATCTAGCACCGATTTTTTTGAACTTTGCAATAACGATACCGCCTCAGCTAATCGACGTTGACGTATATATTCTTTCATGGTGAAACCTGTCATCTGATAAAATATCCTATGCATGTATGACAAAGAACTAAATGCAGCATTAGAAATATCATTCAATGTGAATTCATCATATAAATTCTCTTCAATGAATTCGAGAGCATTTTTAATACGTTGAAAATGTTTCATGATTACTCAAAGTTAACAACTCTTACGCTCCAAAGAAGAAAACTTCATTGCTAAACGACACTACACTCAATAGCCCGTTACCCAAGGTCAACCACGCTTAGACCAACAAGGCAATCCTCATGACTGCTACCTTAACATCAGCAGCGTTCTCCTGAAACACATAGCGGGTAGAAAAAATGCTTTAGATTCTTCTATGGGACCCTCTTCTACAATAACATACAAAATAAATTTATGAAAAACCTAGTACTAACGCCTAAAAATTGATACTAACAAAAGTAAAAATATGAACATTTGGAGGCAGGCCATACCCTTCATCCCAAAAAAACTCATAGCCGGTCTGATACACTATCACCCAGTAACAATTAATCCTCTGATTGTATGAATGTTTTCATCTCAGCTGTCTTTTTCATCGCATTGAATCGAATGAAATTATTATAAGCTCCTTGACCCGTGATCAGCGAATACCTTCTTGGAAAAACTCATCCCCCCTCAGCCACATCTTTAAATTTCGCTAAGCTCTTCTTTCGGTCTCATTAAGGGAAATAAAATGACATCTCTAATAGACGACTGATTCGTCAATAACATCACCAAGCGATCTAACCCTATCCCCTCTCCAGCAGTTGGAGGCATACCGTACTCAAGTGCTGTGATATAATCTTCATCATAAGGCATCGCTTCCTCATCACCTTCCGCCTTTTGCAGCATTTGTTGCTTAAACCTTTCTGCTTGGTCCTCGGGATCATTTAATTCTGAAAAGCCATTAGCCACTTCCATTCCGGCAATAAACAATTCAAACCTATCTGTTACCTCAGGGCTTTCATCATTGGCTCGAGCTAACGGAGAAACTGCTTTAGGGTACTGCGTAATAAAAGTTGGTTGCTCGATACGGCCTTCCACCAAAGTCTCAAATAACTCAAGGTACAAACACCCTATCGGTGTGTTGTCTTTAACCTCAACGCCATGCTGACGACATAAGGCTGCTACTTTATCTTTATTTTCCCAGTCTTGACTCTGAACATCCGGCAAGGCTTGTTGAACTGACTCAAGCAAAGTCATTCGTACGAAAGGTTGGGAGAAATCTAGAGGTATTCCTTGAAAATCAATCTTGGCTGACCCACAGACGGATTCTACCAAAGCTCTCAATAAATCTTCTGTTTTATCCATTAAATCATCATACCTAGCGTACGCCTGATAAAATTCTAGCATGGTAAATTCAGGGTTATGCTTAGTCGACAGCCCCTCATTCCTAAAATTTCTATTAATTTCATAAACACGCTCTAACCCCCCAACAACACATCGTTTTAAATGCAACTCTGGAGCAACTCGCAGGAAAAGAGACATATTTAACGCGTTATGGTGCGTGGTAAAAGGCTTGGCAGTCGCCCCTCCAGCCAGGGTCTGCATCATGGGAGTCTCGACTTCAATAAAGCCGTCTTGATCAAAATATTGCCGAATAAACGCCATGACTTTCGAACGTTGAATAAACCTTTCTCGTGTAGAGGTATTAGCCAACAAATCAATATACCTTTGTCGATGCATGATTTCATGGTCGGATAAACCATGAAACTTATCCGGAAGGGGGTGCAAAGACTTACAGACCAAATGGCATTCCTTGGCCCAAACACTCAACTCTCCGGTCTTGGTTTTAAACACATGCCCTTTAACGTAAAGAATATCGCCAAGATCCCAATGCTTATAATCATCAAAAACACCCTCAGGCAAATCATTTTTCCGAACATAGATTTGAATTTGGCCACTACGATCTTGTAAATGACAAAAGCTCGCCTTACCCATTAACCGTTTTGTCATCATTCTTCCCGCCAAGCTAACCTCTACCAAAGCTTCCTTAAGGGTCTCAGCATCCATAGAGCTATACTGATCCAAACAGTCTTGAGCTAAGTTTTTCGGTTTAAAATGATTGGGATACGCCTCGCGTTTTACTCTAATCTCTGCAAGCTTTTCTTTTCTTACTTGAACCTGATCTCGATAATCCGTTGGTGTGGATGAATCTGTCACTCTTTATCTCCTGTTTCTTCGCCAATACCCAGCTTTAAGCAGCCTTCAATAAAGGGGTCGATACCCCCATCTAAAACCGATTGAATATGGGTCATTTCAATGCCTGTCCGTAAATCTTTAATTCTCGACTGATCTAAGACATACGATCGAATTTGATGCCCCCAGGTGATATCACCTTTACTTTCAGTCATCGCCTTTTGTTCATCCAGCTTCTCATTCATGGCAACTTGGATCAGTTTAGCTTTTAATTGCTTCATAGCCTGAGCTTTGTTTTTATGCTGTGAGCGATCATTTTGACATTGGACCACCACCCCGGTTGGTATGTGAGTGATCCTTACAGCCGAATCTGTTGTGTTAACATGCTGCCCTCCAGCACCGCTCGACCGATAGGTATCAATTCTTAAATCTGCTGGATTGATTTCTACATCAACTTCGTCATCCACTTCAGGTGTGACAAAAACGCTGGCAAAGGAAGTATGTCGCCGGTTACCGGAATCAAAGGGTGATTTTCTGACCAACCGATGAACCCCCGATTCGGTTCTAAGCCACCCAAAAGCATAATCGCCTTTGACTAAAATATTGGCCGTTTTAATCCCGGCAACTTCACCCGAAGCCACGGATAATGTTTCGACTTTAAAGGCATGATCTTCTGCCCACCTTAGGTACATTCTCATGAGCATTTCAGCCCAATCTTGGGCTTCAGTTCCCCCTGACCCAGATTGAATTTCTAAATAGGCATTGCTGGTATCATACTTCCCTGAAAACATTCGATTAAACTCAATCTTATCTAGTTTTTCTTGATACCCTAATAATTCTTGATACAGTTCATGGTGTGATTCAGGGTCATCTTCTACCAAATCAATGAGCTCAAAAGCATCCTCAATGCTTTGTTCCAATTCTTGAATGGGGTTGAGCAATTTATCCAGGGCCGTTTTTTCTTGATTAAGCTCTTTTGATAATTTGGTATCACTCCAAACATCAGGGTTCGCAAGCTCTTTCTCGAGTACACTTAAGCGTGATTGTTTAGCACCCCAGTCAAAGGTACCCCCTTAAAGCAACTAACCTTGCTCTTAATGATTCAACTAAGGGTGTTAATGCAGGCAAATCATTCATTGTGCGCTCTTGGCTCCCGTCCAGATGAAAATATCAAATAATTAGGCACATTGATTCTAATACAATTTCAACATCAACTCAAGATAGATTCAGCGAAGATCGTAAAAAAAGACTTTTTCATACCCTGAAAACAGAAAAAAAACCCTGCAATTAACATCAAAATCTAGATATAATACCTGACAACAGATCATCCCTACACCAACATAAAGGACAGAACTCCTCGATGAAATCCATTGATGTCATGATATTAGGAGCTGGCGCCGCCGGCTTAATGTGTGCGATTGAGGCAGGCAAAAGAAATCAATCCGTCTTAGTCCTCGAAAAATCTAACAAACCCGGCAAGAAAATACTCATGTCTGGGGGAGGTCGATGCAACTTTACCAACCTATTGATCAACCCTCAAGCCTACCTATCTCATAACTCCCATTTTTGCAAATCAGCACTCTCTCAATACACCGCAAAAGATTTCATTGAGAAGGTCGAACAGCATGGGATCGATTACGTTGAAAAAAAACTAGGTCAACTTTTTTGCACTCATAAAGCCAAAGATATACTGAATATGTTGCTATTAGAGTGTGACCAGCAAGGTGTTACCCTAGCATTAAACACTCACATTAAGGCTCTGACCAAACACCCAGCTAAAGGCTACCAAATCCAAACCTCTGTTGGCAATTTTCACTGTCAATCCCTGGTTGTTGCAACAGGCGGACTGTCCATTCCAACCTTAGGATCCAGCCCCATGGGTTATCAAATTGCCCAACAATTTAAGATTCGTGTGTGGCCAACCAGGGCTGGGCTTGTCCCCTTTACCCTTCATGACAAAGATAAACAAATAACCCAAGAACTCTCAGGAATATCCTTTCATAGCCAAGTCAGTAATGAAATCATCTCATTTAAAGAAGATAGCCTATGCACTCACCGAGGCCTTAGCGGCCCTGCCATGCTGCAATTATCCTCGTATTGGAAGCCAGGAGAACCGATTGTTATTGACCTGCTTCCCGACCATAATATCCACAACTTGATGGAGAAAACCAAACGATCCAAAAGCAAAAAACAATTAAAATCTATTTTAGGCTTAACCATCGCGAAACGGCTTCTCGAAAAAAGACTTACCCCTGAACTTCTTAACAAGAACTGCTTTCAATTAAGCCCTCAAGAAATTCAAAAAATAGAACAGCTCATCCATCACTGGACATTACAACCGAATGGAACAGAAGGCTATCGAACAGCTGAAGTTACCTTAGGAGGTGTAGACTGTGATGCCCTTTCCTCCAAAACAATGGAAAGCAAGCAACATCAAGGACTCTACTTTATCGGGGAGGTTGTTGATGTCACTGGTTGGCTTGGTGGGTATAACTTTCAATGGGCCTGGTCTTCGGGATATGCTGCAGGTCAACATGTGTGATATTGGGCCGTGTGCGATTCGAACGCACGACCAGCGGATTAAAAGTCCGATGCTCTACCGGCTGAGCTAACGGCCCAACAATTCGCACATTCTAATTCGGATTTAGCCTAAACGCAAGTATGAAACACCACTAAAGTGTGATAGCATGGTTCCATGAAGCAAATAGCATCACTTTTTACGGAGTTTGTATGAAGAAAATAATGGTTTTTATCTATTTATTATTAACAACCTGCTGCTTAGCCAACCCCAACGTAATGCTACTAAAAGTTAATTCCGCCATTGGGCCTGCCACGGCCGACTACATTGGTAAAGGCATCCAACAAGCTCAAGAAGAAAAAATGCAAGCCATTGTGCTTGAACTGGATACCCCGGGCGGCTTGGATTTATCGATGCGCGATATCATTCAATCCATTACCAATTCCTCTGTTCCTGTTATTTGCTATGTCTCCCCCACCGGCGCTCACGCAACCAGCGCGGGAACATTTATCCTTTTGGCCAGCCATGTTGCTGCCATGGCCCCCGGAACCAATGTGGGCGCGGCCACACCGGTTAATCTATTAGCTTACGATACCCCTGGAAAATCCGAACAAAAAGGCACCCAACCCTCCGCCATGGACATCAAAGTACTCAATACGGCTAAGGCGTATATCCGATCCTTGGCTAAACTTCATGGTCGCAATGCTGATTGGGCTGAAACCGCTGTTACCAAAGGAGCTAGCATTGATGCCTACCAAGCCCTTGAACTCAAGGTCATTGATACGGTCTCACCAAGTTTAATACTCTTACTCAACACCTTGCACCATCAAGAAGTCAAGGTCAAAAATACAACCGTTAGACTGAATACGCTTAATGCAAACATTCATGAACGCAAACCTGATTGGGTCAATGATTTATTAGCAACCATTACCAACCCGAGCATTGCTTATCTTTTGTTTATGGCCGGCATTTATGGCATTTTACTCGAGCTTTATCACCCTGGAGCAACCCTGCCAGGCGTTGTTGGTGGGATATGCATACTGCTTGCTGCCTACGCATTCCAAATGCTTCCGATTAACTACGCAGGGTTAGCTCTTATGCTTCTTGGTATTATCTTCTTAATCGCTGAACTGATCACCACAACCTATGGGGTTCTTGGTATTGGGGGACTTATTGCCTTTGTGTTTGGATCGATCATGCTCTTTAATGATACCATGGCACCTGCCATGTTTGTTCCGTATTCCATTATTGGCACCATTACACTCTTTACCGGAAGCTTTGTATTAGTCATCTTAGGGTTGGCAGTACAGTCCGCAAGACGGCCGAGTGAGCAGGGTTCCCATAAGGTTTTAGGGCAAGTAGCTCAAGTTCGTCTGGTCAGTGCTAATAACAAGCTGAGCCTTTTGATTCATGGGGAATATTGGACAGCTACTTGTGATCAACCCCTAGAAAAAGGTAGTTGGGTCAAAGTTGATAAAGTTATTGGCAACACACTCATTGTTAAGCCCTCTAACAAAGAATCTTAATCTTTGGTATTGATCGTGATAGTCTTGCGTATCAAATCGTAGTAAATGCCAATATTTGAGTTGATATACGGCATCACCGTTAACTTTTCTTTCTTTTTATCTTGATCGTAATAAAAGCTTAACCCCACAACTGGAGTGTCTTGATAAAAATAAAGATAAAATGCCGTGGAAGAAGGTTCTTTCGCACGGTAAGTAACGGTGGTATTGCTAGATGGAGCCAATGACCTTAACCCTGTAACATCCATGCCGTCATTATCAACTTTATCAACCCTAACAAAATACTTAGACTGATTAATCAATAATATAGACTGTTGGTCTGCACATACCCCCTGGACACAAGCAAAGATTAAAAAAAGACTAAGAAGATTTTTTCTCACTGAACTTACTCATATGAACTTTAGCTAAATGTGCTGAGGTAGATTGCGGGTAATCACTGATTAATCGCTGAAACACCTCCGAAGCCTTATGGGCATGACCACTGTCCATTTCAGACACTCCCCATTTAAACATGGCATCTGGCGCTTTAACATGCTTAGGGTGCATCGTCACCACCCATTTAAACTCTTTGGTTGCCTTAGCATAATGACTGTAGAGTAAATAAATTTCTCCCATCCAATAATGCGCATTGACCACAAGCTTCGATTTTGGGTATTGCTGAATGAACGAAGAAAAAGCCTGTGAAGCTCCATCATAATCCTTCTTTCGGAGCAACTTCAATGCCGCCTGATAAGCATCTTTCGTTGATAGGTTACCCACTACCCTTTGTTTTCCCTTCGCCCCTGCACTTTTTTTGGCTTTCTCTATCAGGTTGATCTTAGCATTAGCCTTCTTTAAATCATGTTGCAATTCATCCACCTGCCCCCTCAAAGAAGCCACGTTGCTTTGCAATACTTCTAAACGATCCTGAAGGTTTAACTTTTGAAAGTAACTCAGTTGCTGCCGAATATCTGACAAGCTTGATTCTTGAGCATCTCCATAAGCAATACTAGACAAACCCAAACAAAGCATCCATAGTGCTAACATTTTTCACCTCTTTTAACCTAAATATTTAAATTCAACTCGACGATTTTCATACCAAGCCATTTCATTATGACCTAACACCTTAGGTTTTTCCTTACCATAACTAACCACTTCCATTTGTTTAGGAGCCACCCCCATGGACTCTAATTTAGAAGAGACACTCAACGCTCTCCTCCAACCTAAAGCAATATTATACTCTGAACTACCCCGTTCATCCGTATGTCCAAAAATCTTAATTTTAGACTTTCTATGAGCTTTTAAGTAACCCGACAAAGTTTTTAGCATTGCCAAGTCGTCTTTATTAAGTGTTGAACGATCAAAACCAAATAAGATTGTATGCGCTTCCCAGCGTTCTTGCATTGAATTAACTTGAGCTGACTTATGACCTCTGGTCTTCACTGCTGAAGTTCCCTTTGAAGTAGAACTAGCAAACTTTGACCAAGATTTTTTCACATCAATGCCTGCGAGCTTATCAACTGCTTGATCATACATTGAACACCCACTTAAACTGGCTACTAATGCAACACAAACCCATCTATTCATTGTCTTCTCCTTAACTTAAAATCCTATAAAAAAGGGGACCACGCAGGATCCTTAACATCCCCATCACTGGCTGGCAATCGAATTTGCACCTGACCATCGATGGAAACTAAACTGAGTAACTTTCGACCATTTTTTTCAGTGGCATACACAATCATCTGCCCATTCGGAGCAAATGAAGGCGACTCATCAAAATTAGTTTTGGCTAAAACAACCACATCATTGCCCGTTTGTTTTGCGATAGAAAACAACCTATCTTCTCGGTGAAGCATAACCATGGTTTTACCCTTCGGAGAAAGCGTGGCACCCGCATTATAATTACCTTGATACGTCTGCCTCATAATATTCTTAGAGGATAAATTAACGGCATAAATTTGTGGCCGGCCCCCTCGGTTAGAGGTGAAATAGACTCGAGTTCCATCTGGGCTGAATACCGGCTCCGTATCAATAGACCAGCCTTTGGTTAATTGTTTAAGAGCTTTTGTTTTTAAATTTAACAAATGTATCTTAGGCGCACCACTTTTACTTAACACCAACGCTAATGACTGCCCATCGGGGGAAAATGCTGGGGCGCCGTTAATTCCCGGAAATTCTGCTAAAACTTCTCTCTCCCCACTGTCAATGGTTTGTTTCCAGATACTGGCTCTCTTCCCCTCAAAAGAAACATACACTAAATACTTCCCATCTGGAGACCAGGCTGGAGACATAATCGGTTCCCTAGAAGTTAAAAGGTTGGATGCACCTTGACCATCAAAGTCTGAAACTTGTAATTTATATTCTATATTGGCAGCCTTTTTATCAATAAGAACATACGCTAGTCGCGTTGAGAAAATGCCTTGATACCCTGTTGCTTGAAGAAAGATTGCATCACTGGCCTTATGAGCTGCAGCTCGCCACAGGTCTTCTTGATAATCAATGGTGCTTCGAATATGGGTCCCACTCTCGACAGAGGCCTCGTCAATATTGACCGTTAAAATATTCTTTGACCCCTCTTCTAATTTTAAATGCACCACGAGCTCGGGCTTGGTTGATAAAGGGTCTACATACCCAGATGTTTTTAAATCATGCTGAATGACTTTAAGAATTCGTTGCATGTTAGCTGAAGGATCAGATGCCTTTAATTGAACAGGCACCGCTGATGGAACCCCTTGGGTTAACTCTAGGGTTAACACGGCAGAAGCGTTGACACTCATCAAGCCAAAAAGAATCAGTATTAAACGCATTAAAATTTCCATCGACTAACACTTTAACACAAATTGATGTTTGTTCAAAATTCTTTATGGTTTTGAGCGCAGATTAATTTGAAAATGTAAAAATAATTTTTTGATTTCCGCTCGATGAGGCAAAGGCAAAGGTGAAGCCTTTCTAAGAGCTCTTTTGGCCGACCTATCCATGGCGTCATTTCCGGATGAATGAATCAATTGAGCTCGAATGACATGGCCCTGCTTATCACACCAAACATCCATGGTGACGACTTGGTCTTGATTCGCTCCAGCAGGCACCCTCCAATACACCTGCAAATGATCTAAAATCGACTGTTGGGCCTGCAAAAAAGCCTCATCCACCAAATCTTTAGATTCATCTTCTATCAAAGCTTCCTCCTGCGACAGCAGCTTCTCCATCTGATTTAAAACTTTCTGCCTCTTTGCCTGCTTGCGCTTTTTATCATCTACCTTAGACATTTTTTTCTTAGTTTTTTTGCTGATCACAACTTTCTTTTCTCGCTTGGGTTGTGGCTTGCTCTTGGGTTTAGTCGTTAATTTTTTTGCAACCTTGACTGAGCGTGATGGTGATGAAACAATCTTTTTTATCTTCGCTTTTTTAGGTTTTTGTAACGATGAACTTCGAACCGATTTTTTTTGTACTTTTTTTTCATCAGCAACTTTTACCCTGCTTAATTGTACCGAAATCATCTTGTGTTTGATCGGTTTTGTCAACACCTCAATGGGAGCAGAGAACACCCATAAACCTAGAACAATCAAACCATGTAAAACACATGAAAGAACCCAATCAGTCATGCCCCATCCTCTCTAAAGCCCTTGGGTTAGAATATCGTTATACTCAACCATCAAAGGTGCATGATCTGCATATAAAGGTGTTGGAAAAATCTGCACAGAAACCATAGCCCCGCTCAAAGCAAGCGTCACCCACTGATAATCTATCCTCCAACCCACATTTTTCACCCTAGCCTGCCCCCTAAAAGACCACCACGTATATTGATCAGGTTCTGGGTTAATCTTTCTAAAAGCATCCACCCAACCCAGTGACTCCACACGATCTAACCACGCTCTTTCTTGCGGCAAAAACCCTGAATTTTTTTGATTTCCCTTCCAGTTTTTGATATCAATATTTCGATGTGCAATATTCCAATCTCCCGCAATAATCATGCTTTCATTAACATGCTTAACCAACCACTCATCATAGAAAAAGTCCATCATTTCATATTTAACTGTTTGCCGATGGTCTCCACTTGTTCCGGAGGGTAAATACAGTGAAATCACCTTCAAAGATCCAAAGCAAAGACAAATAAACCTGCCCTCTGTATCTGCCAGAGCATGGCCAGACTTTTCAATTACTTTCGAGGGTTTATGCTTAGTCAAAATTCCAACGCCACTGTAGCCTTTCTTGTCGGCATCAACAAAATAACTATGGTAACCTTGCACATGCCAAATGGATGCATCTAAATCACACGTATGCGCCTTGGTTTCTTGCACACAGACAATATCGGGTTGATGTTGCTGTACCCACTCAAAAAAACCCTTCTTGGCAGCCGAACGAATTCCATTTAAATTCATAGACACTATTGTGGTCATTCATTAATTTCCTTATAAGTTAATAATAAATATCCAAAAATACTCTCAAAGAAGCTGCCATCACTCACAAAGTATACATCATTTTGACCCATTGCATCCACCCCCCCTAGAAGAATGTTACAGGAAACATAAAAAAGCTTGAAATAAAACATATAAAACAGTATACTATAAATAGTAAGCATCACGGAGGACGCTTGAACATGGACAGTCAATTCTACATCACGTATACCCGCAGGTTTATCATGAATGGTGACCCAAAATCAGCCAACGAACCTAACATCAACACCTCTAAAACAAACCGCAAAAAACCACCTTCAAAAAAACCGCACACACCCAAGCCTACTTCAGAGCAACCCTAACTTTAATTTTGCCACTTCAGACATTTTATCCTGACCCCAAGGAGGGTCAAACACAATCTCAACATTAACACTCTCCACCACTTCAATACGGGATGCTAACCTTCGAATCTCCTCGACAATAAAAGGCCCCATACCACAAGCAGGAGCAGTTAATGTCATAGTAATATACCCATGTAAACCATCATCTTGCTGCAAACAACTAACCTCATAGATCAAACCCAGATCAACAATATTTACAGGAATCTCAGGGTCATAACACTGTTTCAATACAGCCCAAATTTTGTCCTCATTGGACAAATTCTTATCCTGAATAATCGGTGAAATTAAGTCCTTGGACTCATAACCTAGAGAATCCGCATCTTCAGACGAAATCATCACCAAGTTTCCTTGAACCTCTACCGTGTAACTGCCCCCCAAAGCCTGCGTAATTCTAACATCTGTACCTGTTTGCAGGAAAACTTGATGCCCCTCGGGGATCAAAATCGCATCAACATCTCGCTGCAGCGTGACATACTCACCCACTGGACTATGATTCATTGGACTTGACATCTTTTTTTAAAGCAAAACTATCACCACAACCGCAATGATCTACTGCATTAGGGTTTAAAAAAATAATCTTTGACTGACCTAACGCCTCTAAACGCAAATCCAAACACGTCCCTTGAAAATAAATAACCTGATCTTTAGGCAAAGACATCTGAATCCCTCGACATTCCACCCGAACATCTCCTTCAAGCGGCTGTTTTTCAAAGGCTGTTAAATACTCCCAACCTGAACACCCCGTTGACTTCATACTTATACGCATCACAGCACAAGATTCCTGCTTTTTCATTAACCCCTTGAGGTAATCATACGCTGAATCTGTCATGCTTAATTCACACTGAGTCGTCACTCTGTTGTTACCTCGTCATTTGATAAGTGCAATGCAGCTTGAGTTGCATGCCACACCAGCGTGGCGCATTTCACCCTCATGGGAAACTCAAACACTCCTTTCATCGCCAATAATTTACTGTCCTTTAATTGCTGACAAGCCTCCTTTGAACCCGAAGTCACCAATTGATGAAATAAATCGAACAATCGATCAAATTCCTGAAGATTTTTTCCCTTTAAAGCCTCACACATCAATGAAGCGGAAGCCATCGAAATAGCACACCCCTCTCCATGAAACATAGCACTCTCAACCACCCCATGAGGCGCCCTGATATAAACAGTTAGCTTATCTCCACAAAGAGGGTTAACGCCCTCTTTAATATGTGTTGCTTGCAAATCCTTCGAAAAATTCCTCGGATTACGCCCATGATCCAAAATCAACTGCTGATAAAGCTCCTTAATTTGATTCACCCAAACACCTCCCTAACCTTCATCATCGCCCTCAAAAAGGCCTCCACATCCGCTTTATCATTATAAAATGATAAAGACACCCTTAACATTGCTGGTACTTTATAATACATCATTAAAGGCATCGCACAATGATGCCCTGCTCGAATAGCGACCCCCTCGCTATCAAAAATAGTAGCCACATCATGTGGGTGCACCTTAGGGTAGGTAAAAGCCACAATACTGGTTTTACTTTTTGAACACCCGTATAAGGTGACTTCTGGAAAATCTTTTTCCAAAGAACTGACTAAGAACTGGGTTAATTGAGATTCATATTGAGCAATACGATCCAACCCTATCTCTTGTAAATAACGAATCGCTCGGGCAAAAGCAACAACCTCAGCAATCGCTGGTGTCCCCGCCTCAAAGCGTAGCGGCGGGGGTAGATAGGTTACTTTTTCAAAAGTGACCTCACGAATCATACTCCCCCCTTTCTGGTATGGCTGCATCGACGATAGTCTCGAAAACTTACCATACAAACAACCCACACCGGTTGGGCCATAAGCTTTGTGGCTTGAAAACACATAAAAATCAGCATCAAGATCCTTAACATCAATAGTCATATGTGGCATAGCTTGCGCCCCATCTATCAATACCGGTATTCCTCTTGCATGGGCCTTTTCAATGAATCTCTTGCACGCTAACACAGACCCTAAAACATTGGACACATGGGACAAAGCAACAAATTTAGTGCGATCATTCAACAAGGAGTCATACACCTCCTCATCCACCTGGCCCTTGGGAGTTAACCCGACCGGTCTGACCTTGATACCCATGGATTCTTCAAGTGCCAGCCATGGAACCAAATTGGCATGGTGCTCTAACACACTGACGATAATTTCATCCCCCGCTTGCAACCTGGGCTTAACAAAACTATCAGCAACTAAATTAATGGCCTCCGTTGCCCCTCGAACAAAAACCAATTCTTCTTTTTTCGCCCCGATGTGAGAAGCAATGAGTGCTCGTGCATCTTCATATTGCTGAGTAGCTATCGCTGATAGCTTATACGCGCCTCGATGCACATTGGCATTGTATTTGGAATAAAACTCCTGCAAACAATCAATCACACATTGAGGTTTTTGGCTGGTTGCTGCATTATCCAAGTAGACTAATGGTCGCCCGTTCATCTCCTGTTGTAAAATAGGAATCTCCGATTTATCTACAAGCACATTTCCTCTTAAAATCATGTCACCCATTTAGCCAACACCTCCTCCAAACGAGGGGTAAGAAAACCCTGTATACCGCTGGACCAAAGAGCTAAAATATCCCCAACAAAGGCCTTTACCATCAAAGATTTTGCTCCCACATCATCCATGCCTCTAGACTTTAAATAAAACAAAGCTAATGGATCAAATTGACCGACAGCAGCCCCGTGATTACAACGAACATCGTCTGCATAAATCTCTAATTCTGGTTTGGTATAAACCCGTGCAGATTTACTTAAAAGCATGCTTTTATGCTGTTGCTCAGAGTCAACCTTACGAATACCCTCATCAACTTTAACCTTAGAGTTAAAGACCTGTAAAGAATCATCATCAAGCAAGCTACGACATTTTTGTAATGATGTTGTTAAAGACGCCTGATGCCGAATAGTGGTTTGATGATCTACAATCTCTTTGTTTCTAGATAAGGCAACACTTAAACAATTGGCTTTGGCGTTCTCTCCCATCAAATCGATCTGGGATAGAGACTTCACCTGACCCGCAACAGCCCCTAAGTGACCTTGCTCGAAAAAACCTTTCTCTGCAACTTCTGCATGCAAATACCTTAAGGCATAAGCCCCATTGCTAACACCATCTAACCGCGCCCACTTCAAATTTGCACGGTTTGCCACAGTAGCCTGAACCATCATCATGGCAGCACCTTTCTGCAATTCAAGGTTCTCTTGAATCACTAATTCAGCCCCTTCTTCACAAATAACTTGCAACATAACTGGCATTAAAATGTGTGACTGATCATTGGAAATCTTAATACTAATAGGAGTTTTAACCTTAACACCAGAGCTGACTTTAAGAACATACACAACAGGGGTGATTGCTTGAATAAGGTCGACCAATGAATCCTTGATATCTGAAGCCCTCCAACCCATATGGTCCGTCACTTCTAGCGAAACTCCTTCCGGCAATTGAGTCCATTGACATTGACCCTTAGCAAAGTGAAGAACTCCACCAGGCCCCTCTATTTGCTGAAACTTTTCATCCATCTCGGGTATTGCCCAAGAAGATTGACCGAGCCAGTCTGCACGACTATATCTCCAGGCCTCATCGACTCGTTTAGGCAAGCCCTTCTCAGTAAAACGCGCATAGTAATCTTGATGGATAACCTGATCAGCTAACACCTCAACCCTACCCCTTTTCATCTTCACTCAACCAACCATAACCCCGCTCTTCTAGCTCTAAAGCCAGAGCGGCATCACCTGAACGAATCAATTTTCCTTGATGCATAACATGAACATAATCAGGCTTGATATGCTCTAATAAACGCTGATAATGAGTCACAATGACAAAGGATCTTTCTTCGCTTCTTAGTTGATTGACTCCTTCTGCTACCGATTGCAATGCATCAATATCCAAACCCGAATCGATTTCATCTAAAATAACCAAGGAAGGCTTTAACATCAGCATTTGTAAAATCTCATTACGCTTTTTCTCACCCCCGGAGAAGTCATCATTTAGCCCTCGATACAAAAAGGATTCATCCAACCCCACCTGCTTAACATATTTCTTGACCTCATTGAGAAAATCAAGCGCATCCATTTCAGGCTCTCCCTTTGCCTTAGCATGCTGATTCACGATACTCTGTAAAAAACCGATGTTCGTCACCCCAGGAATGCTCACAGGGTACTGAAAAGCCAAAAACAGACCCGCTAAAGACCTCTCATTGGGACTCATATCATTTAAATCTTTCCCTTGAAACATCAGACTTCCCTGTGTGACTTGGTAATCTTCTTTCCCCGCTATCACATTGGCCAACGTACTCTTACCTGAGCCATTAGGCCCCATAATAGCATGCACCTCACCTGGGTTAACCTTCAATGAAAGTCCGTTTAAAATAGGGCTATCTTTTTCTGCTTCTACGTGTAAATTTTTAATCGTTAACATTATCCAATACTACCTTCTAAACTAATTTCTAACAATTTCTGAACCTCCACCGCAAACTCCATCGGTAGCTCTTTAAAAACTTTCTTACAAAACCCATTCACAATCAAGGTCACCGCCTCCTCTTGACGAATCCCCCGTTGCAAACAATAAAATAATTCATCTTCACTAATTTTAGTCGTTGAAGCCTCATGCTCTACCTGAGCATCAGAGTGATTGACCTCAATATATGGGAACGTGTGTGAGGCACAGGTATCTGACAATAACAGTGAATCACATTGTGTAAAATTACGCGAACCTTTGGCTGTGGGCGCCACCCTGACCAGCCCCCTATAAGCCGCACTAGATTGGCCAGCAGAAATGGTTTTTGCAATAATACTAGACGAAGTATTTTTACCCAAATGAATCATTTTACTACCGGTATCTGCTTGCTGATGATAGCGAGTCAAGGCAACCGAGTAAAACTCACCCGCTGAATGATCCCCCTTCAGCACAACGCCAGGGTATTTCCAAGTAATGGCCGAACCTGTTTCAACTTGGGTCCAGGATATTTTAGAAGAATGCCCTTGACACAACCCCCGCTTCGTCACAAAGTTGTAGATTCCGCCCACCCCATTTTCATCACCCGGGTACCAATTCTGCACCGTTGAGTATTTAATTTTTGCTCTATCTAAAGCCACCAATTCCACCACCGCAGCATGCAATTGATTTTCATCTCTCATAGGGGCTGAACAACCTTCTAGATAACTCACATAGCTATCATCTTCGGCAATAATAAGAGTTCGTTCAAACTGCCCGGTATTTTGAGCATTAATGCGGAAATAAGTTGATAATTCCATCGGACAGCGCACACCTTTAGGAACAAAGACAAATGAACCATCACTAAAGACCGCTGAATTCAAGCAAGCAAAGTAATTATCTCTGTAGGGAACCACCGAGCCTAAATATTTTTTAACTAGGTCTGGGTGTTTTTCAACAGCCTCACTGAAAGGACAAAAAATGACCCCAGCTTTCGATAATTTTTCTTTAAATGTTGTGGCCACAGAAACACTATCAAAAATAGCCTCTACCGCCACACCTGCCAACATTTTCTGCTCATGCAAAGGAATTCCTAAGCGCTCATACGTCCGTAATAACTCAGGGTCAACTTCATCGAGGCTCTTGGGCTGGTCTTTCAATGATTTAGGCGCAGAGAAATAACTAATCGCCTGATAATCAATCGGACTAATATTCAGCTTTGCCCAGTCTGGAGGTGTTAAAGTTTTCCAATGCTGATAAGCCTTCAATCTAAATTCTAATAAAAATTCAGGCTCAGACTTTCTAGCCGAAATAGCACGAATCACAGATTCATCTAGGCCCGGTTTAAATGTGTCTTGATCAACATCCGTAATAAAACCATGTTTGTATTCTGCATTAACCGCTTTTTCAATGGTTTTGCGTTCATTCATATCAATACCCTACTTGAGCCATATAAGAACATATTTTTTATTTTTTTTCAAGAATGAATTAAGAAAAACCCCCACAAAAACAAATTCCGATCCTTTCCTTGCTGAGATTAACCTTGAAAGCAGTCAGAACTCTTCTTCGCTCCCTAGATATTAAGCACACCCACCATTGAAAGGGGTTAACGAACCTATAATGAAAAAATTAACGCATTCCTTCTAATCGGGTCTAATATTACTTTCTTTTGCCTTCTCATCTTCTTGTTTTTCATCAGGTCCTTGTCCTTCTTTTTGGTGCTTATCGTTAACACCATCCCTGTTCTCATCCTTATCATAAACCGACACCTCTTCACCTTTACTTTGGCGCATACCTTGTTTTGTTTCAGCCTTTTTAATTTCATCCGTTGCTTTGCGCCGAAGTGTTTTAAGCGTCGGTGGCTTAAACAGCACCATGTTAGGCTTCGGAAATAACTTACTCAACAACCGAATAACCATAGACCATGTCGTTGTCTTCTTAGAAGGTTCCTCTTGGGTTGTATCCTTTTCTCTTTCCTTTTTATCGTCATCAGACATCTTAAATTCTCCAATTATTACTTGTCATATACTCATTGTAGCACAAAAACAAATTTTTTTCATAAAATCCATACTATTGATTAAGTTTTACGGTCTTAAATAATATTTTTATAGAACCTAGCACCTCGCTTCAACCCCTTCTGACTTAAAACTTGACCCTTCAGTGATCAAGCGATAGTACACACCTCATGATCACCTCTTTCTTAACCTCCTTGCCTTGATAGACCCTCATGCCGAATGATTTTGACAACCTAATAACAGTTATCTCCATAAAAACTGGATATTTTACCTCTAACTCAAGAAAAAGATTGATTTTATCCTTAATTAATGAGATAGTTTAGCGTTCATTAACCAAATGGAAAAACTTATGGCTAATACCAAGCAAGCAAAAAAACGTGTTCGACAAGCTGAAAGTAAGCGTCAAAATAAAATGGGCCTTCGCTCAAGAATGCGCACATACTTAAAAAAGTTTAAATTGCTCCTAGAAGAAAACAAAGGCAAAAAAGAACCAAAACTCCTCAATGATTTTCAAGCACTTTGCAAAAAACTTGATTCATCTTCATCCAAAGGACTCATTCATAAAAACAAAGCTGCTCGTTTAAAATCTAGACTGCATGCTCAGCTTGTTTCCAATGAAAAGGCCGCGTAAAAACCTCTTATCCTTTCTCTTTTTCGCACTGATCCCAAAGCCAGTACTTAAAGGTTTTAGCTTGTTCTTTTTTCATAATAGCAACAGACCGGACGTCTTGGCCCAGGGCCGCTTTAATAGCCTGAAAATGATCTTCATCAAATAAATCTTGCTTGGTTATAACGATTCGTTCTGGCTTTTGACTGACCTCTTCTCCGTACTGCTTTAATTCTTTTCTCAGCGTATGGTAACTTTTAACAACACCCTCAACAGATTGGTCCCCATCAATTAAATGCAATAAAAAACGACAACGAGCTATGTGCCTCAAAAACCTAATACCCAAACCCGTTCCTTCCGAAGCCCCCTCAATCAAACCAGGAATATCCGCCATCACCATGCTATTGGAGTGATTAATAACCACCACCCCTAACTGAGGTTTAATCGTTGTGAATGGGTAATTAGCAATTTTTGGCGTAGCCGCTGATAAACACCCCAACAAAGTTGACTTACCCGCATTAGGAAAACCCAACAAGCCAATATCAGCGAGCACTTTTAACTCAAGGTAAAGACGTAAGCTCTCACCCTCACTTCCTCGGGTTGTTTTTCGCGGGGCTCTTTGAATCGATGACTTAAAGTGAGCATTACCTAGACCTCCTACCCCTCCTTCAGCAATTTTTATTAATTGTCCCTCTTTAGAAAGATCTTCAACCAATGTTCTTGGGTTCTCTAAATAAACACACGTCCCAACTGGAACTTCTATCACTAAATCCTGGCCATTGCGACCATGACAATCTTTACCCTGACCTGAAACACCATTATCCGCACGAAAGCGCTTAGTAAATCGGAAGCTATAAAGAGTGTTCAGTGCTGTTGATGCCTTTAAATAAACATCACCGCCATTGCCTCCATCTGCGCCGTCAGGTCCGCCTTTAGCAACATAACGCTCGCGACGAAAACTTAAACACCCATGACCACCATTTCCCGCTGACACGTCAATAATGGCTTCATCAATAAAATCCATGAGTTAGGCTGCAGCAGCCCCATCAACCACAACATTCACATAAGTACGGCGGTCGCGGCGAGGTCCTCGCTTAATAAATTTAACATAACCTTCAGAAAGAGCATACAAAGTATAATCCTTTCCTAAACCAACGTTATCACCTGGGTGAAACTTAGTTCCACATTGTCTAACTAGAATATTGCCGCCAATGACCTTTTCTCCATCGTACCGTTTAACACCCCGGTACTGAGGATTGGAATCGCGACCGTTCTTGGAACTACCACCTGCTTTTTTATGAGCCATATCTAACCTCTATGCAATTTCAGTAATACGAATACGTGTTAATGACTGACGATGCCCTTGAACACGTGAATAATTTTTTCTACGCTTAAATTTACGCACAACAATTTTGTCTCCACGAAAATGCTCAACGACCTCCGCCTCAACTTTTGATTTGGCTAATTTATCTTTGAGTTTAATTGTCTCACCATCAACCACTAAGAGAATCTCCGTCAAAGCAAACTTTTTTCCTGCCTCAACATCGACCTTTTCAATAATATATTCAGAGTCTTTGGCAACCTTAAGCTGCTTCCCCCCTGTCTTAATAATGGCATACATATTCGTGCCTCCAAAACCATTAATTTAAATAAGTCACCTATACTGCCACACTAAGTATATGATCGCAACTGGTTTTTATCATTTTATACAGAGATTATGATTTATCTTGCGTTTATCCACAAACTTGCTAAGCTTACTAGTGTCATTTCCAGGTATAAAAACATGCTTTATTCTGAGATTAAAGAACCCGTCTCAACACACCTTAAAAACATGGACACATTAATTGCACAGCACTGTAAAACAGATACTGAGACCCTCAAAAACATGTGTGATTACATGCTTGGAAGTCAAGGCAAACGCATCAGACCCACTCTAGTACTCCTCACCGCCCAATCCTTTCAGCAAAAAGTGACCAAGGAACATGAAAAACTAGCCGCAATCATCGAACTTATTCATACCGCAACCTTACTGCATGATGATGTTCTAGATAAATCTGAAAAACGCCGAGGAAAGACCACCCACCACACGATATGGGGCAATCATCAAGCCATCCTCTTAGGAGACTATATCTATGCCCTGGCATTCAAAATCATTGCTGAATTACAACACCCCGAAACCACCAAGATCTTAGCGCAAGCCTCATGTAAAATTGTCGAAAGCGAACTTCTTCAAAGCTCTCAAACAACTAACATACAACTCAGTAAGGATGATTACTTTACCATCATTCAAGGTAAAACAGCCACCCTATTTTCCGCCGCCATGGAAACAAGCGCCCTAATCAGCCAAACGGACTCTCAAGTTCAATGGAAAAAAGCGGGTTTCTGCCTAGGCATGGCTTATCAGATCATTGATGACTGCCTGGATTATAACCTTCACAACAAACACCTTGATAAAAACAACGGAGATGACTGGTTTAGCAGCACACCCACACTGCCCATCATCCAAGCTTACCGCTATGCCTCTCCTGAAGAAAAAACCTCCCTAAAAAACTTTTTCAAAAATCCTCGTCAAGAAAGTTTTCAAGATCTGTGTCATAAACCTTACTTACAAAAAGGCCTCGATGATAGCCAAGCAATAGCGTCTGAACTTCTAGAAGAGTTTGTCACGTTAATGAAATCTGTTGATCAAGACACCACCAGTTTGATTCAATTAGCTTCTTTTTTACAACAGCGTAAGTTTTAATTCCCTACGCAACCAACGCGGTAGAAAAAATAAACCTTCTTAATAACTCAAAGCCCTGGCAAGTTAGGATAGATTCTGGATGAAACTGAACACCGTAGGTGGGGTAGACCTTATGCTTGATAGCCATGATTTCCTTCTCATCGCTTAACGCATGAATTTCCAATTCTTTGGGGCAGGTTTGATGATCCACCACCAAAGAGTGATACCGAGCCACACTCAAAGGGTTCATCATACCCTCAAACAACCCTCTTCCATCATGCCAAACAGTAGACTTTTTACCATGCATCGGCTGAACTGACTTAACAACCCTCCCCCCCATGGCTTGACCAATAATCTGATGCCCCAAACAAACTCCCAAAATGGGAATAGAGGGGGCTAAAGTTTCCACCAGTTGCAATGACACACTCGACTCATTAGGGGTGCAAGGCCCAGGAGATAAAATAATATGCGATGGGCGCAACTGCTCAGCTACTTCTTTAATATTAATGACATCATTTCGAGAAACAACAACTTCATAACCCAGCTCTCTGATATATCTAGCCAAGGTATAGACAAATGAATCATAATGATCAATCAATAAGATCATGCGACACCTTTTCTCCGGTTAAAGACCTTACTAAAGCCTCAGCCTTCAATATTGTTTCACGGTACTCTTCTTCTGGGTTAGAGTCCAATACCACCGCACCACCCGCTTGAAAAGTAATTTCGTTACCCTTAAAAACCAAGGTTCGAATTAATATATTGGTATCCATGGCCCCATCAAAGCCCAGGTAACCCAAACTTCCACAATAAGGCCCCCTTCGACTGCCCTCAAGCTCATCGATAATTTCCATCGACCTTATTTTTGGCGCCCCTGTAATAGACCCCCCTGGGAAGCACGCCTGCAACAAATCAACAGGATCCTTATCATCCTCTAAACAACCCTCAACCACTGAAACTAAATGATGCACTGTTTGAAAACCCTCCACTTTACATAGTTGCGGCACATTAATGGAGTACGGCTTACACACACGACTCAAGTCATTCCTCATTAAATCTACAATCATGGTATTTTCTGCTCGATCCTTTTCACTAGCATGGAGTTGTTGAGCTAATACTGCATCCTCTACAAGGCACCTTGACCGCCTCATCGTTCCTTTAATAGGACGTGTCTCTACGTACCTACCTTCAACTTTTAAAAACCTTTCAGGAGAACTCGAGGCAATCACCGTATCTCCCAATCGAGCAAACCCCGAAAAAGGAGCGGGATTCACTGATCTCAATGTATCATAAATAGCTAAGGGATCGACGTCTGAACTTATCTTTGCAGAAAACCTTTGGGACAAATTAACCTCAAAAATGTCACCTTCTACAATATAATTTTTGGCCTTGTTAACAGCTTCAATATAACTTTCTCTAGAATGATTGCTTACAATCTTACCCACCTTCGTCTTTTTAGATAGGGGTAAAGGGTTGAGATCCTTAACCCATTGTAAACATTGCTTTAACCTTTTTTCTGCTCGATCTAACCGCTGCTTTCCCTCCCTTTCTGGCAAGCCTGATGAAAAAATAAAAGCCTTCTTTTCTACCTGATCAAACGCTATGACAAGGTCATACCAACCCAACACCATATCAGGGTAACCCTTATCATCGATTGCTTGATGAGGAAGCTTCTCTAAACTTCTTACAAGATCGTATGAGAACAACCCTGCCACACCCCCTTGAAAGGGTGGTAATTCATCGTGGGCTTCCATAGGCATGGCTTTCATTTTCTTAGACAACCACTCAAAAACAAAAACCCCTTCCAATGGTTGACCATCAAAAACAACCTTGTCATGACGATACTGCAGAGTAGAAAAAGGATCGAGAGCAATAAAACTATAACGACCCAAAGAAGCAGAATTCATTGAACTATCAAAAAAAATGACATCATTCTTATTCAGGGCAGATAGAATCTCCATAGGGTCTAAATAGTCAATACATTTAACCAATGGCTTCAAACTGTACTCCAATTTATCAACTATTCTAAACACTCTGTGCACCAAACTCAACCAACCCATTGAGCCTTTTATAAAAACCCAGATATTCCAATGAAACCTTGACACCAAAACCAAAGCTTGTTATCAATGGGAAATAGTATTAATGAGAAATAAAATGTTAGAAGCACCTATAAAACCAACTCAAGCCGCTCCATACTCATGCTTAGATTATACCACTGATACCATTCTCAACACCCTCTTTCCTGCATTGAATCTATCATCTGATCGAACAGACTCTTCGAAGTCTTTGAAAAAGATCACACTCATCATACATTTTTTAAACAGTTTATACCTACTGGGATTCATTCTATTCTTGGGATTCAACCCTATACCCATGAGTGCAATTTACCTATTGAGTTTCATTGAATTTGCTCCACGAGTGGTTGATCAAATCATCATTAACATACAAGACTTCTCCGAAGCTCTCATTAGACTCGTTGGCATGAACGTAATACGGTCTCTAGTCATAGCCTTTTTATTTATTCCAGGGTCCATTCCTTTCTCCGCGCTTATAACGTATAACTTCATAACAACTGTAATCCTCCCTGCAACCCCCATCTTTAACATGGTTATACTCAGCAATCTTGCCATCTATTCAGCTAAAACCCTTTATACTGAACAAACTAACGTTTTAAACGTATTCAGGCCGCCTCTACTTTGGCCTCCTTCTCGCGCGCTTCTTCTCGATCGCACAGAAATAGTATTTCCGCTACTAGATTTAATACAAACCTCTTTACCTGAAGTCACATTACCTCGTGGGCAAAAAACTCCACCTCAGACCGAAGAGCCTTTTAACATACCTCATGAAAAAGACAGCCCAACCAAGACATAAACAATACGACACAAGTATCTAATAATTATAATTAAAACAAAAAAAACCAGCATTGCCTTGCAATAAAGTCTTTATTATCCGAAAATAACTGTAAGTAAATAAACTAGAATTAATTAAATTGGAGACATCATGCCTCGCTCTGACCTTATTGAAGCCGATTTGGTGCACCCGAATGAATGGCCCCTTGTTCGCAAGCTTAAAAAAATTGATGATAGCCTCAGTGAATTAAGAAGTCTTTTACAAGATAATGAAACGATTAAAAGGGCAACCGACAATCTCCAAAATAATCTTTTTAGCATCCTGGCTACACAAAAAAAACCTTTTAGATATCTTAGTGAATCTTTTTCAGAAGAAGTTATCACCAAAATAAATATTTTATCCGAAAATTTAGAGGACATACTGACAAAATCAATAGATCACCACGATATTTTTACCTACATTTCTCCAGAGAAACAACATCAACTAACCCATTTGATGATAGATAGAGCCCTGATAACCTTCGCTGACAATCAAACAACATATTATTGTACCAATTCCGAATGGTTGAATAATCTTGTTAAATCTCCCCTTAGTTACAATAATATATTATCTCTATGTCCCTACCAGGACTCACAAATAGAGTCTATAATATCCAAGTTTGATGGCGCTAAAAATACCCCTAAAATTAAGGTATCTCCTTCTGTAAGATTAATCTATATGGGCAAACCACTTCAAGAGACGTATCAATTACATCCAGAGTTAGCAGGCCTTACGCCTGATGAGGCATTGGACATCATTGATACCCCTCTTATCGAGAAGATTTTAAGCTATGATTTTGATTTCGAAAGTTTAGAACCTAGAGAGCGTGATTTTTTTATTAGAGCTATCAGTAATATTATAGCCTTTGGAGACCACTATAACATCGAATTCTACACACCTGCCTTAGAAAAAATCACTCAATTCCTATACCGTCAAGTTGAAAAAGACATCCGTGATTTCCAACACCTATCGCAAGACAACACCGATTTACAGAATGCAACTGATAACTTCCAAAATAATATTTTTGGTAGCCTCGCTCTTTTCTCACTATCTAGAAAAGCCCAACATAAGATGCGCTCTAAAGATCCTAGTATCAATATAGACCCCAGTACATATTTGACAGAACAAGCCGCAATCAAGCTTAAGAGTATATCCGATAATCTAGAAAAAATCATGG
>MPMF02171963.1_pt1 | contig 30776 bp, 23 predicted proteins | sample 1617271 | NCBI WGS metagenome assembly MPMF02 (sample SAMN05944812, study PRJNA350692) | marine metagenome | biome: marine; feature: ODZ; material: water; isolation source: 120 m water sample prefiltered with 30 um filter, filtered on to 0.2 um... | place: Pacific Ocean | collected 2012-04-09... | reverse complement strand
GGTTTTTTGGATTTATCTTGCTGAGTAGTTGCCGCGGGTCCAGAACGCTCTTTCCGTTTCCTTGACTCCGAACGGTCTTGACCCACAAAACGTTGGCATCCAACCACTACAACAACGGCAAGAACGGACACAACAGCGAACTGCTGTCGTTTCATAATGCACCTTCCTCGGTTCCGGAGCCCCCGTTGAAGGTTAGCAACGTGCGTGGTCGTGGAGTGATGAGAAGATCGACGCAATTGCTACAGTCGAGTCTAGCATTCTTTGGATTCGATACGCAAGCCTTTTCGCCATTAGATATCACTCGCACGCCTGCCTGTCTACGTTCCAAGAGTTGGAGTTCGCTTTTACATGCTGAAACATCGCCGCAGCAAGCATACTGAGCACGGCCCCCGCCGTCGCCAATCCCATGTCTTTGTGAGCATCCCAGACGTCTCCTTGCTGACCGAGGTAACTGTGGGTGAAATCGGGGGCTAGGGTCACAGCACCAAGCCACTCCGCGAGTTCAAACAGCATACTGCTTGCGAGAACAAACTCGACTGCGGTGAAGTAGCTTCAGGCGGGCTTCACTTGCAACATCCGCAAATGAACTTCCCCTGCCACGGGTGCAATCAGCAGGCCAAAGCTGAGATGGACAAACCGATCGTAATGATTGCGGCTCAGCCTGACGTCTTTTGTTACGTCGACCTCAAATAATTGTGTGGACCATTGATCGTATGGGACAAACGAGTAGACGTAGCGAGTGCCGAGAACATGCAAGATCAGAAACAGGATCAAGAAGGAAAAGCTCACGGTGGAAAGTGGGAAGCATTTCGTTGAAGCCAGTAAGATGGCGATTGCAATCCAAGTCGGGACGATGTGGATGACTATATGCAATTCGTAGGGAGGATTGTGGAGCCAGAGTACGAAGTAGACCGTAAACACCAGCAACAGCACGCGTTGAGATGTAGCTCGATGTAGACGACTCGGCATGGATGTGAACTCGTCGTGGAAGGGCCGCAGTCCCCGTCTACCATGTGAGCCGAAATCCGTCTCAATTATTCCCGTCTCGCTGCGGTCCGTCCAAAGATTGTCCAAGAACGGCGGATCAACATCCCAGAAGTACGAAGAGAATCCGTCTTCAATGGTCGCGAACTGAACCGTCTTCGTTGAGTGGCTGAGGATTTGACAGTTCGAACGGGTGCTTTTCCGCAATCTTCTCGTCGAATTCGCAGCCCAATCCCGACTTGTCTGGTAGCATTGCGAATCCGCTCGCCATATTGATGTGCGCCCCTTTGAACAAGTCGTTTTCCCAATTCGATGGACGGACGACGAACTTGTACTTTGACTCCTGAATGACGCAGTTGGGCGTACAAGCATCGATGTGTAGCGAAGCCAGCGTACACGGCAGGCTGGAAGGGTTATGCAGCGCCGCATCGATGCCCTGAGCTTCCGCCATGGCACAGATTTTTCTGGTCTCGGAGATGCCGCCTGCCTGGATCACGTCCGGCTGCACGTAAGAAACCAGGTGACGGCTGATGATATCCTCGAAGTCGAATTTGGTGAAATGCCGTTCGCCGGTGGCCAAGGGCACGGTCGTACGTTCCCCCAACCATTCGAGGGCATCGTTGAACTCGATGTTGATCGGTTCTTCGAGCCAGAGCGGGCGGAACTCTTCGATTCCCTTCGCATATTCCAGCGCCTGCACGGGAGTCAACCTGGTATGAGCGTCGGTAGCGATATCGAAATTGGGTCCGGCTTCATCACGCATCTCGGCAAATGTATCGATTGCTTTCTTGACGTCCCAGGGAAACCGCGCCCGGCCATTCACCACGCTGAGCGGTGGACCAGTCTTGATAGCGGTGTAGCCTTTTTCCTTCACCTCTCGGACGGCTTCTCTGCCTGTCCCGTGCACGTACAGCCGGATCTTCTCTCTTGCAGCGCCGCCGAGAAGCCGGTAGATCGGCACGTCGAGTAGTTTTCCAAGGATATCCCAGAGGGCGATCTCCGCGGCGCTGATGGCGGTATTGAGAACTGGACCGCCCCGCCACCGCGGCCAGCGATACATGCCCTGCCAGAGAAATTCGATGCGAGTCGGGTCATGCCCCACAAGCACGTCCCGCAACTCCTTGCACGCGGCAAGCGCAGTGCCGGTCTTGCGGTGCACGGAGGCTTCGCCGAGCCCAGTCACTCCCACGTTCGTGTAGATCTTCATGAACACCTGATTGGCCTCGATACCCACGCCCCAACACTTTACATCGGTGATTTTGATGTTCGTCGGTAGTTTCGCCGCAAGATCGGCCACCAGGAGGCCGTTCCAGAACGGGGTGCCGCCGAAGAAGATGCCTAGCCTCTTGATGAACTGACGACGATGCATAGCGAACTCCTTTTGCGAATAGCCAACGGGGAGAAAGATCGCACACTCAGACAGGCATCTATTCTACGGCAGAACCCAAGCACGCACTCATCGTGTGATGGCTACAATGAATTTTCTGAAGTTATTCTTTCCGCGTTCCTTGGCGCGTGGGTTATAACGACTTCCACGGCGGTGTGAGTAAATGTCCATCGGTACAAAGGACCCCAGATGTTTCATTGGAAACTTGTTTGGATTGTGATGCTGCTTCTTTCGACTCCGCTATACGCAGACAACTGGCCGGCTTGGCGAGGCTCCGATGGCACAGGAATCTCGAAAGAGCGCGAGCTGCCAGTTCACTGGAGCGCGACCGACAACATTCGTTGGAAGGTACCGCTGGCTGAGCCTTGCAATTCAACGCCGATTATCTGGGGCGAATACATCTTCCTTACGCAGGGGTTGGATGGCGGCAAGCGCCGCGCGTTGCTGGCGTTGAATCGTAAGACGGGCGAAACGTTTTGGCAGCGAGAACTAGTGTGCAACGTCGAAGAGACAACGCATCGCCAGAACCCGCCGTGCAGTGGTTCCCCTGTCACCGACGGTAAACGCGTCTATGCACAACACGGCTCGGCGGGTGTTGTGGCCTATGACTTCGACGGCGAGCAATTGTGGCATCGAGACCTCGGGCCCGTCCTCCACCGCTGGGGAAACGGCAGCAGCCCGGTGATCTACAGGAACCTGCTTATCATATTTCACGGTCCCGGCGAGCCGTCACAACTACTGGCACTCGATCGAAGTAACGGAAAAACTGTTTGGAAGTCGCAAGAGGTTGGAATCAACAGCAACATCTTCGGTTCCTGGAGCACGCCGGTGGTTGTCCAGGCGCGCGGACGCGACGAGTTGATCATGCCGCTGCCCGGTGCGAAGATCGGTGGACCAGGGTGGTTCAAGGCGTACAATCCTGCCACGGGCGACGTGTTGTGGCAATGCGATGGACTGGGTAACGAAGTCTATGCGATGCCAATCGTCGGAATCGACAGTAATATCGTTGTCGGAATATCCGGTCACAACGGACCGGCGATGGCGGTTCGCGCCGGTGGTGAAGGCAACGTGACTGAGTCACGGCGGCTATGGCGAACGCAAATGAAGAACCCACAGCGGGTCGGCAGCGGAGTCATCCATGACGGACTGCTGTATCTGGCCAACGCCACCGGCATCTTGCAGTGTTTCGAATCCGAGACCGGCGAGCAGATCTGGAAAGAGCGACTTGGCGGCAATCTCTGGGGCTCGATTCTTCTGGCTGACGACAAGCTTTACGTCAGTAATTTGGCAGGCGACACCTTCGTTGTGCGTCCCGGCCGCGAGTTCAAAATGATCACGAAGAACAGCGTTGGTGAGCCGACATATGCCGCCCTCGCGCCGAGCGGTGGGGAACTGTTTCTCCGAACTCACAAACACCTTTACTGCATTGGGGGCGCCAATCGTGGCCGATGATCGTCGGGAAAGCAACATAGCAGACACCGAGCAACGCTCAAACTGGTATCGCGCCAAGGCGAGCTCTTCGTTCTTCAGCTTCCTGCCATATCGCGTGGCCCTTGTTGAGCGGATGCCCGTTGTGAACGACAACAATCGAGTGGAATTTGAGTGTCGAAGAAGGCAGTTCACTACTACGGACTGAACACGACGGACGGCGGAACGGCTATGACTCGAACGGCTCATCAATACAGATGTCTGTGTGGTTTCCCGGATTCACGCCGTGAGTTCCTGGCCGCATGTGTTGCGGGCGTCTTGAGCGGAAGACCTCTATTGGGCGACGCGCCCGCGGCTTCCGGCCCGAAGTTCTCGTTCAAAAAAACGGGACAAATCATCCTGCCTCGTGGCCCAGCGGGCACCTTTGATTCCACTCACGCGAAGTATCCGTGCGTGCTGAAAGTCGGCGATCAGTGGATGATGTGGTTCAGCGGCCGGGGTGACGATGCGTTTACCGGCTCGGTCGGCCTGGCGACCAGTCGAGATGGAATTCGTTGGACCAAAGCCAATGAAGGGCGAGCTGTACTGGCCCCTGGTCGTTTCGGAACGCCGGATGAGACCAAGATTGACCATCCGGCCGTCGTCCGTTACGACGACCGCTTTCACATGTGGTACACCGCTGGTCCACGAGACAGTCTGTACCGAATCTGTTACGCGATCAGCGAGGACGGCTACCGGTGGGAACGCCAGAACGGCGGTCGCCCCGTATTGGGGACTGGAGAACGCGGCAAGTTCGACGATCGAGTCGTGCTGCACCCCGCCGTCGTGCGCGACACAAGCGGGCTATTGCATCTATGGTACAACGGCGGCGGCCCTCAGGAGGACTTTCACGTTGGCCACGCCACAAGCCGCGACGGAATTGATTGGCAGCGCCAGAACGCCGGCGATCCCGTTCTCTCCGGCGGCACTGTCGGCGGTCGCAAGGAGATCTACGTCTACAACGTGATGGTACTACTCGAAGACGACGTCTATCGCATGTGGTACAGCGCGGCTTTGGACCTCGCTCCTTCCGGCCGGTACGCGCCGCGTGGCAGCGCGATCGCTTACGCTGAAAGTTCGGACGGCACTCTGTGGACTCGTGACGATGCGATTACGTTGCTCAGCGGTGGTGAGCACGCGCCGGACGCCTATGCGTGCTTTGCGCCGTATGTTGTGCGCCGTGCTGACGGATTCTGGATGTATTACTCGATGGGATCAGCCTACCAACGGTACCAGACCGGTCTGGCCAGATGCCCGTTGCCGAGTCGAGACTTGCGGTGTGAAGAGTAAGAAACAACGGGTCGAGGGGGGCTCTGTGGGTTTCGGCTGGTAAGCGGCGCTGTCGACGTGACCATGCCAGAGCTGCTGCTGTTTCGAGAACCGGGCGTCATGACTCTTTGATGATTGAGAGTCCCATCTAACCACGCTGTTTTTGACGCAACTTGGCTGCTGGTACCGATCATCTTAAACCAGCCAGTATCGATCCTTTGGGACAATAAGGGACGGGCATTAGGAGACATAAAGAGACATAAAGGACAGGCATTATCTCTTCGCATTGCCTTGCCCGACACTGATTATTCAGATACAGTGAGTGTCTGTATTTTCATGTAACTAGATACGGCGGGGGGGGAAGTCATGACGATGGCATGCAGTCAATTGGTGGATGTAGAGGTAACACGATACTACCACTGCATTTCTCACTGTGTCCGACAGGCGATGTTGTGTGGAGATGGATTTGAACATCGCAAACAGTGGATTGAAGATCGGCTCGAATTGCTAGCAAGTTGTTTTTCCATGTCGGTCTGCGGATTCTCGGTGATGGACAACCACTTACATGTGCTTGTACGCCTCGATCCGGATGGTGTGAAGGGCTGGTCGAATGAAGACGTGGTCCGTCGATGGATCACCATCTATCCTCCCAAGGCTTCAAAAGGGGCTGAGGTCGAGAATACTCAGATCTGGATTGAGCAACACAGCAAAGACACCAATCGGATTGCGCAGTGGCGTGAACGTCTTTCGAATCTCGGTTGGTTCATGAAGGCTTTAAAGGAGCCGCTGGCTCGGATGGCAAACAAGGAAGATGATTGTCGCGGTACGTTTTGGGCGAGCCGCTACAAGTCGATTGCCGTTCTGGATGACGAGGCCTTGCTGGCCACCAGTGCCTACATCGACTTGAATCCGGTGGCCGCCGGTGTTGCGACGGCGCCGGAAAACAGCAAACACACGTCGATCCGCCGCCGTGTTCGCCATGTCAAGGCAAAAGGGAAGCTCGAAGCCTTGAAAGAGGCAGCGACTGGTAGTGTGGCTGGCAGCCAAGCGGCGGATAACATCGAGCACGATTTGTGGCTCTGTCCTCTGGAGGACCGGCGGCAGCTGGGAGCGGAACGCGAAGGGATGCTGGAGGGATTCTCACTGGGGAGCTACCTACTTCTGGTCGACTATACGAGCCGGCTCTGTCGGCAAGGTAAGGCACGCGTTAGCCATGATGTCGCCTCGATTCTAGATCGGATGGGAAGTAACGCTGACATCTGGTCACACCGCATCAAGCGACTCTTCTCGAAGAAGCGTCTCTTGGGAAGCTATTTCGCCACAGACCAAGCCAGGCTACGCAAAGTGGCGCAACAACGAGGCCGGCACCATCTCGACAACCTGGCCGGCGCGGGCGGCGGCTAATCTCCGCGACGAACTGGCTCGGAAAAAAGAACGACCTTCAAGAGACCCGCGCGAGTCATCTTGCAGTCTGTGTCTTCAGACCGTCTTAACTGCCCACTTCCATTTCATTGTGTGTCAGAAGGGACCTATCCTTCGTTGTGCACACGTCTCTATCGGCCAAAGGACCGACCCCCTGGACAACACGAATGATGCCTGTCTTTTTTTGCTCCGAACGATGCCTGTCCTTTTCTTACTTGTCTTAGATATGCCTGTCCTTTTCTCATCCTTTTCTAACTTCTTTTCATAGCAGTTCCTTCAATCAGTCGGACTCCTGCGAAGGCGACGCCCAGTACCTTCAGCAGAGATGCCGACTGGATGCAACAAGGATACGAGCCTCGCCACAGCGTAGCTGCTCAGTCCGGCGTCGCGAACTCACGCAGAAGACTCCAGAATGTCGTGGCAGACAGTGCGAAACAATCGCGGCGATCTGTGTCATCCATTAGACTACAGGACGTACCAAACAAGTCACAGTAATCCTGGAGTACTTTCCGTGAACCTGATCTACATGCTGGTTTGGCTGTCTCCAATCACTCTGGTTCCACCGGCTACTGCCGATGATTCGTCGGGAACTGTCATCCTTCAGGACAACTTCAACCGAGACGAAAAGGAACCAATGAAGGAGCAGATTGGCAACGGTTGGGGCACAAACAGTCGAAGTCGGGCGAAGGGAACCAAACAGGTTGACCTCGTTGACGGAGCGATGCATATCACGCGAGCGGCGGTTGCCGATCATGGCGTCTCGGTGACTCATGAAGTTGCGTTCCGAGATGCCACAATTCGATTGCGGTTCAAGCTTGGCGCAAAAGACGACCTCGGTATCAACATCGCTGACATGAAAGAAAAGTCGGTACACGCCGGTCATATCTGCGTTGCTAAGATTCGGCTGGGTCGTGTGGAGGTCGTCGACTTGAAAACCGACCGCATGAACCTCGTGACTCGCGAGCGACGCCTAGTTGGGAAACTGACGGCTGAAGACGAAGCGCGGATAAAAAGTAAGCAGAAGTCCTTCAAGGTTGACCTGGCCGCGGAAGAGTGGCATCAACTCGAGGTGGGGATCACAGGTGATGTCATGTCGGTGGCGATCGACGGTAAGAAAGTCGGTGTGTTTCAATCCGAGGGAATCGCTCATGCCACGAAGAGTCGCCTGAGATTGGCGGTCAACAAAACGGCATGGGTCGACGACGTAAAGGTCATCCGGCACAAGTAGTCGGCCGAATCTTCCAGACACGAATGCTGACAGCTATGCCCCAAATCTTCTTTCGGCTTGGTCTTGCCTCGTGTGGCATCCTGCTCCTCGTCAGCCTCTTCGGCACGAGTGATGTCATGCTCGCGCAGACGGTGACGATCAACCCCGAGACATCGACGTACGACTTTCACCCGTCGACGACAACAACCCATGGCGGAGCGACATGGTATGCGTGGCACGGCTACAGCAACGGCCATGATCAGATTTTCACTCGGCGAGTCGACGCCGACGGCAATCTCGAAGCGCTGCATACGGTGAGTGACGGCGGCACGATTCACAGTCCACCGTCGATTGCGGGTGAGACAAACAAGCCCATCTCTGTGGTGTGGTCGACGAAGACTGACGACCGCTGGCGAGTTGTTCTTCGTAGCAGGCACGACGGACGCTGGCAGAATTCGATCACTCTGTCTAATGAGAACAATGATGCGATTTACCCAGCCGCAGTTACTCTCTCGGATGGAAGCCTGATCGCGGCATGGTCGGCTCACGTGCGGGGACGCTGGCAGATTCGAGGTTCTCGAATTCAAGAGGGTCAGGCGTCGCCTGTGTTTGATATCTCTGCCGCAGACGTCGATGCATTTCGCCCGGTTCTGGTCGTCCATGATGACCAGGTGTGGGTCATCTGGGATCAGTACAAACGTCTGGATTATTCGATTCACGGCCGAGTCGTGTTCCCAGAGGTTACGGCGATAGAGCAGGTCTCGCCGCCGGATGAGTATTGCCTGACGCCGACGGCGCTTTCCCATAAGAGCGGTTTGCATGTCGCCTGGCTGAGGAAGATCGACGTCGCCGGTGGGCCAGGTGTCATCAGTCAGTGGCACACTCTGCACGCTGCTGTTCGAGGCGAAGACAGTTGGCAGCAGATCACCACATCGGACGGCAATACGACTGCGGCCGAATTGACACAAGGACTCATGGCGAAGATCGATCCGCGTCCCAGCGCCACCGGCGGATATCTTGGTCCAAGAGTACGTCCGTCTCTACTCGCCGATGCCCACCACGTCTGGCTGCTTTGGGAACGCAAATCCGATCAGCGGGGGAGTACGCCAAAGGCCACTGGCGATCTCGTTGGCCGGCCGAGTCTCGACGGAAAGTGGCAGACTCCCGTGATCCTGCAGCACGGGCGAGTCGACTACCACGTCATTCATCCCCCCGTCGCCCACAACGGCAAGATCCGCATACTCGCGTCGCCATTGCCACGTCGAGGCATCCGACACTACGAAGCCTTTGAACTCACTCTCGCTGACAAGAAGCCGTTCGAACAGGACGAGTGGACTGGCTGGACTCCGGTCACGTTGCCCATCGAGAGGGAGATTACACCACGACGTGAGGTCTCAGCCAGTGGCAAGACGTACAAACTCTTCTGGGCCGATCTGCATTGCCATAACGGCCTGACCGCAGATGCCGAAGGCGAACCGGATGAAATGCACTTCTACGCGCGCGACCGAGCCGGCCTCGATGTCGTTGTGTTTACCAACAACGATTTCTACAACGTACCTCTGACGCAGTACGACTTTGAACTCGGCAATCTGTTCGCAAAGACATTTTCCGCGCGAACGGGAGCGGGCCAACGCAAGTTTGTTTCGCTGTGCGGTTTCGAATGGACGTCACGAATTCCCGGCGTCGCGACCGCAGCGTTGTCTGATCCCGGAAACTGGCTGCCTCCGTACCGCAACCGCTCCTATCCCAACCATCGCAGCGTTATCTATCCGCCGGCCGGCGGCCCACTGGTGCATTTCACCGAGGTGGGCAACGATATCGCGCGATTGAACGAAGCGGTGCATCGTGCGGGCGGCATCACGCTCTCGCAACACAGCGCGTTCAAGCTGTCCGGCCATCCGGTCGAAGTCGGACTGGAGCTGACATCCGGCTGGAGCAACTACATCGCCAGCCGCCCCAAGCTCTTTCATGAACCACTTAACAAAGGCGCGAGGCTTGGCTTTACCGCCAATGGAGACACTCACCGGCGAGCCCCCGGCCTCAGTGGCGCATTAACTGGAATCTACGCCGAAGAACTGACGGCCGAATCCATACTAGACGCCCTGCGAAATAGACGTTGCTTCGCGACGATGGGCTCGCAGCTGTTTCTCGATACACGCGCCGGCGACGCCATCATTGGAGACGAAGCGATGGCCATGAACGGACGCATCACATTGACCCTCCACGCAATAGGGACACGGCCGATCACGCGGGCAGAGCTCATTCGCAACGGTGAAACAATCCACCAAATCACCGGCAACGGAACACACGAATTCGAGGCTTCATTCACCGATGAGAACCTCCCCAAAGGCACGCATTGGTACTACTGGCGAGTTAGCCAGTTGGGAGCCGGCCCAGTCCTGCCCGGCAACCTGATGCCCGCTCACGGCCATCTTGCGTGGTCATCACCACACTGGGTAGTGGTGGAGTGACGATGACTCCCGAGTCATCTTGTTCGTTGAGTCCACACTCGGATATCGTCGATTTCGACTCCGTCGCCGAGGCAGCGAAAGACGAGCGTCGGCTTCTTAACACCGAATGTGGGGTGTGAGGCCTTCAGCGGCTCTTTGTCTTCGATTCGAGCGGTCACGTAGTTGCTCCAGGTCGTGACTCGTAGCGAGTACCACTCTCCGCGTTTGAATTCCGTCTTCCGCTCGGCGAGCGTTTCGTTTGGGTCTTCTTCGCGCCGATTTTTGTCGACGTGCTTGAGCACCTTCCACGATGCGGGCGTCACGATGATCGAGAACAGGTGCCCCTTCTTTTTCAGTTCGCCCCTAGCCGGATCGAATCCAAAGTGAAACGCTCTGCCTCTCTCGACGAAACGGAACTTCAGCTCGTAAACTGCGTTCTTCGTTTCGACCTCCCGCCGCGTTGCAGCGGAATGCTTTTCCGCCCTAATCTCGCTGCCACGCAGGACGCCGTCGACGATCTTCCAATCGCCGGTGGTCGAATTCCAGCCCTTGCCGAGTTCATCGCGGTCAAAGGAATCTTCCAAAGCCACGTCGCTGTTTGCTGGCCGCTCTCCAGAACAGACCGGCAAAACAATTAGGCAGAACGAAACAATCGCAAATCCAATACTTTTCATTGAGCGGCCTTTCATTCGGGAATTGTCAAAGTCCATTGTCAGCTACAGCGATACACTGACGCTGATATTCTGTGCACTCGGCCTACCGCTCGACAACCGCAACGTGCCGGCCGGGCTGCAAAGCAGCATTCGGTAACGGAGCAACTCAGGAGTTGCAAGCTGGCATTCTAGCAGCTGCGTCGGTTAGCATGGTACCGGTAGCTCTGTATTCAACGTGGTCGCCAATATGGGTGTGCCAAGGCAAAGGAGATGATTTGCATGGACCAACAATCGATGAATGAAGTCGTAGCTCCCAGCAGCGATGCTCCGACACGACGCGATGTCCTTCGAGTCTCAGGAACAGCCGGGTTGTCGATCCTAACCGGCATGACGGTGAATGTGGGACGCGCCTATCCGGCAGATTCGACAAAGAAGATCCGAATGGGCGTCGTGGGCGGTGGCTTTGGCACAAGCTTCTATTGGAATGAACATCCGAATTGTGTCGTCACCGGTGTCACCGACTTGCGGCCCGACAGGCGGAAGAAGCTGCGAGACGTCTATCAATGCGATTCGGTTTACGATTCCCTGGAGATCATGGTGAAGCAGGCCGATGATATCGACGCAGTCGCTGTCTTTTCAGGAGCCCTCGATCACGTCAAGCACGCGAAGATGTGTATGGATCAAGGGTGGCATGTCATCTCTGCAGTTCCGGCTTGTTTTACGTTGGAGGAAGCCGCAAGCCTGAAAGAAACTGTTGTGCGAACCGGGCTGTCTTACATGATGGCGGAGACCAGCTACTATCGTCAGGACTGCATCTTTGCGAGAGAACTCCATCGCAAAGGGGCTTTCGGAAACTTGTTTTACGTCGAAGGCGAGTACTACCACGATCGTGGCGATCTCCAACGTCTTGCCCGTGACAAGAAAAGTCGGTTCTTCATGCCGGATGGATCGTATTCGTGGCGTTGGGGGATGCCGCCAATGCACTATCCGACGCACTCAATTGGGTTTCTGACTGGTGTTACGGGCGAACGCGTCACTCGTGTATCGTGTTTGGGATGGGGAAGCGGTGACCACGCATACCTGACAGATAACGATTACGAGAATCCGTTCTGGAACGAAACGTCGACTATGCAGACCAATCGCGGGAACATGTTTCGCTGCAATGTATTCTGGCTCTGCGCAGCACACGGCGAGCGGGCTCAGTGGTTCGGAGACAAAGCGACGTTGCACATGGCGACGCGCGGAATCCACTCGCCGAAGCTCCACTTCCGAACCAAAGGAGACACTCCGACCGATTACGACTTGCCGGTAAAGTCGGGCGGCGACGTAGATGTTCCGGTGTACTGGAAAACCGACATGTTGCCGAAGTCGCTGCGTCACGATTCGGGCCACGGGGGATCGCACACGTTCATTGCCGCGGAGTTTATCAACGCACTGATCGAAGAGAGGACTCCGGCCATCGACGTCTACGATTCACTGGCCATGACCGTGCCGGGCATCGTCGCCCACCAATCGGCACTCAAGAACGGAGAGCAATTGATGGTGCCACAGTTTGAAAAGAGTGTTACCTAGTCACGAGCGAGAGCGTAAGACGCAGTTATTCCACATGGCTGCCGGCTCCGTCGGCTACGGCAGGACGCTGCGTTCGAATTGAATGTTTATGGAACTACATATGCACCGATCTATCCGCAACTCGATTTGTTCTTGTGTCGTATTCTTCTGTCTGTTCAGTGTCTCTTCTGTCCGCGACCTGCGGGCGGAGGACCCGGTTACCGTCGAGGCGATTCGGTGGTGGGAAGGGTACAAAGGCGTAGAGGCGAACGGCCCTGACGTACTTGGGTTCTGGAAGTTTGATGGAGACGAGGCAACATTCTCGGCAGACTCGTCATCGCACGGTCACTTAGCCACCATGCGGGGCGCAAAGCAAAACAAAAATGGCCGATTTGGAAAATGCCTGGAAAGTTTTGCCGGGTATCCGGTTGTTGACGAAAGTCACGGCCTGCATATATCTCAATCCTCGGTTCTGTCTGCAATCGGGCCGTTCACCGTAGAGTTGTGGGCCAGAGCAAAAGACAAGGACGACTTTCCAGACACAATCCGGCCGGTACTTCTCGATATGAAATACGTGGCGTACAACCACACCGGCTTTATGTTGTCACTGACGCGAGGTGGTGCCGAAGGGACTCGACGACTGACGGTTCAATTGGGAACAGGTGCCGCTTCGCATAATTGGTACTCGCAGCCGTTCGCACTGAAGCCTGAGATCTGGCGTCACCTCGCCTTCACTTACGATGCTCGCGGCACAGTTGCATTTTTTGTGGACGGAGACGAAGTGGGGAGTTCGACGGAAGTTGCGGTTGGCCCCATGGCAGTTGCGGTCCGGCCATTGTCAATCGGCGATCGCATTGGCTCACTTTACAACGGCTTTCCGGGATTCATCGACGAGGTCAGGATCACAAAAGGCCTTCGTGAGTTTCGTCCGATCCGGTTCATTCCAGAGACTCAGCGATTCGTTATTGTTCGAATGTCGGATGGCGCGAACCTGACTGCCGACCTGCTGAATCAGACCGGCACAGCGCTCGAGGGTGTCACTGTCACGGCCGAGAAACCTGACGGGGCGACTCAGCAGAGCACGATTCCGTACCTCGCCAAAGCCGCCAGCCATCGCGTTGAATTCTCATTGCCGTCATCGCTAAAGCCGGGATCCTACGCCGTAACGCTGTTGGTGGAACTACCGAATTGGGGTGGAGCAAGAAACGGCTACCGGTCAACGACGGAAATACCGTTCGTCATCACGCGGCGACCACTGCCGCAACGAATGCCGGTGGTCATGTGGGGAATTGGGGGAACTGACGGCGTTGTCAGAGAGATTCCCCGGCTAAAGCAAATTGGATTCACTCACTGCCTTGGCCTTCGATGTGACTACCAGAAAGTGTGGGATGAAGGCGTTGATGCCATGCCGTCCACTGCAGATACTATTCGCGCGAGTCGCGAGATGTTGAACGCGGCCCTGGAAAACGACCTGCAGGTTGTGGCGTCGCTATCACCGGGTCGCTGGTTGCGCACCGCCGAAGTGGGAAGGCCGTTTATTCGCATCGACCGCAAAGGCAGCCACTACGGGCGAGAAGACATCAGCGGGACATTCCCGAAGGTGCGTGACTTCTGCTTTAACACCGGGGCCGCAATGGGGCGGGCCTACGGCAACCATCCTGCGTTTGCTTCGGCGCTGTTGCACACGGAAGTGCGGGGCGAGTCGCAGGTTTCTTTTCACCCGATTGAAGTTGAAGCCTACCGAAAAGAAACAGGAGCCGAGATTCCTTCTGAGGTCACTATCAAGAATGGCGTTCAGTGGCAGAACCTGAAGGAGCTTCCCAAAAACCGAGTCATCTCGGATGATGACCCCATCCTGCGGTATCTGAGTTGGTTTTGGAAGGAAGGCGATGGTTGGAATGACCTGAACACGCGACTGCACGAAGGACTGCACCAACATATTTCGCACGACAGTTTCTGGTCGTTTCACGATCCAGCAGTCCGAGTCCCCAGCATGGGCGGAAGCGGTGGCAAATCGGATATTCTGGCTCACTGGACCTATAGTTATCCGGATCCCGTTCGCATCGGCCTGTGCACGGACGAACTGTTTGAGATGGCTCGTGTGAATGGTCACGGTCAGGACGTCATGAAGATGACGCAGCTGATCTGGTACCGATCGCAAACGGCACCGAAGAACGCGGCGCCTGTTTCCGAAACCTCTCCGTGGGTCGATCAGGACCCGGATGCCGACTACATCACGATTGCCCCAATGCATCTGCGGGAAGCGTTCTGGTGGAAGATCGCTCGGCCAATCAAGGGCATCATGTATCACGGCTGGCAGTCACTCGTAGAAACGGATTCTCCCAGTGCCTATCGCTACACGAATCCGAATACTCAGCACGAGCTACAGCGGTTGATCAAGAATGTGGTTGAGCCGCTCGGGCCAACCCTGATGCAGATTCCCGATGCGAATTCCGACGTCGCGTTTCTGGAGAGTTTTACATCTCAGATGTTTGCTCGTCGCGGCACCTACGGTTGGAATCACACATGGGCGGGTGATATGTACCACGTCCTGATGTACGCCCAACTACAGCCGCGCGTGTTGTACACGGAATCGCTGCTAAAAGGCGGGCTCGATGGTGCGAAGGTTCTGGTGATGGCCGATTGCGATGTTCTGACTGAATCGGTGGTCGGGAGAATTCAGAGGTTTCAGGCCAACGGCGGATTAGTCATTGGCGACGCGGAAGTCTGCCCCGCGATCAAACCGGATTTCATACTCGCTCGATTCTCTCGAACCAAAAAGGCCTTTGAAGATCGTGCCAGCCTTCTCAACGCAGCCGGAGAACTGCGCCAGTGGCTGGATTCCCGTTATTCGCGAACGGTCGATTCATCGAATCGAGACGTCGTGACCAGACGTCGCAGATTTGGCACGACGGACTACATCTTTGCGGTTAACGACTGTCGCGAGCCCGGCACATACGTTGGTGGCTATGGGATGGTCATGGAAGATGGTCTGCCGTCAGAGACGACGATTCGTCTCAAACGCGAATCCGGTTTCGTCTACGATCTGCTGAAAGGCCGGGCTTTGTCAGCGAAAGTAATGGACAATGCAATGATAGTTCCACTTCAACTGGGGTCCTGCGAAGGCCAAATCCTGATGGTGACTGATCGTCCAATTCAGGAAGTCAAGATCACTGCGCCAAAAGAAGTGACGCAGGGCGAACGCATCAACATCGACATCGCAGTCACTGATGGAAATCAGGTCGTAGATGCTGTCGTCCCGATTGAAGTTCGAATCGCCGATCCGGAAGGATCGGAAGCGGAGTTCACCGGCCACTACGGCGCCAAAGCTGGGCGACAGTCCATCACGTTTGACGTTGCCCCGAATGACCGCCCCGGCGTTTGGGCAATCAACGTAAGAGAACTTGCATCGGGCAAGTCAACTGCTGCCTATGTTCGAGTGCGGGCGACCGAGTAAATGACTTGAATGAGTTCGCCACGAGACGAACCCTCAGAGTATGAGAATGCCGCAAACACTTTGTATAGCATGCGGTTACTATCCTTCGCGATAGGGGCCTTCGCGGTAGGGGCACCGTGAAACCGGCGTCCCTACCGCGACCGGTTCACGCACTCATTTTGAAGCGGTTGTTTTGTCTTGCGGCGGTAGCACGTTGCATTTCGCCAAAGCCAAAAGTGGATAGCACGTACCGCTGTAGGTGATGAAATGGTAACGGTCGGTGTTCAGCGAACGGGTCCACCAGCGGCCAGACTCCTGCTGATTGGTGCGCAGCCATTGGACCGCTTTCTGAATGCGAGCGTCGTCGGCTGGCACACCGGAATCCCTGAGCACAAGGACGGCCAGCCCCGTCTGATGTCCATCGCTGGGAGGGTCGTTGAATTCCGGCTCGGCCCGCAGTTTCTTCGCTCGGTTTCCGCTGCCCCACTCTTCCGGAACGGCAAACGTGCGGATCGACCAGCCCCCGTCCTCGCGCTGGTGCTTCCAGACGGTTCCGATCAACTGCTGCGTTTGTTTTTCATCCAACAGCCCGGAAAGCCGCGTCGAAGTCCAAAGCAGCAACAGACGACCATAGTCATGTGGCGGTGGAGTCGTTCGCAAATAGGCTTTGAGCTTTTCGACGCGGGAGAGCAGCTGCTCGTCCTTCAGACTATCCAGCCAACCAGGAGCAGTTGCTGCCGCCATGGCCGCCACTGTCGCCCCTTGGTAAGCGCTCGATTCGTGAGGCGGCCAGCAGTTCGCATTCGAGAAAGAACCTTCTTCCGCCTGAACTTCAAACATCAGCCGCAGAGCAGCGTCCGTTTCCGCAGAGAGTTGCTTGCTGACGTGAGCGTCCCATTCGGCAAGTCCACCAGCCACGTAGGCCAGCTGTGTGGGACGAATCCCCGAAGAGAGCTTCTTTCGATCGCTCGCCTTCAACTTTTCGAATGCGTCGACGAAAAACGTCCGCATCTCTTGCGGCGGCTTGCCGACGTGCGGTGTCAATTCCGGCCGGCTGACCATATACAACCCAGTTGTGTGACAAGCGATGCACTTCTTTGACTTGGCCCATGCCGAGGCACCGTTCTCGACGTAGTCGAGAGCCAGCTTCAGCGAGAAGTGTGGACGAGTGGGTTCGTCGGCCGACGCCGCGGGGATGACGATACTCTCGAACTCGTATTGGTTCGGGCGCGCATCCTTCTCCTGTCCCCAACCGTCAACAGCAGTTGCCATTCCCACTACCGCCAACGCCGCAATCGTTAAACACAACCGTTTGTTGATCACCATCATCATCTTCTCCTACAAAACAACAAACAAAACAATGTAAAAACAGACACATACCATTCACTCGCCACGCCGCGATACGGTATTCGGTGCCGACCGCAGGACGAGCTGTTCGCCTCGAGTGGTTTTAATCTGTACCAGACCAGCTGTATCCGGCCGGACAGTTTGATGGTCGTCGCCCCGCTGTACCGTCAACGCGGGCCAAGGGCTCAGGAAATGTAGCTGGCCATCGACGGTCGAGTTGACTTCGACTTGGGTAACACGACCGCCCTCCCGACTGGCCGAAACGAGGAAGCCGCCCTGTGCCCTCAGATTGCGGAAGCTCGCCGCTTTGTCTTTTGGCCAGGCGGGGAAGACGCGGATGATATTTCCCACGCTCTGTAACAGCAACTCGCTGACCGCCATCGATGCGGCGAACTGCTCCGTGTAATGCCCGTAGGTGTTGATGCCGCTGCCGAGCCGGTTGAGCGTCAAGGTGCCGTTCGGCCGTGAACGGGCGGCGAGTTCCCGGTGCAGCCACGCGTGCGCGCCCGGCATACTGAGCCGCGAGCGGGCCAGCGACAGGATGATCGAGGAATTGTTTCCGTTCCACTGGCACTTGTCGATCGTCCGTGAAAACAGCTGTTTCTCCGCCGGCGACGAGAACCACGTGACGACGTCGCCAGGGAACACCGGCGTGGCAGGTACGGCGATATTGTAAGTGATCGGCGGGGCGTCTTGCACATCGACGACGATCGGCTCGTCGGCACCGGTCGTCGGATAAGCCGGCAGACGCCGGAGCCCGTCTTTCCACCGTTCGATCAGTTCAGCGTCGCGCCCGAGTGTGGTTGCTCCTTCGATGGCCGCCTGAAACGTGTAGCGGAACATGGCGATGTCAAACGTGCAGTTGCGGTTCCGCTCGAAGTTCCTGGTCCACCCCCAATGCTCTGGTGACACGCTGGGCGCCAACACGACCACGCAGCGAGACGACCCTGGTTCGACAATTTCCTCACTCGCGCACTGGTCTAGAAAATCGGCTTGAAATACAGCTACGTCGCGAACCGCCGGATAAGCGACCGTCTCAAGGAACTGGCGGTCGGGTTCGTATTTGTAATGCCACCACAGCGGCTGGACGGAAAAACCGTTGACTCCTTGCGTGAAACCCCAGACGTGATGAATGTACTGCCGCCCGACGGGGCTGTTGCACTCTTGCGGATGCGGAGGTTCGTAGGCAAACAGCACGTGAGGGAAATACGCACCGTCCATCGAGAACACCCGGCGGGCCAGCCAGCGCGCTCGCGGCAGATACTCACTGATCAGCCGGTCATACGGCTCGGCCAACTCGGTGTGGTTGGTGACGTAGGCACTCCAGAACGTTTGCTGAATGTTGTAGTTCGTGTGATAGTCGCCGTGCCATGCCGGCCGATCGTGGATCAGGCTGGCAAACAGACCTGGAGCAATCGCGCCGGGCTTGCTCACGCAGCGTAGGAAATACAAGTTGCGGTACCATGCGCTCGTGAGCAAAGCATCATCAACGCTGATCCCGCTGGCCGACCAGAACTTCTGCCACGCGGCATCATGCCGGTCGATCAGCTGTGCCGAGTCCCTTTCGACGGCCTCGCGCGCCAACCGGATGGCGGCACTGAGGGGATCCTTCGCCTCGCGGCTGGTGACGATGGCGACTGCCTTCAACTCGGCGTTGGCCGCAACTGCCACCGTGAATTTCATTCCAGGCCAATCTAAGTCGCCGGGGATTTCCTGGGCCAGCCATGCCACACCGTCGGTCTGACCAGACGTGGCATCGGGCGTATCGGCAGACCGCGCCGGTACGAGTTGCCCGCTGTGGGGCGACTTGATGAGGAAGACGTTTCGGTCGGCCAGCGCACGGATCTCGGTCGGCGAATCGGTGTCGTCCTCGCCTTCAATCGTGGCCACGGCCCGGCGGAGATCGAGCCGGGCCGGGCGCGGTACTGAAGTAAAAGTGCTGGCCGCCAGGTCGACGGTCAGTGTGCCGCTTGGTCCGTCAAGGACTAGTTTTTCGAATCGATTTTCCGCCAACTGGCCGTCTTTGGTCCACGTGTACAGGATCACCTGGCCGATCACCTGGTCCGCCGGCAAAGGAAAGACAATTTCTTCCGCCTCTGTCGGAGTGTCGATCCAATCGCTCTTGAAAACAATGTTTCCAGCAGGATCCATCACGTCGACATAGTATCGGGCGTTGTCCGTGCCGGACAAGGTCATCCGCAGTGCTCTGTACTCTCCTGGCTCACCTACGAGCGGGCCGAACGCGTAGCCGTTAGACGCCCCCGGCTTACCCTCGATGCTCATCACCGCCGCGCCGTCGCGGTGCTGCCAGCCGTTGAGCTTTCCCGCGGTACGGATTTGTCGCCAAACCGGATGCGGGGGACGATCGCTAAGGACCAGCCGCGCGCAAGCCCGAGGGCAAGGATAAGGATGCGCATGATAGCTGTCACTACCGCGGTTTCTCCAGCCATCCTCGCCTATGCTCGCGTTACCACCATGCTGCGGTTGTGACTTCGCAGCCAGCTTCTTGATCAGCTTCAAAGTCGGCAGCGGCGGATCAAGCTTACTGTCCAGACGCGCGTCCCAAACGTCGTTCTTCGTCAGCATGAGCCGCAGTTGGCCAGCCTCAGAGTAGACCAGAGCGTTGATGTCGCCGTTGCCAAGGATCAGTGCATGGTCGAGGATGCTGTCGAGCCGGCCGACGGAGATGGCCGCGGCATCGAGCGCCTGGGAAAAGGGAATTGTTGGTCCTTCGGCCAGTAGCAATCTGGCTGACAACAGCGCCGGCATTGTAACCAGCAACAACCGCATGGCGCGCGACATCATGAGTGCTCCTTCGGTTGGCTGTTTTGACCGTGCGGGCTACTCTTCGTCACCTATTGGATCACCTATTGGCGGGCCAGGAGAGCCGCGGAGACTTCTCCCGTTGGGAATAACATTCTACGCGGAACCTTATCTCGATCTTATGTTGGCTATAGTCGACCTAATATACTAAGTTTTATGTTCCTGTGGAATCATGCTGTTCCGCAACGGTATACGGTGCATACCAGAATCCGTATTTGAAATACGATGATATTTCGTCTCAACGGAGTCATCCCATGGCCCGCCCCAAAATTGCTGCGGTTGTAACCGAATACCGCAAGTACTCGCACGCGCAACACATCGTCGACAGGTTTCTATACGGCTACGGTTGGAATGGCCGTCACCATCGCCCGCCGATGGACCTGGTTTCGCTGTATACCGACCAGGTTCCCGAAGGCGACGCCAGCCGTGCACGAGCCAAAGAGATTCCATCGTTACGAATCTACCCTACCGTTGCCGAAGCGCTGACGCGTGGCGGCGAGAAACTTGCCGTCGATGGAGTGCTGCTGATCGGCGAGCACGGCACCTATCCCAAGAACGAAAAGGGACAACATCTTTATCCGCGTTACGAGCTGTTTCAGAAAATCGTCGATGTGTTTCGCGATAGTGGCAAGAGCGTCCCGGTGTTCAACGACAAGCACCTTTCGTGGAACTGGGACTGGGCCAAAGAGATGGTGCAAACGGCGCGCGACATGGGCTTTGCCCTGATGGCCGGGTCGTCACTGCCAGTGGCTCGGCGAATCCCGCCGGTCGAGATGCCGGCTGGTGCCGAGGTTGAAGAGGCGATGTCTGTCGCCTTGGGCGGTCCGGACTCGTACGACTTCCACGCACTCGAGACGCTGCAGACGATGGTCGAGCGTCGCCGCGGAGGAGAAACAGGCGTAGTGGCCATGCAAGCTCTGAAAGGTGACGCGGTTTGGGCTGCGATGGACAGCGGTTCTTGGGAGGCTGGTGGCTGGGACCCAAGGCTATTCGAGGCGTGTCTTTGCCGCAGCCAGACGCTGACTTCCGCGCGACCCGGATTCAGTCACGTGCTGCCATCGAAAGAAGAGGTCCGACGTTTGAGACGCAATCCGGTGGCTTATCGATTCGAGTACGCCGACGGCCTGAAGGCGACCATCCTGATTGGTGACGGTCTGGTCCGCGATTTCAACTTCGCTGCGCGGCTGAAATCGCACCGCGAACCGCTCTCGACGTTGATGTTTCTGCCGTACTACGATCTACAGAACTTCTTCAGCCCTTTGGTGAACCATATCGAGACGCTGTTCTCGACCGGCAAGTCGCCCTACCCTATCGAGCGTACTCTACTGACGACCGGACTGACGGCGGCGGGTGTCGAGTCGCTCTTTCAGGGCCAGAAGCGAATCGCGACACCACACCTGCGGATTTCGTATCAGCCAACTCACGATTCGACATACTGGAGAACGTAGATGATATCAAGACGCTCATTTCTGGAAGCTGCGGCCTCGACGCCGCTGGCTACGGCGTTGGCCACAGCCGGCGATCAACCATCGCGCCGTAAACGCGTGGCGATCATCACAACGGTGTGGCGTTATCTATCGCACGCCCAGCACATGGGCGACCGCTTTTTGGTGGGCTATCCCCATGAAGGGCGCTGGCATCGTCCAGCGATCGATGTTGTTTCACTGTTCGTCGACCAAAAGCCAAAGGAAGATCAAAGCGCAGCGCGAGCAAAAGAGTTTGGGTTTCAACTGTATCCGACCATCCCGGAGGCCTTGCGCCAAGGCGGCAAGACGTTGGCCGTCGACGCGGTTTTGGTGATCGGCGAGCATGGCGACTATCCGCGAAACGAGAAGGGACAGATCCTGTATCCACGTTTCGAGTTCTTTCAACAGGTGGTCGATGTGTTTCGCCAGGACGGGCGCGCCGTTGGGGTCTTTAACGACAAACATCTTTCGTACAGCTTCGCCAAAGCCCGCAAGATGGTGGCCGCGTCAGACGAATTGGATTTTCCCTTTCTGGCTGGCTCGTCGTTGCCGGTCACCTGGCGGTTGCCTTCGGTGGAGCTGCCGTTGGATTGCACCGTTGACGATGCACTGATGGTGGGAGTCGGCTCGTCGGACGCTATGGATTTTCACGCCTTCGAGGCGATGCAGTGTATGCTGGAACGGCGCCGCGGAGGCGAAACGGGTGTCAAAGCAGTTCAACTTTTAGACGGAGATGCTGTCTGGATGGCAGGCCAGCGGGGCGATTGGTCGTTGAAGCTGCTCGAAGCCGCCCTGTCACGCAGCAATCAGCTTCAAGGCGTGAGTCGCACTGAAGCCAAACCGCAGGACTTGATTCGCACCGGCCGGTTGCAGGAACTAGCCAAGAATCCGGCGGCGTACCGTATCGAATACTCCGACGGTCTGCGGGCTACACTGTTGATGCTCGACGGTGCCGTGGCCGATTTCACATTTGCCGCCCAATTGGCCGAGCGGAAAGAGATCGTCTCAACTCTCTTCTTCCTGCCGCCTACTCCCAACGTCACGTATTCAGCCGAACTGATGAACCGCGTCGAGCAGATGATCATGACGGGCCAAGCGCCCTATTCGGTCCGACGTACGCTGCTCGTTAGCGGAATGTTGGAGAGCTGCCTGGAATCTCGCTTGAGGGGCAATCGTCGCCTCGAAACGCCACACCTCAACGTGCGCTACCAACCGCCCAGCAAACCACAATTTGCCCGTTCCTGATCGACGGTCGCCTTGGATTCGCAAGATCAACAGCTCGCTACGCGCAGCCTCTCTTGGCCCTGTACTGGCGAATCAAGATCTAACTTACTAGATTTTATGTGTCGATGGAATCAGCGCCGCCGGTTTTCGGGGTCTGAGCTGCCTGAGCAGCGCATCGCCAACTCGAGCAGGAAAGACGTCGGCCTTTTGGTGGCCACCTTCCGCCAAGAGGAACTTATTCGACCAAACACATTCGGAAAGAAACTAATGATGAACAGAAGTCTGATCCTTCCGACCTTGCTGTTGTTCGTCGTCCCTAACTTTGTGTTGAGATTCACCTCTGCAGACGCTCAAGTTCCCACCTCGCCGCGGATCACATTGGTGCGCGATGACGCGGAGGGACAATTGCAAGTGATGATCGATGGCAAAGAAGCCATTGTGTACTGCTACGGTGATGGTCGTGATCTGGCTCACTATTTTCCGGTTCGTAGTCCTTCGGGGAAATCGATGACGGTCTAACAGACCGAACCGTATCCCCATCATCGCTCGTTCTGGTTCGGGGACAAGGTGCAGTTGTCAGGACGACGCGCCGTAAGCTTTTACGCACCTTTGTACAGCCGGGAGGTCCCGAACGATCCCAAGTCTCCATTCAAAGACCGCGTGCGGCATATGGCGTTTGAGCCCCATGACCTTCCCAAAAATGCGTCAGTCGTGCGGTCAAAACTGGTCTGGGAGATGGATCGCAAGGTTGCCGTCATCAACGAAGTTCGTGAGATGCGGATCGTGCCTCTGGACGACGGGCAGTATCTTCTCGACATCACGTTCACCTTAACCGCCCCAACGGACAACGTGACATTCGTCAGCGATTGGGTTCACTACGCCTGGCCCTACATTCGTATGCATCCTCGCTTCTCTGGCCAGCAGGGCGGGACAATCACCAACTCCGAAGGCGCTGTCACCCAAGCTAACACGAACGGACAAGTGAGCAACGGCAAAGCCGCCACCTGGGTCGACTACTCCAACACCGTCGATGGCCAGACTGAGGGCCTGGCGGTTTTTAGCCACCCAGATAACGAACATCCCCACGGATGGCTTACTCGCGAATACGGCTGTTTTGGCCCTCGGCGCGCCGATGCCAAAAGTGGCAAGCAATTCACGCTCGAAAAAGGCGATTTGCTGTGTCGGCGCGTGGGCATCTTCGTTCATCGTGGTGATGTGAAGTCCGGCAAGGTGACCCAACATTACGAACAGTATGCCAAGGGTGCCTGGTCGGGGGCATCGGATTGAACCATGCTGACAATTGGAGGAAGGGCTAGCGAGGCCGTGCCTCGGCCCGTCAAGTGAGCATCATGCAAAGAGGATTCCCATGAACAACAACGTGCAGCGAACTCCGTGGTTGGGTGGTGAGACGAGTCGACGAGACTTTCTGAAGGCGCCTCTCGTGGCGGGTGCCGCCGGGGCGGTGCTTAGCTCCGGTTCCTCCTTTGACGCGCGGGCCGATGAAGGGGAGTCGACAAATCCAGCAGCCGAAACACGCAGGAGAGTCATCGATGAATATGATCCGAACAATATCAAGATTGCTCGACGGGTGTCGGCAAACATCAGCGATGACGATCTGTTGCTGCTCAAACAGATCGGCCTACGCTGGGCCGGCGTGAGCTTTGGGACGAACCAGGACTTGGACGACATGCGGCGAACTCAGGAGCGGTTCACCCGGTTGGGAATCAAGATATATGCAGGTCGGCACTCGGCCTATCGCAATCTGAAAATCCAACTCAGACAGCCTGGACGCGATCAGCATATCGAACAATATCAGAACTTTCTGCGGAATCTTGGCAAACTTGGCATTCCGGTTTCGTCTTATGACTTCCACCCGGCCAACACGTACACGACGGCGCGAGTCAAGCGGCGTGGATACGACGCACGCGAGTTCAATCTCAAGGATTTCCGTGAGAAGATCGAAAAGCAACGCTTCGACCGTGAGTATTCGGCCGAAGAGATTTGGAACAATTACACGTATTTCGTTAAAGCCGTATTGCCAGTGGCCGAGGAAGCCGACGTCAAGTTGTCCTTACATCCTGACGACCCACCACTCGCAAAAATGAACGGCGTGGCGAAGCTCTTCACTCACTACAACGGGTACGAGCAGGCCGAGAAGATCGCCGGCAAGAGTAAGCACTGGGGCTTGGAGTTGTGTGTCGGAACTTGGTCCGAGGGCGGCGATAAGATGGGGAAGGACGTTTTCGAGATGATCCGTGATTTTGGCGGACGCGGAAAGATCTTTGTCATCCACTTCCGTAACGTCACCTCGCCGCTGCCGCACTTCGTCGAGACCTTCCCGGACGACGGATATCAGGACATGTATCGAGTGATGAAGACGCTGCGCGAAGTTCGCTACAACGGTCTGGCAATCCCAGACCATATCCCACAGTTGGCTGGCGACAAGGGAACCAGACCCATTGGCACCGCGTACTGCATCGCCTACATGCGTGCCCTGTTACATCGGGCAAATCAACAGGTCGGCTGAGGGGTTAAAAAAAGGGGTCGGGTACCGTTGCCGGAACGGCCCAGAGAGTGCTTCGCACAACGGTACCCGAACCCTTATTGAACGCATCACTTGCCGCTCAGCGGGGCTCGTTGCGAGTTGGTTGCACGCATCTTGTCGATCTCACGTCGGCTACGGTGGATGTAGTCGCGCAGTTCCTCCATACCGTACTGCTTGGCCAAGGCGCGGGCGCTGACACCGGGCCTGGTGGCCTGCAGCACGTACCACGCTTCGCGATCAAGATCTTCGACCTTGGAGATTTCGTCGCCATGCGCGGCAAGCAGTTTTGTCAGCTTCTCTCCATTGAAGTTCCGATGATAGATGCCGCGATCGAGATCGAGGATGATGCGCGAGACATGGATACCGTCGCTTCTCTCGTCGAGAATTCGCTCACCGGTGATGTCATAAACCTGACAATCGCCCTGGTACGTTGCCGTGACAATGTAGTAATGATGTAGCAGGGCATAAGCCTGCAGATGCCGGCCCGCGGAATAGGCGCTCGGCCAAACGACCAGCTCCGCGCCGCCATCGGCCAGTTCCTGCCAGACCTCCGGAAAATTTACATCAAAGCAGATCGCCATTCCCAGCTTGCCGAAGTCCGTTTCGATCACGGATGCGTCACGGCCGGGCTGAACGGGAACTTTGTGGCGGTACTCACTCCAGTAAGGAAAGACCTTGTTGTACGTTCCTGCAATCTTGCCCTCACGATCGATGACGACGGCGGTATTGCAGCGTTTCTTGTCGTCGCAGATGGCATCGATCGGGCTGACGATGTAGGTTTGGTGTTTCTTGGCCAACCTCATCAGAGCCTTACTCGTTGGACCGTCGATCGCTTCGACGCTCTGATCGTTTTGGCCTCTCCAAGTTTCCGGCAGCACGATCAGGTCTACACCTTTGGTGCCTTCTCGATCCACGAGCTTGAGGATCTGGTCAAGTGGTTTGCCCGGGCGAAAGCTGAAACTGACAATGCGAACCGGGCGGCCTACTTGCCGCGACGCTTGGGGAGATTGAGCGTGCGACAGCGCCACGCTGATGAGAACCGGCAACACCATCGCAGCGACGCAACATCTTCTTTGCATGATCGCTCCTCACTCAGTGGCATGTTGGCATCGGAGTTCCGGAGGTGGTCAGAAATCAGTGGTTGGATAGAACTTTCAAGAATCAAATGCCCCTCCCACAAGTTGTTAAGAAAGTGGAGGGACCGGATTAAAGGACGGCTTCGGCCGAGCTTGAAACGAACACAGACCAATTCTTCACCAACGTCTTTGATCTTAATATAGACGACACGTGCCAGGCACAACAGCACGTCACGAGTCGCCACACCGGTCTTTCGTGCTACTAACGGTCATTTTCTTTGCGTCATACAAAGATTTCCAGTCTCACGCATCGCTCACCCTGTCGGGGTGATCACTCGGATTGGCGGCAAGTGCGACGACGACAACCTCCGTCCTAGTCGATCCGCGACGTAAGATCGCGACGCTCGATCGACGAGTGTATAATCACGACCAATTCGATCGCGACGAACATACGTTCGAGCACCAGTAAGAAAGAAGTTTCCAATGTGCTGCAGACTTTTCAGAAGACGCCCCGCTGCGTTCACGATCGCGATTGTTTCATGGTGTGCTGTGAATTGTTCTTTTGTTGGCGGATCGGAGCCGCGGAACAGTTCCGTCGCCATCGTCGGTCATGTGAAAGTGCTGTCACAGCACGTACCCGACGTGAGTAGCATCGAGGCTTGGGAAAAGTCGTTTATCCGCGAGGACATGTCACCGCAAGAAAAGGCGTTGGCGATCTTCAAGACGAAGGTCATGTTTTCGCATCAGGACCCGCCACCGTTGGAGTATTTGCAGGAAGCGCCTGCGTTCATGATCCAATCAAGAGTTTCAATGTCTATGGCTATGGGATGTGCTGTTGCGCTTCGTCCAACGTCGAGGCGTTGGCTCGGCAAGTGGGACTCCAGTCCAGAGGTTGGGCGATCAACGCGCATAGTGTCAGCGAAGTGGGATGGGACGACGCCTGGCATCTGCTCGATTCATCATTGATCAACTATTTCCCGAAGGCGGATGGCCAACTTGCCAGTGTCGAAGAGATTGAGGCAGCGGTCAGTGAGTGGTACGACAAAAACCCCGGATTCAAGGGTGACTCCGGCAAACTTGATCAGTTTCAACGCGAGAACGGTTGGAGCGGCTGGCGGAGGGGGCCGGCACTGATTACTCGATCGCCGTTCTATAGCGACGGCGGCTGGTGGCCGGCGAAAACGCACGGATGGAGTTCGACCATGCTGGAATATGACGGCCGCGGAGGTACGCCGTTCATTTATGAGTATGGATATTCGCAAGGTTACGAGGTCAACATTCAATTGCGCCCCGGCGAGCAGCTGACGCGGAACTGGTTCCACAACGGCTTGCACGTCAATGGCGTCGGTAAGGATGGCGCGGCACCGAGTTGCCTGAAAGGGAATGTCGGCGAAGGCTTTCTGGCGTATTCACGAGAGCATGGCGACCTGACGCAATCACGGATCGGCAGCGGAACGCTAGAATACGAACCGCCATTGGCGGACGATTCAATGCGCCGTACCGCTTTACGATTTGAGAATCTGATCGCAGTTGGCTAATCGCTGGGGGTGAAGGATGCCAACACCGATGGCGTGTTGGAGTTCCAAATGCCTTCGAGCTACGTCTACCTGACGGGAAAACTCGAGCTGAACACTCGGGTCGGAGATGAAGAGGCAATCGTTGTCCAATTCTCCGATAACAACGGACTCGACTGGAAGAACGTCGATAGGATCACTGAGTCTGGCGAGTTCTCGATCGACTTGCAGCGTTTTGCGTTTCGTCGCTACGACTATCGCCTGCGGTTGGCCTTACTTGGCGGCGATTCGTGGATAGACCGTTTGAAGATCACGCACGATATCCAGTGTTCCCAGCGTGCGCTTCCCGCGCTCGACACGGGTGACAATACGATCGCTTTTTCAGCTGCCCGCACGAGAGTACCGTCACGATCCAAGGGAGTTCCACAGGCAACGGCGCGGGTAGACAGATTCAACCGTTTGATTTCCGTCCGCAGTACGACGGCGTGAAACCAAAATACCTGCGCGACGAGCGATACGGCAAACCCGGCAGTGTCACGTTTCCGATCAGCACACCAGGCGACATGACGCGCTTGCGCTTCGGCATGCACTATCGCTGCCGTGACGCTCGCGATCAATGGGAAATGCAGGTCTCGTTTGACGAAGGGCAGACCTTTCGCACCGTCGAAACCGTTACGGGGCCGACGCAAGGGAGTTGCCACTATGTGACCGTCGGCGACGTGCCGCCCGGGACAACGAATGCACGCGTTCGGTTTGTGGGAGCCCAACGCAACACGACGGCCATCTTCAGCCTTCGGATCGACGCCGACTACCGCTTGCCATCTGGAGGATTCCATCCCGTGAAGATAACCTACCGATGGCAGGAAGCCGGCCGGCCGCAAGAGCACGTCCACATTGCCCGATCGCCTCGCGAATCGTACAAGATCGTATGCGCCACGAAACCGGAATTGAGAAGCATCGTCTTAGAACTGGCCGATCCACATGCCCGGAAAGAATGAGCCATGCGACAACACCACAAGAGGCAAACAATTGCGTTCGTGCTCGTCTCGGCAGCCGTGGGTTTGTTGGTGCTGCCGAGCATCGTGACGGCCACGACCGTGACAGATGATGAAATGGCGACGGCCCGCCACTGGGTGGAGGCACGGTTCGATGAGGTCGGCGAGCCAGCCAAATCGGTGCCTCCGTTTTCTTTCACGTATGGCGGCAGGTCGTCAGCGGAACTCTTGCCGAGTTGGAAACAGACACGTCGCATTCGCAAACTCGATGATCGGCGGAGCGAACACACTTTGGCCTGGGCGGATCCTGAATCCGGGCTCGTCGTCCGTTGCGTCGCGATCGTATGCCACGACTTTCCCACCGTCGAGTGGACACTCTACTTCAAGAACACGAGCTCGACCGATACGCCGATCTTGCAGGACATTCAGCCGCTGGACGTGACCTGGCAGCGTGGTGGCGACTGCGAATTCCTGCTGCATCACGCTGTCGGCTCGCCCGCCAACGGATCAGACTACGGGCCGCTTCAGACGCCGCTCCCGCTGCGAGCAAGAAAACGAATCGCCGCGGCAGGCGGGCGCCCGACCAATTCGGACTTGTCCTACTTCAATCTGGAGTGGGGCACCCGGGGCGTGATACTTGCCGTCGGATGGCCCGGGCAATGGGCCGCCGAATTCGCTCGGGACGATAACATCGGGGTTCACGTTCTGGCCGGGCAGGAACTAACCCACTTCAAGTTGCTGCCGGGCGAAGAGGTTCGCACTCCGCTGATCGCTTTGCTGTTCTGGCAAGGAGACTGGATCCGAGCACAAAATCTGTGGCGACGCTGGATGATGGCCCACAGCATGCCCAAGCCGGGTGGCAGACTTCCACCGCCCCAGTTCGCGAGCGTACAAAGAGATGATCGGGGCGAATGAAGCCAACCAGATCATGCATATCGACCGCTATCTGGAAGAATCGTTGAAGATCGACTACTGGTGGATGGACGCGGGCTGGTATATCCAGCAGCAGGGCTGGCCGCAGGTCGGCACCTGGGAGGTCGATCCCAAACGGTTCCCCCGCGGCCTGCGTCCGATCAGTGATCACGCGCACGCCAAGGGACTGAAAACCCTGTTGTGGTTCGAGCCGGAACGGGTCATGCCCGGTACGTGGCTCTACGAGAATCATCCGCAGTGGCTTCTGCGACCGACGCCAGGCCGTGAGGATCCCCGCACCGGATTATGTTCGTGGTCGTCGAGTCGTCTGGGCGGGAGCGATCCGTGCGTGACACACAACCCGACGCCGAACACCCGCTCCATGGCGGACATCCGCTGGGAGCCCGGCCGGCTGGCCTTTCATCCGGGTCCGAAGGGCGAATACAGCGCGGTGCGTTTCACCGCGCCACAGGCCGGTCAATACACGGTACGGGCCACGTTTCTGGCTATCGACAAGAAAACGACCACCGACGTCCATGTGCTGCACCACGGCCGGTCCGTATTCGGCGGGTCAATCCGTGCGGAAAACGATAAGAAAATGTCCAAGTACGACAATCGCCTCACTTTGGCGAAAGGCGACACGCTGGACTTCGTGGTGGGATGGGGTAACGGTACGCACATCTGCGATTCGACTGGCCTGGAAATCGAGTTGACCGGATCGTCGGGCAACACCTACAGCGGGGCCGAGGAGTTTCACGCAGCAGACAATCCTGGAGGCCTGTGGAGCTATGGCTATCTGAAGCCCGAGGCCACTCCCGACGCCGGCACGTTCATTCCTTACGATCGTCCCGCGAAAGCAGATGACCATGGCGTGCGGCTGTTGGATCTGGGCAACCCGGCTGCTCGACAGTGGCTGACCGAACACATCGACACGCTCCTAGTCGAGCAGGGCATCGGCCTCTACCGCCAGGACTTCAACATGGATCCGCTGGCGTTTTGGCGAGCGGCGGACACGACCGACCGGCAGGGCTCCCAGCGGATGTCCGCC
>MPMF02365289.1_pt1 | contig 30931 bp, 25 predicted proteins | sample 1617271 | NCBI WGS metagenome assembly MPMF02 (sample SAMN05944812, study PRJNA350692) | marine metagenome | biome: marine; feature: ODZ; material: water; isolation source: 120 m water sample prefiltered with 30 um filter, filtered on to 0.2 um... | place: Pacific Ocean | collected 2012-04-09... | reverse complement strand
GCCATCACCTCGGTCAACTCGACCTGGGGGTTCGTGATCGTCAACCTCGGGACCAACAACTCGAATGTGACGGCCCAGTCCAAGTTGCTGGTCACTCGCAACGGCCGGCTGCTGGGACGACTTACGCCGAACTCGGTGGAAGCCAGCCAGACCGTCTGCGACCTGAATGCGCGCGACGTCAATCCCGGTGTGCGCATCCAGCCCGGCGACCAGGTGACCCTCGCGGATTCCTCCGCCGGGCAGTAACCCGCCAGGAGCGCCCAACTCAGTGCCTTTCAGACCGGTGGAGTGATTCCACCGGTCTTTTTCGTGATCGGGACCGAGCAGGGATGGAGTCGGCAAACGTGCCGTCATCCATCCGCGATTGTCGACCACTGGCGGACGGTGACTGCCAACTGATTCCCACGCTTGCCAGCAGGTGGCGATCTGCTACTTTTTCCGCATGAGAAAGAGCCTCCTCCTCCTGCTCCTGCTTCCCGCGGGCTGCCTTCTCTGCAGTTGCGCCGTCGATGATGGGCCCAGACCCGCGGGCCCCCCGGGGAGCGATGTGAGCGCCATGCCGTGGAACACGCCCCAACCCGGCGAGGGGCAGGGCATGCTTGGGCATATGCTCAATCGCTAGCGCCGCTTTTCCTCGCCGATAATCCCGGGGGTGGGCCGATACCGGCGGTTTGCGGGAAGCTCAACGCTTCCGCCTTGGCGCGGGGACATTTCTCCCCATGAGCTCCCCCCGGCAGGCCCAGAGGGCCGATCATGCCCGGTGATAGGGTTCCCCACGCTTGATGGTGAATACGCGGTAGAGCTGTTCCAGCAGGACCACGAGTGCGAGTTCATGCTGCATCGTCATTCTTGAAAGCGACCAGGTCTCGTCGCAGCGCTCACGCAGTTCCGGGGAATGACCGTCTGCTCCCCCGATCAGAAAAGTGAGCTTCTTGAGTTCGGTCCGGTTTTCCAGCTGCGTGATCCTTTCGCTGAACGATACGGTGTCCAGCTGGTGTCCCCGCTCGTCCAGGGCGATGCGATAGCTCCCTTCACTTCTGGCCAGCAGGGCTGCGGATTCGTCGCGGACCTTGGGGTATTCAAGAGTGACCGGTGCATAGTGTCGAAGCCGTCTGCAGTATTCCTGCACCCCCTCCGCGGCATAGGACAGCTTTGGTTTTCCGATGGCAAGGACGAGGATCTTCACGGGAACAGTCTCACAGGGTGATCCGGGTGCCGGCTCGTTGCTTTCCGGGAAAAGGTGGAAGCCACGCGGTGTGGAGCATCCATCTGGGCTTACTGGATCTCGTCGAGAAGCCGTGGGAGAAGGTCGCTGATGGCGATCCGTTCCTGCTCCATGGAGTCACGATGACGGAGAGTGACCGTGTCCTTCAGTTCGGGGTTCTCCTCGCCCAGGGTTTCAAAGTCCACCGTGATGCAGAAGGGAGTTCCCACTTCGTCCTGTCGGCGGTAGCGCCTGCCCACCGCACCGGTTTGATCGTAGAAGACATTCATGAAGCGCTCGAGGCTGTGCTGGATCTCCCTGCTGATTCGCACCTGTTCCTCGTTCTTCTTGAGCAACGGGAAGATGGCCGCCTTGATGGGTGCCACCCTCGGATGGAGCCGCATCACGGTACGAACCTCGGACTTGCCCTTGGCATCGGTCACCTCTTCTTCCTCGAAGGCCTCACACAGCAGCGCCAGCACGGTGCGATCGCAGCCGGCCGAGGGTTCCACCACGTGGGGGATGAATTTTTCCTTGGTCGCTTCGTCGAAGTATTCGATGGGCCTGCCCGAGTGCTCCTGGTGCTTGGAAAGGTCGTAATCCGTCCGGTAGGCCACGCCCTCCAGTTCCTGGCAGCCAAAGGGGAAATCGAACTCGATGTCGTAGGTTTTCTTCGAGTAGTGCGCCCGCTCTCCATCGGGAACATCGAGCACATGCAGCTTCTCCCGGGGCAGGCCGATATCGTTGTAGAAGGTCAGGCGGTTCTCCAGCCATTCGTCGGTCAGTCGCAGGCCGTCCTCCGGACGACAGAAGTATTCGATCTCCATCTGCTCAAACTCCCGGGAGCGGAATGTGAAATTGCGCGGATTGATTTCATTGCGGAAGGCCTTGCCGATCTGTGCGATACCGAAGGGCACTTTCATGCGGGAGGTATCCAGGACGTTCTTGAACTGGGTGAAGATTGATTGCGCGGTTTCGGGGCGCAGGTAAGCCACGGCGTTGGGGTCTTCCTCGCTCGAAGAGGCACCCATCTGGGTCTTGAACATGAGATTGAACTCCCGTGCTTCCGTGAGCAGCGATCCGTTCTCGGGATTGTAGCGGGTGGTGTCCTCCTCCTCGGTGGTGGATTCCCCCACCAGCTCAAGGGCTTTCGGGGAGAGTGATTTGTTGGGATGAAACTGGGCATAGTACTGTCTGGCAGTCTTGCGGGCCCTGTTTTCGTTCTCGCCTTCCCGGAGGAGAACGGCGAAATCGCGTGCCACGCTCCACTCACTCTCCCTGGCACCGGTGTAGTGGTAGGCCGTTCCGCTCTGTGGTTCGATCTGATCGGCCCGCAGGCGTGCCTTGCTGAGCAGGCAGTCGCACATGGGATCGGAGAATCCTCCCACGTGGCCCGAGGCGGTGAGGACGGACTGGTGGGTCAGGATCGAGCCATCGAGGCCGACGATGTCCTCCCGTTCCTGCACGTTCCGGCGCCACCAGTATTCCTTGAGATTGCGCTTCACCTCCACGCCAAGCGGACCGTAGTCCCAGCATCCATTGAGGCCGCCGTAGAGTTCGGCAGATTGATAGATGAAGCCCCGTCGCTTGCAGAGCGACACGATCTTCTCCATGCGCTCCGGATCAGTGTATTCTTTGTCAGCCATGGTCTCGCTGGATGTGGTGGGCCGCGATGGAAACGTCCAGCAGGCGGTTTGGCAAGGAATTGGGGAGCCTGGCAGGAGATGGGGGACGGGATGAAGGCGGACCACGGGGGTTCAGTTCCCGGCTCCGGGGAGGCGGCAACGGTTGGGCCATGAGTGGTGATCAGTGAATTTCGCCTCCATATTCGGCGGTTCGTATTCTAGCCTGCCTCCATGCGCATGCGTGAGCAGGGGGAGAAGTACCGGCGGGGAGACGACGGGGCGATGTCGGTGAGCAGGCTGGTGCGTCGCATGAAGAACGTCCTGGAGATCGAGATCGGGGATGTGTGGGTGGAAGGAGAGGTGTCCAACCTGCGCAAACAGGGCAACGGGCATTACTATTTTTCGCTGAAGGACGAGCAGGCGCAGTTGAGTTGTGCGGCTTTCAGTGCCGAGCGGAGGTGTGCCGGCCATGAAGCGCTGCAGGATGGGGCGAAGGTGCGGATGCTTGGTGAGGTGACGGTTTACGAGGCTCGCGGACAGGCCCAGTTGATTGTGAAGCGGGTGGTTCCGGCAGGGTTGGGCGAGCTCCAGGCCCGGTTCGAGCAGTTGAAGAAAAAGCTTCACGAGGAGGGCCTCTTTGCCGGGGAACTGAAGAGCCCCCTGCCCGCCTTTCCACGCATGATCGGGTTGGTGACGTCGGCCAGCGGGGCCGCGCTGCAGGATATCGTGAGTGTCCTCTCCCGGCGCGCGCCCTGGGTGCAGGCGGTCCTTTTTCCGGTGGCGGTGCAGGGGCAGGGGGCAGAACGCGGAATCGTGCGGGCCATTGGCATGATGGGCGACCCGGAACACCATGATCTCCCGCGGTGCGATGTGATCATCGTCGGTCGCGGGGGAGGCTCGCTGGAAGATCTCTGGAACTTCAACGAAGAGAGTGTGGCGCGGGCGATCGCGGACTGTTCCATTCCGATTGTTTCGGCGGTGGGACACGAGATTGATTTCACGATTGCGGACTTCGTCGCGGATGTGCGGGCCCCGACTCCGAGTGCCGCCGCTGAGTTGGTTGTTCCGGATGGGGAGGAACTGAGGGCAAGGCTGCAGGGCCTGCACGATGGTCTGCGGAGGCCGGTGCGGGAAAAACTCCGCTCCGCCCAGGATCTCATCCGCTTTGCACGGCGCGGAGTGCTGGCGCACGATGCACAACGAGTCCTGCGGGAGCCGACGCTGCGTCTGGATGAAGCCCATGCTGCCATGAAGCGAACGGCGGAAGAGCAGCTGAACCGCCGGGGATTGAGGCTGGCGGACCGGCAGGCCGCATGGAAGGCGCGGCACCCGCGCCTGGTGGTGGAGCAGCGCCTGGAGGGCCTGCGTCAATTCAGGGCCCGCTATGTCCAGCAGGCCAGGCACTGCCTGCAGGGCGTATCGCAGCGGCTGGAGCGGGCCAGACGTCTCCTGAAGACCCTGGGACCGGAATCGGCCTTCGAGCGGGGGTTTTCCATCACGCTGACCGCGGGCGGAGACCTCGTGACGGATCCGGCACAGGTTGGGGCGGGAGATCGTCTCGCGACCCGGGTGGCTGGTGGCACGATCGAAAGTGAGGTCAGGGGTGAGGGTCGGGAGGCGGATGGCCCCGGACGCGGTTGATCAGGTGATCGTCAGGTAGGCCTCCTGCAGCCTTGACCCCGGGAAGGGGGGTTCGTACGTTCCGCGCCGCCCGCCTCATGAATATCCACGAGTACCAGGCCAAGATTCTCTTTGACCAGTTTTCGGTCCCAAGTCCCCGGGGAATGGTGGCCGGCACGTCGGAGGAGGCCGCGGCCGCAGCGGTGGAGCTGGGAGGAGACCGGGTGGTGGTGAAGTCCCAGGTCCACGCGGGAGGCCGGGGCAAGGGGACCTTCAAGAACGGCTTTCAAGGTGGGGTGCACCTCGTTTCGCCGGAAGAAGTGGCCGGAATCGCGGACAGGATGATCGGTGAGATCCTGGTGACCAGACAGACCGGAGAGGAGGGCAAGCTCGTGCGCAAGGTGATGGTGGGAGAGGCTGTTGATGTCAGGCACGAGTATTACCTGGCAATCCTGATGGACCGGGCCGCCTGCTGCCCGGTCATTGTCGCCTCCACCGAGGGGGGAATGGATATCGAGGAGGTGGCGGAGAAGGACCCGGGAAAGATTCTGCGGGAGCACGTGCATCCCCTGATGGGGCTTCAACCTTATGAAGTGCGCAAGATCACCGTCGGTCTCGGATTTACGGGTGATGAGGCCAGGCAGTTCGGTAAATTCCTCGGTAATCTGTATCGCCTCTTTCTCGAGTGCGACTGCTCGATGGTGGAGATCAATCCCCTGGTCCGGACCACCGAAGGGCGCATCCTGGCCCTGGATGCCAAGTTCAACTTCGACGACAACGCGCTCTACCGCCATCCGGAGATCGTGGAGTTCCGGGATGTGGAGGAGGAGGATCCGCTGGAAGTGGAGGCTTCCAGGCACTCCCTGAACTACATTGGCCTGGACGGCAACATCGCCTGCCTGGTGAACGGTGCGGGATTGGCCATGGCGACCATGGATATCATCAAGCACCATGGTGGCGAGCCTGCCAACTTTCTCGACGTGGGTGGAGGGGCTTCGCAGGAGCAGGTGGCTGCGGCCTTCAAGATCATCCTTTCCGACGAAGCGGTGAAGGCCATTCTGGTCAATATCTTTGGAGGGATCATGAACTGCGATGTCATCGCTCATGGAGTGGTGGCGGCCTGCAAGGAGGTCGGGCTGCCCATCCCTCTGGTGGTCCGGCTCGAGGGCAACAACGCGGCAGCGGGAAAAGCCACTCTGGCCGCCAGCGGACTCAATATTATCGCGGCTGACGATCTGGCGGATGCGGCCGAAAAGGCGGTGGCAGCCATCACTGACTGATTTGCAGTAACGGAACGGGATCGCGCCTCATGAAAGGAATCCACATTATCCAGACCGGCAGGGAACCGTTTTGCAGGGATTTAACCGATCTACTCGAATGGCAATTCTAGTCGAAGAAGACACGAAGGTCCTGGTGCAGGGCATTACGGGCAGTTTTGGCGGACGCCACGCGGAGTTGAGCCTCGACTACGGGACGCAACTCGTGGCGGGCGTGACCCCCGGCAAGGGCGGACAGACCTTCGTGCACGGGGAACACAAGGTCCCCGTGTTTGATACGGTGGAGCAGGCGGTGAGGGAGACCGGAGCCACGGTCTCGGCAGTGTTCGTTCCGCCGGCCTTCGCAGGTGATGCCATTCTTGAGAGTGCTGATGCCGGAGTGGACCTGGTGGTGGCCATCACGGAAGGGATTCCGGTGCGGGACATGATGAAGGTCAGGGCGGCCATGATCGGCAGCGGGGTGCGCCTGGTGGGACCCAACTGTCCGGGAATCGTGACGCCCGGCCGGGGAGAAGACTCGCAGGGTGGTTGTCGCATCGGGATCGCACCGGGCTACATTCACAAACGGGGTCGGGTGGGGATCGTCTCACGCTCGGGTACGCTCACCTACGAAGCCGTCTGGCAGACCACTCAGCGCGGTTACGGGCAGAGCACCTGCGTGGGCATCGGGGGAGACCCCATCAATGGCACCACCCACCTCGACGCCCTGCGACTCTTCAACGAGGACGAGGAGACCGAGGCCATCATCATGATCGGTGAGATCGGAGGCTCGGCCGAGGAGGAAGCGGCTGCCTGGGCAGCCGAACACTGTAATAAGCCTGTAGCAGCCTTTATTGCGGGTGCCACCGCACCGCCCGGACGGCGCATGGGACACGCCGGGGCGATCGTTTCGGGCGGCAAGGGCACGGCCCAGGCCAAGAAGGAGGCTCTGCGCGCCGCGGGAATCACGGTGGCGGAGACCCCGGCCCAGATTGGTTCGGCTCTGATGGAGGCGACCGGCTGGGAATAGGTGGCAGGCTTCTACGAATCTGCCGAAGCCACCGCCATCGCTGCGATTCCCTCTCCGCGCCCCACGAAGCCCATTTGCTCATTGGTGGTGGCCTTGATCCCGATCAAGTGCGTCCCGAGTCCGAGTGCTGCTCCGATCTTCTCCCGCATGGCTTCACGGAAGGGAAGGACTCTTGGAGCTTCCGCAATGAGCGTGCTGTCGATATTGACGATGGTTGCGCCCTCCGCCTCTGCCAGCGTCCGGCACCTGGCGAGGATTTCCAGACTGGAGATCCCCTCGATGGATGCGTCGTCGGGGGGAAAGTAGTGTCCGATATCGGGGAGTCCCAGGGCTCCCAGAATGGCATCCGCGATGGCATGGGAGAGCACATCGGCATCGGAGTGTCCCTGCAGGCCGTGTGAGTGGGGAATCTCGACGCCGCCGAGGATAAGCGGACGGCTCTCGGCGTACTGGTGGACATCGTATCCGATTCCAACGCGGGTCATTGTCGGTGGGCGTTAGGTGGTGGTGGTTGACCGCGGCCGCGGTGTTAACGTGCTCAGTGCACCTTAGACCTCATCGCGGGGCAAGGTGGAAAGGGAGTTGCTGACTTCTTTCGGGAAGGAGAGCCGGTGCTAAGTGCAACGTGGCACGCTTTCGGACCCCGTGCCATCGGATGGTCGCAATGCGTCGCCGGCCCGCTCTCCTGTCAGATCAAAGGATCTCCTCTATGGGGATCTTTCCATTGGTGGCCACCACCGACCAGACATCCGGGGTGGTTGGATGCGGGGTCAGGTCGACCTTTCCTCCTCCGGACTCCACCAGCAGGATGCCGGCGGCCACGTCCCAGAGAGAAATGCGGGACTCGATGTAGGCGTCCAGCCGTCCGGTCGCGATGTAGGCCATTCCAAGAGCAGCTGACCCCATCATGCGCATCTTGCGGGCACGGGTGGAGGCGCGTTCAAATCTCTCAAGGCCGGTGGCCATCGATTCCTCGTCCTTGCCGCATCCCACGAAGAGGATCGATTCTTCGAGCGTAGTGCGTTGCGAGCAGGCAATCGGTTTCCCGTTCAGGAATGGCGCGCCGCCCTTTTCCACGGTCCAGAGCTCATCAAGCATGGGATCGTAGATGAGTCCCATCACGATTTCCTCCCGGTCCCGTTCGCGCAGGGCGATCGAGATGCAGAAGTGCGGAATGCTGTAGAGGTAGTTCACGGTTCCGTCGATGGGATCCACGATCCACTGCAGGGAAGCATTCTGGTTGCCTGCTATGCCTTCTTCGCCGTAGAGGGCATATTCGGGGAAGGCGTCCAGAAGGATCTTGGTGATGAGATCCTGCGATTTCCGGTCAAGGGCCAGCTTGACGTCGTGGTGGTAGGCTTCGTCGATGTCCTTGCTGCGGTGGAAGTTCTCCCGGAGGAGGGCACCCGCCTGATGCGCGGCCTGCTCGGCAGCCTGGAGGTGTGTCATGGGCTGATGAAACCGCAGAAGGACGTTGATTGATACCGCTATTTTCCGGAAAGCACCGGCGAGACATTCTCGGGTGACTAGCCCTTCCGAATCCGCAATTCCTGCACGGCCTGCACGATGAGATGGGCCAGATGCTCCTTGGTTTCCACGGGCAGGGACTCGGTCCGGTCGGGGTAGATGAGGAGGACTTCGTTGTGGTCGGAGTCGAAGCCGATGCCGCTTTGGGAGACGTCGTTTGCCACCACCAGGTCGCAGCCCTTGCGATGCAGTTTTTCCCGTGCGTGTTCTTCGAGGTTCTCGGTCTCGGCGGCGAATCCGACCAGAACGCCCTCGTAGCGGAACTCGGTCCGCGCCGATCCCAGGATGTCAGCATTGCGGACGAGTTCAATGGTGAGACGGTCCTCGGACTTTCTGATCTTGTTTTCCGCGAAGGTGGCCGGGCGGTAGTCCGCCACCGCGGCCGAGAAGATGGCGGCATCCGCTCTGGCGATGTGGATACTTGTGGCCTCGAACATCTCCTGGGCCGTTTCAACCGGGACGTAGTCCACATTGATGGGGATATCAAGGTGGGTGGGGCCCGAGATCAGGGTGACGCGGTGTCCAAGTTGGGCCCCGGCGTTGGCGAGGGCGTAACCCATCTTGCCGGAGGACCTGTTGGTGAGGTATCGGACCGGATCGAGTGGTTCGCGAGTTGAACCGGCAGTGACGAGAATGTTCACGGAACGGAGTCGAGATCTGAAAACGGGAGGGTTGCAGGGTGGGATGAGATGCTTAGCCGGAGGAGGCCGCCAGTTCCCTGACCGCATCGAGAATTTCCTCCACCGGAACGAGACGGCCGGGACCTTCGTATCCGCAGGCCAGCGTGCCGGATTCTTCAGGGCCGAGGAAGCGGCATCCATCGGCCTTAAGTTGCGCGACGTTGCGCTGGGTGGCGGGGTGTTCCCACATCCTTCCATTCATGGCTGGGGCGAGGAGGACCCGGGCCTGGGTGGCGAGATAGATACTGGAAAGTGGATCGGGCGCGAGGCCGTTGGCAAAGTTTCCCAGGGTATTCGCACTGAGAGGAGCGGCCAGGAAGAGGTCTGCACGATCAGCAAGGTCGATATGGCCAGGCTTCCATGACTGCTTTTCGTCCTTCAACGAGACGAGGACCGGGTTGCGGGAGAGCACCTGCAGGGTGAGAGGAGCAATGAACTCGGTGGCGGCCTTGGTCATGACGCAGTGCGTCTCGTGGCCATCCCTGGTCAATTGCGAGACGAGGTCGGCCGCCTTACAGGCGGCAATGGATCCGGTGATTCCGAGAACAATGGTCATTTGTCGGAATTAACCTCCATCTGCGTCGATGTTGCGAAGAATTTTTTCCGGAAGGGATCACTTCTCCTCAAGTGAGGCGCGAAACACGCAGTCGCTCCGCGGCGAGAAGGGACTTGAAACGCTGGTAGTCGTCTTCCTTTGATCCCGAAATGAGCCGGTAAGTGTAGGAACTGGCATGGCGCATCTCCTCCAGGGCATTGCGGAGACGCAGCGCGATCACTTTCTCGGTGTCAGTGGCGCGATTTGCCAGGCGTTCACGCAATTCGTCTTCACTCGCCGGCATGACAAAGAGATCCACCAGGCTGGCAGCAAGGAGAGGATCGTCGCAGGCCCGTACCTGGGCTGCGCCCTGCACATCGATGTCCACGACCACGTCCTCGCCGCGCTTCAGGAACTCAAGGACCTCGGACTTCAGAGTTCCATAGAGGTTTCCGTGGACCTCGGCGTGTTCAAGGAAATTTCCAGCCTCCACGTCGGCCTCAAACTGCTCCCGGGTCAGGAAGTAGTAATCATGGGCGTTGACCTCGCCCTCCCGGGCCGGACGCGTCGTGCAGGAAATCGAGTAGTGGGCTTCCCCGTCCCTGGCCAGTCGTCGGCAGAGTGTCGTCTTGCCGGAGCCGGAGGGTCCGGAGACGAGGAGGAGAACGCCCGTTCGCTGGGACATGGGGACAGCCTCAGAGAAAATGCCCGTGGATGCAAGAGCAGCCACGGAGCGACAGGGATTTGGAGGATTTATGATCGCCCGGCAGTGCCGGTGGCCGCCTGTTTCCTGAAGAGCCATGGAATGCCGGGCCTGGAGGGCGAGTGCGAAGGCCTTGAGGGACTCCCGGCTCTCTGCTACGGGGAGGCCATGTCTACTGGGAATGATTCCGGAAGTTCCCCCGGCAGCGGGCGCGCGTCGGGGGGTTGTCGCACGCCAGGCTGCCAGAAGATTGCTCATCGACTGAGATGAAATTGTACGTGATCTGCGGTCCGCCCGCCGGGGGGAAAACCCATCACGGCCGACAACTGGCTGCCCGGGTGGGCGCAGTTCTGCTTGATAATGACATTGCCACCGAACCGGTGGTGCAGGCGGGAATGCAGGCTGCAGGGCTTTCCCGTGACGACAGGGATTCGCCACGTTACAAGGAGATCTTCCGTGAGCCGGTTTACGAATCGCTCTTCCGGGTGGCGGAAGCGAATCTTTCACACCTTCCGGTGGTTTTGGTGGGACCCTTTACGCGGGAATCGCAGCAACAGGACTGGCCTGCACGGCTCGCCGCACGCTTCGGAGTCCCGGTGGAGGTGCATTTTGTTTCCTGTCCGCCGGAAGTGAGGCGGGAGCGCATGGAGCGCCGTGGCGAAGCCAGAGACCTGGCCAAGCTGGCCCAATGGGATGCCTACCTGCAGACTGCTGCACTGAAGCCGCCGCCCTTTGACCACCTCCTGGTGGACACCAGTGGGTGAGCTGCCTCGCAGGGGTCGGCCCTCCCGGGTTTTCAAGGGGCATGGACCGGCAGGATGTGCGGCGGCAATCAGGACTCGTCCTTCTCGATGTTCCCGTAGGAGCGATCGAAGTGGACGTAGCCACCATCGATGTGGTGGATCTGACCGGTGGTGTGTCCGGAACAGGGGGAGGCCAGGAAGACAATGGCGTTGGCCATCTCCTCGGCACTGGTCATCCGCCGGCCAAGGGGGATGCGGGCCCGGATCGCTTCCAGGGTCTTCTCCGGATTCTCGACGGTCTTGATCCAGGAATCGTACATGGGGGTCCATACTTCGGCGGGCACGACGGTATTGACCCGGATACCATGCCCGGCGAGGTCGACCGCCCACTCCCGGGTCAGGCCGTGGATGGCTCCCTTGGCCGCGGCATAGCCGGAAGTGCTTCCCTGGCCGGTGATCGCCAGCTTGGAGGAGACATTGACGATGAATCCCGTGCTTTCGATCAGGGCATCGAGGGCGAAGTGGGTGAGGTTGTAGAGGTGGAAGAGGTTGCGCTGGAGGGAAGCGATGAACTCGTCCGGTCCGGCCCGCAGACTGACTCCGTCGTTGACGCCGGCGTTGTGGACGATGCCGTCGAGGCCTCCGAAGGATTCCAGGGTTTTCTCGATCGCAGCACGGCAGGCGTCCACGTCAGTCAGTTCGGTCTCGATCATGAGACCTCGTGTGCCGGTGGCTCCGAGGCGTTCGAGCAGGGCGTTGCCGGTTTCCGGACTGCGTCCCACGATGACCGGGATGGCACCTTCCCGGGCGAAAAGTTCGACCGCGGCAGCTCCGATGCCCTTGGCGCCCCCGGTCACGATTACGACTTTGTCCTTGAGTTTGAGGTCCATGGTTCTGTTCTAACCGGGGGGGAATTGCGCAAGTGTTTCCGCTTTCATCTCGATGGAGAATCCCGGGGTGGTGGGTGCCTGGTAGCGTCCTTTCTTCAGGACACAGGGAGTGACAAAGTGTTCGTGCAGGTGGTCAACATACTCGGTCACCCGTCCTTCCCAGGATCCCGAAATGCTGAGGAAGTCGATGATGGAGAGGTGTTGCACGTATTCGCACAGGCCCACCCCGCCGGCGTGGGGGCACACCGGTTTTCCGAACTTGGCGGCCATGATCATGATGGCGAGGTTTTCGTTGAGGCCTCCCACCCGGGCGGCGTCGACCTGGACCACGTCGATTGCCCCGGCCTGGAGGAATTGCTTGAAGAGGATGCGGTTCTGGCAGCATTCCCCGGTTGCGATCCTGATGGGAGCGATGCCGTCGCGGATCTGCTTGTGTCCGAGAATATCGTCAGGCGAGGTTGGTTCCTCAAGGAACCAGAGGTCGAATTCAGCGAGGGATTTCATCCACTCGATGGCCTCGTCCGGTTCCCAGACCTGGTTGGCGTCTACCATGAGAGTGATCCGGTCGCCCACCACCTCCCGCACGGTGCGCAGACGGCGAATGTCATCCTCGAGATCGGCTCCCACCTTGAGCTTGAGGTGCGTCCAGCCGGCATCAACCGCCTCCTGGCAGAGGCGCCGCAACTTGTCGTCGGAGTAACCGAGCCAGCCCACCGAAGTGGTGTAGGTCGGGTAGCCGCGCTCCAGGAGCTGGGCCAGGCGCTCCTCCCGGCCTTTCCGGGCACGCTCCAGGATCCCGCAGGCTTCTTCCGGGGTGAGCGCGTTGGTGAGATAGCGGAAGTCGATGCAGCGGACAATTTCGTCAGGCGTCATCCCGGTGACGAGCTGCCAGACCGGTTTGCCCTCCGTCCGGGCCCAGAGGTCCCACACCGCATTGACCACCGCGCCGGTTGCAAGGTGAATGACGCCCTTGTCGGGTCCCACCCAGCGAAGTTGTGAGTCTCCGGTGAGATAGCGCCAGAAGGCACCCATGTCGGAAGTGATCTCCTCCAGCGACATACCCACGAGACAGGGGGCGAGGGATCTGATGCCTGCGATACAGAGCTCGTTGCCCCGTCCGAGGGTGAAGGTCAGCCCGTGTCCTTCGTGTTCCCCGTCCGTCTCGAGCACGACGTAGGCCGCCGAGTAGTCGGGGTCGGGATTCATCGCATCCGAACCGTCCAGCTGGGCGGAGGTCTGGAAGCGCGCGTCGTGGGTTCTGAAGCCGGTGATCTTCAAGGCGGCTGGAGGGCGAAGGGTCAGGATTCCTTGACCGCGACCTGCCGTTGAACACCGAGGCCGTCGACCCCGAGCTCGAAGACGTCGCCCTCCTGCACGAATTGTGGCGGATCGAATCCAATGCCGACTCCGGCCGGGGTTCCGGTGGAGATGACGTCGCCGGGCAGGAGCGACATGAATCTGCTCACGTAGGCCACAAGGTGCGGGATGGAGAAGATGAGATCGCTGGTGTTGCTGTCCTGCAGGGTCTCGCCATTGCGCTTGAGCCACAGTCGCAGGTTGCCGGGATCCGGCACTTCATCGGTGGTAGCGAGGCAGGGGCCGAAGGGGGCGAACGTGTCACCGGACTTGCCCTTCACCCACTGACCGGTTCCCTCCAGCTGCCACTCGCGTTCGGAGTAGTCGTTGTGCACCGCAAAGCCGGCGATGTGATCGAGGGCATCTTCCTCGGCGACATACTTTGAGTATTTTCCAATGACGAAGGCGAGTTCCACTTCCCAGTCGGTCTTGACCGAGTCACGGGGAATGACGAGATCGTCGTTGGGGCCGCTCCAGGCCGAGGTGGCCTTCGAGAAGAGGACCGGCTCGGCGGGTGGCTCCAGGCCCCCTTCGGCGGCATGGGCGGCATAATTCAGGCCGATGCAGATGATCTTGGACGGCCGGGCCACCGCAGGCGCGAGAGTGACCCCGGAAGTCTGCAGGGTGGGAGCAGTTTCGCGATTCTGTGCCAGCCAGGTTTCCAGGCGGGTGAGGCCGTCATTGCCGAAGAAGTCCTCATTCCAGTCTTCGCCAAAGGCGGAGGCATCGAGAATGGTATCATCATCGAGGAAGAGGCCCGGAGAGGGTGATCCGTCTTGGAGGAACCGAGTGAGTTTCATGGAAGGACAGGGGTAAGTGACAGGTTGCAGTGGAGGGGAGGAGTTAGCGGAGATTGGTCACGCCACCGTCGATCTCGAAGGCGCTGCCAGTGATGAACCCGGCCCGGTCGGAAGTGAGGTAGGATACGAGACCGGCGATTTCCCCGGGTGTGCCCATGCGCCCGATCGGTTGCCATTCGCTGAGGGTCTTGAGCATTTCCGGACGCTCCTCTTCGGAGTAGTTCTTGGCGAGGTAACCGTCGACAAAGGGAGTGTGTACCCGGCCGGGGCAGACGCAGTTGCAGCGGATGCCCCTGTCGATGTAGTCACGGGCAATCGACATGGTCATGCTCAGAACCGCGCCCTTGGACATGGAGTAGGCGAAACGGTCTGAGATTCCGAGATAGGAGGCCACCGAGGCGAGGTTCACCACGCAGCCCCCGCCGCTGGTGACCATCTTGGGAACAGCAAAGTGGAGGCAGTGATACATGCCCTTCACATTGACCTCGTAGATCCGGTCCATTTCCTCCGGGGTGCAAGCCTCCACATTGCCCACCGAGGCGATCCCGGCATTGTTGATCAGGATGTCGAGAGAATCGATTTGATCAAAGGCGGCCCGGACAGAGTCGGTTTGTGAAATGTCACAGGGAACCAGGCGGGCCGAGCCGCCCGCTTCCCGAATGGCAGCAGCACTCTCTTCTCCAGCCGTCTCGTCGACCTCAACGATGATGATTTCGTGATCCTGCTTCGCCAGTTCCGCCGCAATGGCGCGGCCGATACCTGATCCAGCTCCGGTGATAACTGCTGTGCTCACGAAGCGAGACAATATCGAAATGGCCTGCAGGCCAAGGGGTTTTCCTCTCCGGGAGCTCGGATGGCCCGTCCGCACGGAAATTCTGTCCCAATCAAGGCTTCGATGATCCGGATGGACAGTGGGGCGGGGCTTTCCTAAGAGTGGAAGCGATGAGTCTGTTCAAGACGTCCGCACTCGCCCTGGCCCTGCTGGTATGGCCGGCGATCACCTGCGCGGAGATCCCGAAGCCGGATGATGCCCCACAGCCCAAGAGCCCCGAGGAGAGCAGGAAGTGTTTCTCGTTGCCGGAGGGATTCCGTATCGATCTCATTGCAAGCGAGCCCCTGATTCGTGATCCGAGCTGCGTGGCCTGGGATGAAAACGGGCGGCTCTTCGTGTCAGAGATTCACGGCTACAACCTGGAAGGCCACCTGGATGTGACCTCCTTGAACAAGACAGGCAAGCTGGATACGTCCATCCGGCGGATCCGGGTCGGGTCGGAGATGAAGGAGGAAGCGCGCCGGGGGCAAACGGGCGCACTCAAATTGCTGCGCGACAAGGACGGAGATGGCCACATGGACGAAGTGGTGATCTGGGCTGACGATATTCCGCCTGCCTACGGAGTGGTCGCCGCGCGTGGTGGAGTGGTGGTGCTGGCCGAGCCTGACATTTACTTCTTCGCGGACCGGGACGGAGACGACAAACCGGATGTGCGTGAGCTGCTCTTCACCGGTTTTGAACGTGGTGAGATGGAGCGGTCCATCAATAATCCAGTGTGGGGACCGGACAACTGGATCTATGCAGGTCGTGGCTGGGGGGGAGCGGAAGTGACCGGCCCGAAGCTGAAGGGGATCGTCAAGCTGGGTCGAACAGACTTTCGCTTCAAGCCGGATGGATCGGCCATCGAGCCGGTGAGCGGCGATAACCACACCTTCGGGATGTGTTTCGACGATTTCGGCTTTCGCTATCTCATTACCACCGGGCAGCCGGTGCGTTATGCCGCTCCGCTTCCCTACCGCTATCTTGCGCGGAATCCACATGTATCCTCACCGGGCACCACTGTCGGCGCCACGTCCTATTACAACACCTTCCCTGTCAGCGCACCACATCCCTGGCGGCGCAAGCGGGGCGCCGATCCGCGGTGGGTGAAGTTTTACGGTGCAGGCGAGGCAAAGCCCAATGGCAACTTCACCTCGGCGTGTGGCCAGCAGGTCTACCGTGCCGAGCTCTTCCCCGAGAAGTACCGGGGCAACCATTTCGCCTGTGAGCCCCAGCAGAACATGGTGCATCGCAGCATTGTCGAGCGTGACGGGCCAGGGCTTCGTGCGCAGCGGCCGGAAGAGCATGCAGAATCGGAATTTCTCTCCTCCTCGGATGGCTGGTTCCGGCCCAACAACCTGCGGGTTGGTCCTGACGGGGCGCTCTACATCGTGGACATGTACCGGGAGATCATCGAGGACTACTCCGCGATCCCGCGCTACCTGCAACAGCAGTACGGGCTGCTCAATGGCGATGATCGGGGCAGGATTTGGCGGCTGGCGCCCGTAAACAGCAAGCCTGCTCCCATCGCGGCAGGGAAGATGCCCTCCGTTGAGAGCCTGAAGCATCCGAACGCCTGGTGGCGAAGGACCGCGCAACGCTTGTTCGTCGAGGGGGCGGGAGCTTCCGGGAGCGCCACCCTCCTGGATGTTGTCCGGGATCGCGAGGCTCCCTATCAGTCACGTATTCATGCGCTTTATGCGGCGGACGGGCGTGGAGAACTCCGCGCCCCGGATCTGACGGCAGTGCTGCTGGATCCTCATCCGGCAGTAAGGATGCACGCCCTGCGGGTGGGCGAGAAGTGGTTCGATGCCGGGGGAGAATTCCTTGCGGCAGCGCTCAAGATGGCCAGGAAAGAGAGCGATCCGAGCGTCCTCCTGCAGCTCGCCATGTCCCTCGGGGAGAGCAGGGCACCCGAGGCAATCAGGGCCCTCGCTCACCTGGCAGCGACAAACAGTGAGATCCGATGGATGGACAATGCGGTTCTCAGTTCGATCGGAAAGACGGCCGGACCCTTCCTCGCAGCGCTCCTGAAGGATCATCCCGGAGCCCCGGGGGGAATCGTAGAGCGAGCCACCGAGACGGCGGTGCGTTCTGGAGATCAGAAGGCCGTGGGCGAGGTCATGGCTGCCTTGAGTGCGCATCCGGACGAAGCACTGCGGTTGCGCCTGTTGGCGCTGGCTGCCAAGCACGGTCTGGACAAGTCTCCGTCCCTGCGGGCCTCTGCGGATGTGGCCCTGAAATCAGTGATCGACAGGAGCCAGCCTGCGGCCAAGCGCCTTGCATCGCTGCGACTGGCACCCTATGCCTCAACCGAGGTGCTCGGCATCGCGGTGGGAGCGGTGATCGATCCCCTGAACGATCCCGACTTCCAGCGCCAGGCGTTGAGAGAGCTTGCGGGATTGTCGCATGCAGCGGTAGCTGCGGTGCTGATCGAGAAGATCTCCTCCATGAGTCCGCGTTCGGCGGGCATCGTGACCGAGGTGCTGCTCGGCAATGATGACACCGCCCGGCAGTTACTGGATTCAGGGAAAATTACGACCGGTTCCCTTTCGGCCCTTCAGCGTTATCGCCTTCTTCACCATGATAAGGCGGAGATCCGGAAGCTGGCCCGGACCCTGGTTACGGCCACCGTGGGGACTGATGGCGAGAAGAAGTTCGCCAGACATTTTGCGGCTCTGCGGGGCAAGGCGGATGCCAGGCGGGGCGCTCAGGTTTTCGCGACCCAGTGTGCCGCCTGCCATGTCTTCGCCGGGAAGGGTTCTGGGGTAGGCCCTGGCCTGGATGGGGAGGCCGGACGTCCGGCCGAATCGCTCCTGCTGGACATTCTCGATCCGGGACAGAACCTGACAGCCGGCTATGCAACCTTCCTGGCGAAGACGAAAAAGGGCGATTCGCACGCCGGGGTGCTCTCCGCAGAGTCGGCCACCAGTATCACGCTCACCGGGACGGGTGGGGTGAAAACAGTGGTGCTGCGGAGTGATCTGGCCTCCATGGAGAAGCTCCCCCTTTCCCTCATGCCGTTGACCTTCGCGGATGCACTCAAGCCCCTGGAAGCCGCCGACCTGATTGCCTATTTGAAGAGCAGGCCTTTGCCCGGTTCGCTGGTTCTTTTCGATGAGGATCCCGGGTTTCCGTCCCTCCTGGGAGCAGGCCGGGGCGAGGCCGATCTCGACTGGCGGGATGGAGCGACAGGCAATGCCTGCGTGACGGTGAAGGGCTTCCAGCGATACAGCAGGCAGCTGCCGGGATGGAAATTTCCCATTCGTGAGAAGCCTGCGGAGGGGGAATTCCGCTATATGAGAATCGCGATGAAGACGCGTGGCTCCAAGGGCATGATGCTCGAACTGGCAGCAGACGGGAGTTTCCCGCCGGAGAGCATGCCGATTCGAACTTATTACGCGGGTGAGAATTCCACGGGATGGAAATCCAACGAACTCGCCAGGGAGATCCCCGACAAATGGCAGACCTACACCATCGATCTCTGGAGAGGGAACGGTGACTTCAATCTCACCGGAATGGCTTTCACCGTGATGGGGGGCGAGGCCTCCTACGATGCAATTGAACTGCGGCGGAAGCCGTAGGGGAGTCCTTCCGGGACCTGACGGTGAGAGCGCGGAATCTCCTCACGGGTTGTTAAAGCCCGAACCCGGTACCCGGCAGGAAGCGGTAGTAAACCTCCAGCATGAGGGTGGCGAGGGCGGTGTGGTAAACCGGATCGTTCTTGTTGCCCGGTCCGGGATTGGGTGGGGCCCGGAAGTGGCCATCGCCCTGCTGGCCGCTCAGGAGGGTGTCGCGGAACTTGTCGTTGTAGTCGAGCCAGCTCTTGCCGCCGTGGTTGATGGCGGCCTGGCTCACGTAGTAGTGCTCGTAAAGGTTACAGGGTCCTCCCTGGTAGCTGATGCTGGCGTGTTGGTCAATATAGTCCATTCCCTTGCGGGCGGCACGATGATTGGTTCCCTTGTGCTGCTGGAAGCAGAGGACCCCCGCTCCGGTCAGGGTGAAGTGTCCACCACCCACCGTGCTCGTCCCGGTGTAACCAAAACCGCCATTACTGTTCTGTCGACCTTCGCAGTAATTGAGCGCCCTGCTGATGCACTCAGGCAGGTTGCGGAAGTCGAGGCGGGTATGGTAGCCCGCCTTGAGAGCCTGCATTTGCCAGGCGGTGATGGACATGTCGCCCCCGCGGTTGCCTTCGTCGAAGCCGTATTCCCATCCTCCCGAGCGGTTCTGGTTGTCGATGATCCACTGGACGCCCAGCTGCACGGAATCCTTGAGATTGGGAATGTTCAGGCCGAGCTGGCGGCAGAACATGTAGGCTTCGGCGAGCGCGTAAGTTGCGATGCCATGCTCATAGACCCAGTGGTTGTTACCGCGGTTGGTGCACAGCCGGCCCTTGTTCTTCACGCTGTTATCGATGAGGTAGACCATGCCGTTGGTGACGGCCTCGCCGAATTCCTCGGAAAGAGGTGTCTCGCAGTGACCGAGATAGGCCAGGAGGACCAATCCGGTCTGGGCCACTTGGTTGCTGCCACCCCAGGAGCCATCACGGCGCTGCACTTTCTTGAACCAGCGCAGGGCCTTCATCACCGCCTCTTCACATGCCTCGTTGCCGCCATGCTGCTTGAGCCGGCGCATGCGGTCCGCGGCTGAACAGCGCTTCCGCATGGTAGCGGGGATTCGTCCGAAGCCGCCCCCGCCTCCGTTGCCGCCGGTGCCCCATCCCTGGCCAATGTCGTCCCGGAAGCCGTAGGTCAGCGCCGGAACAGCCTCCACCTCCGGAATCGGCACGGCGGTCGGAGAAGGCGTCACCGAGGCCATGACCTTGGCGATGGACGAGGAGGGCGCATTGGGCTTGGGAGTGACCTCACGGGTGATTCGCTTCTGCTGGAGCGGGTCGTCCTCCTCGGAGCCGGAAGAGTAGGCAACAATGATGGGGGATTTGATTATCAGGGAAGGCAGGAGAATAAAGAAGAGGATGAGCACCACCAGGATCACCGAGAGGATGGCAATGATCAGGCTTGTGACGATTGATGCCCGGCGCTGGGCATCCAGATTGGACTGGGCCTCAGGATTGAGTCGGGCGTGAATGCTCATGATGAAACAGGATGGAAGCCAATGTGCCGGAGCTAGTAAGAAGTCCTATTCCAAGGTTAATTTCAAGGCTGGAACGTGGTTTCTATCTCCAATATTAGCACAAAAAGGGGATCGGAATACACGGATTATAAGGACCCCTTAGCTAATTGTGGCTCCGGAGGTCAGGCAACGATCTGCTTAATAACCCGTCCCGCCACATCGGTCAGCCGGAACCGGCGGCCATTGTGTTTGAAGGTGAGTTTCTTGTGATCGAGCCCGAGGAGATGGAGGATGGTCGCGTGCAGGTCGTGGATCTCGACCTTGTCGACGACGGCCTGGTGTCCGATCTCGTCGGTTTCGCCGTAGGAGGTTCCGCTCTTCACTCCGCCCCCGGCGAACCAGTAACAGCCGGCGTGGGGATTATGGTCGCGGCCGGGTTTCTGGCTCTTCTGAGCCACGGGAAGGCGGCCGAATTCTCCGCCCCAGATCACGAGGGTTTCATCGAGGAGTCCTCGCTCCTCCAGGTCCTGCAGGAGGCCTGCGATGGGCTGGTCCGTTTCACCCGCGAAGCCGGTGTGGTTGCCCGCGATGTCGTTGTGCCCGTCCCAGCTGCGCTGGTTCTCCATCCCCCCGGAGTAGATCTGCACGTAGCGCACGCCACGTTCGATCATACGCCGTGCCATCAGGCACTGGCGGGCAAAGTGGGAGCATTGCCCATTATCGAGACCGTAGAGCTTCTTGATGTGATCCGGTTCGGAGTTGACGTCGACGCACTCGGGAGCTTCCTCCTGCATGCGGTAGGCGAGTTCAAAGCTCTTGATCCGCGCGGTGAGTTTCCGTTCCGCATCGGTACGATCCCGGTGTGACTGGTTCATTTCCCGCAGGAAGCGAAGCTGGGCACGTTGTTGTTCCTCGCTCATGCCCGGGACGCGTTTCAGGTTCGGGATGGGGTCGCCCTTGGTATTGATCCATGTTCCCTGGAAGGACCCCGGGAGAAACCCGTTGCCCCAGTTGGCCGCGTGGCCTTTGGGTAGTCCGCGGCCCTTGGGATCGCTCATGACCATGAAGGCTGGCAGGTTTTCGTTCTCGGTACCGAGCCCGTAGGCCACCCAGCTCCCCACGCAGGGATGGCCCATGCGTGTTACACCCGTGTTGGCCATGAAGAGGGCCGGACTGTGGTTGTTGGACTGGGTGTGGAAAGACTTCACAAATGCCATCTTGTCCACGTGTCTGGAAAGATGTGGAAAAATGGAGGAGACCCAGGCTCCACTCTGGCCGTGCTGCTTGAATTCGAAGGGCGACTTCATGAGAGGTCCCACCGCATTCTCAAAAAAGCCCGTGGTGGGATCGAAACCCTCAAGCTTCTGCCCATCGCTCTTGGTAAGTTCCGGCTTGTGATCCCAGGTGTCGACGTGGGACGGGCCACCGTTGACGAAGAGCCAGATTACATGCTTGGCCTTGCCATCGAAGTGTGGCTTGCGGGCCTCCAGGGGATTATTCCCCAGTTCGACCGCCGCGTGGCCGTTCTCGTGCAGGAGGGACGCGAGGGCAAGGGCACCCAGTCCACCGCCAGCCTTGCTCAGGAGTTCACGCCGGTTCCAGGCGTCTTCAAGTCGATTGCAGTTCATCAGGATTATTCCACGTAGATCATTTCATTGGAGGCGAGCAGGGCGTGGCAAAAGTCCACCAGGGCGGGTTCCTTCTTTCCGCCGTAGCTCGCGATCTGTTCATTGAGAAAATTGTGCATTCGCTTTCGCTGTTCTTCGGTCGGAGGCGATCCATGGGCGCGGTAGACTGCGCTGCCGACCGGATCGCTCTCGGCCATTACGGTTTTCGCAAAGTGGGCCGCCATTTCGCGTATCTGCGGACTGTTGATGAAGATAAGGGCCTGCGAGGGCGTGGTGGTCACCGCCCGCCGTCCCTGGCTGGTCATGGTGTCGGGCGAGTCGAAAAGCTGCATTATGGGCACCAGCTTGCTGCGCTTGATAAAGAAATAGATGCTGCGCCTTTTCATGCTCTGGTCCAGGGTGCCGGCTCCGTACATCCTGTGGTCAAGCAGCCCGCTTACCGCCAGGGCATTGTCCCGAATGATCTCGGCTTCCAGGCGACGGGGTTCCCGCTTCCACCAGTAGAGGTTCTTTGGATCGGCACTGGCGTTGGTCCCGTTGTCGGAGGAGCCCATGCGATAAGCCTCACTCATCATGATCTTCTTGTGCATGCGTTTGAGGGTCCATCCGTGGGCGATGAGATCGCGGGCCAGGTAATCGAGCAGCCCGGGATGGGTTGGCTTGGTGCCCTGAAAGCCGAAATCGTTGACGGATTCCACGATTCCACGGCCGAAATGATGTTGCCAGAGGCGGTTGACGATGACGCGGGCAAGAAGATGCCCGGCGCCACTTTCTACATCGGTGATCCATTTCGCCACTCCACTGCGTTTCATGGACGTGCGAGCCCCGGCTGGTCTGGAAACCACCCAGTTTTCCGCACTTGCCCCATTGCGCATGAGCACCTGGAGGAACCCCTGGGGAGCCTTGCCGTTTTTCTGGTCCGGATCGCCGCGCACCAGGTAGTAGCTTTCCTTGTAGAAGTCGGGCACCTTGCCACTGTTGGTGTGGTGACGCATGGGCTTGAACCCCTCACTGCAGACCATCACTTTCTCCTTTTTCCCCTGGGGCCGGGTTGAGTTGAGAGCGCTGATCCGGCCGCTTAAACTGGCCCAGGCGGGATCGATCGGGAGGTAGAGTTCGATCATGCGCGCGAGGTCCGCCTCCTGGACCGCTCCCTTGTTTTTTTTGTCGAGGGCCAGTAATTCCCTGCGAGCGACCTCGCCCGGATCGGCCTGTCCTTCCCGCAGGGGAAGATTGGCGGCAGACCGGTTGCTCACCGAGATTCGCAGGCGCCCGATGTTATGCTGGGTGTTGAGGTTGAAGTGGAGCCTGATGGAGAGCCGCTTGTTCGTTCCTTCGACGATTTCGGGGTTGGTGATCTCGAAGACAGCGGCGTGATCCTTTCCGAACTGCGGGTCGATCGCCCAGCCGCCCCCGGGGTTTCCATCGATCACCAGGTTGACATGGAGTTTGGCACTCTGATTGAAGGTCGCCCGCGGGTTAGCCAGTTTCAGGGCGGTGGTTCCGGCGGAGATTTCCAGGTGAGAGAGCCCGATATTGCCGTTGCTGGCCCGGCCCGGCCCACCCCGCTTCATCGACGGGTGCGCCAGAGCCTCGATGCGCAACGAACGCGGCTTCTCGACCGGGGAGGTGGCCACGAAGGTGTAGACGTCGGAGTTGGGATTCGCCCCGCCTGCGAGGTAGGAACCGTCCGGCTGCCGTTTGAAGGTGGCCCCTCCCTTGGAGACCAGGGGTTCCGCCACCAGCACCGTCCAGGCCGAAGTGTGCTCGACTGGATCGCTTCCACGATGGGTCTGCAGCCAGGCTTGCAGCCTCTTCGGGGCCTGCGTTTTTCTGAAGGCGTCCGCCTCAGCCTGCAGGGTGCTCATGGCCTCCCTGAACTTGTCCATCGCAGCGTCCTCAGGCTTGTTGATTTCAAGGTCGATTTCGCTCCGGACGGTCTGGGTGAAGGCGCTGAGCAGCTCGTAGTAATCACGAGTGGAAACGGGATCATATTTGTGATCGTGGCAACGGGCACAACCGATGGTGGTAGCGAGCATGGCCGATCCCATGGTGGAGACCATGTCGTCGGTGGCATCTAAGCGAGTGCGTTCCGCCTCGCTGGATGTGATCTGAGTGGGGTAGACACCTGCTCCAAGAAAGCCTGTCGCAGACAGCGCCTCCGAGTCAGCGGGTGCCAGCTCGTCTCCTGCGATCTGCCACTTCACGAATTGATCGTAAGGCATGTCGCCGTTCAGGGAGCGGATGACGAAATCGCGGAAGTGGAAGGCGAACTTGCGATCGTAGTCGTGTTCGAATCCATGGCTTTCTGCAAATCGGGCCACGTCGAGCCAGTGTCGTGCCCAGCGTTCACCGAACCCGGGGCGGGCGAGGAGGTCATCGATGATCTTCTCGTAGGCCTGCGGATCCTCGCTCTTCACGAACTTCTCGATTTCGTCCGGGGTGGGCGGCAGGCCGATCAGATCAAAGTAGGCCCGCCGGATGAGCTTGCGGGGATCGAGGGGAGTTGCCGCCACCAGTCCATGTTCGCGGCGTTTGGCGGCCAGGTAACGGTCGATCCCGGATGACACGTTATTTTCCGACGGGGGAGGAGCATCTCCCCGCAAGGGGGCGTAGGCCCAGTAGCGCCGGTCCTCGTCAGTCACCTGCAGGGGAGTTTTTTCCGCGGCACTCTTGTTCAGGAGCGGTTGGTCGTAGGCAGCTCCGAGGGCGATCCACTCCTCAATGGCGGCAACCGCTTCAGCGGGGAGCGGTGGTTTCTTGGGCGGCATGGCCAGTTCCTCTTCAAGGTGAGCGGTCGCCAGATAGAGGAGGCTTTCACCAGGCTTCCCCGGAACGATCGCCACCCCCTGGTCCCCGCCCTTGAGGAGCGCCTCACGGGTGACCAGGTTGAGGCCCGACTTGGTCTTGTCGCCTCCGTGGCAACGCACACAGTGCTCCTTCAGGATGCCACTCACCCGGCTGCTGAAGAGCTTCTGGCTCGCGGCCATCCTGGCCGCGTGCCCGCGATCCTCCGCCAGAGCCGATTGCGCCAGGACAGCAAGGACAAGGACCGGAAAAATCTTGGGCATACCGGAGGGTCACCCCGTGGCCCCCCCGGAGGCAAGTCCCCAAGAGGGACGACGTTGGCACCGGAATTTCAGGGTTGGGGCAGTTTTTGCGGGGTGAACCCGCGGGAGCACCTGTTGCCGTCGCGAATCGTGGTATTACACCAACTCGTTGAGGAGATTCTCATGCGGTCGCGGGATGACCACCTTGTGCACGAGGAGTCCCTTTTCCGAGACCAGGCTGGCGCCCGCATCGACTGCGGCCTGCACCGCCGAAACGTTGCCGGTGAGCGTGACGAAGGCCTTGCCACCCAGGGCCATTGCGAGGCGGATTTCGATGAGTTGCACCTCGGCCGCCTTGGCCGCGGCATCCGCTGCTTCAATCAGGGAGGTCACCGAGAAGGACTCGATCACCCCCAGGGCGTCCAGCTCGTCTGCCTGGCTGGTGCCCGAGATGGCGGGGAAGACGCTGGGATCGATATTGGAGAGGACTGCGGAGTCGATGACCGCCCCCTCGCTGATCGCCACTCCAGCCGCGACCGCGGATTGCACGTCGGCCACTTCGCCTCCCACCATCACCATGTATTTGCCCGAGCAGATGGACCGGGCCAGCAGCATTTCCACGTTGGCGGCTTTGAGCATCTCGTCACTGCTGGAATATCCCGCCGCGATACTGGAGAGTTCGACGATGCCGATGGCGTTCTTGGTCATGGGGATGTTCTGTTAGAGTTTTTCGATGGTGACAGCGCTGTTCACGGTGGTGACGGTCCCCTCGATGCTGGAATGAATGCGGGCGGCCAGTTTTCCTTCCGGAATTTCCGCCACCAACTGGCCCGCCTTCACCTTGTCTCCGACCTGAACTACTGCCTTGGAGGGGACGCCCACGTGTTGACTGAGCGGAAGGGTTACCCTGCGGGCCTCGTAACTGTTGTCGTGCCAGGGAGCGGGGACGTTGTAGCTGGTGACCCCCAGTTTCTGCATGAGAGATTTCAGAGGGGCGTGCCGGCCGTCTGCCATGGGATGCGCCTTCACCTCCGTGGTGGGTCCGAGCCAGCGTTCCAGGTTGGCGTCCTTGCGGTCCGCGATGGCCTGGTTGCAGGCTTCCCTGGGGAAGAGATCCTCGGGGCATGCGTAGAGGGTGCACAGGCCGCAGGCGCAGCAGAGGTCGGCCCACTTGCTCCAGTTCTGCTTCCCGCTGGCGGAGAAGCCGAGGGTGCGCATCACCTTGTGGGGCTGCACGTCGTAACCCAGAAGGTAGCGTGGGCAGAATTCAGTGCAGTAACTGCACTGATCGCAGGCCGACTTGCCGATCCGATGCATGGCCTTGGTGGGAGTAAGAATGCGTTGGACGAGGCGGTGGCTGGTGGGCAGCACGATGAGCCCACCGGTCGTCTTGGTCACGGGCTGGTTCAGATCATCCGTCAGTTTTCCCATCATGAGTCCGCCCACGAAGACGGAGTAATCGCGGATGGATGGCCCGCCTGCGATCGCGATCACCTCCCGCAGGGTGATTCCCACCGGCACGGCCATGCTCATGGGGGTCGCCACCTCCCCGGCGACGGTAAGAATCTTCCTGGTGACGGGGCGGCCCTCCGCGGCCTCTGCAATATTATAGAGCGTTTCGGAGTTGTGTACCACCGTCCCGACCTGAAGGGGAATTCCTCCGGGCGGGATGAGCCGCCCGGTGCATTCATGAACCAGGACGAACTCATCACCTGCGGGATAGTAGTCGTCAAGGAGTTGAACCTTGATGTCCTTGCCGCCGGTCGCCTCCTTCAGGATGGCCACCGTCCTGGTCCGCTTGGCCTTGATCCCGAAAATCGCCTTGTCGGCTCCGGTTGCCTGCATGGAGAGCTCCATTCCCCGCAGGACCTGGTCCGCGTGGGCCTCGGTGAGTTCGGCATCCTTGTGCAGGAGAGGCTCGCACTCCGCGCCATTGGCGAGCACGTACTCGGCCTCCGCCTCAAGCTTCACATGAGAGGGAAAGCCTGCGCCACCTGCTCCCACCACGCCGGCTTCGCGGACTGCTGCAACGATCTCCATTTGCCTGCGAAGCAGCATCGTGGATGGGGATGCCGAGTCAAGGGTTGAGACTCTTTCTGCGAGGAATTTGCTTTTTGCGGGAGGCTCCTGAAACAGCCGTGGGGCCGGACCGGAGGGCAGGGAAAAGGAGGATTACTTCTTATTTTTTCCGCCCAGCGAGAATAGCTTTGTCTGTGTGCGCTGATACATGACTCCATTGGCAATAGCGGGAACGGCAAAGCATTTTTCTCCAAGTGGATTCCTGGCCAACAGCTTGAAGGTTTTGTCAGCGGCGATAACCACCACCTCGCCCGTCTTGCTTGTGCAGTACAACCGACTGCCGATCCACACCGGGGAGCAGTAGTAACCGCCACCCACCCGCTCGCGCCAGTGACGTTTTCCGCTGGCCGCATCCAGGCAGCTGACAATGCCGCTGTCTGTCCAGAGAAACAGGAGGTCGTCCTTGATGAGGCAACTGGGCACCAAGGGCGGCGATTGCCGCACCTCATAGGCCACCTTGGGCTCCTTCACTCCACCCTTTTGCGGAGCGCGCACCGCCACCAATTGCTGCGCTGACAAGCCCGCGCCGTGACTGCCGAATACCAGATCCTGATAAAGCTGCGGCGAGCCCACCACGCGACTGCCCAGGACGCCCTTGATCTCCCAGTTGACCTTGCCCGTGGCCAAATCCACACCCGTCATGCCATGGGCCGTGCCGGAAAAGACCAGTTCAGGCGAATCATTGCCGGTTTCCCGAACACAAGGGGTGCTGTATCCGGCCAGCACCGTATGGCGATCAATTTTCCAGCGGGTTTTTCCGCTCTTGCGATCGACGGCGATCAAAAAACTTTTCCCGGGAACCATGGAGGCATCCTTTGGCAGAAACCGCTTCATGACCTGCGGATGCATCTGGTCATTGGCCAATATGACCAAACCGCCGGCAATAATCGGCGAACTGGCTGAACCCCAGGTTCCCACGTAGGGACCCAGGTCCCGGCGCCACATTTCCTTGCCCTCAAGATCCAGTGCCAGGATGAGCAACTGCTCGGGTTTCGACCAGACCACCACCACGCCATCGGCATCGACGGTGGGCGTCGCCGAGGCAAAGTCGTTGTCCCGATGCATGTGATGGGGTGTGTAGGGGAAATCCCGGCGCCAACGAATCTTCCCGTCTCGGGTGTCCATACACAAAATCGTGCGCATGGTCTTCTCTGTATCGTTGGAGGTAAGGAAAATGCGGTCACCCCAAACCACCGGCGAACTACTGCCGCTTCCGGGAAGTTTTGCAACCCAGTTGTAATCCTTGGCAGTCCATTTGATGGGAATCGCTTTGGCCTCACTAATGCCCGAGCCATTGGGCCCACGGAAACGCGTCCATTCATTTTTCTCCCCAGCCGCATGCGCCACGACTGTCCCCATGCTGCATACGAGCAGCAAGGCGGTGAATGAGACTAACATATAACGCATGGCTATTTCAGGTGTTGGCTTAGAAACAACTCGGCGCGATTCATAGATGATCGAGTTATCCAAACTGGTCCAGTGCTTTCGTTAGTCTGGACGGGTTGATTATTTGCTCAATGTCATAGAATAAGTCAATGCTGGAACGCAGATCCAATCGACAAAGACTGCCGCCCTACGGATAAGCCTTCTGTTCCGGATCCTGGATCGCGTTGATCGCGTTCATGCTGCTCATTGCTCCCCAAAGATGAGTTCCTTTTCAACCTCATCCATCAACTCGCCGATATACGTCTCGATGACGGTTTCTAGGGATTCAGAACCCTCGTCGTATGGGCATCGCGGTGCGGCTTCAGGACAAGGTGAGCCGGATGCGCAACCTGTTGCTCAAGGAACTCAAGGGCGATACCAACGTGAACCACGAAAGCCTTGAGGACACATTCAAGGATGCCGCGAACTACGGCATGATCGGGCTGCTGCTGAAGCGCAAGCTATGGAAATGATTGGGGCAGAACAAACACCAAAACACTCCACTACCCCAAACATAGCTAATAGCACTTTTATTACAGGCTTCATGGCGGGCCAAAAGCTACCACACCGAAACCCCAAGTGAACCCAAATCGCGATCAATTAACCCGTGCAAATCTGCCAACTCGTTGGGGAATTTGCATGGAAATAGGTTCTTCCCAGGGGGCACGCGCTCGCGGATCGGGTGGCTGCTGCTAATTTTTAGAAACAGCGAATATGGATACCAACATTCAGGCTGGCGCGGTGCTGGCAGTGCCACCCAGGTGTGCCGTGAGGGATGCCGTTGAACTACTTGCTGAAGATCGTTTTGTAGCAAACGCGGCCTCCAATAGCCGCGCTAAGGATGGCAAATACTGACATACACCTAAACAAATCGATCCAAGAGAAAACCATGATGTCTATTACGCCAAAACGGTCACCGAGATAAAAGGCGAAAATCCCAATACCTACACCGAGAACAGCGAATCCAACAACGCAAGCAAGCATCACTACGATCTTCACAACCCAATGAGACGCCACTGCCAGTTCACCGTCAAGCGGTCAGAAAAAAGGGTCGATTTAACTGTTGTCGCTGAACCACAACCCTGCGGCGTTTAAGTGGTGGAGCGGGTTGGTTTAGTTGCCAGCGGCTTCCAGTTCTTCACCCGTCTTGTCGCCGTGTTTGCGGATGAGGTCGGCGGTTTTTCCATCTCCCTCCAAATCTAGAGGTGTTTCCCCGTCCGCATCTAAAGAATTCAAGTCGTTAGCTCTACCCAATAGCAGTAATAACATTACTCGCTTTGTAGTTTGTCTTAATCCCGAACCATTTTTTTCCCCTATTTCAGCTCAACAAAAACAGTAACGGTTGGTTCATTTTCGAGATTTATTACTTCATGAGTAGCAGCGTCAGCCCATACTACATGACCCGACCTAGGGTCAGCATTAACTATTGAGCCATCTTCATTGATCAGCTTATGCTTAGCACTATTTAGAAATATTACGACTCCTGAATTATGTTGGTGCATGACTGACTTCTCATTCGGACCATACTTGGCTCGAACTATACGAGCCCAATCATTTTCAATTTCAACTTTATAATGCTTTGGATCAACTTTAGTGGCGTTTCTTTTTAATTCACTGATATCACCGGGGTATTCTTTCTTAAATTCAACGAGTATTGTTTCCCAGTTTTTGTCAGTCATGTTTTCTACAGTGTGAATTTCGGATTCGCCTAAACCAATATCACCTGCTTTAATATTCCTAATTTCGCCTTTTCCATCTTTAGGGGTGAACCTCGCTTTAGCGTCTGTCAGGTGAACGCCTGCTAACCGGCTGTGGGAATGCAATGGGGATTTTTCGTATGGACCGTATTTAACACGCAAAACTTTTACATACTCATTCTCAAATTCTACTTTGTAGTGTGCAGGATCTGCTACAGTTGCATGTTCAATGACCTTGTTAAGAATGATTTCAGGGCCGTTAGGCTGTGGTAATCCATTTAAAGAGCTATCCATTAGCTTGTGCCTGAAGACCCCTGGCTTTGATAAGTCAAAGAGACATTTTTCAGAAACTAATCCAGATGGTGAAGTTCCGTGCCTTTCCCAAAGAAACTTGTTATTCCACGATGCTACTAGTTTTGCCGAAATTTGGACACCGGTAGACGTGTGGTAATTAGAAAATATGTTTCCGGTATGTGCATCATAGCTAATTACTCCATGAGCATCAAACGAGTCTGCTTCCCACTGCCATACAATCATCGTTTCATCATTATTATACCTGACGGGGTGATTTATTTCCCATTTTTGAGAGGGAATACCATATGTTTTGAGTTCTTCCATATCAACTGAACCTTTCCAAAGCCCAATATAGGGTTTTAGTATCGAAAGTTTGCGTTTAGCCAAATCTTGATAAGTATGACTTTCGTCTCCAGTGATCACCCTGCTGAATCTACGCTTAGTGCTGTTCTCTAAGTCATTAAAGACTTCATTCCAAAAAAACTCATCAACTTGAAATAAATACGAAATGTTATTCTCCTTCCATTTATTCCATTTTTTAGTTTCTTCATTTTTTGTCCGGCCTTTTACACCTTGGAATTTCAGCATGTTTCCAACTACTGACTCAACTTTGAATTTTAGTTGCCGATTATTGTTTATTGTTTCTTCAAAATGATTGGTGACATCACTTGCCTTGATCACTTTTGTCATAGATGCAGGCTCGCCCTCGGGATTAATCCAAGTTCGTTTCCATGTTCCCGGAATGTGCTTTGCCTGTGGTAGTTCAACTTCTTTGTGGTGGTCTGCTTTAGTTGAGATTATGCTCGAAACAACAAAGAAGGATAACAGTGGAGTAATTATTCTTTTCATATCTAGTTAACTGGTCGAGGTTACTTAAACTGGACCAAATAAAGAGTTAGTCT
>MPMF02110716.1_pt1 | contig 31005 bp, 22 predicted proteins | sample 1617271 | NCBI WGS metagenome assembly MPMF02 (sample SAMN05944812, study PRJNA350692) | marine metagenome | biome: marine; feature: ODZ; material: water; isolation source: 120 m water sample prefiltered with 30 um filter, filtered on to 0.2 um... | place: Pacific Ocean | collected 2012-04-09... | reverse complement strand
TGTTCACGACTTAAATTGGCAATTCGACTTATCTGAATGGCCAAGAGCAGGCGGATCCACCTGCGGACCCGGCGGAGTCGGCATTGATTGCAGGTTTAGATGCGGGCACCATTGTCAGGAATGGCCAGGCTAATGTGACCTTCCGGGTTCTTGTTGATGCCATACCTGAGTCTGAGCAGGGCGGGCAGGGTAAAGCACAGCAGACCCCGGGACAGAACCAGGGACAACAGGGAACGACGGATCTAGTCGCCTGGACACCGGGTATGGGTAGTCCGGCCTGTTGGGACCCAGTATTTGCTCAACAAGCCAATGATGGCTGGGGCTGGATATCAGGCCAGTGTGCAGGAGGCACAATCGCGGGGAGAACATGGGGACAGGAGCAGTGCGATGGTCTGGCTGAAGCACACGCAAATGCCTCCCAGTGGTTCCAATACGAAGGTTTGACCATTTGGACCAATCAACAAGGTGCAACACAAGGGGGAATAGCACAAAGAATTTTCCTTCACGACGTCGGCACCGACCAGCCATTTCCTTACCCGGAAGACATCAACCGGTGTCTCTAACTTCCAAACGATGGGTTGGGAGAGGATCTTGAGCAGGCCAGTTCAAACGATCTGATTTCGGACTCCTGCCGGTCATCAACCGGCAGGAGTCAGGGAATACCCAATCGCCTTAAGATGTAAACGTAGTAGCGTCGTATCTTTCCCTTGCGGTTGACTAACCCCTTAAGTCCTACCTGCGACCATCGGTACCAGGGGGTTACGTACTCCCAGAGGTGGGCTTTACCGCCTCTTTGGCTCGTAGCCGGTGGGCACGTGCCACGAGACCTGATTTGAAGCCCTGTTCAGGGTAAATCCATTGTCCAGGACCCAGAGAAAGGGGTTCTCGCTACCGAAAAATCCTTCGTTCAATGTGATCCAGGTCACATTGGCGGGGCGAATAAATGGGAATTCCAACCAGACACCATAATGGAAAGGCAACTCATCGGCCATGGCGCCGGATCAGCACAGCACCAGAGCGAAGACGCTGGGCACGATGATTTGTTTGGAAAATCTCATTCGGACTCACCTGGTTACCTGGAATCACCGGTTGCATTCTGGCGTGGGCATCCTCGAAGAACCGAGCACTTCAAGACCTGAGCGCGGTCACGGATTCCAACCTTGATAGCGCCTTCTATAGGACTACGCGTCACGATTAGCCATCAAAATCTTGCAGGTGTCCGATGATTAGCCCTGGACTGTCCCAACATGGATAATGGGTGCACTGGCCCGCTGCCTTGCATGGAGAATCATTTGCCGTGACCACTGAAGTACTGCTGGCCGTCCTTGCTGTACTGGCCGTCATCAACATCATCCTGCTGGTTCGCTCGATGAATCAGAAACCATCAGCCGATGCCACACAGACTGTGCGCGAGGAACTGCGCGCCGGACGCGAGGAATCTGCCGGGCGCAGCCGTGAGTTACGCGAGGAGGTCTCCGGCAGCCTGGGCAAAACTGCAGAATTACTCACAAATACGGTCGGGCAACTGGGCACAACCCAGAAAGAACAGCTCGAGAGTGTGACTACCCAGGTCCGCAGCCTGGTTGAAAGCAATCAGCAACGCATGGACGGCCTGCGCGCCACCATCAGCGAGCAGTTGAACGAGATGCGCGAAGCGAACGAGAAAAAGCTCGAGGAAATGCGCCGCACAGTTGACGAAAAACTCCAGGGTACCCTGGAGAAACGCCTTGGTGAATCGTTCAAGCTGGTCAGCGAACGCCTTGATGCCGTACACAAGGGCCTTGGTGAGATGCAGAACCTCGCCACCGGTGTGGGTGATCTCAAGAACGTGCTGACCAACGTCAAGGTGCGGGGTACCTGGGCAGAGTACCAGCTGGAAGCCATCCTCGAACAGGTGCTGACTCCGGAGCAGTTCGACCGCAACGTCGCTACCCGGGAAGGTTCGTCCGAGCGGGTCGAGTTTGCGATCCGCCTGCCCGGCCGGGGTGATGACCCCGAAGACTGCGTCTGGCTGCCGATCGACTCCAAGTTTCCCCAGGAAGATTACCTGCGCCTGGCCGAGGCCGCCCGTGAGGGTGATGCCGACTCGGTCGCGCAGTCCACCAAAGAACTCCTGCGATCGGTCACGCAGTCGGCCAAGACCATCAGCGACAAGTATCTGAACCCGCCGCGGACCACCGACTTCGCAGTGCTGTACCTGCCGACTGAAGGACTTTACGCCGAGGTCCTGCGTCAACCGGGGCTGGTCAGCCAGCTGCAGCAGGACCACCGGGTCGTCGTCAGTGGACCTACCACCATTGCCGCGCTTCTGAACAGCCTGCGGCTCGGGTTCCGTTCACTCGCTATCGAACAGCAGGCGAGCGAAGTGTGGCAGGTGCTCGCGGCCGTCAAGGCCGAATTTGGCAAATTCGGAGGTGTGCTGGATAAGGTCAAGAAGCAGCTGGCCACCGCCAGCAACACGATCGACGAGACCCAGACCCGCACCCGTGCCATGGCCCGCAAACTGCGCGAAGTCGAGCAACTCCCCGCCGGGGAAAGCGATGAACTGCTCGAACTGCTGCCCGAGGAAGACTTCGAGGACAACTGATCCCGCGCAGGATTTTTCAGGCAATACCCACCCGGATCTGAGGTGCCCGGTAACATCAATGCTGGAGCGGGCAACCGAGCCACTCTGACACACACCTCAAATACCCCGCCAGCCCAACCGACAGCGAGGACACACATGCCCCAGGTCATCAACATTGAACGAGAAATGGAGCCCCTGGTCTTTCTCGAGGGGCGGCACGCGGATAGCCCCGCAGAAGCGCTCGATGCGGCCTTTGCGACTCTCGCGAACTATCGGGACGGCGCGGTATTCGCCGGCGGCTTCTCAGGTATGAGCCCGTGGGAGCGGCACCGCAATGGCGATGAGATCGTCCAGGTGCTCGGCGGTGCGACCACGCTCACCATCATCAGTGACGCCGGTCCTGAGACCTTCGAGCTCACGGCCGGTAGGATGATCGTTGTGCCCCAGGGGTGCTGGCACCGGTTCCATTCCGAGGCCGGTGTCCGTCTGATGACCGTAACACCCCAGCCAACCGATCACAGCCGTGCGGACCATCCGACGACTGCCGATGACATTTGAACTCGCATCTGAAAAGGAACCAAGGCCATGGCCACTCGAGTTTTTGACTGGATCGCCCATCATGCAAACCGCAGTCCCGAATCGATTGCGATAACCGACGTACACAGCAACAGGAACTGGACCTACGCTGCATTCAACCGACGGATCAGTCAGCTGGCCGGCTCACTGGCGGAGACTTATCGCATCACGCGGGGCGACCGCGTCGGCGTACTGGCCGAAAACAGCAGCGACATTTTCGAGATTCAGTTCGCCTGTGCCCGACTCGGAGCGGTCTTCCTGCCACTCAACTGGCGCCTGACCGTTCCGGAACTCGAGTTCATCGTCAATGACGCCGCTCCGAAGATCCTCTTTCACAGCCGTCAGTTCGAGACCCACGCGACCGAGATCCAAGCGTTGTGCGGTATTGAACAATTGTTGTTGCTCGATAACGGATCCGAGGACAGCCCTTATGAAAATGCCCTGGCACAAGCGCCGGACGAATACAGCCCGGCAGAACTCGATCAGGATGATCTCTATGCCATTCTCTACACCTCCGGCACAACGGGCCTGCCCAAGGGGGCCATGATCACTCACGGCATGGTGTTCTACAACGCCGTTAACCTCGGGGCACCGGCCCTCATCACCCCGCAGTCCAAACACCTGTCGATACTGCCTCTGTTTCACATCGCCGGTCTGAACGTCTTTGCCAACCCCGTTTTCCATGCCGGCGGCACGGTGGTCGTCACCCAGGCTTTTGACCCTACTGAATCTCTGGCTCTGCTCAGCGATCCGACCAACAGTTTTACCCACTTTTTCGGCGTGCCGGCCAACTACTTGTTTATCAGCCAGCAACCGGCATTTGTCGATGCCGACCTGTCGCACCTCAAAGTCTGTGGCGTTGGCGGCGCGCCCTGCGCACTGTCGATCCTGGAAGCCTTTAATCCGAAAGGGGTGGCTGTACAACAGGGCTACGGCATGACCGAGACCAGCCCGGCGGTGCTGTGGCTCGAAGGCGAGGCGACCGTGAAAAAACTGGGCAGCGCCGGCCTGCCGGTGCTGCACAACGAAGTCCAGCTGACTGATGACAATGGCGAAGTAATCCTGGAACCCGATGAGATCGGTGAACTATGGGTCAGGGGCCCCAATGTCACTCCGGGCTACTGGAACCAGACCGACGCCACAGCGCAAAGCATCACCGACGGCTGGCTGCACACGGGCGATGCCGCCAAGCGCGACACCGATGGTTATTACTTTATTGTCGATCGATGGAAAGATATGTACATCTCAGGGGGTGAAAATGTCTATCCAGCCGAAGTCGAGAACGTCATCTACCAGATGCCCGAGGTAGCCGAGGTGGCAGTGATCGGTATTCCCGATGAGCGATGGGGAGAGGTCGGGGAAGCCATCATTGCGGTCAAGCCGGAAGCAACGATAGCCGCTGATGCAGTGCTCGAGCACTGCAGCGGACGCCTGGCACGTTACAAGCAACCAAAGCAGGTTCGCTTTGTCGAAGCACTGCCGCGCAATGCAACAGGGAAAGTCCTCAAGCGCGAGTTGACGCCCAAGTCAGAGGGCTAAAGGTATTCGATTCAGCCTAAGCCTTCAGAATTTCAAGCAGCGTTTCGGCCTCCTCCAGCACGGCTTCCTGGTGCGGCTGCAGCGCCTGCCCACCGATGGATTCGAAAACCTCAAGCAGCGGATCATCAATTTCGGTCTTGATCCCCGAAAGCTCTTCGAGAACGGCCAGGCCCAGATAGGGCACGGTCGATGCATCGTATCCGCCTTCATGGCACATCATCAAACGACCAGCACAGACTTTATCCGCAGCACGCATCAGTTTTCCCGTAAGTTCCCGGTAACCCCGGGAGTGCATCAACTGCCGGCCGAGTGAATCATGGATTCCCGCATCAAATCCTGAGGGAACAATGATCAACTCCGGCGCATAAGCTTCCAGCGCCGGTATCACCACCCGGTCAAAGGTCGCCTCGTAGGCGCCGTAACCGGATCCTGGTGGCAGGGGGATGTTGAGATTGAATCCTTCGCCTGCTCCGCCCCCGCGCATCTCCATACCGCCGGAGTGCAAGGGAAAAAGATTCTGCTGGTGAATGGAAATGGTCAGCGCCCGAGGGTCTTCCCAGAACGCGGCTTCTGTTCCATTGCCATGATGAACATCCCAGTCCACATAGGCGATGCGTTCGACACCGCGATTGTTCAACGCGTGCAGACCCGCAATGGCGCCATTGCAGAAAATACAGAATCCCATACCCATATCCGCCTTGGCGTGATGACCCGGGGGTCTGACCAATGCATAGCCGTTATCAACGCGTTGATCGAGTAGCGCATCTACCAGTTCAATCACTCCGCCTGCAGCCAGCAAGGCGATGTCATACGAGCCTACCCCCATCGGTGTGCCGGTACCGGCTTCACCCCCAGTCTCGTTCAGGGCTTTAACCTGCTCCAGATACGCAGGCTCGTGCAGCATCAGAATTTCTGCTTCTGTCGCGGCTCGAGGGGAGACCGCAACAAGTTGTTCGGTCAGGCCGGCAACATCCAGCAGGTTCTTGAACCTTCTTTTGGTCTCGGGATTTTCCGAGTGCTCATAGGGTTGTACGGCCAACCCGGGCGGCATGACCCCAGCATATTTTCCGGTGTTGTGCCACATATACAGCTCATGCCAGACCAGACCTGTTTTGCGCGACATACGTTTCCCCGGGTTCAGTGACTTGTTGCTCAGAATTCAGACCGATTTTAGCGTGGAGTGCTTCAGCTCGAAAAGCACCCGGCCATCGCAGGCCATGACTGTATGGCGTCAGCCCCCAACAACTGGCTTCTATCCTGACTGTTGATCTGATACCTTGTCGACGAAACTGATTTGCAGATTGTCATCACCGGCCGATCCCCATGAACAGTGTGTTCGAAGTCTTCCAGGCTACCACCGAGCGCTATCCAGAAGCGTCTTTTCTATGTGTGCCTGCCAGAGCAGAACGCGATTATTATCCTGAAGGTGCCGAGTTTTCTTATCACTGGATGGCCGAGCATGCCCTCGAGGCCGCCCGTTGCTATGCTGAAGCGGGCTATGGCCCTGGCCATCGCATCGCCCTGCTGCTTGAAAACCGCCCGGCATTTTTCGTCCACTACCTGGCACTCAACAGCCTGGGCGTGTCGATCGTACCGATCAATCCGGACTACCGCCATGACGAGATCGTCTATCAGCTCGAACACGCCGATGTGGTGCTCGTCGTTGGCATCTCAACGCGGCTTGCTGACCTGGAGAAAGCAAGCCGGGAATGCCCCCTGCAACCACCAGTCATCGACCAAAGCACATTGCCGGGGCAGGATCCACCCAGGGCGCTGACTGCCCGGAGGTCCTCCGCGACAGCGCCCGGACGCGACACCGAGTGCGCGATGCTCTACACCTCCGGCACCACCGGGCGCCCCAAAGGCTGCATCCTCACCAACGACTACTTTCTCACCGGCGGCGAGTGGTACCTGGCGTTGGGCGGCCAACTGACGATGGAACCAGGTCACGAGCGGGTGCTCAATCCGCTGCCGCTCTACCACATGAATGCCCTGGCCGTGACCGCTACCGCCATGCTGTGTTCGGGTGGCTGCCTGATCTCACCGGACCGGTTTCATCCGAAGAGCTGGTGGCAGGATGTAATCGCTACCCAGGCAACCGTGATCCACTACCTCGGCGTGGTGCCACCGCTGCTCCTCAACCTGCCCCCTGCCCCGGAAGAAACCCAGCACAGCGTTAAGTTCGGTATTGGCGCGGGCATCGACCCCGATCACCATGCTGCATTTGAAGCTCGATTCGGGTTTCCCATGGTCGAGGTCTGGGGTATGACCGAAACCGGCCGGATATACGCTGACAACCACGAACCGCGCACGATCGGCAGCCGCGCGTTCGGAAAGGCCGTGACAGGTCTTGAAGCCCGGGTGGTCGACGAGCACGATCAGGACGTTGCACCCGGCACAGCGGGCGAGCTTGTTGTCCGACACAACGCAGATGATCCCCGCCGCGGCTTCTTCTCGGCCTATTACAAGAACGAGAACGCCACCCGGGAGGCCTGGCACGGCGGCTGGTTCCACACGGGCGATACGGTTCGCCAGGATGAAAAGGGCATGCTCTATTTTGTCGACCGCAACAAGAACATCATCCGCCGGTCCGGTGAGAACATCTCTGCCGCCGAGGTCGAGGCCACGCTCCAGATTCACGAAACCGTCGCCCAGGCCGCAGTCATCGGCGTGCCCGACGATCTGCGCGAGGAAGAAGTATTCGCCTGCATCGTGGTCATGCCAGGTGAAGGCATCGTCAGCGACAGCGCGCGGATCCTTTTTGACTGGTGCATGACCCGGCTGGCCTACTTCAAAGCGCCAGGCTATATATTGTTCTGTGACACCCTGCCCACCACCGGGACCCAGAAAGTTCAGAAGACCCAGATCTTTTCCCCGGACACTGACCCCCGCACCCTGCCGGGGGTCATCGACTTCAGAGCGTACAAGCGCCGGGACTAGCCGGCCAACCAGGGCCACTTGCCGATTGACGGGTGGAATATGTGGCCTATCATGTCGGCACCTGCCGGGCTTCCGGAAACGGACCCGGTTTTCTCAATAAAGCCAACGGGAGGCGGGCAACATGGGCAGACTAGCCGAGGCCCTGAAAGCATCACCATTCGTCATCACCGGTGAACTTACGCCACCGAAAGGCACTGACCTTGGCGATCTGTTCACCAAGGCCGAACTGCTGCGCGAGCATGTGACGGCGTTCAATCTGACCGAGTCGCACGCCGCGCGCATGGCCATGGACCCGGTGGCCGTGGGGCACCTGCTGATCGACCGTGGTGTCGAGCCGATCGTCCAGATGACTTCCCGCGACAAAAACCGCCTGGCGATACAAGCCAGCATCCTCGGTGCAGCCGCGCTTGGTATCTCTAACGTTGTCTTCATGGGTGGAGACCCGCCAAAGAACGGTGATCACCCCGATGCCAAACCCGTGTTTGACCTGTTTGCCTCACAGCTGCTGGAGGCCGCGTCCGCCCTGAACGCTGGCAACGACCTGACGGGCAATCCGCTCAAAGGAGTCCCGCAACTCACCATCGGCGCTGTTGCAAACCCGGGCGCAAACGACATCGATACCGAGATCGACAACATGAAACGAAAAGCAGACGCCGGCGCGGAGTTCTTCCAGACCCAGGCGGTCTACGACACAGAGGCCTTCGGCCGCTTCATGGACAGGGCCAAACCCGACAAGACCGTTCTGGCCGGCATCATCCCCATCAAGTCGGTCAAGATGGCTCGGTACATGAACGACAGGATCCCCGGCGTCGATATCCCGCAGCAGCTGATCGACAGAATTGACTCGGCCGGTGACGACCAGGCACAGATCACCGAGATCAGTATCGAGATTGCCAGCACCACGGTCCGTGCGTTGCGTTCGATGACCGGCGGTGTACACGTAATGGCCATCGGCTGGGAAGACAAGGTCCCGGCGATTCTCGACCGGTCGTCGGCTTGAGACGCCCTGCCCCGTCCCGATTCTCTCTCACCTGAGCGCGACCAGCGCTCCAGTTAAATAACAGCTCCTGCCGTGGCCAACGCCTACCGGGTTCTGGTTCTGGGCGGTGATGGCATCGGACCCGAGGTCACTGCCGCGGCTGTGTCGATCCTGACCCACACCGCGCACCTTAGCGGCCTGATAATCGAGATCGAACGGGATCTACTCGGCGGGGCCGCCTACGACCGGCATGGCGTATTCTGCACCGACCAGACCCTGGACAGGGCCCTGGGGGCCCATGCGGTGCTGGTTGGCGCGGTCGGCGGACCGAACTGGGATGGAATTCAGAGAGGCGGTACGGCAGCAGAACAGGATGGTCTGATGCGACTGCGCCAGGCCCTGGCTGTGTATGCCGGGCTGCGGCCGGCTCGGCACTGGCCTTCGCTGACGGCAACCACGCCTTTTAAGCCAGGCCTTGCCGACCATGCCGATGTGATTGTCGTGCGCGAACTCTGTGGCGGTGCGTTTTTTGCCGAGCCGCGCGGTATTGAACCCATCGAAGGTGGTGGGTTCCGTGCCTTCGACACCAATCTCTACACCACGACCGAGATCGAACGCATTGCCCGGGTCGCCTTTGAGCTCGCCGGGCGGCGCCGCGGCCGGGTCACCTCGATCGACAAAGCCAATGTCATGGAGAGCTACGTGCTATGGCGACAGGTGGTTGAGGCCATCGGCCAAGACGAATACCCCGACATCGAACTCGAAGTGCTCTACGCTGACAATGCCGCCTACCAACTAATGCGCCAGCCCGCCCACTTCGACGTGATCCTCGGCGATAACCTGTTCGGCGACCTGTTCTCGGATCTCGCCGGCACTATCTCGGGCTCGCTGGGGATGCTGCCGTCAGCCTCTCTGCCTGGTCTTTCGATCTCGGCAGCATCGCCGGCCGCGGCTATCTATGAGCCAGTACATGGCTCGGCACCGGGAATCACCGGCCAAGGAATCGCCAACCCGATGGGCGCCATTCTCAGCGTCGCCATGATGTTCGAGTTCAGCTTTGACCGACCCGACCTTAGCCGCGCCATCGAACAGGCCGTGGAGCTGACACTTGACGACCGCTGCATGACGCCTGATGTGGGCGGGACAGACAGCACCACCTCTGTGACCGCGCGGGTGATCGATCACCTGACAGGCACCTTGCACCAGCATGCCGGTGCGGCGGCCCAGAGCGTCTGACCACAATCGCCACGGTCGCTGCCCGGACCGCTCGGCTTTCCTTACATCTTGGTAGCCAAAATCGAACGATTGGTGTGGCCAGACTTAACTCCCAGGAGTACTCTGATTCGAGTACCCTTACGCGCTAGCGACCTGGGCGCGGACCTGCCTTCACTTTGGATCCGTCCGAGCCCGGACTCAATCAAGAGAAATAGACACCTAAGGAGACAAGCAGTATGACGAGACCGGTGACCTGCGGTGAATCACTGATTGCACTGCTCGAGTCTTACGGGGTGGATACCGTTTTTGGTATCCCCGGGGTTCACACGCTGGACCTCTACCGCGGTCTTGCCGACAGCAGCATCCGGCACGTACAGGCACGCAACGAACAGGGCGCGGGTTTCATGGCGGACGGCTATGCTCGTTTGAGCGGCAAACCCGGGGTCTGTATCCTGATTTCCGGCCCGGGGGTGACCAATGCCTGCACACCCATGGGGCAGTCCTTTGCCGACTCGATTCCGGTACTCGTGATCTCCAGTACCACGGCCAGTTACAGCCTGGGTAAGGGCTGGGGCTGCCTGCATGAGGTCACTGACCTGGAATCCGTGACCCGTCCGTTGACTGCACTCAGCGCCACAGCGGGGTCTGCCGCTGAGCTTGAAGGGCTCATCGGTCAGGCGTTTTCGATTTTCGCCGCCGAACGGCCCCGGCCCGTGCACATTGCCGTACCGATCGATGTGCTGGCAGAAAACGTTTCCGGCTCCTGGCAGGTACGCCAGCCGCCCGCCCGGCCCGCGCCGCCAGCCCAGGCCATAAACCAGGCTGCCGCACTGCTGCGCCGGGCCGAACGCCCGGTCATTTATGCCGGTGGTGGTGCGGCCGGGGCTGCGCAGACCCTGACGGGTATTGCCGAACGACTGGATGCCGCGGTTATCACCTCCAACGCAGGCAAGGGTGTGGTACCCGATTCACACCCGCTATGTCTGGGTGGGGGCATCGTGCGCTCCCCAGTCAGGGACTTCCTGTCCCAAGCGGATGTTGTTCTCGCCATCGGCACAGAGATCTCCGAGACCGACAGCTTCGTTCCAAAACTGTCACTCACGGGGAAACTGATCCGCATTGACATCGACCCCCGGAAGATCAACGATCTTTACCCCGCCGACATCGGCATCTTAGGTGACGCGGCGACCGCTGCCAGTCAACTGCTGGAAGCACTGGGCCCTGAAGACACCGCCCGAGGCACGGCCGAGACCGTTAGCGTGGTGCGCCGCTCGATGTTCGACGACCTGACCGACAGCGAATCCCGCCACATCCGCCTGCTGAAGGTTCTGCGCGAGACCTTGCCAGACGACGCAGTGATCGCCGGGGATATCTGTCAGGTGATCTATACCGGCGCCTTTGCCTACCCGGTGGAACAGCCGCGGCAGTGGCACTACCCGGCCGGCTACTGCACGCTGGGCTGCGGGCTGCCCAACGGGATCGGCGGCAAGCTGGCGCTGGGTGAAACGCCGGTGGTGGTGCTGGCGGGTGACGGCGGATTCATGTTCACGGTCCAGGAACTGGTCACAGCCGCAGAGCTGGAACTGGCACTGCCGATCATCGTCTGGAACAACGCGGGGCTCAAGCAGATCCGCGACGACATGGCGAACCGCGGCATACCCGCAACCGGCGTCAACGGCATCAATCCGGATTTCATGCAGTTGGCCAACGCCTGCGGCTGCCACGCTACCCGGCCGGAGAGCGAAGAGGCTTTCAGGGATTCTGTGAAGGGTGCGCTGGTGGCTTCAGGACCGACCCTGATCGAGGTCACCGAAAAAAGCCCCTGGCTGGCAGACGGCCGGCCCTGACAGTCTCCGACATGAAGACCTGTCAGTACTTCACTGGTGGAACGGGCATAACCCTGCCAGCGGGCAGCTCCTGGCCTGATTCGATCCCTGTAATGGCCAGTCCAACGAGCGGGGGGGTCTCGGTTACAAATCCAGGATCAGGGTCTCTCCAGCTGCCGCCCGCGACACACAGATCATGATCGCCTCATTGGCCTTTTTCTCCGCGCTGCTCAGCACGTGATCACGATGCTCTGCCCGGCCACCGAGCAGACGCGTCTGGCAGCAGCTGCACAACCCGTCCTCGCACGACGCCTCTACCGGGTGCCCGGATTCGCGGACAACCTCGAGAATGGACTTGTCATGAGGTACGCTCAGAGTCGTCTTCTGGCGCGACAGAAAAACGTCGAAGGATTCGTTGGCCCGGGCCGGGGGTTCGGCGTCCAGCGAAAAAAGCTCGGCGTGGAACAAATCCTCGTTACGGTGAGATGACTGGGCCCGTGCGGCATCCACCAGGCCGGAGGGACCACAGACATAAAGATGCCCGGACTCGGACACCGCTCCCAGCACTGCTTGCAGGTCGATCCCCCGGGAGGGATCACCACCGTCGTGATGAAAGGTCACGCGCTCACCGAACACTGACTTCACGTCTTCGGTGAAGGGCGTCTCAGTTTCACTGGGGGTACAGTAATGCAGATGAAAATCGCTGGCCTGACGCCTGAGTTCGTAGCCCATGCCCAGCAGTGGTGTGATCCCGATGCCGCCGGCAATCAGAGTATGACAGTCGGCGTCTTCAGCCAGAGCGAAACTACCACGTGGCCGCGACGCAATCAGCTCGTCACCCACTTTGACGTTGTCGAAGATCCATTGCGAGCCGCCGCGGCTCTCTGCCTCGCGGCGCACCCCCAGGACGTAGCGCCTAGGGTCGGCCGGGTCGCCGGCCAGTGAATAGGAGCGACGCAGACCGTCCGGGGTAAAAAGATCGATGTGCGCACCGGCCGTGTAGACCGGAAGATCACCGCCGTCACGGGCGGCCAATTCGTAGCGCTTGACGTTGGGCGATGTGATCGAGACCGAACCCACCGTCAGCGTCAACCGGGGCGGGTCGGAGGGGACTGGCAGTGTCTGACCCGGTTTGAGGAGCAGCCGCTCGACAAGCTCGCCTCCCACCACGTGCCGGTCCAGAATCTCGTCCACGTCCTGCCGGGTCGCATAGGTGTACCACACACCTTCAGGATAGATGACCATCGCCGGCCCGAGTTCACAGCGCTCCAGGCAACCGCTTTTGTTCATCCGTATCCGGCTGCCAAGACCCAGCTCCTTACCCCTGGCCTTCATGTAGGCTTGCAGGGCCTGCGCGCCACGGGCACTGCAGGAGCCACGCGGATGCCCCGGCCCACGCTCGTTGATGCAGCAGAACACATGGATATCGTAGTGAAGATCAGTAGCCACTGTCGGGATGGTGAACTCTGGTTAAACGTTGAAGTCGGCGACATGCCCACCTGCAAAGGACAGTTTCTCGCGTATCGCAGGCGCTGATCCTAGATCCGGGCAGTACCTTTTGTATTACAGGACCGGAGTAAACACAACCCTATTAAGGTTCCGGTTGAACGGATCGTTGATTCTGCAGCAACTGATGCCGGGTTTGATTCATACGCGGGTTGCGGGCCGGCCGGAGCATGGCACACTAACCGCTGGCCTCCATCAAGACCCGCCTGTCACTTGGAATCCGATGAACGATCCAGCTGTCTCTGCCGACAAGATCCGTTTCGACCGGGGGCGGCACCACCGGGCCAAGATCGGCTACGTACTCCTGGCCACCGAACAGACCATTGAGGACGATGTGGTCAAGCTGACACCTGAAGGGGTCGGCGTTCACTTCACCCGCATGGCGATTCCGGACAGCATCACCAACGAGACTCTGGCCGCCCAGGCTGAGCTGCTGGCCGGCGCTGCCCGTGACATATTGCCCGACGGGAGTCTCGACGTGATCTGCTATGCCTGTACTTCCGGCAGCCTGATCATCGGTGAAGACCAGGTCTTCGCGGAACTGAAAAAGGGCGCCCCAGGTGCCGAACCCACCTCGATCATCACCGCCGTGCTGCGGGCACTGAAAACACTGGGCAAGCGGAGAATCGCGGTGGCCACCCCTTACCTGGATGAGATCAATACCCGTGAGGCGGATTACATGCGAGCCGCGGGCCTCGAGATCGTTAATCTCGCCGGGCTGAACCTTGAGAAAGACAGTGACATGGTCCGGGTCGCGCCGGAGTTCATCGCTGAATTCGCCACATCCGTGGACCGACCCGACGCCGAGGTGCTGTTTATCAGCTGCGGAGCACTCCGCTCCCTGGATGTGATCGATACCCTTGAACAGCGGGTCGGCAAACCGGTGATCTGCAGTAACCAGGCCATGGTCTGGGATGCTCTGCGCCGCGCTGGTATCACCGACCAGTTCCAGGGCTATGGAATGCTGCTGGCTGAATACTGAAGGGGAACTGATACAACAATGGTTCTTAGTGGCCGGCTTTAGCTGAATTATTATGTAAACAGATGTAGAGTCAGCGGCCCCAGTAACCGCTACTTGAGAGTCGATGCCGGTTCTGGCTTTTTTTTGCACGACCGTTCTTACGGGTCAAAACATTCAGGATGATCAAACGTGGCAAAACGCATTGAAGTTCATGGTCTGCAGGTCGACCAAAACCTGCTCGACTTCGTCAATAACAGCGTCATTCCGGGCACCGGGGTACCCGTGGATACGTTCTGGCACAGTTTCGCGGCCATCGTCGATGAACTGACCCCCGAGAATCAGGCGCTTCTGGACAGACGCGACGACCTGCAGCACAGGATCGACGCCTGGCACCTGGCCCGGCAGGGACAAGAACACGATCCGGAGGCCTACCGCGATTTTCTGCTCGAGATCGGTTACCTGGTTCCGGAAGGTGACGACTTCAGCGTCACAACCGCTCAAGTTGACGAAGAGATCACGTCGATCGCGGGGCCCCAGCTGGTTGTGCCGGTCAACAATGCCCGTTACGCCCTCAATGCAGCCAATGCCCGCTGGTGCTCGCTCTACGACGCGCTCTACGGCACGGATGTTCTTTCCGAGGACGACGGTGCGAATAAAAGACCAGCCTACAACCCGCTGCGCGGCCGTAAAGTCGTGGCGTACAGCCTTGGTTTTCTCGATAGCGCAGCGCCGCTTACGGGTGCCTCACACGCCGACGCCACCGGCTACCAGATCAATGCCGGTACGCTTCAGGTAATGCTGTCCTGCGGCGAAAGTACCGGGCTCGCGCAACCCGGGCAACTGGTAGGTTTTACCGGTGATGCCGACGCGCCCACCGCGGTGCTGCTGAAAAACAACAACCTGCACGTTGAGCTTAAGATCGACCGGCAACACCCGGTCGGCAGTGAGAGCCCTGCTGGGGTCTGCGATGTGGTGCTGGAATCCGCTATCACCACCATCCAGGACCTCGAGGATTCCGTCGCAACGGTCGATGCCGAAGAGAAGATCGCTGCCTACCGAAACTGGCTTGGTCTGATGAAGGGTGACCTGGCGACACGCTTCGACAAGGAAGGGGCGACCGTCCAGCGTTCGCTGAATCCCGACCGGCAATACTGCGCACCTGACGGCTCCACGCTGTCGCTGCCCGGGCGCTCTCTGATGCTGGTGCGTAACGTCGGGCACCTCATGACCAATCCCGCGGTGCTTGATCGTCATGGCGCCGAGATCTTCGAGGGGCTTATGGACTCCATGATCACGAGCCTTATCGCAATGCATGATCTGGCAGCCAAAGACGGGTTGCGCAACTCCCGGTGTGGGTCGATCTATATCGTCAAACCCAAGATGCACGGCCCCGAAGAAGTCGCCTTTGCCATAAAAGTGTTTCAACGCGTGGAAGCGGCACTGGGGCTCGAGCGGAACGTCATCAAGATCGGCATCATGGATGAAGAACGGCGGACCACGGTGAACCTCAAGGAGTGCATCCGCCCGGCATCGGAACGAGTCATTTTCATCAACACCGGGTTTCTCGACCGCACCGGCGACGAGATCCATACGTCCATGGAGGCCGGCGCGATGATTCGCAAGGCCGAGATGAAGACCCAGCCCTGGATTGCATCTTACGAAGACTGGAACGTCGACATCGGACTTGAGTGCGGCCTGCCTGGCCACGCACAGATCGGCAAGGGGATGTGGGCGATGCCGGACGAGATGGCCGCCATGATGGCGGCCAAGATAGGGCACCCGCAGGCCGGAGCCAGCACCGCCTGGGTCCCATCACCCACCGCCGCGACACTGCACGCCATGCACTACCACCAGGTCGATGTCCAGGCCCGGCAGGTGGAACTCGGTTCGCGGACTCGCGCCAGCCTGGACGACATCCTGACCCTGCCACTGGCGCCGGACAGCCACTGGTCGGATGAGGAATTACAGGCAGAACTCGATAACAACTGCCAGGGCATTCTCGGTTACGTGGTGCGCTGGATTGACCAGGGCGTGGGCTGCTCTAAAGTACCCGACATCAACGATATCGGGTTGATGGAGGACCGGGCAACACTGCGGATCTCCAGCCAGCACATTGCCAACTGGCTGCATCACGGTGTCGTGACTGAGGAGCTGGTCAACGCAGCACTCGCGCGGATGGCTGTGGTAGTCGATCGTCAGAACGCTGGTGATCCGCTCTACATCGACATGGCGCCGGATTTCAATGGCCATGCGTTCAAGGCGGCGCGCGATCTGATCTTCGGTGGTCGAGAGGAACGCAACGGGTATACCGAACCGGCGCTGCACCGCCGGCGCCTGGAGATGAAAGCCTAACGCTTACTCGGTGGCATCAGGGTTCAGATCGGCCAACTGACCGACCGTGATCGGCTTGACCGGCGGCCGGATCCGATAGTGCCCAACCTCGTCCATGGCAAGCCCATGATGCTCGGCAATCAGCCGGCTGACCGTCACACCGCACTTGCGCCCCATACAGGGCCCCATGCCGCAGCGGGTAAACGCCTTGCCCTGGTTTGGGCCGACACAACCCAATGCGGCCACCCGCCTGATCTCCCCGGCCGTTACTTCCTCACACCGGCAGACCACGGTGTCGTCTTCTGGTGGCAGTTCGAATTCTCCAGATGGCGGATAGAACAGATCCAGAAACCGTCGCAGAGAACGATGCCGCCAGAGCGATAACGATCTCGATCCGTCGTCCGCAATCACCGGAGTGTGATCCGCAAGACATCTCGCTACCTCGCGGGCGACGGCCTCGCCGTGCAGAACACAGGCATCAGCGCCCACGATTCCCGCGGCATCACCAACGATCGAAATTGACGGGCGGCTGGTCTGGCCAGCACCATTGATGTCTGGTGCCCAACAGCGCTGGCGTTCATCCCAGTGGTGCCGGCAGCCCGCAGACATAGCCAGCCAGGTATTCGGTATCACGCCATCGTGAACCAGCAGCAGGTCAGTTTGATGATTGAACTGATGGCCGTGCGACTCAAAGCTAATAGACGTCAGCCGGTCATCGCCGGTCGCCCTCAAGCAGCGGGTCATCTCGCGGACAGGGACCTGCCCGCGCACCTCGCGCATCCAGCCCAGCCCGCGGACCATGGAACGCGGATCGGCGGCCAGCGCAGGGAGCGCCGCGGCCTTGGCTCGCCACGACGCGCGCGGCCGTGTATCCAGAATGACATCCGGCAACTTTCCGGCGCCGATCAACTGGCTGGCGTAAAGATAGAGCAGCGGTCCACTGCCAGCCAGCGCGATACGCCCCTCCGGAACCAGCCCGGAGGATTTGAGCAGTGTCTGGGCGGCACCTACCGTCATAACGCCGGGAAGCGTCCAGCCTGGAAACGGGGTTGGGCGCTCCATCGCACCTGCTGCCAGGACGATGTGCCGTACCTGGATCATGCCGGCTTGTTTGTCACTCACCGTGCCGATCGTAAGCGCCGGTTCCTCGATCGCCGAAACCTGCCAGACGGCGGTCCGGGGCCTGTAGATCACACCACTGTCGCGAAACCTGTCGATCAGTCGTAACCCGGAACGGTAGTGCCGGCCCAGTGCCTTAAGATCTGCCGGCCTTCCACTGCGGACCTGCTCCGCACTGCGAAATACCTGACCGCCGGGCGCCGCACACTCATCCAGCACTACGACCTGAAAGCCGCATTCCGCCAGGTAGCAGGCAGCGCTCATGCCGGCAGGTCCGGCACCGACGATTGCGACGTCGAAATCGGTCATTGGCCGATCAGTTGCCACGGATAGGAGTCGCTGTCAGTCATCCGGTTCCGTCGAGCGAGGCCGCTGTTGTCTGCGTACTTTCATACCCTCACGCACCGTCGCCAGACAACTCTGGCGGGCGGTCTCACCATCGATCTCGACCAGACAGTCGAAGCAGTTACCTATCATGCAAAACGGTGCACGCGCCGCACCGTTGACCGCGGTATGTCGAAAGACCGACACCCCGGCGGCCAATAATGCGGCAGCGAGCGACTCTCCCTGCTCTGCCTGGACCTCCTCGCCCTCGAACCAGATCGTGACCGGTACACTGACCGGTGCCCGGCGCCTAAACATCAAAACGTTCCGGGTGAAAACAGCGATACTCGGAAGGGATTCCCCCTGACAGCACCCAGCGGGGAACCTCAACGGCATGAACCGCGGCAAGCGTCACACCGCTGTGACAAGAAAACGAGAATGCATCGGGATAGACATCCGACTGCTGATAGACGGGGAAGCCGTCCGGCGTCATGATGCGCAACGCCGCCCAGGTACGCTGGATTCGCAGATTCTTAAGGTGCGGAAAGGCCCGCGTGCACTGGCGGGTGATGCCCTGCAGAGTGGCAGTTTGCGTGTCGTCATTAAAACCCACGTCCCGCGCAGACGGGCCGAGCAAGAAATTACCCTCGTCCGTCTGGCGAACGTAATTGGTCGGGTAGATCATCGCCGCTGGCGCCCGCTCTGTCACCACGACTTGTCCTTGCACGGGAAAGATTGGAACTTCCATGCCCAGCATCCTACCCAGGTCGACCGAGCCATGACCTGCGGCGATGACCAGTTTCTCGCATCCCACCTGGTGCTCAGCATCGCTGAGGATCTCAAAGCCACCTGTGGATAGCGGCCGGATCTCGCTGACCCTTGCCCTCGGCACATAGACACCGCCGTTCTGATTGAACCCCTCCTGCAATGCGCGGAGCAGTCGCAGCGGATTGGCATGACCGTCGTGAGGGCAATAAGTGGCGCCCGGCACAGTGGGGCCGACCTCGGGCAGATACTGGCCCAGTGCTGCCCGATCGACCACTTCGTAGGCGTAACCGTGCTCACCCGCCTCTTCTCGCAGCTGTTCCATCAGCTTGAGATTGCTGTTGAACTCAGCCTCGTCAAGGGCCACACAAAACCCGCCAGGCCGGTGATAACCAGGATCAGTGCCGGTTTCCTCGATCAACTGCTCACTGAACGGCGTCCAGGCGTAGGCTGACCTGCGGCTCCAGAGTGCGTATTGCGGCATGCCCTGGCCCTTGCCCTGAACCCAAACCAACCCAAAGTTGCCACGCGCCGTCCGGATCGCATTGTCACCTTCGTCCAGGAGAACGACCCGCACACCCTGTGCGCTCAGCCCGTAAGCAAACGCGGAGCCCAGAAGGCCCCCGCCAATCACAGCGACGTCATAATGCTTCACGCAACCGGTCCTCGCCCATCAAATACCGCAGCCCCATCATCATAAACATAGTCAGCCCAGAAAGTATTCATAGTGGCCAGCGTTTACGTTCCAGCAGCTGGCGAAGTCCGACCAAAGCCAGTAACGACCCCGCTGCCATCGCGACAAAGGCGAGACCCCAGCCCATGCTGGATTGACGCCCGCCCGCAAGGTCCAGCACCAGCCCTACAATCAGCGGCCCTAAGAAACCGCCGGAAAACCCCATCACTGAATGCATGGCCAGCGTTGCGCCACGTTCCCCTTGCCGCGCGGCTGCCACAGTACCACCCGTGAGCGCCGCCGAATCACCCATGATCAGACCGGAATAAAGACCCGCTATGACGACCACAATGACAAATGGCGCAGTGCCGATGAAACCCAAGCTCATGCCAACGATCATAGACAACACCATGACCCACGATACGGTTCGACAGCGATCGCCGCGCAGGGCAAGCTGCGCACCGATGACACTCACCGGCATGCCGATCAGGCTGAACAACGCTGCGTATCCTGTGATGGCCTCGGTACCCGCCACCGCACCCGAAGCGGCTGCGGCAAAAACCAGGAAAGCCACAATCCAGGCGCGGTAGGCAAACAGCTCGTAGGTATGACCGGTATAGCCCCAGATATAGGCGAGCGCTGCTCGATTGGTAAAGACCGGCCGGAAGTCGAGTGGGTGCCGATAATTGCCACTGCCAGGTGTCGGTTGCCTGGGTACAACTGCCAGCATCACCAGCAACAGGCATGCAGCCTGCGCTACACCGGCCACGAAAAACACCGACGGCCAGGCGAATCTGGTACTGAGCCAGCCACTCATATAGAACGAGGCCGCGGTTCCGAGACTGAAAGCACTCAAGTACCAGGGCAACATGCGCTGGCGGCCGGCTTCCGGTAACCGATCGTTGAGGATCTGGAGGCCGGGCATATAGGTACCAGCGAGTGCGATACCCGATAGAAAGCGAAAACCCATCGCGCTCCAAAAACCCTCTGCCAGCAGCGCGAAACCGATCGAACCGGCCACACCCACCCCCATGCTGAGAAGGTAGACCCGCTTGGCATCAACAATATCGGTCAGGCCAACCAGCAACGGTACTGCCACCACATAGCCGGCATAGTAGATGCCGCCGATCCAGCCGGCCTCGGTGTTGCTCAGAGCCCACAGCACCACGAAATCCGGCAACAGTGCCGCAAAATTGGCGAAGCTGGTCATCGCGAGCACCTGAGCGATGCACAGTGTCGTCAGCAGGACGATCGGTGACATCTCTGATCTCCGGAACAAAGGCCCAGCATAGTTTTGGCCGCCTGCGAATCAGGCACCCGGGTGATTGCAGTACCCGATCTTGTCGCTCTCGGTACTGACAGCGCGCCCGTCAGGGCAGGGCCCGTCCAGAATTCTATCTCCGACGATTGGCCCGCCAACCCGGTGAAACCGATCGCGCCGAAGGTCAGTGGAATGGGGTATCACCCTTTATGGTGATCCGCACACCGCTACGGGTCTGCGGATAATAGTTCCATGACCAGATTGTCGGGCAAGGCACGATAAACGAATTCAAAGGACTCTCCAGTAAGCGGCTGGCGTAGATCCAGGCCATGAATCTCGGCGCCAATGTCGCGAGTAAGCGATTCAATCCGAATGCCGCTGTTGGGCATAGCATCCTGTCTCCAGGCTTCACGCTTAACTAATCTGTTTTCCGATGGTTGGGCTAGCTATGATTGCTCGGGCGACACCAACACGGCATCAATGCCCAGAAAGTATAAACACCTGCTTTACAGGCTGCACTGATGATGATGTTCGGCTGTTCCTCGCCGTACACGGGTGTTCTTCATCGGGCCTGGCAAAGGTTTTTCGGTGGCGGGGCTGGCCTGACAGCCACCGGCCCAGACGATAAACTTCCACTCCCTACAGATGAACCCCAGTCTGAAAACCGGGCTGGCACAACACCGGCCAGGTCAAACGCATGAAAATAGAACGCATCTCGGTCTACCGTGCAGACCTGCCCATGAAGGAAGGGTTTTACAGCTGGTCGACCCAGTCCCACAGCGCCTTTGATACCACAGTCGTCACAATCGATACCGATGACGGGGTGAGCGGCACAGGTGAGTGCTGCCCGCTGGGTCCGACCTACCTGCCCGCCTACGCGGATGGTGTCCGGACTGGGATCGCGACGCTGGCCCCCGACCTCATTGGACAGGACCCTACCCAGCTCGATTGCGTCAACGACAGGCTGGATGACCTGCTCAAAGGCCATCCCTATGTCAAATCCGCCATCGATATGGCGTGCTGGGACATTCTGGGCAAAAGCGCCTCGTTACCACTCTACACGCTGCTCGGTGGCAGGCAGCAGGACAAGGTCAAGCTGTACAAGGTCGTGACCCGTACCGACCCGGACGCGATGGCTGCACGAATCACAGAGTACCGGGCTCAAGGCTATCGCAACTTTCAGGTCAAAGTGGGCGCAGACCCATTGACGGACATCAGCCGGATCCGCAAAGTCGCAGCCTGCATGGAACCGGGTGAGGTACTGAACGCGGATGCCAACACCGGCTGGAAGCAGCACGAAGCCCTGGTGGTGGCCGACGCCATCAAAGACCTGCCCCGCGAACACGGCATCCTGGTGTATTTCGAACAACCCTGTCTGACTTACGAGGCGTGCCTCGCCGTCCGACAGCACACTGATCTGCCCTTTGTACTCGACGAATGCATGGACAGCCTTGGGGCTGTACTGCGGGCGAGTCACGATGGAGCCATGGACCTGGTGAACCTCAAGATCAGCCGCATGGGCGGCTTGACGCGCGCACGTCAAGTCCGAGACCTGTGCATCTCGCTGGGCCTGCCGATGAATGTCGAAGACAGCTGGGGTGGTGAAATTGCGACCGCCGCTATCGCCCATCTCGCCCATTCCACGCCGGCCGCATTTCAACTACAGTCTTCAGCATTCCATGAATACGCCACAATCGACATCGCACAGGGAGCACCGGTGGTTGCCGACGGCTACATGAGCGCCGATGATGCACCGGGTCTGGGTGTCACACCGATAATGGATTCACTTACACCTGTCGCTGAATTCAGCTGACAAAAAACCCCGAAAGGAACGCGAACAATGGACTTCGAAGGTATTTACACACCTGTCATCACGCCGTTCAACGACGACTTCTCCATCGACCGGGAAGGCTTTGCCATCGTGATCGAACACCTGATCGAAACCGGTGTACACGGCATTGTGACCTCTGGAACGACCGGAGAATACTACGCACAAACCATCGCCGAACGCATCGAACTGACGCAACTGGCTAAAGACGTGATCGCGGGCCGGTTGCCGTTGATCGTAGGCACCGGTGCCATTCGGACCGAAGACTCAGTGGTCCTGGCCGAAGCTGCCCGGGCCGCCGGCGCGGACGCGCTGATGGTCAACTCGCCACCCTATGCGCTGCCCACAGAAACCGAAAACGCCGAACACGCGCTGGCCATTGACCGGGCAGCCGACCTTCCCATCATTCTGTACAACTATCCCGGCCGCACCGGTGTCGGGATGGGTGAGACTTACCTACAGATCGTCAGCCAATCAAAGAATTTCTGCGCCATCAAGGAAAGCTCGGGAGACATCAACCGCCTGCACCTGCTCGCCAACAACTATCCCACCATTGCACTGTCTTGCGGCATGGACGACCAGGCTCTGGAGTTTTTTGCCTGGGGGGCCCGCAGCTGGGTAGCGGCCGGCGCCAACTTTGCGCCACAAGCACATCTCGCGCTGTATCGGGCGTGTGCCGTCGAAGGCGACTACGACCGCGGCCGGGCGATCATGGCTGCGATGCTGCCGCTGATGGCGATACTCGAACAGGGTGGCCAGTTCGGCCAATGCATCAAACACGGAATGACCCTGCGCGGCCTGCCGGCAGGCCCGCCGAGGAAGCCACTCAGCTCCTTAAGCGCCGCAGACCAGGCGGCCCTGGCGGGCGTGATCGCCACCATGGACAAGACAATTCAATCCATCGTTTCCGGATAGACCTGCAACCGGGTCTGAGATTTCCAAGGAGAAAGCCTCATGCAATCCCATTATCAGGTCATCGTCATCGGCGGCGGTGTGGTGGGCAGCTCCGTGCTCTATCACCTCGCCAAATACGGCTGGACCGATATCTGCCTGATCGAGCGTTCGGTCCTAACCGCCGGTTCTTCCTGGCACGCAGCGGGTGGCATACACGCACTAAATGCTGATCCCAACATGTCCGCCCTGCAGGCCTATACCATTAACCTGCTGGCCGAAATCGAAAAGGAGTCCGGTCAGTCGATCGGGCTGCACATGACCGGTGGAGTCAGTGTGGCTTCTACAGCGGAGCGGTGGGAATGGCTGCAGTCCGCCTACCGGACGTACCAGACAGTCGGCATCGATGATTGCTATCTCATGACACCAGATGAGATCCGGGAGAAGTGTCCAATTATGGATACGACCGGTGTACTCGGCGGGCTGTGGGCCGACCGGGAGGGCTATGTCGACACCACCGGCACGGTGCTGGCCTATGCAACAGCAGCACGACAGCGCGGCGCCGAGGTCATTGAACACAACAAGGTCGAGTCTCTTGCCCAGCGTGCTGACGGCAGCTGGGACGTGATGACCGAGCAGGGAACCGTGCACACCGAACACGTGGTCAATGCCGGCGGCTTGTGGGCCAAACAGGTGGGTCGCATGGTGGGGCTCGATCTGCCGCTGTCACCGCTCGAGCATCACTACCTGTTGACCGACACGATCCCAGAAGTTGAAGCCATGGATTTCGAGTTGCCGATGGCCGTCGACCTCGAGGGCTTTACCTACATGCGCCAGGACCAGCAGGGAATCCTGGTCGGTATCTACGAGATCAATCACCAGCACTGGAACATCGACGGGGCACCCTGGGACTACGGTATCGAACTGATCCAGGAAAACACCGACCGGATTGCGGGCGAGCTCGAGATGGCCTTCAACCGCTACCCAGTACTGCAAGACGTGGGCATCAAGAACTGGGTCAACGGGGCCTTCACCTTCTCTCCCGACGGCAATCCTCTGGTGGGGCCGGTCAGCGGTGTGCGTAACTACTGGCTTGCCTGCGGTGTTATGGCCGGCTTCCTCCAGGGTGGCGGTGTCGGTAAGACACTCGCCGAGTGGATGATCCACGGTGAGGCCGAAGCCGATTCCTGGCCAATGGACATCGCCCGTTACGGTGACTTCACCTCAAACCGGGAGTACATCCGCCAGACCACCGGCCAGTTCTACTCCCGCCGCTTCGTCATGACCTACCCCAACGAGCAACTACCCGCCGGGCGCCCCTTGCGCAAGGCGCCCGCATATGACGCAATGACGGCAGCAGGCGCAAACTGGGGCTGCAGCTGGGGACTGGAAGTGCCGCTGCTCTTCGCACCGCCGGGTTTCAGCGAGACCCCGACTCTCAAACGCTCAAACGCATTTCCGATCGTTGCCGAAGAATGTGCCGCCGTACGTGAAGGTGTGGGGCTGCTCGATATCAGTGGTTTCTCGCGCTACCAGGTCACCGGGCCCAACGCCCGCGCCTGGCTCGATCGCCTCATGGCATCACGTCTGCCCTCGCCCGGCCGGGCGAGGCTCGCACCAATGCTGGCCCCAAGTGGTCGACTCAAGGGTGACCTGACGCTCTTGAACTGGGGTGATGGCAGCTGGTGGATCATGGGCTCCTATTACCTTCGGCAGTGGCATATGCGGTGGTTCTGCGATCACATTGAAGAGGGCGTTGAGGTGCGCGATATCTCGGATGCGGTCGTGGGGTTTGGTCTCGCCGGACCGCGCTCCCGTGACGTCCTGACAAGCCTCACCCACCAGGACCTGAGTCACCAGGCTCTGGGCTTTCTGGGCTGCACTACACTGGATATCGGTCTCATCCGCGCCAAGGTGGTGCGCCTATCGGTCTGTGGTGAACTCGGTTACGAGATCAACTGCTCGGCAGCCGAGCACATCACCCTGCGAGAGACGCTGCTCGAGGCCGGCCGCCAATGCGACATCCGCGAGACTGGCTTCTATGCCATGAATTCGCTGCGACTGGAGAAGAGCTTTGGCGTGTGGAGCGCTGAGTTCACCCAGGATCGCACGCCTGGCATGACCGGAATGGACCGCTGGATAGACTTCTCGAAACCAGATTTTATCGGCCGGACTGCGGCCCTTGAAGAACATGAGAAAGCCGATCCACCGCAACGGCTCGTCACTCTCGAGATCGATGCCGACGACGCTGATTCGTCCAGTTACGAACCCGTGTGGGCGGGCGACACCCGAGTCGGCTTCACCACCTCGGGCGGCTATGGTCATTACACCGGTAAGAGTCTCGCCATGGCCCTGGTAGACAGTGCGGTCAGCAACGACACTGACCTTGCAGTCCATGTGGTCGGCAGGCAGCAGGGCGCCCGCATCCTGTCTGAACCCGCCTGGGACCCGGCCGGTGATCGCATGCGGACCTGACCCGGCACCTTCACAGTCATCTCGATGAGCCCGTCACGCTCCCGGCCAGGTAAGAGCCGGCGTCGAGGTCGCGGCAGCTCCCGTCAATCTGCCCGGACGGGCCCAGACCCGACTCGGCTGCGCCTAAAGAACCCCTACCCGCCCATCGAAGAATTCAGCGCTGACCAGATCGAGACCATTCACCAGACCTCGCTGACCATCCTGCGCGACAAGGGAATCAAGGTGTTGAACCACGAGGCCCGCGCGCTGTACCGCGAAGCCGGGGCTGAGGTCGATGACAACGACCTTGTGGTCCGCTTTGACCCCGACCTGATCATCAATCAGGTCCGGCACGCACCTGAGCGTTTCACCCTGAGGGGGCGCGGTGAGCAGCGCTGGTTTGAAGTCGGTGGCGACAGCCTGGCCTTCGCCACAGTCGGTGGTCCGCCACATTATTCGGACATCGAAGGCGGGCGGCGGGCCGGAACACAGGCCACATTCGACGACCTGCTGCGCCTGGCGCAGGTCTACGATGTTATTCACCTCACTGCCCCACTGGTCGAACCGCAGGACCTGCCGATCCACCTGCGTCACCTGCATATGACCCGCTCGGTCGTCGAGATCACTGATAAGCCGGCCTTCATCTACTCGCGTGGCAAGTCAGCCGTCGCGGATGCGCTGGAGATCCTGCGAATGGGGCACGCGATGGACCGCGACACTTTTGAGGCCAGCCCCCACTGTTACACAGTGGTCAACGCTAATTCGCCACTGCAGCTCGATGAACTGATGTGCGACGGCATTATCGATTTTGCCCGGGCCGGCCAGGTGATGATCCTCACACCGTTTACGCTCGCCGGAGCCATGGCCCCCGTGACCCTTCCGGGCGCCCTCGCCCAGCAGAACGCCGAGGCCCTGGCCGGGATCACGCTCTCGCAGATCGTGCGGCCGGGCGCGCCGGTGGTCTATGGCGGCTTTACAAGCAACGTAGACATGAAGTCGGGTGCACCGGCTTTTGGCACACCGGAGTATGTGAAAGCAGCCTTTGCCTCGGGACAGCTGGCCCGGCGCTATTGCCTCCCCTACCGCTCCTCCAATGTCAATGCGTCCAATGCACCGGACGCTCAATCTGCCTACGAATCGCAGATGTCCTGCTGGGGCGCCATCATGGGCGGCTGTGACATCCTCCTGCATGGCGCCGGCTGGCTCGAAGGCGGGCTGACGGCGTCACTGGAGAAATTCATCATCGATGTCGAGATGCTGCAGATGTTTGCGGCGCTGATGCAACCGGTGGAGTTCAACGAGGACACCCTGGGGCTATCTGCAATCAACGAAATCGAGCCTGGCGGACACTTTTTCGGTACCCAACACACTCTGGCGCGTTATGAGACGGCTTTCTATACACCGCTGGTCTCGGACTGGTCAAACTTCGAAACCTGGCAGGAAACCGGCAGTATCGATGCGACGGTCCGTGCCAACCGTATTGCGCGCAAAGCGCTGGCCGAGTTCGAGCCACCGCAGTTAGCCGAGGAGTGCAGGGAGGCCATCGACGACTTTGTCATCCACCGAACTGAACAGGGCGATACGGACCTGCAGAGCTAGCCCGGCGGGCAGGTAGCAGGCTATTTCAGACAAACGTCTGCAAGCGGTCACGCCGTTAAGGTTTCGGTGTTCTCCGGATCAGCGCCCACGCAGACGCGGGTCGAGTGCGTCGCGCAGGCCATCGCCGATGTAATTGACACTCAGCACCGTCAGCGCAATAAAAAGACCCGGCCAGAGCACCCGAGACGGCGTGATCTGAATAAATTTTGTGCCATCGTACAGCAGCCGGCCCCAGGTCGGAAAATCCGGCGGGAAGCCCAGGCCCAGAAACGACAGGGCCGACTCCGTAATAATTGCATTGGCGATCCCGAGCGTCGCAGCGACCATAATCGGGCTCAGGATATTCGGCAGAATATGCCTGAAGATGATCTTGCGCCGCCGCGCCCCAATGCTGTGTGCTGCGAGGACAAACTCGCGCTCCTTGATCCCAAGCACATCGCCACGCACGATCCTGGCGGTATGCATCCAGCTGGTAATGCCGATCATGAACACGATCAGAATGAATATTCCCGTTTCCGGGCCATAGAGCGTGCGCAACGGATCCCGGAACAACATAATACTGACCAGCAGCAGCGGCAGTATGGGTAGCGCTAAAAACAGATCGGTCAAGCGCATCAGTGGACCATCAAGAACCTTGATAAACCCTGCCAACACGCCAATCAACGTGCCCAGCAAGAGCGCGATCAGCATGGCCAGAAAGCCCACTGCCAGTGAGACCTGTCCACCGGCAAGCATCGCTGCCATCGTGTCACGCCCAATATTGTCAGTACCCAGGGGGTGTTCTAAATTCGGCGACAGGTTACGGGCCCTGAAGTCGATGGCGTTGGGATCAGCATCGTAGATTAAAGGGCCAAAAAATACGCTCAGACCGATCAGCAAGAACACCACCACACCGACCAGAGCCCCTTTGTGCTTGCAAAACTGGCGCCAGACATCACTCCAGAGCGAGCGATGTTCGGTACTCAGTTCTTCGGCGACACCAGTATTGGCAGCTTCAGTCATAGCGTATCCGTGGGTCGAGCATGCCGTAGAGTACATCTGCCACCAGGTTGAACAGGACAATCAAGATGGCAAACAGGAAGGTCAGTGTCTGTACCGTGGGAATATCGGCGCCTTCGATCGCAAGAATCAGTAACTGACCTAATCCGTTTACGCGGAAGATCTGTTCGGTGATGATCGCACCGCCGAATATTTGGGGGATACCCAGTGCGATCAGCGTGATAACAGGGATCATGCTGTTCCGCAGAACATGTATGAGTAATACGGCTCGTTCACTCCGGCCCTTGGATCTCGCCGTGCGCACGTAATCCAGATTCAGATTGTCGAGAATGGAGGCGCGCATAAACCTGCTGAGCTGCGCCGCCTGCCACAAAGCCAGCACCATCACCGGCATGATCATCTGTTTAAACTGAAGCACGAAATTCGACCAACTGTTCACCTCTACCGTTGTGTCGTAGATCATCGGTAACCACTCGAGCTGAACGCTGAATATGATGATCGCCACAACACCTGTGAAAAATGTAGGTACAGAAAATCCGATCATGGCCACGAACGTACCGATCTGATCGAACCAGGAATACTGCCTGTACGCCTGAATAATTCCGATCGGTATAGCCAGAAGGGTCCCGAAAACATACGACAGACCAACGACCCACAGTGTCTGCGGTGTCCGTTGCACGATCAGATCGACCACCGGACTGCGGGTGGCCCAGGACAGAATTCGAGTTCGGTTCTCGTGGTCTCCGATGGTGACACCCAGCGTCTGCTGCAGAATGTTCAGCGGTTCATTGACAAAGAACTGAACGCACCACTTGTAGTAGCGGATGTGCATCGCTTCACCAAGACCCAGGGAAAGACGAATTTTTTCCCTGACTTCCGGTGGCACTGTCATGGGCAGGCTACCGGTTGGATCGCCGGGCGCCTTATCCAGAATGAAAAAAATGACAAAGCTGATGATCAGCAGAGTCGGAATAGCAACCAACAAACGCCTGATGATGTAGCGGATCAAAGTTAGATTGCGTTGTGGCTGAACAAAGAACGCGGTTTGCGGGTAGATAACCCGCAAACCGCTTCGTTCAATGAATTAACCGATTAGCCTAGTTACGGTGCCAATCAGCAATATTCCACGTCTCTGCATCCCAGCCGTTCATCCAGACACCACCGAGGGAATTGGCCTTGCCGGATACTGAACCACGATAAATCAGCGGGATCATCGCATAATCCTGCATCAGCATGTCGTTCATCTGCTTGACCAACCGAATGCGATCTTCCAATGGTGCCGTCTCGGCCATCTCAGCAGACAACTTGTCGTAGTCCGGATTACACCAGCGTGGCATATTGTTGCCACCCCATTTATTGGCTTTCTGAGCCATCTCTGAGCATGTCCAGTTCGACATGTAGGTCTCGGGGTCGGTGCCAGAGAAACCATTGGTATACATCTCGATGTCGGTGTAGAACTTCTGGTAGGTATCGGGACTGGCCAGATCACCCCCAAAGAACACCGATGCTGAGATGTTTCTCAGTTCAGTCTCGACACCAATCGGCTTCCACATCTCCTTGAGAAAAGCCTGGGTGTCCTGACGAACCGCGTTGGTCGAGGTCTGGTAAAGGATAGAGATCCTCACACCGTCCTTGGCCCGAACACCGTCGGAACCGCGTGCCCAGCCGGCCTCGTCAAGAATGCGGTTGGCTTCAGCGACATCCTGCTTGGCGCAGGAATCGTTCGCTGTGGACCTATAGATCGCGGGTCCTTCAACCACGTTACAGGCAACCCGACCGGCTGCACCGTAACCTGCGTCCACCAATATCTGTCGATCGATTGCGAGCGACAACGCCCGACGAACGGCGTAGTCTGACAAATACGGATGTGGATTCTTGCCATCCATATACTCGGACCGATTTTCACCCAGTCCTGCATCAGGATTGGTGAAGTTGACCATCAGGCGTTCAACATACGTACCAAACGCACTGATCACCTTGCCTTTTCCTTTTTTCTCCATCTCGGTCAGGATTTCAGGCGCAACCTGCAGGTTCCAGGCGTAATCATACTCACCGGTCTCAAGCACGGAGCGCGCTGACGAGACCGCATCGCCTCCACCTTTAAACACCACCGTCTGGAAAGCCGGCTTACCCGCTACGCGGTAATTCTCGTTGGCTTCAAAAACGATGACATCGTTGGGCTTGAATTCTTTGACTTTGAATCCACCGGTCCCAATCGGATAAAAGTTCTGATCGGTGCAGCCGTGTGCGTTCGCGCCTACGCAGTCGGCAAACTGAGCCTTCTGGATTATCGGTGCGTTCTGACCCACAAATGGTGCATATGGAAACGGTTTCGGGACAGTAAAGTTGATCTTTACCGTCTGGGCGTCCGGCGTATCAATCGACGCGATGTCGTTGTAGTAGTTCGACTGCGTACAACCCGTATCCGGGTTCGTGCAGTAGTCATAGGTAAACGACACGTCGGCGGATGTCACAGCTGATCCATCCGACCACTTGAGGCCTTCTGACAGCTTCCAGGTGATGGACTTCAGATCCTTTGACACACCACCGTTGGCGACCGTCGGAATTTCATCCACAAGCCAGGGCACAAGATTCCCGTCCGGGTCATAACGCGCGAGTGCCTCGATCACGACCGAGGAGGCTTCCAGTTCTT
>MPMF02136880.1_pt1 | contig 31127 bp, 13 predicted proteins | sample 1617271 | NCBI WGS metagenome assembly MPMF02 (sample SAMN05944812, study PRJNA350692) | marine metagenome | biome: marine; feature: ODZ; material: water; isolation source: 120 m water sample prefiltered with 30 um filter, filtered on to 0.2 um... | place: Pacific Ocean | collected 2012-04-09... | reverse complement strand
CGGTTGGGACAGTGCGCCCTTGCGCGGCAGGTGGTTGACTCGCGGTCTGCTCGTTGTGATTGCTCTGGTCGCGATCGGTGCGACGGCGGTGTTCGTTTCCGGCTCGATCTCACCGGAAGACACGGGACCCAACCTGACTCACGCGATCACGCGCGGCAACCTGCTGGTCACTGTCACCGAGCAGGGAACGCTGGAGAGTTCCAACAACACGGAAATCAAGTGCGAGATTCGAGGTTTCAGCACCGTCACGTGGGTGATCCCCGCCGGAACCGTCGTGGAGCCGGGAGACGAACTGGTAAGGTTGGATACTAAGGTTCTCGACGAACAACTCAGCCTCACCAAAACCGACACCTTTATCGCCAAGGCCACGCACGCCCGCACGGAGGCGAATGTGAAGGCGGCCGAGATCTCCATCGACGCCTACAAGGAGGGCCGGTTTATCTCGCAACTGGAGCAGAAACAAAAGGAGCTCGAAGCCAAACGACGGAATCTGCGGACCGCCCAAAACATGTTGGATCGTTCCGAAAAGTTGTTCAAACAGGGCTACGTGACGGAATTGGAAGTTGACGGGAATGCGTTCACCGTCACACAAGCCGAACTGGAACTGAAGGTCACCAAGACTGAAATCAAAGTCTTAAAGGACTTCACCAGCAAGATGGAACTGGAGACGCTCAACGGCAATCTGACCGCCAGCAGATCAAAGCTGGCAGCTGATGTCGCTGGTCTTGAGATGGAGATCAAGCGGCAAGAGCGAGCCAAGAAAGAACTCGAAGCGTGTGTCATAAGAGCGGAACGAAGCGGCTTGGTAATCTACCCATCAGCCGCAGCTTGGAAACGGACTCCGGACATTACGGAAGGTGCGACGGTCCGCAAGGATCAGGTGCTGCTCTTGATGCCAGACTTGACCAAGATGCAAGTCAAGGTTGGCATCCATGAATCGATCATCGACCGCATGCGTCCAGGATTGAAGGCCTTCGTCACGCTGCCGGATCAGGAACTGGAAGCGCTAGTGACCAATGTGGCTTCCGTCACCAGGCCGGCTGGCTGGTGGACTGGCAACGTCGTGAAGTACGACACGATCATCGAGCTGCCGTCCAACAAAGGGCTCAAGCCAGGGATGAGCGCCGAGGTCGAAGTCATCATGGCGGTGCATGAAGACGTGCTGACGATTCCGGTCGCGGCGGTCGTCGAGACGGAACAGGGCGACTTCTGTTGGGTTAAGACTCCCGAAGGAGTTCACAAGCGCTCGTTGCAGCTGGGCGACAGCAACGATGTCTTCATCGTCGTCGGTGCGGGCCTGAAGGAAGGAGACGAGGTCGTGCTCAACCCGACCGCCTACATCCAGGAAGCACAAGCAGACGCTTTTCAGACATCGGCAGAGACACCGCAGTCCGGGTTGAAATCGACCGATTCCGATTCAACGGCGGGCTCGGATTCAAGTACAGACGGGGCAGAGGTGGATTAACACTCACTCTGAAAGAACAATCATGGCGTCTGACAACACAGGATCGCAGAGCGGCAAGGCCGGACGGTGGCTTCTCGGTTTGTTGCTGGTTGGCTTCCTTGGCGCAGGTGCTGCTGCCTCATTCATTCCCAGTCGCTTGTCGAGTGAGCTTGGACTGGCGATGACCCATTCGATCGTACGCGGCGACTTGCTCGTCACGGTGACCGAGCAAGGCACGCTGGAAAGCTCCAACAATATCGAGATCAAATGTAAAGTCCGCGGTGACAACACCATAATTTGGGTGATCGAAAGCGGCACCGAGGTCAAACCCGGTGACGAGTTGGTCAGGCTCGACACGCTGTTTATCGAAGAGCAGATCAGTGAGCGTACCAAGTTCTCTCATCTGGCGAAGTCCGGAGTCGCGCGGTCCCAGGCAGATGTGGCCCGCGCGGGACTTGCGATCGAAGAATACCTGCAAGGTCAGTTTGTCTCCGAGTTGGCGACGCTGAACAAGGATCTGACCATCGCCAAGTCGAAGCACCTCACTGCCAAGAACATGCTTAGCCATTCCAAAATGATGGCCGAGAGCGACTATGCCAGTGAATTGGACGTTGAGGAACGAGAGTTTATGGTCTCGCAAGCCGCGTTGGAAGTGAAGCTCAACCAGACCAGGATTGGAGTGCTGCAACGCTTTACGAAAGAGGAGCGACTGGTCAGGCTGAACGGCGACTTGAAGGCGGCGAAGGCAAAACTGGAGGCCGACAAAGAACGGGCCTATGCTGACGAACAACGACTGAAGCGTGCACAAGAGGAACTTGGATATTGCGTCGTCAAAGCCGAATCGACCGGGATAGTAATCTACCCAACTGGCAAAGCGTGGGAAGATGCGCCCGACATCGAAGAAGGTGCAACCGTAAACAAGGATCAAGTCATGTTGCTCATGCCTAACCTGTCGAAGATGCAGGTGAAAGTTGGCATACACGAATCGGTCATCGAACGAATCCAGCCAGGGTTGGAAGCGAAAGTAACGCTGCCGAAAACGGCGCTGAACGGCAAGGTTTCCTCTGTCGCTGCAGTCGCACAGCCGGCGGGTTGGTGGACAGGTAACGTCGTGAAGTATGACACGATCGTCGAGCTTCCTTCGATCGAAGGACTGAAGCCTGGCATGAGTGTGGAGGTGGAAGTGATCATGAAACGGCACGCGAACGTATTGATGGTTCCTGCCGCGGCCGTCGTCGAAACCAGCCAAGGGCATGCGTGCTGGATCGAGACCGCCAAGGGCTGGGAACGGCGAGCGCTGAAATTGGGCGACAGCAGCGACATGTTCCTCGTTGTTGAGGCGGGCCTAACGAACGGCGACGAAGTGGTGCTCAATCCGCTCGCCTACATCCCGGAAGCCCAGGAAGAAGCCGCGAAGACAATCGATGAAGCAAAGAAAGGCGAGGACTTGGTAGCATCTTAGCGTTCCCGCTGGCAGTCGATGCTTCGCATGCCAGAGACGATCGCTAATCAGATTCTTCACCTGCAACACATCATGGCAATCGACACGTTTCCAGGATCCGACGCGTTTCCGCAGACGCAACAGTCGTCGCGAAAACGCAACCCCACTCCGCCTGCCGAGCCCAACCGAGCGAAACGTGGCTTGCTGCTGCTCTGCCTGCTCGCTGGCTTGGCAACCGCGGCCGGGCTGATGATCGGCGCGATGAGGCCGAAGGAAACGGGGCCGAGGCTGACACACGTTGTTACCTCTGGCGACTTGTTCGTTATCGTGACCGAGCAGGGGACTCTGGAGAGTGCCGAAAACACCGAGATCAAATGCAAGGTGCGTGGCCAGAACACCGTCATTTGGGTGGTCGATAGCGGTACGTACGTCGAGCAAGGAGACGTCTTGCTGAGACTGGATTCGCTGTTCATCGAAGAGCAGATCGATGAACGGACGAAGTATTCCAATTGGTCTAGGTCTGCCGCGGAACACTCCAAGGCGCGAGTGTCGATTGCCGCACTTGCGCTCAATGAATACGAGCAGGGCAGGTTTATCACGGAGCTGATGGCGGCGGAGAAGGACGTGGTGCTCGCCGTGTCCAACCTGGGGACCGCGAAGAACATACTCAGCCACACTCAACGGATGGCGGAGAGTGGCTACCGCAGTGAATTGGATCTCGAAGAGAAACAGTTTGCAGTCGCGCAAGCCAAGTTGGATGTCAATCTCAAGAGAACGCGGCTCGATGTGCTGAAGAGATTCAGCAAGGAAGAGCAGCTGCAGACACTTCGAGGCGATTTGAAGGCGACGAAGGCAACACACGAGGCCAACGCCGAAAGAGCGACGGCAGATGATTCCCGTCGCCAGCGTGCTGCGGACGAACGGCAGCACTGCGTGGTAAAAGCTCCAAGGGCCGGCTTAGTGATTCATCCGAATGCCGCACAGTGGGAATCACAACCGATCGCGGAAGGCTCAACCATTTGGAAGGACAAAGTCCTGCTGCTGATGCCCGATCTTTCCAAGATGCAAGTTAAGGTTGGCATTCACGAATCGGTTGTCGATCGGGTGAAGGAGGGGCGGTCTGCCAAAGTGACTTTGCACGACAGGGAGCTCGACGGAACGGTCTCTTCCGTGGCGTCTGTCACCCGACCATCCGGCTGGTGGACAGGCAACGAAGTACGATACGACACGCTCATCGAACTTCCACCGATTGACGGCTTGCGGCCGGGCATGAGCGCCGAAGTGGAGGTGCTGATCGCGAAGTACAAGGATGTGCTGACCGTACCCGTCGCTGCGATCGTCGAAACTGCCGACGGCAACTTCTGCTGGGTGAAGACCGCCGCGGGAAACGAGCGGCGAAAAATCGTACTCGGCGACAGCAACGATGTCTTCACGATTGTCGAGGAAGGCCTGCAAGAAGGAGCGGAAGTCATCCTCAACCCACTGGTCTTCGATCCAGCTCAAACCGCGACCACTTCGTCAGACGAATCACTCGCCAAATTCGATGCCAAGCCGAGTTCATCACAACGTGACTAACAGCAAGTCTCCTCTCCCTGGTGGGGAGACCAAACCAATCATGAAGAGTTCCTTCCTGCAAACCGTCCAACTTGGCTTAAAGAGTCTGATGCTGCACAAGATGCGGACTGGCTTGGCAGCGATGGGAATCTTTATTGGCACGACAACCGTCATTTGGCTGGTGGCGATGGGCGAAGGAGTCAGCTACCAAGCGCAGCAACAAATCTTGGAGCTTGGTGCAGCCAACATTATCGTGCGCACGAAGGAACCCAACTCCGCCGGCGAAGGGGCGGATTCCAACAGTCGTGTCAAAACTTATGGCTTGTTGCGGAATGACTATCGCCGCATCGTCGAGATTATTCCGAATATCCGTCGCGCCGTTCCAATGCGCGAACTCCGATTCGAGCTGCGTCTGGAGAATCGAACCGCGGATGCGAAACTCGTAGGATGCGTCGAGGATTACATCGAACTGAATCGACTGGAACTAGCGCGGGGGCGATGGCTTACGCCGCGCGACCGTGGAAAGAAGGTCGTTGTCCTGGCCGACGATACCGCCAAGCGGCTGTTCCCCTACCAAAATCCGATCGGCCAGACGATTTGGGTGGGCAGCGAATTCTACAAGGTCATCGGGCAGACTAAACTTCGAATGGCTTCCGCGGCGATCGGCGGCAGCCTTGACTCCAGGGACTACAACCTGGACGCGTACATTCCGCTGCAGACGATGCGTCACCGCGTTGGTGATCTCGTAATGAAACGGGTGGGCGGCGAGTTTCAGGGAGAACAAGTCGAGCTCAGTCAGATCACCGTCGAAGTGAACGACATCGAGGATGTCGATGAGACCGCACAGATCATCGAGACGTTGCTAAAGAAGTTTCATGAGAGGGAAGATTACGCAGTCGTCGTCCCGAAGGAGCTGTTGCGCCAGGCCGAGCGAACGCGCGCGATGTTCAACGTGCTGCTCGTCGTGATCGCTGGCATCTCTTTGCTGGTGGGTGGCATTGGCATCATGAACATCATGCTCGCCACTGTGACCGAACGAACTCGCGAGATCGGAATTCGTCGAGCTCTAGGTGCGACGCGGCAACACATCATCTCACAGTTCCTCACCGAGACCGTCGTGCTGACCGCCACAGGCGGTCTCCTGGGAGTCCTCTTCGGCCTTTCCGTCGGCCCCCTCTTTCGTAGCGTGCGCATGGGGTTGACGATGATGTCGCCCGACTTCCTGCCCCCGATTGTATACACACTGGAACCGCGTATCGCCCCTTGGTCTGTCGCGCTTTCGTTGTTCATTTCTCTTGGAGTCGGGCTCATCTTCGGAGTCTATCCTGCCCGCCAAGCCGCTCACATGGATCCCATCGAAGCGCTGCGCCACGAATAGCTGTCGCTGCACTTATTCAGAGCATGTGAGCTCAAGCTGGGATTCCTTGCGCTTCGTACTCGCGGGGCAGGCGCGAGTACCGTAGAACTAAGTGTTCACCACGACGACTTTGCTCGATCGATCAAGCTCGTCAACAACGGGCGCATCATTCGCCACTGGCTGTCCTGAGAACTCCATCGCTGGCTCAGTCTTGGCTTCGCTAATCATGATGGAAAACGTGGACGGCGCGAGGTGTGTCTTCGCGCGCATACGTCACTTCGGTCACATCGACAACAGCGTGCAACGCGCCCTCGGACATTCTCCGTTCGGCGCGGAGGTGTCCACGACCGAGAGCAGTTTCGGCTGAACCAGTGCCGGCCGCTCGTGTATCAACATGATGGCGCGCCGAGCATCTTCTCCGACCAGACCGGCGGGCGTCTCAAACGACCAATGTCGACAACCTGAGCAGCTTGGCGGACTCTTTAGCCGACCAGAAGACTATGCACCGATTACAAGATACTGGAATTCCTTGCGCGCGTCGGTCTTTGTCCAGCAGTCGATAACCATAGGTCCCTAGCTCGCGTCGGCGCAACGCACTTTTGCGGATATCCCCGCGCGTAACGACCTCAACACGCCGCTCGACAACCTCTCGTTCTTCCAGCATTTCACGGTCACCGTCGAGGCAATCAATGACGCGCCGACGACAACGGATGATTTGAAAACCGCGGTTGAGGACGTGCCACTCACGTTCCACAGCAACGACCTTCGAGCAAACGATTCAAGTGGCCCGTCGGAGAGCTCGCAGAACCGGACCGTTACGTCGGTGACCGGCACGGCGGACACACACGGAACAGTGGATCTGGTCAACGGCGAGATTACGTACGAACCGGCTCCCGACTTCTTCGGCCAGGCATCGTTTGATTACACGATCACCGACAACGGTCAATCCCGGGGCGTCGACGATTTCAAGTCCGCCACCGGCAGCGTGATCGTCACCGTGACCGAAGTCAATGACGCGGTCATCCTGTTGGACGACACCCGGAGTACGCCGGAAGGCGTCACGACGAACATCGGCTCGCACCTCCTGCTGGCCAACGACTCGCCGGGGCCCTTGGAAGACTATCAGCTTCTGTCGATCACGGATGTGCACACGCATCCGGAGACGCGCGGAAGTGTTTCGATGACAACCGGCGGCGCCAATGTTTTTTTCATGCCCGAAGCGGATTTCTTTGGGGACACTTGGTTTACGTATGACGTCACCGACAATGGCACGACCAACGGTGTCAACGCGCCGGCAACCGGCACGGCGACCGTTTACGTGACCGTCAGCGACGTCAACGACCCGCCGGTGGCCGGAGACGATACCAAGACGACACCGGAAGACACCGATCTGGTGTTCAATCGCGATCAACTCTTGCTCAATGACAATCCAGGCCCGAACGAAGAGTTTCAGACTCTGACCGTGTCGGACGTCCATATGACCGCGCAGACGCATGGAACGGTCGAGATGGTCAACGGCGAGATCACGTATTCGCCCGCGGACGATTTCTACGGCGACGCCTCGTTCACCTACACGTTGACGGACAACGGCGAGACCAATGGCGTCAGCGCCCCGCAAAGCACCACGGGAACCGTCAACGTTACGGTGACCGAAGTTAACGACACCCCCATCCCGGCTGACGATACCAAGAGCATCGCCGAGGACGGGATGCTCACGTTTGCCGGTAGCCAACTACTCGTCAATGATTCGCCCGGCCCCAACGAGGCATCGCAGAGCCTCGCCGTGGACGTTGTGACTGAAACTCCCGAAACCCATGGAACGGTTTCGCTGGAAACCAATGGCGACGTCATCTACACGCCCGTGGCGGATTTCTACGGCACGGCCACGTTCACCTATACCGTACTCGACAATGGTAAGACCAACGCAACAAACGATTTTCTGTCCGCCACGGCAACAGTCACCGTCAATGTCACCGAGGTCAATGACGCGCCGGTGCCGGCCGACGACACGAGGACCGTGGCGGAGGACGGCGACTTGGTGTTCAACGCCAGCGAACTCCTTGCAAATGACTCGCCAGGCCCCAACGAATCGTCGCAGACCCTGCTGGTGACCGACGTGACACCTGGCAGCGAGACGCACGGCACGGTCCAGTTGGAGAACGGATCGATCACCTACTCGCCGGCGCTGGACTTCTTCGGCGAGGCGTGGTTTACCTACACGGTCGAGGACAACGGCAAAACCGACGGGAGTCCAGCTCACCTGACCGCCCAGGCCACCGTCTCGGTAACGGTCACCGAAGTCAACGATGTGCCACAACTGCAAGATGACACGGCGACCAGTCCCGAAGACACGTGGTTGGTGATCCCGGTCGCCACGCTGCTGGCAAACGACAGCGCCGGTCCGGGCGAAAGCGGCCAGACGCTGACGTTGACGGCCGTCACCAACAGCGCCGCCACCCATGGTCAAGCCACGTACTACGAAAGTTCACATACAGCGGCCAACGGTACGTCGTACCCGCCCGACACGATCATCTACATTCCTGACGAGCACTTTAATGGCGCCGCGTCATTCACCTACACGGTCACCGACGACGGCACCACCAACGGCGTCAACGATCCAAGAACCGCAGTGGCAACCGTGCTTGTCAACGTCACCGAAGTCAATGATGCGCCGATAGCGGCGGATGACTCGGGGTTCACTACGGCCGAAGAACTTGCGCTGACGATCCCGAGCGCCGACTTGCTTCCGAACGACTTGCCGGGCGGCGGAGAAACGGAACAGACGCTGACCGTGACGGCGGTACAGGGCAACGACGATACGCACGGCGACGTGCAGTTGGATCTGCAAACCGGCATCATCACGTACGAGCCCGAGCCGCAATACATTGGACCGGCGCAATTCACCTACACGGTCACCGACAACGGCACGACCGACGGCACCCTCGACGCGAAAACGGACGAGGCCACCGTCTTTATTACCGTTACCCCGGTCAACGATCCGCCGACGATCGATTCGATCGACAACGTGACGGTCGACGAAGATGCGGCGCTGCAGACGATCATTCTCACCGGTGTCACGGCCGGCGGGGGCGAAGATCAGGTACTGAAGGTCGAAGCGACCGCCGATGTGCCCGGACTGTTCGCGACACTCGACGTCGAAGATCCGCTGGCCGACGGCACGGCGGAACTTACGTATTTGCTGGCGGAGCATCAAAACGGCGAAGCCGTCATCACGGTCACCGTAACCGATGGCGGCAACGACAATCTGTTATCGACCGAGGAGGACAACGCCACGGTCACCACCGACTTCACGATCACCGTGCGCGACATTAACGATGCGCCGGTTGCCTTGCCGGACTTCAAAGATGCGACCGAAGATGTGCCCATCACCTTCAGCGCGGCGGACCTGCTGGTCAACGACGCGCCCGGCCCGAACGACAACGAAGATCACCAGTCAATCTCGGTTTCGTACGTCGCCGTTCCCGGGTCCTTCGTGCCGGGCGGCGGGGGTGCCACCATGAGCAACGGCATGGTGACTTATTCGCCGCCACCTAACCATAACGGCATCGCCATCTTCACCTACAACGTGCTTGACAATGGCAAATCCGATGGCGTCAATGATTTTATGTCGACCTTTGGAACCGTTACGGTCAACGTCGCGTCCGTGAACGACCCGCCGACCGTCGATCCGGTCGCCCCCATCACGATGCAAGAAGATGCGTCAACCCGGACGATCAATCTCACGGGGATTACCGCCGGCGGCGGCGAAAACCAAACGCTGAAAGTCGACGTGAGTTCCGATGCACCCGGACTTCTCGGCGAAGTCACCAGGTCCTACCAGCCGAACCAAAGCACCGGAACTGTCACCTTTACACCCGAGCCCGATCAGAACGGCGTGGGAACCATCACCGTAACCGTGACGGACGCGGGACCAGACGCCGACTTCTCGACGACCGACGACAATGAGAGCTTCGACCTGCCGATCGTGGTCACGGTCATCGCGGTCAATGACGCCCCGTGGACGACGCCAAACGAGTTGGAAACGGTCGAAGATACTTCGGTCCAATTCCATATCAACACTTTCTTGGCCGACGATACGCCAGGTCCGGAAAATGAAAGTTCGCAGACCTTGAGCGGATACGTTTGGCCATTCGGCGGTCCGCTCCACGGCGACGTCGTCTCCAACGGAAATGGCTTCTACACGTACACACCGCTGCCCAACTTCTTTGGTGAAGACTCCTTCCAATACGTGGCCAAGAACAACGGCACGCCCCAACTGGAGACTGGCGCCTTTGTCACAGTCGACGTCAAACAGTTCAACGACCCACCCAAAATCGATCCGTTCACACCGGTCAATCAACTAATCCTTGCTGAAGACGCGCCATTGCAGACGGTCAGTCTGACCGGCATCAGCGCGGGCAATGCTGAAAACCAGCCGCTGCGCGTCACCGCGACGACCGACCGAGACGACCTGATCGGGGACCTTAGTGTCTCGTACACCTCGCCGCAGTCGATTGGCAACTTGCATTTCAAGCCTGTCAACGACGCCTACGGCCAAGCCTTCATTACCGTGCAGGTGACTGACGGCGGGGTCGATGAAGATCTGTCGACAGAAGACGACAACGCCAGTACGTCGATAATCCTGGTTGTTCACATCCAGTCCGTGAACGATGCCCCGAAGTCGTTCCCGACGACCTGACCACGCCGGAAGACACGACCTTGAACATTGTGTCCGGCGACTTGCTGGACAACGACAACCCGGGTCCGGCCAATGAATCGAATCAGACGATCATCGTTACCGACGTACATAGCGCCAGCGTCGGTACGGTCTCCATCAGCGGCAGTTTGATTGCTTACACGCCGCCCACGGACTTCGTTGGGCTGGCGACGTTTAAATACGACGTGCGCGATAACGGACAGAGCCACGGCGGTGTAAATGATTTCAAGACAGCGACTGGCACGGCGACCGTCGATATCACGGCGGTCAATGACGTGCCGACCATCGATGAGATTGTTGAATTCACAATCGACGAAGACGCTTCCGCACAGACGGTCAATCTGGCTGGGATCACCGCCGGCGGCGGAGAAAGCCAACCCTTGGCGGTCAACGTGAGCACGACCACGCCGAACTTGTTGGAGAATGTGACCCGCGCGTACGCGTCCGCGCAAGCGACCGGCAGTGTCAGCTTCACGCTCGGCGCCGATCAAAACGGCGAGGGCGTCATCACGGTCAAGGTCACCGACGGCGGCCTCGACGGTGATCTTGACACCACCGAAGACAACGCAACCTTTTCACGAAACTTTACGATCACGGTAGACGAAATCAACGATGCCCCGATACTGACCGATGACGTCAAGGCGACCGACGAAGATGTTGAGCTGACCTTCCAAGCCAACACTTTACTGGACAACGACGCCGCCGGTCCCGCCAACGAGAGTTCTCAGAATCTGACGGTCACGCAAGTTAATAACCCCAGCGTCGGTAGTACGGTGGAGTTGTTGGACGGTGAGGTCACATTCACGCCGCCGGCGAATTTCTTTGGCGCGGCCACGTTTGATTACATCGCGACAGACGACGGGACCAGCAACGGTGCGCTCGACGCCAGAGTGGCCACGGGCAAGGTCACCGTTAACATCACGGAAATGAACGACCTGCCGACGCTGGACTTCATCGACAATCTCATTGTCGATGAAGACGATCCCGCGCAGACGGTAAATCTGGCTGGGATTACCGCTGGCGTTGGCGAAAGCCAACCGTTGGCAATCGACATGACCACCGACGCGCCCGGCTTGCTGGGTAGTTTGACGAAGTCGTACACCACGGTGGAAGCAACGGGCAGCATCGGATTCACGCCCATCGCCGACCAAAACGGCGAAGCCGTCATCACGGTCACGGTCACCGATGGCGGGCTCGACGGCGATCTTGACACCGCCGAAGACAATGCAACCTTCGCACGCGAATTCACGGTGACAGTGAATTCCGTCAACGACGACCCGACGATCGACGCGATTTCTGATCCCGACTCGATCCCGGAAGATGCGGGAACGCAAACCAACAATCTTACGGGCATCACTGCCGGCGGCGGCGAGAGTCAGCCGCTTCTGGTCACCGCGACCAGCGGAAACGAGGCGCTCATCGTTCCCTCGGTCAGCTACAATTCTCCGGCCGCCACGGGATCGGTTAGCTACGCACCGCTCGCCAATGCGTTTGGACAGGCCGTTGTCACGGTTACGGTGACCGATGGCGGCGCGGACGACAATCTGGCAACGGGCGAGGACAACCTGACGTCGGTCCGCACCTTTACGGTTTCCGTGGATTCTGTGAACGACCTTCCGACCATCTCCGACGTGCCGGATCAATCGATCCCCGAAGAAGGCACCATGGGCCCGATCACGTTCACTGTCGATGACGTGGAGACTCCAGCCAACGAGTTGGTTGTCACGGTAGCGACTTCGAATGAAGAACTGGTTCCGCTGTCGAACATCACGCTCGGCGGCACTGGCGCGGCACGCACGGTCACTGCCTATCCGGTGATCGACGCGGTCGGCAGCACCGTCATTACGTTGCGCGTCAAGGACGGCGATCTAGAAACCAGCACCGAACCGTTCATCCTGTCGGTCACGGACGTCAACGACCTGCCAACATCGCGCGATAGCAGAATCTGGACGCGCGAGGATTTGCCGGTCACGATCCATCACTGGAACTTCTCTTTCCAGGATCTCGAAACGCCTTCGTTACACTCGGTGCGGATCGACACGATCCCCGACAAGGGTGAACTGTACGTCGGCAACGTGCTGGCGACGGATGGACAGATCGTAACCGCGGCGCAACTGGAAGCCGACTTGTTGGTGTTCCATCCGGCGCCCGATGAACACGGCATGCCCTACACCTCCTTGACCTTTTCCGTCTTTGACGGCACGCAATTCGCCGCCAGCGCGAACACCATGCTGTTCCGCGTGCTGCCCAGCGGCGACACGCCGACCACGGAAGACGGTCAAGTGACCACGGACGAAGATACAGTCTTTGTGTTTGACACCGCGGATTTTCCGTTCGCGGATGTGGACAATGACACGCTGCACGAGATTCGGATCAAAGCAGGTCCCAAAAACGGCGCGCTCGCGCTGAACGGAATCAATCTGACCGCGGGATCGGCGATTCCGGTCGAAGATCTGGCCGCTGGATGGCTGACCTTTACACCAGAGTTCGACGCCTCCGGTGATCACTATGGCGACTTCAGCTTTTCAGTGATTGACGGTACGGGCGCGGTCTCGTTGCCAGCGGTCATGCGGGTAGACGTGACCGATGTCGCGCCGGAAGTCGTGTTCCGTCTCGAGGCGCGCAACGCGATGGGCGTCGTGATCGAGGCGGCCGAGCCGGGACAACTGGTGACGCTGAACGCCTACGTGGAAGACAACCGGCCGGACGCCACCGGCGTCTTCGCCGCCTATCTCGATTTGGATTTTGATTCCCAGATGGCCTACTTCAGCGGTCAACTGCAACATGGCGCGACCTATGCCAACGGGATCAGCGGACAGGTCTCCGTTCCTGGCTCATTGGATGAAGTGGGAGGATTTGGCGCGGCATCTTCGCCGATAGGTGGCGGCCTGAAGCTGGTGTTTAGCCAGCAGATCACGCCGTTCCAAGAAGGCGAACTGATCGTGCGGGGATCTCCCGCGGATATTCATCCTATCCACGACATCCTGCGATACAACGAACTGGACGCGGTGCCCGCGCGGTTGATCGACTATGAACCGATCACGCTGCGGATCGAAGATGGAATCTTGCCGGAGTTTCCCTGGCAAAATCCAATCAACCAGTTTGATGTCGATAACGATGGCTTTGTCTCTTCGTTCGATGCGCTGACCATCATCAATAGGCTCAACAACGGCCTGGGCGGGCCCTTGCCTACTCCGTCACCCGGCGACGCGCCGCCGCCTTATTTTGACGTCGTGCCCGACAACATCGTCGATAACGCGGATGTCGACGCCGTCACCGCATATATCAATGGCGATCCAACCAGCGGCGGCGTAGCGGGCGAAGGCGACCCAACGATGATGGAACGGTACCATTACGTCAAGTGCCACGATGAGCCGGTCCCGCGGATCTCGGCCGGCATGCCCATTCAAGATCAAATTGGCTTCGCTAGACCTGAGACCGCCAAGCTCTACCCGAATGGCTTTGCCGCGAAAAGTGTGAAGCGTGACTTGCTGCCCCGAACACGACTGGAACGAGGCGAGGAAAGACGTCCCGTCTGCCCGGTTTGTCCAAGTGCGAAGCAGTGGGCGTTGTCGTGCAGTGACATAGCTACGATCGTCCTGGCTTAATCGTGCAATGGACACAGCGATCTGTGTTCCACCTGCCTTGCGGAGATGAACTTTGCCATCCTTGATCTCGACAAGCTCTGCTTCAACCGAGAAGCGACCTGTGCTGTCCGTCCACGTACGAGCAAGGCTCACACCAGTCAAGTTCGCGAAGGCGAGGAATACGACAACCGATCGAGCTACTGGATCTCTCCATACTTCGTTCAGTCAATCCACATCAGCATTGTCGTAATTAGTCATTCAAGCGTCAAATAGGCGACGATACCGCAAGCTGGCCGGCAGATGAAACTCCAGCAATCATTTGAGTTGATGACCGTCAAGCCACCGCGACCCTAAGTCGTCAGTCAAGATGCTCGTTGCATCCGGCGCAGCATTGGTCGTTGGGAAAGAAGAAGTTGAGATCGCCAATGCGCCTGTATAGCCGCGTTTAGATTGAAATGCAAAACGAGAAGGTCAGGTCGCAATGAAAGCGAATTAGTGGGGGGGAATTGAAAAAGCTCCTCAACGATCCGCTGAGGAGCTTTGGAAGCTAACCGCTTGACTCGATTCGCTTTGTTATCGTGAAAAGCACGCCCGACAGGATTCGAACCTGTAACCCTCGGTTCCGAAGACCGATGCGCTATCCAGTTGCGCCACGGGCGCATCTTCAGCAAGATAAGGTCTTGGTGCGGAAATTGCAATTGGGGCCGAATTTGCATCTTGCACCGACAGTTCTGAAGATCATGGCCTGGTCCTTCGGTCTGGGGGCGCGAAAATCTTTGGGAATTCTATCGTTCTGACTTGACCCGCCAAACGCGTGGATGGGATGATGAGGTTTTGGAACAGTCTCTTCGTTTTCTTCCAATTGTGAACGCACACATGGGTGGGATTACATTGCGCGTGCTGGACGGGGCCGATCGTGGCCGCGTGTATGGCGATCTATCTCCGCCCGTTACCATCGGGCGTGAAGAGGGGAATACGATCCAGTTGAACGACGAACGAGTCAGTCGGTTTCATGTTAAGATCCAAGAGGATCACGAGAAACTGGTCCTGACCGATTTGGAGAGCACCAACGGTACCAAAGTCAACGGTGAAGATATTCAGTTGCGGATTCTGAGATTCGGCGACATGGTGACGATCGGTCGTTCCGTGCTGTTGTTCGGTTCCCGTGACGAGATCGCTCGACGGCTGGCCAGCGCCAAACGACGCGGACCGTCGGGGCGTGCCACCATCGATCCCGATGATCGCCCCGAGTCGCTCGACTTCGATTTGAATTACGAGGACCAGCTGCAATCGTCGCTGAACACGATGGATCCGCCCGAGCTTCCGGACCGAATGTCGCCGGGACAAGCAGCGCAATTGGCCGAACTGCTCGAATTTATCCACCTCCGCGTGCGCGAGTTGTTGGAGTCGGTCGAGGCCGACGGTAAAGGCGATCGAGTGGCTCTTGAACAAAGCGATTGGCAAGGGTTGGTCGACCTGCAGTCTCGATTGGCTGAGTATCTCCGTGGTGTCAGTGATCCGAACCGTTCCGGCTGATGCGTGTTCCTCTTCGACGCGTAAAGAGATTACGGATCTCCGTCGCACTGTGCAATTCTTCACTGCGGGGATTTACGCTACGGATAGAATGAGCGTAGTTTGCGTTGAGTTGCGTACGACTTGTCACGTGCCAAGCAGTTTCGTTTTTGCGACCGCTTGGCGAGCGTCGCAACTTGCTTAAAATCAGGCTGGCCCCAGCTGGCGTCCGTGGCCAATGCAACGGACGGTTCCAACCCCACGTACGGATGCTTGGATCAGGTGGCCATTCTGACTGGTCGCTGGTTTAGACGACGGATCGAAAGAGCATGTCGAATCGCCCATTTGTTCATCTGCACTGCCACAGCCATTACAGTTTGTTGGACGGTGCCAGTTCACTCGACAACTTGGTCACTCGCGCCAAGCAGCGCGGGATGAATGCGTTGGCCCTTACCGATCATGGCAATCTGCATGGCGCGCTCGAGTTTTACCGGAAGGCGAAGGCTGTCGACATTAATCCGATCATCGGATACGAAGCTTACATCGCACCTGGTAGCCGGCTGAAGAAGGAAGCCGGCAACATGAAGGAGGCGAGCTACCACCTGACGTTGCTGGCGAAGAACCGAATCGGCTTCAAGAATCTGCTCAAGCTGGCCTCCGCAGCGTCGTTGGAAGGGTTCTACTTCAAACCACGCATCGACAAGGAACTGCTGCAGGAGCACAACGAGGGCATTGTGTGTTTGAGCGGGTGTTTGTCGAGCGAGTTTAATCGCGCCATTCTCCGCGGTGCCGGCGGCGATGAAGAGTTGCAGAATGCCATTGAGATTTCGCGGTGGTTTCACGGCGTGTTTGGAGATCGCTACTTTGTCGAGATCATGAACAACGGTCTTGATCTTCAGCGGCAAGCGACGGCCGGGGCGATTCGGGTCGCCGACCGGTTGGGTTTGCCTCTGGTGGCCACGTGCGACGCGCATTACGTGGATCGTGAAGATGCCGACGCTCAAGATGTCATGCTGTGCATTAACACGGGTAAGTTTCGCACCGACACCGCCCGAATGAAGATGGACGGTGACGAGTACTATCTGAAAAGCCCGGAAGAAATGTACGCGGCATTTCCTGGTCAGGAATCCGCCGTTGCTCGAAGCCAGGAGATTGCCGATACCGTCGAGATTGACTTGGAACTTGGCAAACGCCACTTCCCCACATTCACGCTGCCGCAAGACAAGACCGCGGATGAACTCTTGCGCGAGCTTTGCATCAAGGGGCTGCAGGAACGGTACGAAGGCAACGAGACGATGTATCCGGGCGGTGAGTTGAGTGACATAGTGATGGCGCGGCTGGACCGTGAACTTGGCGTCATCAGCAAATTGGGGTTTCCGAACTACTTCTTGATCGTGTGGGATTTCGTTCGCTATGCCCGCGAAAAAGACATTCCCACGACCGCTCGTGGCAGTGGCGTCGGAGCACTTGTTTGTTACGCCTTGTATCTGAGCCACGTTTGTCCGATTGAATACGATCTGCTGTTCGAACGGTTTTTGGACGAGAGCCGCCTGGAAGCGCCGGATATTGACATCGACTTCTGCAAGCATCGTCGCGCCGATGTGATGCGGTACGTAAAGGACAAGTACGGAGAGGCCAACGTCGCGCAGATTGGTACGTTTGGCACTTTGGCTGCACGGGCTGCGATCAAGGATGTTGGCCGCGCACTGGGGATTCCACTGGCACGCGTGAATGAAGTTACCAACATGGTTCCGGAACAACTGGGAATCAGCTTGAAGAAAGCGTTGGAGATTAGCGAAGAATTCAAATCCACCTACGATGGCGACGGCGAGATCCGTGAGTTGGTCGATTTGGCACTCAAGATCGAAGGCCTGGCACGCAATGTCGGCACGCACGCCGCTGCCGTGGTGATCGCGGACCAGCCACTTACCGAATACGTACCGCTGGGTCGCGTGTCCGGCAAGACCGATATCATTACGCAGTGGGCGATGAATGACGTCGAAGCAGCCGGACTGCTGAAGATGGACTTCCTCGGCTTGCGCAACTTGACGATCCTCTCCAAGGCGGTCGACTTGATCGAACAGTCGACGGGTGACCGCATTGATCCGCTCCAGTTTCCCCTCGACGATGAAGCCAGCTTTGCGTTGCTACGTCGCGGCGAGACCAAGGGCGTATTCCAGTTGGAGAGTGGCGGCATCCGCGATTTGCTCCAGCGCATGAAACCGGACAGCTTCCTGGATATTATTGCGACCAACGCTCTGTATCGTCCGGGGCCTCTCGAAGGCGGTATGGTGGACGACTATATCGCCGTCAAGCATGGACGCAAGAAACCAAAATACGATCACCAAGTTCTGGAAGACGTCCTGGCGGAGACCAATGGTGTGATGGTCTACCAAGAACAGGTCATGCGGATTCTGAACCGATTGGGTGGGATTCCCTTGGCGGCGGCGTACACCTGCATTAAGGCAATCAGTAAGAAGAAAGAGTCGTTGATTGCAGCCAACTACGAACAGTTCATTGCGGGCTCTGTTGAAAAGGGGATGCAGGAGAAGGACGCCCAGGCGATCTGGGACCTGATCATCAAGTTCGCGGGCTACGGCTTCAATAAATCACACAGTACGGCGTACGCGTTGATCGCCTATCAGACTGCGTACCTGAAGGCGCATTATCCTATCGAATTCATGGCTGCGCTGCTCTCGGCGGACATTCCCGGACGCAACTTCAAACGCAAGGATGCGTTGGTCGAACACCTGGAAGACTGCCAGCGAATGGATATCGAAGTCGTGCCGCCGGACATCAATTCGTCGGATGTCGACTTTACTGTCAGTGAAGGGAAGATCTACTTTGGGTTATCCGCCGTCAAAGGATGCGGTGGCTCAGCGGCGGAGGCAATTGCCGAACAGCGCAAAGCGGATGGACCGTACAAGGATATTTTCGACTTCTGCGAACGAGTCGACTCTTCGGCCTGCAACCGCGCCGCGTTGGAAACGTTGATCAAAGCCGGCGGGTTGGACTCGACCGGTGGCAATCGGCGGCAGATGGCTGAGGCTGTTGATCGGGCGATTCAATCCGGGGCCGCCGCGCTGGCGGATCGTCGCAGCGGACAGAAAAGCCTGTTTGGCGAGTTGGAGGAAGAGGATGAAGATGATGCTGTCTCGGCGAGCCTTCCCAAGGTCGACGATTATGAAGAACGCGAACGTTTGCTCATGGAACGCGAAGTTCTGGGTTTCTATCTGGCCAGCCACCCGCTGGCTGAATACGAAAAGACGCTGCGAACGTACTGTTCACACACCACAGGCACCATCGCTGGTCTCGCTGACCGAACAGAAGTGATGATGGGCGGTATGCTGTCGGCCATCAAAATGGCGCATATCAAGAATCCAAGACCTGGTACACCGGCGAAGTATGCCAACTTCGATTTGGAAGATATGGCGGGGTCAATTCGTTGCATCCTGTGGCCGAGTGACTTCGAAAAGTACGGCGAGTTAGTGCAGGCAGATGCGATCCTGGTGGCCCGCGGCGTGATTGACCGGCGCGGCGGTGGTGATGAAGCCAACCTGATCGTTAACGAACTGATTCCCTTGGTCGATTTGGAAGCCCGTTATACTAGTGGTGTCGTGATTCGTGTGGACGAAGTGATTCACGGTGCGGAGAAACTGGGCATGATCCGCGAAGTGGTCCGCGCCTATCCTGGCAACTGCGAATTGCACCTGGTGCTACGACTGGTCGATGGGAGTCGCGTGTTGTTGAAGTCGAATCGGTTGCGAGTCGAAATCAATGAGGAGCTGCGCACGCGTATCAACGATCTGCTCGGCGAAGGCAATTTCCAGCTCATGACTTCCAAACCCACGCCAGCTCCGCCGCGTCCCAAAGGAAGGCGGAGCGCCCTCCAAGCAACGTAGCGGCCGCTCTTTTTGGCGAGATCGGCTTTTTGTCGAGATCGGCTTTTTGTCAAGATCGGGTGGTCGCCAGTTCGTGTCCCGGCGGTGTCAACGGTGACACGCTTCGCCAACCGGCACAAGAATGGCATTTGCCGGGCCATTGGCTACGCAAGTGACCACTGGGGCAATTCGCACCGGCGGGGCCGTCTATCGGCCGTAACTGACCTGTCAGTATGCCCTTAGGGTGGGGTGGCTGATTTTCTGGTGGGTCTTGTCGCACCGATTTGTTGCCTTGCTTCGCATCCCCAATTATGATCGACTTGTGGCTGCTTGGTGTCTCGTTTGCATTTAGCGAGCGACACGGCCCTTGTGCTGAGCGAGTCATATCCCCGAACATATCTCCAATCAAGCGTTCTCACCTCGATTTCGTTCGCGACGAGGTGGGGACGTACCGGTCACCGTTTGAAAAGAAGAGGTCTGGAATGTCCCCTCGACTGTTGCGCGTCTGGGTCTTATCCGTTGCGGCACTTGGAATTGCGTTGGTTGGCACTGACCAAACTCTTGCGCAGGTTGGCGGTGGCGGTGGTGGCGGTGGTGGCGGAAACAACAACAACAACAACAACTCCCAAATCGCTGGTGTGTTCGTCGACGCAGCGGGTGTCATGAAGATGAAGCTGGTCACTGATCGCGGTGGTGTGGTCTCTCGCCGACGCGTGGCCGAAGCTCGGGCTCGACTAGTTGGCGAATTAGCGCGGGCCAGCAAGATGCGAAAGGTCTCGTTGAATCGTCTCGAGGAAGTGCTGATTGAGAGGCTCAAGCGAGGCGAGAAACCGACCGAAGTGATGAATGTGCTGGCCGGAATTACGCGGCTTCAGTACGTGTTCTTTTATCCTGAGACCAATGATATTGTGATTGCCGGCCCGGCCGAGCCTTGGGCGTTTGATCCCGCGGGTCGACTTCGCGGCATCGAGACAGGCCGACCAGTGATCCCCTTGGCTGACTTGGTGGTTGCGCTTCGAGCTTTCCCGCCCCAAGGGCGAGACACTTCTGTGGTGAGCGTTTCGATCGATCCGACCAAGGAAGGTCTGGCGAACATGCAGCAGTTCCTCAAAGCATTGGGCGGCCGCGCCGTTCCATCGCAAACTCGGTTCATCTCCAATGGTCTTCGCCAGAGCCTCGGTCTGCAGAACGTCACCATTACCGGCGTGCCCGCGGATACTCACTTTGCAGAAGTCTTGGTCGAAGCCGATTATCGCATGAAGCTGATTGGGATCGGATTGGAACGCGTGAAGGCGAAGATCAAGAGTTACGTCGAATTGACGACGCCCGCGGCCGTATCCAAGAACGCCATGCAGCGATGGTTCTTTGTGCCGGATTACAAATGCGTGCGTGAAAGTGAAGATCACTTGGGAATGGAACTTGTCGGCGACGGTGTCAAATTAGTTGGTGCTAACGAAGTCGTTGCGGCGGACGTTACACGACTCAAGGCGGGGCGCGTGGACGCCGCCGGCACAAAGTTCGTTCGCGGATTCACCGAGCGATACCCGGAGCTCGCCAAGGAAGTTCCAGTCTATGCTCAGTTGCGCAACTGCATCGATGTGATCGTCGCCGCCGCGTACATTCAGAAGCAAGATTTCTACGGGCAGGCAGGCTGGTCTATGGAGACCTTTGGCGACGAAGCTTCCTTCCCCGTGCGAACTGGCCACGCCCCCAGGCAAGTGGAAACCGCTGTTGCTGCGTACTGGAGGAAGAATCGCTTGATGACTCCGATCGGCGGCGGTGTCGAAATCCGAGCTCGTCTGGCGTTTGGCGCAGAACACACGTTGTACGACGAGGAGGGCGAAGTGAAAGCGACGCGAGACAAGACATCGGTCGCTGGATTGAAGGCCGGTCAGTGGTGGTGGGACTGAGCCGCGACGAGTCGATGTTGTTGATTCGTTCGTTTTCTCCAACTGCACCGTTCCCAAAGCTGTTCGCATCCCAGACCTTGATGGTCCTGGACCAACTGGCTGATGCCAGGCCAGTGCGCCACGGATCAACAGTCTTGTAGGCTGCGCAACCAAGCGACGCAAAGTTTCGATAATATCGCTCCGCGCGGAGGGGTCATTGTCAGGGGTTATTGTGGTCAAACAGGCGTTCGCTTAGGATCGTTCAAGGAATTACTGTCCGATAGTCGCCTTTCGCGGAGCGGAAGACGACAATAAAAGATCGAACACTGCTTAGAGTCTTGGGGAGTCGTTTGGTCGTATCATCGGTCATCGGTTTTTCGCGACTGGCATGATCGCCGCGCGTATCAGACCTCTGCGAGCAGCACGTCCAATTTGGCCCCAATCCGTCGAGACTATGAACGAGCCAGTTCGCTTACCACGCAGCCCGGAACTCATGTCGCGAGGCGACAGCGCTCTGTTGGTAGTGGATGTCCAGGGAAAACTGGTGTCGCTGATTCCCCATCACCAACGGCTGGTCTGGAATATCCGCCGGCTGATCGATGGCGCCAAGATACTGGGCGTCCCGGTGACGGGCACGGAACAATATCCTCGCGGACTTGGGCCGACAACGGAAGTGCTGGCTTCTCGCTTGGGAGAAATTCCTAGCAAGCTGACTTTCAGTTGCGGGGGATGTCCGCAACTGTTTGACGGTTTTCGGGATGCGGGCATTTACAAGTTGCTGGTCGTCGGAATCGAGGCGCACGTTTGTGTTCAACAAACCGTCTTGGACGCCTTGGCCGACGGATTTCAGATTTACCTGGCCGTCGATGCAGTCGGTGCGCGTCACGATATCGACTATCAAACAGCATTACGGCGAATGGAGTCCTCGGGCGCAACGCTAACCACGACGGAAGCCGCGTTGTTCGAATGGTGCGATGCCGCCGGAACTTCCGAATTCAAACAAGTCAGCGCCCTGGTTCGCGAAACTGAACCATCAGACGCTTGACCTGATGGAGACAATCAAATGACGTGCGTCGTACCGCCGTTGAATCCACCCGTTCGCACACTCATGGGACCGGGGCCCAGTGACATACACCCACGTGTCTTGCAGGCGATTGGTAAGAACACGGTCGGACATCTCGATCCGTATTACCTGCAGTTGATGGACGACCTCCAGTCAATGTTGCGTGGTTTGTTTCGCACGGAAAACCGAATGACGATGGCGATCAGCGCCACGGGGTCAGCCGGGATGGAAGCCACCGTCGTGAATCTGATCGAACCGGGCGATGCAATGTTGGTCTGCGTCAACGGAGTGTTCGGCACGCGCATGACCGATGTTGCCGAGCGTGCTGGCGCGGTGATCACCACGGTTGAACGACCTTGGGGTGAGGTATTCTCGCCGGCGGACCTGAAAGATGCACTGGCCAAAGCCAGGCCCAAGGTGGTCGGCATTGTGATGGCGGAAACTTCGACCGGTGCGTGGCAACCGTTGGAAGAGATTTCAGAACTAGTCCACGACGCCGGCGCGCTCCTGTTGGTCGACGCTGTGACTTCGTTGGGTGGCGTTCCGGTGGAAGTCGACGAGTGGAAGATCGATGCAATCTACTCGGGGTCGCAAAAATGCCTCAGTTGTCCGCCCGGCTTGGCACCCGTGTCATTCAACGATCGTGCGTTGGAAGTCATCAACAGCCGCAAGACGAAGGTGCAGAGTTGGTATCTGGACGTGTCGATGTTAGCCAATTATTGGGGAACGGACCGCGTCTATCATCACACGGCGCCGATCAACATGACCTACGCATTGTACGAAGCGATCCAGATCATCCACGAAGAAGGGTTGGACGCCAGCATTTCTCGGCACATGCAAAATCATGTTGCGCTCAAGGCCGGCCTGGCGGCGCTGGGCATTGCATACACCGCGCAGCAAGGGCACCAACTGCCGATGCTGAACGCTGTCCGAGTCCCGGCCGGCATCGATGACGGCAAGCTGCGTGGCGATTTGCTACAGCGATTTGGAATCGAGATTGGCGGTGGACTGGGCGCCTTCAAAGGCAAGGTCTGGCGGATCGGCCTGATGGGGTACGGTTCGCGGGCTGCCAACGTGCTGTTGTTCCTGGCGGCGCTCGAACAACTATTGGCCGAACAGGCGTACGAATTTGATCATGGGGCTAGCATCGCGGCGGCGACCGCGAGCTATCGATCGGTTGAAAAACAGTAGCCATCACGCGCCGCGTGACACACTTGGAACGGCGAATGAACGCCAATGGGATGCAATGATTTGCGTCCATTTGCGGTTCCACTGTGTCTCCACGCCCCGGCGTGACGTCTCCAATCATTAGTCATTGCTACTTCTCCAGCCATTGGTCATCGCTGGTAACGTCGAACTTCGGCGTGACCCCGGGAACCGCAGGCACATCGTCACCTTCGATGCGCACCGGAATCTCGTAGACCATCCGATCGATGACCCGATCGGGCGTGATTCCGTTAGCGCGTGCATTTCGATTGGTGATCAAACGATGTCGCAAGGTACCGTGAATCATCGCCTGCACGTCTTCAATACCGGCGAATTCACGGCCTTTCAAGGCGGCCCTCATTTTTGCCGCAATCAGCAGGTGCTGGCTGGCTCGCGGCCCCGCCCCCGTCCCAATCCACTCGAATGCGAAATCGGGGGTTTGGTCTTCATGCACTCGCGTCGATCGCACCAATCGCATCGCGTAATGGACAACATGGGCTGGCGCGATCACGCTCCGCGCGGTTTGCTGAAACTGGACCAATTGCATTGCATTGAGCACATGACCGATTTCGTGCAGCTCGCAGGTCGACGGCGCGTCAGTCACGTGAAATTCGTCGTGATAGCTGGGGAAGCGAATGGCAATCTTCAACATGTAGCGATCGTCTCGCGGCTCGTCGGCCACATCGGCCGTTTCATCGACCTGTCGATATTTGGTGGCGAGCACAAGAAACGGCGCGGGGACGACGAATCGCCGGCCATCGAGATTGACGACGCCGTCCTGCATCGCCTGCTCGATGACCACGCGCGTCGCCGGCACTAATCGCGAAATGTCGTCAATTAACAGCATGTGAGGCAACGTCGACGATTCGTCATCAGTGCCGCCATGTTCATGTGATGCGAAGACAGTCCGCGAAATCAGTTCCGCTGGGCTCAGGTTCGGCGTACAGTGCACTCGGCAAAAACTGAGCCCAAGCGTTTTGGCCAGTGATGCGGCCAACAGGTTCTTGGCCGACCCCGGGACCGCTTCCAGCAAGCAATGCTGTCCCGCCAAGATTGCCACCATCAGGTGGTCGATGACCTCCCGTTGTCCGACGACGATTCTGGCAAGTTCTCGGCGGATCGCGCCGGCGGCGTCATTGATCTCGGTCAGCGCTGGAAATGACATTCTTGGCAACTTCTCCGACTTTCTTTCTTGTGCGGGGTCTTGCCAGCACCAGGGATCTTGGTGCTTCTGATGGCCGCTGAGGTCGTTTCGCCTGGCGTGCATTATATACCGCCGCTTGCCACACGATCTGCCTTGACCCTCCCGCGAGGCATTCCTATACTCCCGCCCGCCCGATGGACTTCGTTCGTGGGAGCTGCGCTGGCAAATCAAGGAATAGGTTCGCTCTTGGGAGAAATCGGCATGAGCCGCAAGGATGCAAGTGAAAGCCGCCGTGTTGTCTTAAATTCACCACTATCAATCGTGGCGGGGGCGATTTTCGTACTGGCTGCCGTTTTTGGCGTACGCCATTTTATGAGGCCTGAATCGGCAACTGCACAAGCGCCACAGGCCCAAGGCGCACGATCGGCCGCCCCGTCAGCACGAACTTCCGCCTCCACCGGTCGGCAAACGCCGTCGCCGGTGGCTCGGGGCCGGGCGGCCAATCCGAGTGCGAATCGAAATGCGACGTCCGGTTTCGTGGGCGACACCAAGCGACTCAATCAGAACATCGTGGCCGTGGTCAATGGCCAGACGCTTACGCGCCAGGCCTTGGGCAGCGAGTGTACGCGGCGTTACGGCAAGGACGTGCTCGAAAGCGTTGTGAACAAGCACCTGATCATGCAGGAATGTCAGCAGCGCGGGATCACCATCACCAATCAGGATGTCGAAGACGAGGTTGACGACATGGCCACCAAATTCGGTCTCTCGAAAGATCGGTGGCTAAACATGTTGGAATCCGAACGCGAAATCAAGCCGGACCAGTACCGCCGCGAGATCATTTGGCCGACGCTGGCATTACGCAGATTGGCGTCACAGCAGATTGTCGTCAGCACGGATGAGCTTCGTGAAGCGTTTGAGTCACAATATGGTCGCAGTGTCAAAGTACGTGTGATCTCGGTGGCGACGCAAGAGAAGGCCGCCAAATTTCTGCAAATGGCGAAAGCCGCGCCTGACGATTTTGGCGACATCGCCAAGAAACATTCCGAAGATACCGGTAGCGCCGCGGCCCGTGGCATGATTCCTCCTATTCGGCGGCACGTTGGCAACGAAGAGATTGAGCGAGTTGCGTTCTCGTTGAAGCAGGGCGAGATCTCTCCAATCATTCATGCGGCCAATCAGTACTTGATCCTGAAATGTGTTGAGCAAGTTCGTGAAACATACTTTGCCGGTGGTGATTTGGATAGAATCAAACGTCAATTGCACGATCAGATTCGTGACAAGAAGCTACGTAATGCAGCGTCCGACTTGTTCAAAGAACTACAAGAACGGGCCAAAGTGATCAATGTCTTCAACAACCCAACCCTGCGTCAGCAGATGCCCGGCGTGGCCGCCACGGTGAATAACCGTCAAATCAAGTTGGACCAGCTGTCCGAAGAATGCTACTTGCGCCACGGAAAGGAAGTTTTAGAAGGCGAGATCAATCGACTCGTGCTGCAGCAAGAACTCAAACGTCAGAGTCGCACAGTTACCGAACGAGCGATCGATGAAGAGATCGCTCGAGCGGCCGACGCCTATGGATATCTGCGCCCAGATAACACACCCGATGTCGAAGCATGGCTGAAGTCCGTTACCGATGCGGACGGCGTGACGGTCGATTTGTATGTTCGCGACGCCGTTTGGCCCAGTGTGGCACTCAAGTCGCTGGTGGCCGACCGCGTTCAGATTTCGAAGGAGGATCTTGATAAAGGATTTGCCTCAAACTACGGCGAACGCGTCAAGGTGCTGGTCATCGTGTTGGGAAATCAGCGACAGGCGGTCAAAGTCTGGGAAGAGGCTCGCAAGGAAGATACCGACAAAGCATTTGGTGAATTGGCGCACGAATACTCGATCGAGCCAGTTTCGCGCGCTAATTTCGGTGAAGTGCCGCCTGTCCGCCAGCATAGCGGCCAGCCCTCAATCGAGAATGAAGCTTTTCGCTTAAAAACGGGTGAACTGTCTCAGGTTATCTCATCCGGTGACAAATACATCATCATGCGTTGTCTGGGACGAACCAAGCCTGTCGAGGTCGATCGTCAGGCGACTGAAGCGGAGCTGCGGAAAGATATCCAAGAAAAGAAGCTTCGTTTGGAGATGGCCAGGGAGTTTGATCGTCTCAAAGATATTGCGCAGATCGACAATTTCCTGGCGGGAACGGCCCAATCAGGAAGGCGATAAGTTCGATCGTCCGGTCCGCCGACGACAGCTCGCCCGATCGAGCGGACTTCATTTCAACAGCGTGCACCAGCAGCCCAGACGCCGCGACAATGATTCCTGCGAGCGAGCGATTGCATTTCCGTGGCTGCAGCGCGCCTCGAGTAGGGCCTTTCCTCCAACAGAATTTTTCGCTTTGGACTACGAGAAGAAGCCGGCAGCGCGTCCCTTCTCCCCTCGGCAGACTTTTTCGCTTTTAAGCCTCTCTTGCTTCAAGAGTTAAGATCCGTCTCTCCCTCTGGAGATCGTGCAGCTTTCAAGTCGTTCTTGCTTCTCGAGTTAGGATCCAGTTACCTTTCCAAGGAAGATCCTCGCACACTGGCGCGCTACACTTCACCCACGCCGAAGGTCAGCAAGTTTGTCACAGCAGACGACGAATTCTCGATGCGCAAACTACTGTTGGCGAGGCGTTTGGTCGAAGAAGGGGTCCGTTGTGTGAGTGTCGCCTTTAGTGACTTCGACACGCATTCGAGCAACTTCGATCGGATGCGTCACATGTTGCCGATCTTGGCATCGCCGCGGACAAGACCACCATCGTTGACCCAACGGGGCGCCCGCGATATTTGGTGAGTTCTGGAGAGCCGTTGGCTGAACTCGGATGACGCTACGGAAATCGCGGCGTCAGGGTCAATTTGGCTTGTCCGCTGCTGCCGCCACGACGGTAGGCGATTGTGATCGCCTGACCGGGATTCGTTGTCGACAAACGGGTGTATATCTGGTCCAACCGGACGACTTTCAGCCCTTCGACCTGCGTGATGACATCATTCAGTTGGAAGCCAGCTCGGGCGGCGGGCGAATCGCCAAAGACCGTGGTTACTTTGCAACCTTCCGGTGCATTGGTGATTTCTACGCCGAGCATCGGGCCTGTGCCAGGTCGCCAGGCTCCCCAAACCTCACTCTTTTGCAGACGCGCCAACACGGCCGGCCATTCGTGGAAATGCGAATAGTAGAAACCGCCAAACTGACTTTTCCGCGAGTGGACACCGATCAGCCGGCCATCGGCGCTGAGCAGCGGTCCGCCCGTTGTCACATCTTGGACATCAAAATCGCTCCAGACTTCCCCACCGAGCACCCGCCGAATTCCCAGTAAGTGAGCTTCTGGCGCCTCGTCTTCCTTTCCGCCTGCCGGATAGGCTACGCCAAGATAAATTGGTTTGCTAGGAAATTGATCGGTCGCGTGAACATCCACAAACGGAAACGGCGGTGGGTCACTGATTTTCACAAGTCCCAGGTCCAGATCACGACAGACACCCTGAGTTTTGGCTTTCACACGGCGGTTGTCGGCTAAACGCACGGTCACGTCTTGTTGTGGCGTCACAACACAATGACCAGCCGTTACGATCTCCCCAGCGGCGCTAATGATAGTTCCTGTCGCCTCGCGACCGTCTGGGAATTCCAACATCACAACGGCCGGCAGCGCCTTTTCACGAACGGGTTTGGCCAATTCTCTTCTCGCCTGCCGATTGGTCTCGTCCGAAGGAGGCGCGGGGGTAGCGAGTTGAAAGTCGTTTTGTGTTCGCGCCAGGTAGATGTGATCGAACAACGCCGGCTGTCCGTCTTCGGCCGAAAGGGTGAGTTCCTGCAGATCGAATTCACCGAAGTCGCCGAACAGATCACGGGGAATGGAAACCCATTTGGCCGGTAGCTCCTGTTTCCAGACGCGTTTGAGTTCTGGTTGCAGTGGTGCATCAGGACCTGCCTCATAGCGATGCAGCGACGCAGGGTCAGTTGAACGCATCTCGACGGCAAGCTTTCCACCGTCTTTGCGGAAAGCGAAAAAAATGAACCGGTACTGACCCGGTTGTGGGCGTTCGCGAATCGGAGCGGCGTCGGGCAGACGCAGTGTCAGCGGGTCCTCAACCGAAACACGCAGAGAGTGGCTTCCCGAATGCGGTTGTTCTGCATCCAAATAGGCCGCAGGATTGGTGCCGGCACCGGGTGCCGGCGGGTCCGCAGCCATGCCTGTGACGAGCGCCACTTCATCTTCGAACAGTTGATACAGGGCCGGATGCTGCGGGCTAATGTGGATTGAATGCCACTGAATCGGGACCTGAAGCGAACCCGGCAACTGCCACAGTTCAATCTCAACCGGGCCCTCGGTCGACGGAAAGTCGGCCAACGACACCACGATCGGTTGCATGACCAAATGGCTCTTGTCCCACAGTGGGAATTCTTCCTCGGCCACGAGCTCGCCCTGAATGCGGATTTGTAGCTGTGGCGCATTCTCGCCGTTCTCGCTGCGTGTGGCATTGATAACAAGCCAACGGTCGTTCGCCGTCAGCTTGCGACGCTGCGACAGGACCAGTGGTTGCTCGACGGCCGCCACGGTCTGCTCAAACCGGCCATGCTTATCTGCCCACTCCATAAACCGTGGGGCGTGACGGCACGTCGCTGCCGTTGCACCGACCGCTCGCCAGTCACGCCACGCCGGGACTGGCGTGGTCAATCGCTTCTCGATCGCTTCGGACAACCGTTGCGGATCAAGTTGCAACAAAGGATCGACCCAGTTGGCAATATCGCGAATATCCAGCGGGTCCGTACCCGCCGGCCGTCCGGCGTGCGCCAGATCAACCTGTAGAGTCAATTCATGGAGGGTGTTGTCGTCGGCAACATTGAGCGGCAGCCAAGCGATCTCTGTGGTCTGACTCGCGCCTGTCAAGAACGCGGTCTGGTGGTTCGGTTGATTCGTCGGCGAGTGACTAATGCGTGCACGAACACATCCGCCCTTGCCAGCCAACTGATCCAACCCGATGCCTGTCCGAAATGCCGAGACGAGAGGCGAGAGCGCGAAACGCAGTTCGCTCGTGGCGTGCACTCCAAAGCCCCAGCCGCAGTCTCCATCGCGACAGCGCAGCGGGCCGCCGCGCGCATTAGTGTTGACCTGTGCCGGCCAGGGCGATCCTCCCAACGCGGAAAGGTGACTCGAACTGCTGGGAAACAGCCGAGACAGGGGAACTTCGTTCGGCGCGAACAACCGGCGAACGCGGATGTCGCCATGTGCGATCCAGATGATATCCAGACTCCAAGCCGGTTGAATACCGTGGAGCCAACGATCGAGCAGTTTTGTATCGGCGATTGTGCGCGGACGCATCCGCGTCAGCGATGTCGTCGCGACCAGGCCTTGTGTGGTTTCGATCTGCATCAAGCGCCCAGTGGCGGCTGGAACGGGCGGAGCTTCCGGGGAGGGCAGAGCCGGTGTGGGGACCTGAGCAAGCAATGTGAGTTCGTCCAGATACAATTCCCAGCCGTTACGTTCCGGCAAGTGAATCTCCGCAATCTCCGCGTAGCGTACGGTCCGTGTGTCCTCGTCCAGCAGTAGCGTCACATAGCCATGAGAGAACCGCGCGACGCGGAAAGTCAGCCGCCCGCCGTCACGGAGAAATACAGACTGGGGCTGGTATTCGTATTCCCGCCGACGGTTCCACACGATGCGACGAACCCATTTGGCCCCCACACGGTAGGGGATGTCGACGTCGGGCGCGCCTGACTGTTCTGGATTCGGTGGCTGAACGATGAAGTGCGGTGGAAGTTGCTCATGAAACGACTCGTCACCATGCAGGTAGCTTGTCACGGTGCCGGGAATTCGGTCACCGCTGAACGTCTCGACAAACTGTTGCGGGTGCGTCGGCAACAGCAAGCTGCGGTTGACCAGCCAGCTCAGCGGGTTGGCGGGATCCAAGAGCCGTCGACCATTCAATTTTGGCTCGCCTTCCGGCTGATGCCAGTCCGTCAGATCATCGCCCTCGAAGCGCTCGCCGTTGGAAAACCGTGCGGAATAGCGAGCTGGAGGGGCCGCCAGCATGACGTCGACCAGCGCGCCTGTTGTACCAGCAAGAGTCAACAGAAGGACCGGCGAAAAATTCCAGTGAGCCTCGAACCAGCGTGCCATGAGAATCAGACCGTGCGGGGTGATACGGCCAACTCTCCACGCCGTTGGGCGACGGTGGCCGGGAAGGAGTGCGTCGATTATACCACAAGGTTGCACGTTGGCGTGATTCACGGATAATGCCAGTTCGTGTCGTTATCGCTGCCTTCTGTTGGTATCATTCGGAAAGGAATGGACTCCATGCCGCTACTTGTTG
>MPMF02150106.1_pt1 | contig 31142 bp, 27 predicted proteins | sample 1617271 | NCBI WGS metagenome assembly MPMF02 (sample SAMN05944812, study PRJNA350692) | marine metagenome | biome: marine; feature: ODZ; material: water; isolation source: 120 m water sample prefiltered with 30 um filter, filtered on to 0.2 um... | place: Pacific Ocean | collected 2012-04-09... | reverse complement strand
TGGTCTCCTCGTACAACGTCAGCGGGAGCGGAGAGGGCGAGATCATCCCGATGGAGCAGCTCAGCCTGAACTTTGCCAAGTTCGAGATGAGCTACAAGGAACAGAAGGCCGATGGCAGCCTCGGTGGCGAAGTCAAACAGGCGTACGACTTTGGGGCGAACATAAAGCTGTAGCTGCCGCGAGCTCAGCTGCGGCTGAGGCGGCCGGAAGACGTACGAGTGCCGCCGTTCGGTGGCCGTTGGAACGGCTCGACAGGATTACGGTGGGTGACCTGTGGCGATTGCCGACATGTTTCTGAAGTTGAAGGGTGTGACTGGCGAAACCCAGGACGCCGATCACAAGGGCGAAGTCGACGTGGTGTCCTGGTCCTGGGGCATGGAAGCGCCGCGCTCCGTGGTGGGCGGCGCGGCGACCGGCAAGACCACGATCAGCGAGCTGCATGTGGTGAAGCGAGTGGATCAGAGCTCGCCGACCCTCATGCGGTTCCTACGAAACAACAAGCTCGTCAGTGACGCAACGCTCACCGTTCGCAAGGCGGGCAAGACGCCGCTCGAGTACTTCAAGGTCGAGCTGGAAAATGTTCGGGTGACGTCGCTGAGGACCGAGTCGGAGAATAGCGAGCTCACGGAGCACGTGAAGCTCGGGTTCTCCAAGGTTCGCGTGAGCTACATTCCACAGGATGAGGGCGGCGGCGCTGGCGGCGGCGAGAACGTTTTCGAGACCGACGCGCATGCTGGTGTCTGATGTACTCGTGAACCGTTGAACGAGGTGCTGGGCATGTCTCTCGAAGTCGCCGAACAGGCGGTGCGTGACGGTGATCTCGACGCGGCCTCGAGCCATCTGCAGGACGCGGTCCGCAAGGACCCCGCGAAGGCGGGGCTCCGGGTGTTTCTGTTCCAGTTGCTGTGTGTCAAGGGGGAGTGGGAGCGCGCACTGACCCAATTGAACGTGGCGGCAGATCTGGATGCCGGCACGCTTGCGATGGCGCAGATGTATCGCGAGGCGATCCGCTGCGAGGCGCTGCGAGCCGAGGTCTTCTGCGGGAAGACGTCCCCGGTCGTGTTCGGCGAACCTGAAGAGTGGCTGGCGCTGCTCATCGAGTCGATGCTGGTCACCGGGACGTCCCGCGCTTCAGAGGCGCCGGATCTGCGCGCCCGCGCGTTCGAGTCCGCCCCACCGTCGGCCGGCTCGGTCGACGGCGAGAGTTTCGAGTGGATCGCGGACGCGGATATGCGGCTTGGGCCCGTCTGCGAGGCGGTGATCAACGGACGCTACTACTGGGTGCCGTTCGAGCGGTTCTCCAGGATCGAGCTTGAGGCACCGGTCGACCTGCGCGATGTCGTGTGGCTGCCGGCACACTTCCAGTTCGCGAATGGCGGCGAGACGGTGGGGGTGATCCCGACCCGCTATGCCGGCTCGGAAGCGGCCGACGACACCCAGATCTGCCTGGGACGGAAGACCGTCTGGACCGAAGAGGCGCCGAACGTGTATTCGGGTTTGGGCCAGCGGGTCCTCACCACCGACACCGGCGACCACCCGTTGATGGACGTGCGGTCGATTCTCTTTGGCGACGCCAGCGAATCGGACGAGCCCGACACGGAGGCCGATGGCTGACCTCACGCCGCAAGAACGGCTACAGCCGGCCCTTCTCGACCGCCTCACGGATGACGAGCCGGAGAAGCGGGAAGAGCCCCGAGCACGCCGCGTCATGTCGAAGAGTCGCTTGCGGAACGCGGTCTTGCGCGATCTCGGCTGGTTGTTCAACGCCACACGGCTCGAAGCTGGAGCAGACCAGCTGGACGGGGCACCGTACGTGCGGCGCTCCGTGGTCAATTTTGGGTTGCCGGTGCTGTCTGGCAGGGCCGCGACCTCACTCGACGTGGCCGATCTCGAGAAGGCCATCCGTCAATCCATCCTGGACTACGAGCCGCGCCTCCTTCCCGGCACGCTGCGGGTGAAAGCGCTGCAGCAAGCCGACGAGCTCGACCATCACAACGTGATTGGGATCGAGATTGAAGGTCAGCTCTGGGCACAGCCCGTGCCACTCGAGCTGCTGGTGCGGACCGAGATCGACCTGGAATCTGGCAGAGTGGAGATCGCCGATCTCCTGCCATCCTCAGCGGCGTAATGGACCCCCGTCTGATTCAGTACTACGACCTTGAGCTGCGCCATCTGAGCGAGATGGGCGAGGAGTTCGCGCGGAACTCGCCGAAGGTCGCGGCGCGGCTGGGCATGAAGGGATTGGAGGTTGCCGACCCCTACGTCGAGCGGTTGCGCGAAGGAGTGGCCTTTCTCGCGGCTCGTGTCCAGCTCAAGCTCGACGCCGAGTTCCCGCGGTTCACGCAGGCCTTGCTCGAGATCGTCCATCCCCACTATCTGGCCCCCACGCCCGCAATGCTGGTGGCGCAGCTGACGCCTGACCCGACAGAGCCCAACCTGGCAGCCGGCTCGAAGATCGTCCCGCGGGGCAGCATCCTGCAAAGTCTCACGACCGGAGACGTCGAGACGGCGTGCCAGTTTCGGACGGCGCAGGATGTCACACTGTGGCCGATCGAGATCGTCTCGGCCAGCTACTTCTCCTTCGCGCCGGATCTTCCGCTCAACAGCGTGCCGGTCGCGCGGCGAATCGAGGGGGGCGTGCGGCTGCGGCTCAAGCCGACCGGGGGGATGAAGTTCGACCAGATCGCACTCGACCGGCTGCGCCTCTACGCAACTGGCCACGATGATGTCGCCAGCAAGCTCTATGAGCTCTGTGTGTCCAGCCCGCTCGGGGTATTGGCGCTGCCGGCGAAGGGCAAGCCGGAGGCATACGAGTTTCTGCCGCCCGGCGCGGTGCGTCCGGTCGGATTCGCCGACGACGAAGCGTTGCTGCCGGTGGGTTTGCGGTCGTTCCAGGGGTATCGGCTGCTGCAGGAGTACTTCTCGTTCCCGCAGCGGTATCGGTTCTTCGATCTGACCGGGCTCGCACCGGCTGTGAGGCAGGCTCGAGACGAACTCGAGATCGTCATCTTGCTCGGGCGCGGCGACGCGACGCTCGAGAGTGATATCGATCGGGCGAATTTCGCACTGTTCTGTACGCCCGCCATCAATCTGTTTCCGAAGCGGGCGGACCGCATCAATGTCAGCGACGGCGCCTACGAGTACCACCTGGTGCCCGATCGCACCCGGCCAATGGACTTCGAGATCTACGACATCACCGGTGTCGCCGGGCACGGTATCGGGACCGACAGCGAGCAGGAGTTCTTACCGTTCTACTCGACCTACAGCACGGACGAGCAGCACCAGCAGGGTGCCTACTTCACGGTTCGCCGCGAACCGCGTCTGACCTCGTCGACCGAGAAGCGCCGCGGCTCGCGCTCGAGCTACGTCGGCAGCGAAGTCTTCCTGTCGCTCGTCGACCAGGACCATGCCCCGTTCAGCAGCGACCTGCGGCAGCTCTCCGTTCGGACCGTCTGCACCAATCGCGACCTCGTGCTGCAGATGCCAATGGGGCTCGGCAAGAGCGACTTTTCCTTGAATATCTCGGCCCCGGTGACGAGTATCCGGGTGATCAGCGGACCGAGCCGTCCCTACGCGCCGCTGGCGGATGGCGTGGCCTGCTGGCGAGCCATTAGCCACCTGTCGCTCAACTATCTCTCGCTGGTGGACTCGACGGAGGCAGAGGGCGCGAGCGCCCTGCGTGAGCTGCTGCGGCTGTATGCGGTGGGCGTAGACGCCAGCGCCAAGCAACAGATCGACGGTATCAGATCGGTGAAGGTGGAGCGCGTCGTGCGCAAGCTGCGTGGGCCGGGGCCTCTGGTCTTCGGCCGCGGGATCGAGATCAGCGTGACGGTCGAGGATCTGGCCTTCCCGGGGGGCACCGCCTACCTGCTCGGATCCGTACTCGATCGCTACTTCGCGCGACACGTGTCCATTAACTCGTTCACGGAAACGGTTTTGCGGTCCGAAGGTCGAGGCGAGATCAGTCGATGGGTGCCAGAACAGGGCAAGAGACCGACGCTGTAGCGTTTCTCGCGGCGCTGGCGGCGGCGCCGCACCGCTTTGACTTCTACCAGACGCTGCGCCGGCTGGAATGCCTGTACAGCGAGAAGCCACGCTGGGGCTGTGCGCGACGTCCCATCGATGAGCCCGTCCGGCTGGGTCAGGACCCGGATCTCTCGTTCGCGCCCGCTCCTCTATCATCGTTCGACACATCGGCGGGCCGGGTCCCGCGCCTTGGGGTACGGCTGTTCGGCCTGCTTGGCCCCAATGGGCCCCTGCCACTGCACATCACGGAGTACGCCCGCGGACGTCTGCGCCGCGCGGGTCAAGCCAGCGATTCCACGCTCGTCAATTTCCTCGATCTTTTTCAACATCGGTTCGTGGCGTTCTTCTATCGTGCGTGGGCCCAAGCCCAGCCGCACGTCAATCGAGATCGCCCCGACTCGGATCGCTTCGCGGCGTATGTCGGAGCGTTCCTGGGCGCGGAACCGGCGTCGCTGCGCAACCGCGATGCGGTGCCGGACGAGGGCAAGTTCTTCCACGCCGGTGTCCTGATTCGCCACGTGCGAAACGCGGAGGGCCTGGCCACCATACTCCAGCAGTTCTTCCGTGTGCCGGCGCAGATCGAGGAGTTCGTGGGCCACTGGCTGGGCTTGAGCGTTGGCGAGCGGACCCGTCTCGGGCGTGAAGGCGCCACGCTCGGATTGGGTGCGGTGCTCGGGAGCCGGGTCTGGGACCGTCAGCACAAGTTCCGCATACGACTCGGCCCCCTTTCGTTCGAGCAGTACGAGCGCTTCCTGCCGGCTCCGGCGACGCTGGAGAGCGGCAACGTCGGATTCACGTCGACGCAGCGCCGGAAAAACGACGGCCGGGCGCTGCGGAAGCTCGTAGACTGGGTGAGGCTCTATCTCAGCTTCGAGCTCGATTGGGATGTCCAGTTGCTGCTGGAGGCCGCCGAGGTGCCGCCGCTCAGGCTGGGTGCCGGCCCGCGGTTGGGGTGGACCTCGTGGCTTGGCTCACGTCGAGAGGATAATTATGCTAGTGAACTCTGTTTGGATGCCGAGGCGTTCGTCGATCGGGTCGGGGTGCCCGCCGCATGAGTGACATCAGCCGTACCGCGCTGTTCGGCAAGCTCGACAGCCTCGCCTACAAGGCGGTCGAGGGTGCCACGGTCTTCTGCAAGCTACGCGGGAATCCGTACGTCGAGCTGGTCCATTGGATTCAGCAGATTCTGCAGACACCCGACTCGGATGTGCATCGGATCGTCAAGCACTTCGAGATCGATCCGTCACGGATGGCAAAGGACATCACCGAAGCCCTCGACCGCCTGCCGCGGGGCGCAACCTCGATCTCCGACCTCTCGGCGCACCTCGAGAGCGCGGTGGAGCGCGGTTGGGTGTACGCGAGCCTGATGTACGGATATCCCCATGTCCGCACCGGTCATCTGATCATCGGGATCCTGAAGACCTCGTCACTGCGCAACACCCTGAACGGCATCTCGCGCCAGTTCGAGAACGTGAAGGTCGACACGCTGACCGAAGAGTTCGCGAAGATCGTCGGCGGGTCACCGGAAGACGAGCTGACGGCCGCCGACGGGTCAGCCGCACCGGGCGAAGCGAGCGGGGCGATGGCGCCCGCGCAGATGGGCAAGCAGGAGGCGCTGAAGCGGTTTGCCACGGATCTGACGGAGCGGGCGCGCAGCGGCGAGATCGACCCAGTCAGCGCTCGCGACGAGGAGATTCGGCAGATCGTCGACATCCTGATGCGCCGCCGACAGAACAACCCGATCTTGACCGGTGAAGCCGGTGTCGGGAAGACCGCGGTCGTGGAGGGTTTTGCGCTGCGTCTGGCCGGGGGCGACGTGCCGCCGCCGCTGAAGGACGTGTCGCTGCACGCGCTCGACATCGGGTTGCTGCAGGCCGGGGCGAGCATGAAGGGAGAGTTCGAGAGCCGGTTGCGGCAGGTCATCGATGAGGTCCAAGCCTCGCCGAAGCCGATCATCCTGTTCATCGACGAGGCACACACCCTGATCGGGGCAGGGGGGTCGGCGGGCACCGGCGATGCCGCGAACCTGCTCAAGCCGGCCTTGGCGCGCGGCACACTGCGCACGATTGCCGCCACGACCTGGGCCGAGTACAAGAAGTACATCGAAAAGGACCCGGCGCTGACGCGGCGGTTCCAGGTCGTCCAGGTGGCCGAGCCCACCGAAGACCAGGCGATACTGATGGTTCGCGGTGTGGCCTCGGTCCTCGAGGAGCACCATCGAGTGCAGGTGCTCGACGAAGCGCTCGAGGCGGCGGTGCGGGTGTCGCATCGCTACATCCCCGCGCGCCAGTTGCCCGACAAGGCGGTGAGCCTGCTCGACACCGCGTGTGCACGCGTGGCCATCAGCCAGAGTGCCGAACCGGCTCGGCTCGAGGATTGCCGTCGAACGATGGAGGCCTTGCAGACCGAACTGGACATCATTAGCCGCGAAGAGACGGTGGGCATCAACGTCGGGGACCGCCGGACGGCGGCCGAGGAGCAGCTTGCCGCCAGCGAGCAGCTGCGTGGGGAGCTGGAGAGCCGATGGGAGTCGGAGCGCGGCCTGGTCGACAGGCTGCTCGCGATCCGGGCGCAGTTGCGGAAGGGCGCCGAGCGCGTGGAAGGCACCGGCAGTCAGCTCGAGGAATCTGCGCAGGACCTGCAGGACTCGGCCGAGCGGCCACCCGATGACGCGCTGAAGCCTGAGGATCGTGAGACGCTGCTCGGCGAGCTGACCGATCTCCAGGCCAAGCTGGCTGAGCTGCAAGGCGAATCGCCGCTGATCCTGCCAAGCGTCGACGCGCAGGCCGTCGCGTCGGTCGTGGAGGACTGGACGGGCGTGCCGGTGGGCCGCATGGTCAAGAACGAGATCGACGCGGTGCTGCACCTGTCGGACACGCTCAACGAGCGCGTGATCGGCCAGCGTCACGCCCTCGACGCGATCGCACGTCGGATTCAGACATCCCGCGCGAAGCTCGACAATCCGGGCAAGCCGATCGGCGTGTTCATGTTGTGTGGCCCGTCGGGCGTCGGCAAGACCGAGACCGCGTTGGCCCTGGCCGAAGCCTTGTACGGCGGCGAGCAGAACGTCATCACGATCAACATGAGCGAGTTCCAGGAGAAGCACACCGTCTCGACGCTCAAGGGCTCACCCCCCGGGTATGTCGGCTACGGTGAGGGTGGGATCTTGACCGAGGCGGTGCGGCGGCGTCCCTACGCCGTGGTGCTGCTCGATGAGATCGAGAAGGCGCACGCGGACGTGCACGAGATGTTCTTCCAGGTCTTCGACAAGGGCTGGATGGAGGATGCTGAAGGTCGGTTCATCGATTTCAAGAACACCATCATCCTGCTCACGTCGAACGTCGGTACCGAGGTGATCGACAACCTGTGCAAGGACCCGGAGCTGATGCCCGAGACCGAGGGGGTGGCCAAGGCGCTGCGCACGCCGCTGTTGGAGAAGTTCCCCGCAGCCCTTCTCGGTCGACTGGTCGTCATTCCCTACTTCCCGTTGGACGACGCCGTGCTGGCGAACATCGTTCAGCTGCAGCTGGAGCGCATCACGAAACGGGTCCGGGCGCATCACAAGATTCCGTTCAGCTACGACGAGGAGGCCGTCAAGCTCATCGTGAGCCGCTGCACCGAGGTCGAGAGCGGCGGACGGACGATAGACGCCATCCTCACCAATACCGTGCTGCCGGCCATCAGTCGTGAGTTCCTCACGCGCACGATGGAGGGTGCCGATCTGAACGGTGTGCGGCTCGAGGTGGCGGACGGCGAGTTTGCCTATCGTTTCGACTAGCGTGGTGAGGCGAGTGACGGTATGAAGCAGTCGTCAGGCACATCCCACCAGGTCAGTCTGGAGGAGGCGATGTCGATTGCCATCCTCTTCCAGAAGAACGGCCAGCTGAACGAGGCGGAGGAAGTGTATCGCCGGCTGCGCGACGTGCTGCCCGATCATCCGGAGGTGCTGCACTATTCGGGCGTGCTCGCCCAGCAGCAAGGACGAGGCGCGCAGGCCGTGGAGCTCATCGAGAGGAGCCTCGCCCTCGAGCCGGACCAGGCGGACTGCTACAGCAACCTCGGCATCATCTTCAAGGCGCAGGGGAAGCTCGAGAAAGCCGTTGGCGTGTACCAGCGGGCGATCGAGATCAGCCCCGAGCATGTCAACGCGCACTGTAATCTCGGCGTGATCCTGAAGACACAGGGCAAGCTCGACGAGGCCGAAGCGGCGTATCGAACGGCGATTCGGCTGAACCCCGAGCACATCGAGTCGTATCACAACTTGGGCGTCCTCCTGGTTGCCCGGAATCGGACTCGGGAGGCGGTGACCTGCTTCTGCAAGGTCACCACGCTCAGCCCGAAGCACCCGGAGGCCCGGAGACTGCTGGCGCTCGCGCACTGCGCTCTCGGCGAAGTGGACAAGGCAGTCGAGATCTTCGAGGGGTGGCTCGCCGAGGAGCCAGACAATCCCGTCGCCCGCCATATGCTCGCCGCCTGCTCTCGCGAGGATGTTCCCGCGCGGGCGTCGGACGCCTACGTGGAGAAGATCTTCGACGATTTCGCCTCCAGCTTCGACACCAAGCTGGCGAAGCTCTCCTACCGCGCTCCGTCGCTGGTGGAGGCGGTGCTCGCGGATGCCGGCGCCGAGGCAGCGAAGCGCCTTGCGGTGCTCGATGCCGGGTGCGGCACGGGACTGTGCGGTCCGCTCATCGCGCCCTACGCACGTCACATGGTGGGCATCGATCTGTCGGCGCAGATGCTCGCTCGGGCGAAAGAGCGAGACGTCTACGACGAGCTCGTCAAGGGCGAACTGACCGCCTACCTGCGCGACGCGACCGAGGCCTTCGATCTGATCGTCTCGGCAGACACCCTGGTATACTTTGGCGCTCTGGAGGAGGTGCTGGCCGCCGCCGCCGGCGCCTTGCGGGCGGGCGGGCTGTTGATCTTCACCCTGGAGGAAGATGCCGAAGATGCGGACGCTGCCGAGTCCAGTGCCGCGATCGGCTACACGATCGAGACCCATGGCCGTTACGCTCACACGGGGGCCTATGTCGAGCGGAGCCTTCGGAATGCCGGTTTGGAGCTCATGATGGTTCGGGCCGAGTTGCGCATGGAGTCGGGTTCGCCGGTCTTGGGGTTGGTGGTGCGGGCAACGAAGCCTGCGGGAGTCAGCCATGGCTAGGGCGATGGAGATCACCACGCCGCTCGGCGAGGATGTCCTCCTGTTCCACGGGATGCACGCCCGCGAGGAGATGAGCCGGTTGTACGAGTATCAGCTCGATTTGCTGAGCGACGAGCCCGACATCGCGGTGGACGACATCCTGGGGAAGAACGTAACGCTGACGCTGGAGCTGCCGGACGAGAACGTCCGGCACTTCAACGGGTTCGTGACGCGCTTCTCGCAGAACGGAAAGTACGGCCGCTTTCATCGCTACCAGGCGGTCGTGGGGCCGTGGCTCTGGTTGCTGAGCCGCACCGCCGACTGCCGGATTTTTCAAGAGATGACCGTGCCGGACATCATCAAGCAGGTGTTCGACGACCACACCACGGCAGACGTTGAGGATGAGCTGACGGGCACCTACCGGAGCTGGATCTACTGCGTGCAGTACCGGGAAACAGACCTGAACTTCGTCAGCCGTCTGATGGAGCACGAAGGCATTTACTATTACTTCCGACACACCGAGGGGCACAACACGCTGGTGCTCACCGACTCATCCAGCATGCACGTGCCCGCGGAGGGCTACGACACGCTGCCGTTCATCGCCCCAGACCAGCTCATCCGGCCCGAAGACGAGCACATCAGCAGCTGGGAGTTCGCCCGCGAGATTCAGCCCGGCGTCTACGTGCACGACGACTATGACCTCGAGCGCCCCAGCGTGGAGTTGAAGACGAAGAAGGTGCTCGCCCGCACATACGATCCGAGCGACTACGAAGTCTACGATTACCCAGGATTCTACGCGGAGCAGGGCGATGGGGAGCAGTACGCCGGCGTCCGAATCGACGAGCTCGGCAGCCAGTTCGAGACCTCGGAGGCGGCGACGAATGCCCGCGGTGTGACCGTCGGGTGTTCGCTGTCGCTCGAAGACCATCCGCGGGCCGACCAGAACCGCGAGCACCTGGTGCTGGCGACCAGCTACGACCTGGAGTTCGGTGACTACGAAGGTATGCCGGCAAACGAGGGCGCCAGCTGTCGCTGCAGCTTCGTCGCCATGTCGAGCGCGCAGCAATTCAGGCCCAGGCGAGCTACTCCCAGACCGTTCGTGCAGGGTCCGCAGACGGCCGTGGTAGTCGGTCCGTCTGGCGACGAGATCTATACCGACGAGTACGGGCGCATCAAGGTGCAGTTCCACTGGGACCGTCTCGGGAAGCAGGATGAGAACAGCTCCTGCTGGATCCGGGTGTCACATCCTTGGGCCGGCAAGAACTGGGGCGCCGTCGCGACCCCCCGCATCGGGCAGGAAGTGATTGTCGACTTCCTGGAAGGCGACCCCGACCAGCCGATCGTCACCGGACGCGTCTACAACGCGGAGCAGATGCCGCCGTACGAGCTGCCAGCCAACAAGACCCAGTCCGGCACGAAGTCGCGCAGCTCGCTGGGCGGGAGTCCAGACAACTTCAACGAGATCCGCTTCGAGGACCTGAAAGGTGAGGAAGAGGTCTATGTCCACGCCGAAAAGGACATGAACCGCGTGGTGGAGAACAACGACACCCTGAAGGTCGGGTTCGACAAGTCTGACGCCGGCGATCAGACCATCGAGGTCTTCAACGATCGCACCGAAACCATCGGGCACGACCGCACCGACACGGTCGGGAACGACGAGACGATCACGATCGGCAACAATCGCACCGAGCAGGTGGGTGTGAATGAAGACATCACGATCGGGTCGAACCGTAGCAGGTCTGTTGGAGCAAGCGAGACGGTCACCGTCGCACTTCAGCGGACACACAGTGTGGGAGTCAATGAAAGTGTCACTGTCGGTGGGGCGCAGGAGGTGACGGTCGGCGGTCTGCAGGCCATCACCGTCGGCGCCCTACAGGGCACGACCGTCGGAGGCAACCAGTCCACGAGTGTCGGAGCAAACCGTTCGGTTTCGGTCGGTGGGAATCAATCGACCAGCGTCGGTAAGGACGCGTCGATGACTGTCAATAAGGACGAGTCGCGGGACGTAGCCGGCGAACGCAGCACCAAGATCGCCAAGGATGACAAGCTTGAGGTGACGAAGAAGCTCACGGTCATTGTCGGCGATTCCCTGATGCTCAAGACGGGCAAGGCCAGCATCTCGATGAAGAAGGATGGGACCATCGTCATCAAGGGCAAAGACATTACGCTGCAGGGTAGTGGCAAGATCAATGTGAAGGCGTCGAAGGACGTCATCGTGAAGGGCAGCAAGATCAAGGAGAATTGAGCGACGTTCTCGATGCTCGACTCATGCACAGTGGTGGAGCTGAGTAGCATTGAGCCTTCGACCCCGGACGGTGGCGTGCGAGACATCAGCTGAGCAACAACCCAAGCACCGTTCTAGCTCCTTGCCACCCCAGGGATGCTGACAAGCGACCTGAATCGCTCCGGCACGCGTTCGGGTGCCACAAGCTCAGCAGCGATCTCCGAAGGAATCCGGCATGTCAGCTCGCGAGGGGGCACTCCCTCAAGAATCCCATTGAGGTTGACCTCATCGTGCGCAATTGCAGCGAAGGGGGTCTTGTCTGGGTGCTGCAGGGAGAAGGGCGTGCAGCGCATCGCCGCAACCAGAGCACGGCAGAAACCGTCAAACTGGCTGAGGCTCGAACACCTCGTTGATGCGTTCACCGTCACGGTGGGAACGTCCTTGCACTCCTCGTCGTAGGTCGGGTCGGGGCTCCTCTCGAGGCGAAAATGCACGGTCTGCGACTCTCGATCGAGCCGGATGAACAGCAGCCTTTCGACGCCGTGGTCGAAGTCGAAGTAGAGCAACTCCATCGAGTCTCTCTTTCCTCCGCTGGCTGTCACGCACTTTCGGATCAGGGCTCCGGACACGGATGGCTCGCTGGCAGGCGCGCGAGCGAAGGGCAGTACAGGTATTCCCGACTCGTCGGGACGCCTCGGCGGTCGGCAAGGCGAAGAATCGCCAATCCCTCGACCGAGAGGTGGCGCTGAGCGAGCACGTGAACGTCCTCGAGCTGCCCCCTGGCGATCTTTTCCTGGATGCTTTCCTCGAACGACGCCAGAAAATCCTCGAACGCCGCCGCGAATCCTTCCTCGTCTCTCTCGACGAGAGCTCGGCAGACCGAAAATCGCGGATTGTCTTCGCCGTCCAGATAGCTCGCGAAACGATCGAGCAAGGGCTCGAGCTCGGTTTCGGGAACGGGTTCGCGGCACAGACGCTGAAGGAGCTGCGCATAGCAGTAGTCGTCCTCGTACTCGTCGGGAGGACGAAAATCCTCCGGGCTGAGCCGATCGATCTCGCCGACAAGCTGCATGTCGCCGGCTGCAATGGCATCGAGGAGTGGTTCGTAGCAACCTGAGACTCGATGATGGTCGCGGTCGACACCCTCGTCGGCCAGGCGACCGAGGTAGAGCCGCCTGGCACGCGCGGCACGAGTGCAGCCGTGCACGAAGCCGTCCGTGCTGGCCTTGCCGAGCAGCGCGAGGATCGCAAGTGTACGCAACTTGTAGGAGACCTCAAGGCTGAGGTCTCCGACCTCTTCGACCGGTGTCCCAGGGTCTTCCACACCGATCCACCAGAAGGCAGCGTCCATGACGACGCCAGGGATCTCGTCCACCCAGGCCATAGTCTTGTCTCGTCTAGAAGCGCCGCGGCGGCATGCGGTCGTCTCTCAGAAAATCCTTGCTTCGGTCAACAGGCACGCTCGGATATCTGAACGATGTCGACGTTACTGAACTGTTCTCCTGCCATTGCTTCTGCGAGTTCCCGTCGTAGCAGCGGAGAGTCGTTGTGGTAGCGTGGGAAGAATAGCCGTTTCTCTTTCGGAACTCTGGTCGGGTCGATCACCAGGTCGCGTGCGAAGAGGATCCGCTGGGTGGCGAGTCCTTCATTGCTCCACTTCACTCCGGAGGCATCCGCATCGATGCAGTCCACCGGGTTTATGAGATGGGCAATGCAGTACTCGCTGCTGGCCACTTTGCCTTTGTGGTCCTTGATCTCCACGGGGTAGTACTCAACGTCGCTGACTTGCTGGGCCTGGAAGAAGGACCTCAATCGCGGAGAGACGACCAAAAGGCAGTCCATATTCTGGACGTAGTCGCCAAGGACCGTGTTGCGGGGCTCGTCGGCGTACATCGACATCGTCAGCTTCTCTGGTGGGCTCGACGCGAGAGACACGCCCTGCCCCACGGCCCACTCGTCCTCGAAGCCATCGAGCTGATCCACGGTGCAATAGCCCCTAGGGTTGTCGGCTGGGTACTGCAGTATGAAGAACTCGTCGGGCATGAATCTCCTGTGGCATGAGAGGCACAAACGGGGCGTTCGGAATACCGCTCTCTCGTTGAGCTACATCAACGACCATGCCTCTCTTAGATCTGCCAGCTTCTTAGAAAGTCCACCTTTCCGGGCGCTGGAAGGGAACGGCCGGCGAGAGGGGGTCGCGGCCATCGAAAAGGGCAGGTACCACTCTTCCGTGGACGCGTCGCCCGAATCCGCGTTCATCGCGTTGACGAATTCGCCGTGCGTTCCCTTGCCACGCGTGCCGCGCGCTGCCAGCGTAGGCTTGAACTGATCGCGGACCGTATTCATCGCGGCGAGCAACTCGGCCGTAACATCCTCATGAGCCTTGGTGTTTTGTTGGGTGTCCACGCCAATCTGCTTCAGCTTCGTGCCGACCTCTTTCTGGAACGCGGCGTGGCCATAGTTATGCATGGGCAAGTCGACAAAATCAGGGGGAGAGGCCTTGCTCTTGATCAGATAGTGCACGAAGGTCATCTCGAACAGTGGCAGCGCGATCATGTTCTTGAGGTCGTTCACGCACCACTCCGTATTCTTGATGACCTCTTCGCCGATCTTGTCGTTGGCCGTGATGTTGCCGGTTACGGAGGCGACCGGCAGCACGTGATGGGCCTCAGGAGAGCGTTCGACCATGAGGAGGGTACGATGTTTTTGGGGATACTTGCCCCAACTCTCGGTTCCAGACATGATGTCGCGATACTTGTTGCCGCAGGGGCACTCCTCGGTTCGAAGAGAACAGAAGAGCCCCTTCTTGGCTCCCTCGGTGTGTCCGGCCATTCGACCTCTCCGAATCTAGATTGCCGTTCTATCACTCTATAGAGGTGGAGTCTTGATAACCATCAAGTCCACCCACGGAGCAATGTAGCGCTCCGCTGGCCTTCGTCGGCACCAGCCAGTAGTGCCACCTGGTGCGCCGGAGCGTAGCGCCGACGGAACGCCTGTAGCGCCATACTTGTCTGGACGGCGCCCGCAGCCGCCCCAGTCTCACCGACGGAGACCACCGGATACCAGACAACCGGCTCTTGGAAGCCTGGATGGTCTTCGACCAGCCGAGTGAGCGCGCAGCCCCACTCTTGGGCGCGGTAGCTCTCTCCGTTCTGGTCGACGACGAGCCAGGGTGGAGCGTCGGGCGACCAGGCAGCGAGCGGCGCGGTTCGTGTCAGGACCCGGGCCAGCGCCTCGCCCAGGCTCATCTTTCCAGCGAGGTGAGCATTTTCCTCTCGATCGAGTACGGTTGACTGAAGCACTGCCAGGATCTTCGCTCCGCGCGACTGTGCGCGAGGAACCGCCTCCATCAGGAGGAAGCCGCCTGCCTCTCCCGGTGCCAATCCAGCCGACGTCGTCGCGGACTTGAGCCGTGCGCGCTGCTCTAGCCAGCGGAGCGACGTGGCGTCCGCCCACGAGTCGACGCCACCGACGATCGCCAACTCGACTGCCCCGCTATTCAGGTCCCGTGACGCCGCTTCGATCAACTCGGCGACGCCGGTGTTGCCGGTCATCGAGAACGCCCGCAGGTCGACCGGTTGCTCCCAACGGGCGAGGACCGAGGCCCGCTCGATGAGTGACTTCGCTCGCTTCCCCCAGTTGTCGGGCTCGGGGCGAGCCGCCTGAGTCTCCTCCCATCGCGTGATCTCCTGCCGGCGCAGATCTTCATTCGCAATCAGTTCGAAACCGGTGTGCTCGCGATCGGGATGAGGAAGAGAGAGATAGAAGCCGGTTCGAACCTTCTTCCACGGAGCCGCGGATTGCTGCGTTTGAAGGTCCTCGAACGCCGCGTGCAAGAGCCTCAACAGTCGCGCGTCACCTTCAAATCCGTGGGTGATACCAGGCGCGGCATGGACCGTAGCGCCGCCGAAATCGTCTAGAGTTCCCACGACGAAGGTGTCGACCGTCGTCGGGCGCACGATTCCGGCGCGTAAGGCGGCGCAGGCACTGACCACATCTAGCCCCAGAGAACAGACCAGACTAGAGCCCGTGAAAGCGATGGACTGGTTCCCGCTCGAACTCACCCAACACCGCCGGTCGCTGGAGGCCTAGAACTCATCTCCACAGATCGGACACCCCGGCCTGTCCGGCGGGATAGTCCGCAACGTTAGCCGAGCCGTCCCGCCTCGGACACATTCACTGAGGGGGTGCGGCCCGCAATCCCTGCCTGGCAGCTCAGGAACAGCCTCCGGTGCCCCGATGTAGTGCCGATTATCGCCGAGGCCGGAGAGGTGTCAAGGGCAGGGCGAGCGGTGGATCTCCCCTCCCAGGTTGTCAGCCATTGCTGTGAGCAACGCCCCCTCTCATGGCCACGAACCTGGCCTTCAGGCACCGGCCAACATTCTTCCCAAGGTCTCCTGCGCAGTCAACCTGATCGACCGCCTCACCCATCACGTTGAGATTATCGCGATCAAATTGTGACCGGCGAGCCCGAGCAGGCGGTAGACCCTCTGCTCTTCTGGGCGAAGCTATCCTTGGACGCGTCCTGCGAAATACCGGCGGCCGCTGGTGAACTTGCCGGACTGAAGTGTGACCCAGTCCTCGATCTTTCTTAGAAAGCGCACTTGTTGACTCACTCGCAGTTCGACCTCGAACGGAACGTCCAGACCATACCGAACGACGAGTTCCTCGTAGGTCGCTACGCGCACACTGTAGGGACTTGTTTCGGATCGGAGGCACTCGAACAGCGCCATCGGACCGTATGGTGTACCCATGCGCCAACAATGCTCACGACTGAAACGCTGCTTGTTCTGGTCCAGCCATGCGCGCCACTCAGCCTTCTCGAGAAGCGGGCGGTGCTCCCAATCCCCGAGAGGCTGTCCGTCGTCGCGGGTGGGCACCGTGCCGTCTCTTTCGTAGGCCTCCCGTTCCTCATCCAAGAGCTCGTCCGGGTCAAACTCGTCTTGGAGGAACACGTCCGTGTACAGACCCGCACCGGTGATGGTGTTGAGTGCCACGGCGGCCGGCGCCGACAGGTCGTCGTCATCGAGCAGGTCGACCAGCGGCGCCACGGCGCCCAGGTCGCCGAGAAGCCCAAGCGCCACCACCGCAGCTTCGTCCGCGCTCTGCCCCTTCAGTACATCGAGCAGCATACGCACAGAGGCCGAATTACCGCCTATCCCCAGCACGCGTCGTGCCCACGGGTGCGCTGGAGCGGCGAGCATGGCTCGCTGAAGCGGTTGGTCGTCGCCGAGACGCAACAGCGCGATCGCCGCAGCCTCGCACACAAGCTCATCGTCACTATCCAGCAGCGGCCGGAGCACAGGCCAAGATTCGGCGCTACCGACGCGACCCAGCGCCCACGCCGAATCGGCGCTTCCGAACGAAGGCCTGGCCGTCAGCTTGCTCTTGAGAAGCTCCTCGGACGGCAGACGACGATAACCGATCACCCGTGCCATTACGGGCGTGAGCTGCGGCTGATCGCCTTGAAAGGCGCGCTGCAAATCATCTCGCCAGCTCGTCGGTGTTTCGCAGCACAGAGCCTGCGCCGCCGCACGAACCGCCTCCTCGTCGGTCGGGTCCAGTGCGTCAAGGACCGCAAACGCGTCGTCTTTCTGGTTCTGACGACAAAACACCCGCAAGGCTGCGTGCATTTCGCCCGCGTCGCCATCGGCTGCCTGTTGCCGGCAGACGTCCAGGGCGAGCTCGCCACCAACCACCAGCGCGTCGATGTGCGCCTCGAACCGTTCTTCCCAGTCTCCGAGGTCGGACCAATTCACCTCGGGGTCGTGGAGATAGACCAGCCTCTGCTCGTACAGGAACGAGGCCTCATCCAGGTGTTCCTGATAGAGCTCGACCTGGAATTGCTGAGTCGATGTCGCCATGGTTCTAGCTCGTTGCTACGACTTCGACCGTCGTGACGTCATGCGGTCCGCCTGCTGCCAACGCGTAGGCGCGCCACAGCAGAATCAGCTGCTGTTCGTCTGTATTGACGATGACCGTATCGAGATTCGTGGGCAATTCGGTGTCCTGCCGACCGCGTAACACGACCCGGCACCGCGGTGGGGAAACGGCCGGCAGGCGAAACGCCACTCGAGGCATCGATGTGACGTTGAGGACGACGACATCCTCGTTCCCTTGCAGGTATCCGGGTGCTATGAGGCCGGGTGCTGCCGCATTGAAGAACCGTCGATCGAAGTCTGCTGGCAGCAGCGGCTTGCGACTCTTGTTCCACTGCGCGTCGTAGGTGCCCGCGAAGCTGGCACGCGGTTGCCAGTTCGGCGACGTGAATCCGAAGCCGCACGGCGGAACGACAGCGCCGTACTGACCGACCAACTGCTTCGGGTCTTCGATGTTGGGCAATCTCAGGTGGTCGCCGTCCTTCGCCAGCGGCTTGCCGAATCCGGTGCCAACGGGATTGCGCGGTTCGGCCACCGTACGTTCCGGTGTCGATCGGCTCTTGTCGTGACCGCCGAACGCATTCTCCCAGGTCAGCGGAATCCGCTCCAGCGCGGCGGTTCTCGACTTCGCGATGCCGCCCTTCGTGAAGACCCAGAAACGCTCACCGAACACCGCGGCGACCTTCCGCACCGGGCCCACCTTGATGCCCACGTCCACCCGCGTGGCGCCGGCCTGCGGTGGACACGCATGACCGATCAGGACGACGTCGGTCGCCAGCTTGCAGAGCGCTATCTCGGGCTCGTACTTGTAGCTGGAGACAGGGACGTCGCTCCATGGCTCACCGGCCAGGTTGACTGGTATCTGCTCGTCGGCGAGCTGCAGCGCACCCTGCAGGTCAAAATCGTATGTCGCCTTGACGACCGTCACGATGACCGGCCGCAAATCTTCATCGGCGATGAAGACCGGCTCGAAGGCGAACGGTGTGCCGTTGTCTATTTCGGGGTGGGCCACGCTCGCTCCAGCTCTCTGTGTCTTGCCGGCAGGCCGTTTCCGCAGCGTCCGGGGGGTGTGCCGTCAATACGCAAAGTCGACAGTATCTGTAGGTCGCCTTGCTGGCCCTCTCGGCGGAGCAGACGACGCCCTTTCAACATAGCGCGTCGGTGCTGGAAGGATCATGGCGATCGCCGAAAACGCGGCTAGTGGAGACGATTGTCCCGGCGTACGCGACGACCAGCCGTCAAATGTCTTTGTCGCAGATAAAACAGACCGCTTTCGCCTGCGCCATAGCAACCACCGGCCCTTGCAGAACCGGGAATGGCGGTGTGTTCTTGTCGTTGTGCAACATGATGTCGAACGCACGACAGACGTTCTTGCCCTCGAACTTCACGTCGAACGAAAACATGACGAACTCCGCCTTGCCCTTGGTCTTCCCGGAAATGATGCCCCCCGCGCTACCTGGCTCGTCGCCGACACTCGTCTTGAAATTCGAGTCCTTCACGCACACCGGATTGCCGTCGCACTTGACCTTCTTCGTGCCCTTGGCCGTATCCGAGGACTTCGCGATGTTCGGGTACGGGATCGGTACCGGCCCTGCCGGGGGGACCGGGGTCTTGCAGATGTCGGGAAACGCGAGGGTCATGCCGTTGCTCGACTTGTGAATGACGGACAAGAAATTGACGCCGACTGTCACCCCCATGTCGACCTCCGCGTCTGGTCAATTGATGCTGACCGTCGCGCCTCGAATCTTGTTGGACTGCGAGGCTCGGCTCACGACTTTCACGCCGCGCACGATCACCGTGCCATCCCGACGCAGCACGAGAGAGCTCTTGCCGCAGGTGAGACGAATCTGGTCGGTGGCCTCGAGATCGACGCGGCGCTTGTCCAGTTGAACTGACCTGGCCTCGCCGACCGGCAGTTGTACGTGTGCCTCGCGGGCGCCGTTTTCGGCTTGTTCCTCCCACAACCGCTGTGCCACGACTCCGAGTATGACCGGTGGGGTCTGCCGGTCCGCAAGGACCAGCACCGTACGGCCCAACAAAGCCTCCGTGGCTTCAGCCGACGAGGCAAACTGCAGCAGACTCGACGCGTCACACGAATCTGTCTCGCCGCCCAGGATTACCTTGGCGATGCCCTCCGGGGTGATGTCTACGACGACGGCGGTCGCGATCTCATCGTACCCCTGCCTTTGTTGGATCACCTCGGCAATGGCGTTGGAGGGGATGTCGTCGTCGACAGCGGTCGCCATCTCGTCATGTCCTTTTCGTCGTTGCAGCATCGAGAATTCGTGTATGCCTTGTGTCATAGCAGTGCCCTCTGACCCTGTTTGTCTCGACGGCTACCGACGAACGGTTCCTGCCGACCGTTCTAGGTCTCGCTCCACCCCAATCGACCCAGCTATAGAGCCACCCACTGCTTCGATCAGACAGTAACACAACAAGGATCGGCGACAAGTCAGCCTCTAGCCTCGCTCCATTCGGCCGGAGGCCCGTTTCTTGACGAGGCTCCGTTGACGCAGGACATCGAGCGTCTGGTGCCGATTATCCCCCTCGGTCGAGTGGGGATCAAGATCGGACGAGGATGTCTGCAAGAGGGGGGCGGCGTGTGCAAGCACACGTTTGCCGTGCCGGTTCGCCCTTACTCCCTTCCACCGAGGAACGAACTTCTGACAGAATGTGGCTTGAGATGAGGTTCGAGCTCGACTTTGGACGGCCACGACCCGGTGCGCGGCGGATCAGCCAAGACCCGATGCGCATACTCATCATCGGCGATCTGATGGGCGCCAACGCCGACGAGGCGCCGCCTCTCGATCAGCGTCCGCTCGTCCGTGTCCACGTCGAGGCCTTCGACGAAGTCTTCGCACGATTCAAGCCCTCCGTGGCGCTGCCGGCTCTGGGACTGCGGGCGCCCCTTGCCTTCAACTCGCTCGAAGACTTCCATCCCGACGAGCTCTTCCACAAGGTGGCAATCTTCGACCGGCTTCGAACGCTGCGCCAGCGTCTTCAGAGCCCGTCGACGTTTGCGGCGGCTGCGGACGAGCTTCGATCGGACGTTCCGGCGGGTCCCTCACCGCCCCAGACGGACTCTGGCCCGGTTGCTAGCCAAGCGACTCCCGAAGAGAGCGGCGTCCTGCTCGACCGGCTCCTGGGCAAGAGCGCTGCTGTTCCTGCCACACCACCACCGGTAGCCAACGAATCTCGCGCACAGGCGGGCGTCGAGGCCCTCATTCGGTCGATCGTGGCCCCCCACATCGTGGCTGAAGACGACCCTCAGCTACCGCAATTCCTGTCGGCAGTCGACATGGCAATCACCGACACGATGCGGTCGTTGCTGCACGAGCCGACGTTCCAGAGACTCGAAGCCGTCTGGCGGGGGGTTCGATGGTTGCTGTCTGCTATTGACGAGGGAGACCTGGAAGTGGCTCTCTTGCATCTGACCCGTGAGGAGTTCAACGCCCAGGCCCATCCCGGCAGTGCCCTCCAACTCCGCCTCGAGACCCGTGGCGCCGACGCAGCCCCGAGGTCACTGGTGGTGGCAGACCTTGCCTTCGGGCCGTCAGAAGACGACATGGGAACGCTCCGGAACCTTGGAAGACTCCTGGGCGGCCTCGGCGTGCCGCTGGTCGCTGCCGCCCACGGTGCGCTGGTCGGCTGCGAAGACCTCCGGGCCCAGGCCGACCCGAAGACTTGGAGCGCACTGCCGGCTGACATGGCTCGGCTCTGGGCCGAGGTGCGTACGATGCCCGAGGGCCGATTCCTCGGTCTGACATGGCCTCGCGTCATCCTGCGTCTGCCGTACGGGAGGAAGTCCGACCCGATAGAGGCCTTCGCGTTCGAGGAGATTCCGCCCGATCACACGCATGAGGACTATCTGTGGGGCAATGGCGCGTTCGCCGCTGCACTGACGATGGCGCGGACGCATCTCGGCACGTCCGACGGGCTCGAGGGAGACATCGGCGACCTCCCGGCCTTCACCTATACCGAGCACGGCGAGCCGACGCTGAAGCCGTGCGCCGAGTTCTGCATGACAGAGCACGCACTCGAAGCAGTCCTCGCTCGTGGGATCATGCCGCTGTTGTCCTACCGGAACCGAAACGCGGTCCGGTTGATTCGCCTTCAGTCGCTCGGTGCCACTGCGATCGGCTGATCGCGGGCCGACCGCGGAATGTTGACGAAGTACATTCTTGCGGTGCTCTCAGTGGTGTTCCTTGTCGCTGCGTGGATACGGATCACACGTGACGGCCCGGCGCACCCACAGACTCGAACCTGGCTACTGGTCAGCGCCATTCTTGGGATTGTGAGCGGCTGGCTGTTCTATCAGGGGTGAACGATGGCCAACGCAGCCCCACCGGCATCTATCGACGGCGGCAGCAGGTCGATCTTGATCGACGAGGGAACGCTCGCCCGGGCGGAGTCACCGACGCGGGACGCAGTGGGCCTCGATGCGAAGGGCGGCAGTCCGGCCTCGCGCGCCGCCAATATGGCGGACCGGGTCGTCAGCTATGCGCGCCATCGTCTGGGACAACGCGTCGGGGACGGAGAGCGCTTCGCGCTGGCCGACCGGGCGCTGCGCCGCGCGGGCGCGAAGAGCGCGGCCGATTTCGGGACGGTGACGCCCACGGCCGACTACGTGTGGGGCACGGCGGTAAGTCTGTCCGACGTCCGGCGCGGAGACGTCATCCAGTTTCGCGACTATCGGTACGACCGCGAGGTCGTCGCGGAGGATACGAGCGGAACCACGTTCGAGACCGATTTTCAGGAGCGCCCACACCACACCGCCATTGTCGAGCAGGTGGGCGACGAGGGGGCCATCACCGTGCTCGAGCAGAACGCTCCGGTCGGCGACCCGGTGACGCGCAATCAGCTGTTCTTCTCGAGTGTCACGACCGCGAGTGGCAACCGGACGACGACGATCACGGTACGAGGGACGTTCTGGTTCTATCGTGCGCAGGCGCGCTGACTGTTTACGTGGACGGTACGCCGGGGAGATGATCCATCCGTGCGGAGGATGACCCTGCAGTGAATCGGGGCTGGTAGAATACAACCTGGATCGCCCAGAAAGGCCACGCGATATGACATCTAGCGAACCGACTCGCTGGCTTCGCTACGCCGGTCTCGGGGTTGGGGTGCTCGTCGTGACCGTCGCGACGATCGGGCTGATCTACCTCGGCGTGAATGCAATGCTCAGTCCCGACGAGATTGTGGGCGCGGAAGACCCTGCCCCCGCGGCGGAACCGGCGCGACAGCCCGTACCCGAGGCGCCCGCGCGACCCGCGCCCGAGCCGGAACCGATACGGCGACCGGCGCCCGAGCCGGAACCGATCCGGCGACCGCCCGAGCCGGAACCGATCCGGCCACCGGCGCCCGAACCGGAGCCCCCTCCGCCACCGGCGCCCGAGCCGGAACCGCCCCCCCGACCGGCACCCGAGCCGGCTCCGCCACCCCGACCGACGCCCGTGCCGGAACCGACCCCCCCACGGCCTTCGCCGGCGTCGTCACCCGTCGACCTTCTCGTCAGGGTCGTGGACGCGGAGGAGAGCGTGCTGGCCGGTGTCGCGATCACGTTGAGTCCTGGCGATTTCACCGAGGAGACGAACGAGCGCGGCGAATGGGAGTTTGAGGGGCTGCCTCCGGGTGAGTACCAGATAACGGCGTCGCGGGATGGCTATTACGACGTTGACCGGACCGTACAGGTGGATGTCGGGCTGGCAGAGAGGCTCACCGAGGAGATAGTGCTCACACCAACGCCCGTGCTCGACACGGAAGTGTTGGTAGGCTGGTGGAACCAGGCGAAGGCGGACGCAGAGCAGGCCAAGGCCGACGTCACGCTGACGCTCGAGGAGTACAGTTCGGCATACAAAGACCTCGACACGGACGGCATCCAGGAGGTGTATCCCGAGGCTCCCATTGACGGCATTCAAAGGCATTTTGACAGTGTCAATAGCTATGAGGCATACGACTTCACCCCGCCAGAGTTCACCGCGCTCGACGTCACCGCGGGCACAGCCACGGTCGAGGCCACGCTTCAACGCAAATTCGACGCGAGAGTAGGTGGCGCGCAGGAGCCGGATGAGACGGACGTTGAGATCACCTTCGTGAGGCAGGACGACAGCGGACGCTGGCTCATCTCCGAGGTGCGCTTCAAGCAGTAAGAGGCAGCCTACGGTATTCCGGCGCCAAGTCCCTGGCAACCTCGCTGGACTGATGGCACTTGTGCCTGTGCCCTGCAAGTAGACCTTGATCGCGTTCTCCAGTTAAGGTATGGTCACATCTCATCTCTTATGATGACGGCGGCCGATATGCACGGTGACGTTGGCGCAATTCCTCCGAGACACTCCCGCGATGTATTGCTTGCCGCGAGACGGCCCGTCTCAGCTGCCAGACGTTCGCCTGAGCCAGGAGTCCGATCCCTTCCGATCCCTAATGGTGCGATCGAGGTCAACCTGTGAGGAGTGGAGAGGCTAAGGTGATGAGACGAGGCCACGTGGTTCTTGCGAGCGTCCTGTTGACCCTGGTCGTCTGGGAGCCGGCGTCCGCCCAGACGCCCGTAATTGAGGAAGGGCTGCCACTGGCAGAGGCGCTGGAGGCGCTGACAACTACGACGGTGTCGCCGTTCTCCCTGCGCGACGCGCTTGTGGTCGGCACGCAGTTGGAGGTGGGGACCACGCCGTTCGGGACCGGCTCGAGTGCCTTCTCGTTTGTCCTCGATCCCGTGACCGGTGTTGACGTACGCACCCCCACGACGTTCGGTCCTGCGTTCGCGGAACGGGTGCTGACGTCCGGGAAAGACAAGGTCAGTGTTGGCCTGAATTTCATCTCGGCAACCTACGACAAGTTGGGCGACCTCTCCCTGGGGCGGATGGACGCGGGTTCGATCGCGGTCACGGGAGACCCGGACAAAACCCTAACTGGGACGACCAGCCTAGTGCTGTCCTCCCAGTCCCTGGTCCTGTTCGGTAGCGTGGGGTTGACCGACGACCTCGATTTCGGGGTGGCGGTCCCGTTCGTCACGGTTGCCTTCGACGGTATCGGCTCCCTCGAGAACGGCTACCTCGACGCCGCCGGCGACGGAGAGGTCGTGCGCCTGGTGGAAGCGACCGGCCGATCTTCGGGCGTGGGTGACGTCATGCTCAGTGCCAAGTATCGCCTTCCCATTCGCCCTTTTGGGGATGATGATGAGGCGGATGTGCTTCACGATCCTGGCGGGCTGGGGCTGCTGGTCCGGGCCCGCATTCCCACTGGCGAGGAGAACAACCTCCGTGGGCTCGGCATCACCCGCGTTCTCGCCTCCCTCCTCGTGTCCGGCAGCGCGGGGAACTTTGGGTTCCACGGGAACGCGGGTTTCGAGTGGTGGAGTAACGACATACCATTCAGGACCGACTCTGGGGGGGCGGCGCAGAGTAATCTCCGGCATATGGTCGAGTACGTCGCCGGAGTGGATTTCACGCCCATTCCAGAGATGACGTTCATCTTCGACGTGCTGGGGCGCCACGTGCGAGGAGACGGAGGGAGCATCGTCGAGACGGAGATTGTGTCCCCGACTTCCACGATCAGCTTCGTTGGCATGTCTGCTCTGGATAGCCTCCGCAAACTGACAGTGGCGCCCGGACTCAAGTGGGCCGTGAAAGGGAACCTGCTGGTGTCGGTGAACGCGCTCATTCCTGTCGACGATAACGGCCTGCATGATGAGTTCACGCCGGTCGTCGGCCTCGCCTGGGGCTTCTGACGCGGTCGTGTTGCGACAGGTGTTCGGACTAACTGGGCGTCAGCGAGAAGAGGGAGACCCCATGCGTAAGGTGCTGCCGGTTTTGATGGTCCTGAGTGTCGCGATCATCGCGTGCGAGGACAAGGCTCCTACGGGCCCAAGTCGAGTGGAGACTCTCACGGCCCCGGCCAACGGGGCGCCGGTCGTGACAATCACGGCGCCGCTTACGGGGAGCTTCATCGAAGGGACGAGTCTGACCTTCACCGCGATGGCCATCGACGACACAACAGAGAACCTGACGGAAGAGATCAGTTGGACATCGAGCCTCGACCCCGTAGGTCAGGTGTTTGGGACCGGCGGCACGGTGGCGAGAGCCCTTCCGCTGGGGGCCCATACGATCACAGCGACTGTCACAGACAGAAGTGGGGTTTCGGGGAGTGCGAGTGTCGCGGTCACCATAACCCGCCGCGGGCCGCCGGTTGTTACGATCACGTCGGTGCCGGGGCTCACGACGGGGATAGGTGTGAGCTTCCAGGCCACGGCGATCGACCCCGAGGACGGGGACATCTCGACAGACATCGTGTGGGAGTCGACCCTTGATGGCCAGCTGGGGACTGGAGCTCTGTTGGTCAGAGCTGGCGGCCTCTCGGAAGGGACGCACATCGTGACGGCGACAGTCACAGACAGTGACGGCCTCACGGGGAGTGATGCCGCAAGCGTCACGGTGGATCCGGTGGCCCCGACGGCCCCGACGCCGCCTCCGACCGAGGCGACATACAAGTTTGTCGTCTCCGAAAACGGGTTAGCCACCAGTCCGGAGGAACTCACCATGGTCTTCAGCCTCACTGCAACAGGAGAGCCCACGACTGCGGCGTCGCCGGTAAGTCCAACCTATAGCGTGACAGGCCGCTGGAGTGCGCCTAACGACGATACGGGTGCCTTGACGGGAACGTTCCGCGGGCTTCCGAGCAACGGGGCGTTTACGGGCGTGTTGACGAGGCCTGCGGTGTCCATTACCTCGACACCGTGTGTTGCGTCGGCGAGTTTCATAGGAGCGACCACGCCAACGATTTCCGCCAGCCGCCCCGATAGCATTCGGCTGGATCGAAGCTCGGATTCGAGCGTCTCAGGCTGTGACTGGCCCGCAGGTTTTGACAGCTTCGACGGAAAACCTGAGTAGCCAGGAGACAGCCGAGCTGAGTTCCTTGGCCGCCACGCCGCGGACCGGTGGTCCGCGGTGTGGCGGCTCTTCCCCGTAGTCTCAACACGAGGCGTTCTTCCGCTGCCTCGCGGCCGCACTGTCGTTGCCTGATGGCCAATGAACAGCAGGGCGGCGTACGACCTACTGCATCCGCCTGGCGGTCCAGTCACCCCCGCCATAGCCACCGAAGTCGGCGCTGCCCGTCATCTCGTCGCCATCGACGGTGCTATCGAGGCGGGGGTCGAGGGCTCGGCTCGGTGATCGGGGGGGCTCTAGAATTTGCTATCGTCGTGCTAAGAGTCGGTGAGTCCAAGACCCAGGCCGGCACCGGACGGGCCGTCCCGCTCAACCATAAGGCGGGAGCCACGCTCATGTTGCGGGCGAGTCTCTTCGAGGACAGGCAACCCAGTCATCACGTATTCCCCGCAGTACGGGTCGGCATCGCTGGCGACAAGCGTGAGGTGCGTGTCTACGACATGGACCCGACGACCCCGGTCAGTTCGTGGAAGACGGCGTGGCGGTCAGCGAAGCAGACGGCGGGTCTCACCGCCCGCTTTCACGACCTGCGACATACAGCCGTCACGCGCCTGCTCGAACGCGGCGTGCCGCTCTCCGTGGTCGTCAGCATCATGGGTTGGAGTGCTTCCACGATGACGAAGATGGCCAAGCGGTACGCTCACTTCACCCTCGACTCGCAGCGACAGGCAGTGGAGAGGCTGGACTCGCTGACACCGGCGGAAGCTGGACCAGGTACCCAAACGAAGCGACCTCACTAGAGCAGGGTAGCCACAAAAATGGCCACACTCCACAGCACCCACAATCACCGATCCACGCAAGTCGTTGAAAAGAGTGGCTCCTCAGGGAGGACTCGAACCTCCAACCCTCCGGTTAACAGCCGTGCCCAGAGCGATCGCTCCGATGCGTACCGAGTGATATGGAGCAATAGACACCGTCCGATCGGCGCCATTCCTCTCGCCTCGCAATCGTACCACTTCACACCATTTCGCAGAGAGGGTGGGCACAAATCTGGGCACAGTTTTCGACGCCCGTTTTTTGAGCTGCTCTGTTTCATCCCCGCCAAACTCGTTCACCGCACCCGATCACACAATCCGCTCGAGGCCCACAGAGCATTCCTGGAGGAGTTTCCATGACCCGCGCACTTGTCCCGACTGGGCCGCCGGCCATTTCTGACCTCATTCGCACGTTCCTGGACGGTCTGAGCCCCCACACCCTCACCGCCTACGGGCGCGACCTGGACGACTTCGCCCGGTTCCTGACCGGCTCGAGGCAGGAGGCGCTCGGCCGGTTCTTCTCCCAGCCTGCCCCGGCCGCCAATGCTGACGTGCTCCGCTACCGCCACGACCTCGTGGCCCGACAACTGGCGCCAGCCACCATCAACCGTCGACTGGCCGCCATCCGCTCCCTGACGAAACTGGCGCGGCTGCTTGGTGTCGTGCCGTGGGCCATCGAGGTCCAGGACGTGCCCCAGGAGACGCTCAGGGACACCCGAGGGCCAGGGGTGGAGACGGTAGCAGAGATGATGAGGCTGGCTGCTGCCCCTCGGGACAGCTACGCCGTGAGGAACGTGGCCATGCTGCGGGTGATGTTCGACCTGGCCCTGCGGGTGTCAGAGGTCGTGAGGCTCGACGTGGTGGATCTGGAACTGGACCGAGGGGCGCTGTGGGTGTCTGGGAAGGGCCGGGCAGAGAAAGAGGTTCTAAGCCTGCCGGCGAACACCCAGGAGGCCATCACGGCTTGGCTACGGGTGCGCGGCACCAAAGAAGGACCGCTCTTTCTGACGCTGGGGCCGCGGCGGAACCGGCAGCCCAGCCGAAGCCGGTTCACTGCCCGCGGCATCTACCGCATCGTGTCAGAACTTGGCGAGCAGGCCGGCGCCAAGGTGTGGCCGCATGGGCTGCGTCACACCGCCATCACCAGCGCCGTCCAGGTGGCTCAGGAGCACGGCGTCACGCTGGATGAGGTGCGGCAGTTTAGCCGCCACAAGAACATCAACACCCTACTCGTGTACCGTGACCGCGTGCGTGACGTGCAGGGCCAGTTGGCGGCGATGGTGGCGGACACCGTGAAGGTGTCCTGACTCGCTGTCCAGGTCTCGACACGGGCTCGAGCCGTTTCCAGAGAGCCGACCAGCCGTTCGGTGGTTTCATTGCCCGTTCCACGGTGTTCCCCGCAACCGTCCTTGTGGTTGACCTCTACAACCCGTCGAAAATGTCGCCTACCAAGCCTTAACCGTCCCCGAGAGTCCGAACTGTCCAGCGACCTCTGTTAGCATTCAGCAACCCTCGTTTGATTTCTCGGCACAAAAAGGGCCGAGAGACACAGGCCGACCAGCGCTTTACCTGGGGGCTCAACTCTGTATCGCCGACACTCACGCAGAAAGAAGCCGGATCCATGTCAAATCCGTTCTTCGATCACCCGATTCTGAACTCGCCCTACGAGTGCCCGCAACGGCATTGGGAACTGGACCCTGGCGGTCAGCCCACCCAGGGCATCCTGGACCAGCGTCGTCCTGTCGATTTCATCGCTCCTGTTCCGAAACCGAAGAAGCGGAAAAGGGCCGCCCAGCAGGGCGAGATCGTGTTCGACGATGGAAAAGGCCTCTCGACCAAGGAACAACAGTATGCGGCGTCGATCATCAACGAAGTGCGCCAGAACGTGAACCAGTGGCGGGACTTGCCCAGCACCCTATGGCAGGTCACTCCAGAAACGGCCCGCCTGCTCCAGCACTGGCGGCATCACACGTTCGGCGGCCTCCGCCCGTTCTTCTGTCAGGTTGAGGCCGTCGAGACCGCCATCTGGCTGATCGAGGTTGCTCCCCAGTCCAAGAGTGGCAAGCGACTACTTGACCATTTGGCCGGTGCGAATCGTGACGCCAATCCCGAACTGATGCGCATGGCGCTGAAGCTGGCCACCGGAGCCGGGAAGACCACGGTCATGGCCATGCTCATCGCGTGGCAGACGATCAACGCGATACGCCGCCCCGGCAGCAAGCACTTCACCAGGGGTTTCTTGGTCGTCACCCCCGGCCTGACCATCAAGGACCGCCTGCGCGTTCTCCAACCGAACGACCCGAACAGCTATTACGCCGACCGCGAACTCGTGCCGCAGGACCTGCTCGACGATGTGAAGAGGGCGAATCAGGGGACGAGGTCTTCGATGAAGAAGACCCCACGAGCGTCGCGCCGAATCCGACCACGCATCCTCCCCAACCATCTACAAGCACTCTAGAGGAACCGACTGGTAATCAGGAACAAGCAGCACCGGCAGGCGAGACACCAGCGACGGAAACGCCGCCCGATAGTTCTGGTTCAGGGTTGCCTGGTACTAACCTACGTGATGAGGTCGTTCCGTATGAGAAATTTTCTGGGCGTGCTGGTCCAGACCCAGCGAAAGCAAGCCCAGCCGCCCTCGACGACGGGCTTCAGCAAATCGTTGCGATAGAGGGGCCGATGGTGGTTAAGCGCGCGTGCAAGCTTTACTTAGAGGGCTGTGGAATACGTACGCTTACCAAACCACTGGGCGACAAGATGAAACGGGCGATGAGACGACTGGAAAGAAAAAACAAGATCATCGCTGAGAACGAAGCTGCCACCGGCGAATATTTTGAGCGCATTGTCAGGAAGCCCGGTACACCGAAGACTCGTATTCGAGAACGTGGCCCACGCGATCTCTATGACATTCCACCACGGGAAGTCCTCCATGTTGCTTTGCGTCTCGCCGAGGAAAAGAATTTGAAGATTCGTTCCGATGAACACTATAGAGCCGTGATTGAGTTCTACAAACAAAAACTTCTGACAGAAAAAAGTCGGCAAGCGATTAGATCCGTCCTCGTCCTGTATGAAAAGTCGAGGCTTCGGCTCAATTAAAACCTCAGGAATACCCCGCTCTCGTCGGCGAATGGGACGAAGCGCATCCGCGTGACTGATTTTCGTTTAAATTTCGTTGAAGGCAGCACGCCCCGGCGTTACGCTATCGTGGGATGTCATGACCAAGGGAAACGCTGAGATCATTAAAGACTATTTAACTCAGAATGCCGGGCGCTTCTTCTGCAATAAATGCCTGAGCGAACTAACCGGGGTTACCCCCTCAAACCAAGTCAACCAATTGACTCGTCCACTCCGAGGGGAAGCATCTTGGGTCGATAGCCAAACGATCTGTTCATCGTGTCAGCAAGAACGCTTGTGCATTAGGAGATTAATCCAGAATGGTACAAGACTTTAACCCTGGTCAACGAATCTTTCGGGTGCTCACAATTGGCGATGAAAAGACGACCAAGAATGGTAACCCGTACCTAGAGTGTGTAACAGATAAGGGATTAGTCGCATTCTGGGGAGGGGCTAACAATCGCAAGAATATTGCAGGAATTGAAGTAGAGACCGTTCCTTTTACGGTGAGATGCGATCCATGGTTTAAATCAAATTTTGCGCAGCATGTTTTTTGGATTCCTGAACATTCACGAATTGAAATTCTCGGTGAAGAAGGAATGCCCGTATCAGATGTATCTGAAGTCAGAAGTTCTAAAAGCCTGAAGACGCCAGCACCAATGTCAGTTGATGAGTTGGCCAACATTCGTCGGAAGATAATCAGCATTGTTGTTTCCGTAGAGACGCAAAATGACAAGGAAGAAAGCGATGACAATTCTGTTGCCAGGCGGATTAGCTATTTATCGCGTCGCAATTACCTGCCCCGTGAGGTTGCAGCGATGATGAGGGCGCTAACGGAAATGAGAAACGTCACCGAATACGACGCGAAGGTTCTGTCTGAGAAAGAAGTGGTGGCAACACGTGCCAATTGGGAAGCAGTTCAGGAATGGGCAAAGAAAGAAGGCCACCGCTAACGAACGCGCCGAAGCCCAACGCCTGACGATAGGACATTCTAGGACCCCCCGATCTCCGAACCGACCCCCTCGCCCCCCCTTTCGACGCTCGCAAACGTACGTCCCGTATACG
>MPMF02037042.1_pt1 | contig 31196 bp, 29 predicted proteins | sample 1617271 | NCBI WGS metagenome assembly MPMF02 (sample SAMN05944812, study PRJNA350692) | marine metagenome | biome: marine; feature: ODZ; material: water; isolation source: 120 m water sample prefiltered with 30 um filter, filtered on to 0.2 um... | place: Pacific Ocean | collected 2012-04-09... | reverse complement strand
CTCCCCCTCCCAACCACCCATCAATGGTACCCTGTGGGTGGTTGGGAGGGGGAGCGGGCGGTCAGGCCGCACTTAACAACCAGGGTGGTTGGGAGGGAGAGCGGGTGGCCGGGCACCGGCGCGACAGCGCCGTCCGCACGACAACCCGCGACATGGTTGACATGGCGGGGGACCGGAACTATGGTCCCGCGTCCCCGACAGCCGCCCACCCCACCACAGAGACGCAAGCGCACGTCAACTACGATTGTGGGACTGAACATATATGCAAATTCTGGTAAACGGTAAACAGCTCGACATCGGCGAGGCCCTGCGCAGCCATGTCGAAGACCGCCTGACCAGCGGCGTCAACAAATACTTCTCCAATCCCATCGATGCCCACGTCGTGTTGTCGCGTGAGGGGCACAGTTATCGCACCGATTGCTCGGTGCACGTGGGTGCCGGCATCACCGTGCAGGGCCACGCCACGGGCGACGAGATCTATGCCTGTTTCGATGCCGCCGCCGAGCGCGTGGAGAAGCAGCTCAGGCGCTACAAACGGCGGCTGCGCAGCCACCACAAGAATCCGTCCGAGCTGCGCACGGCGCCCTATTACGTGATCTCGCCCGAAGACGAGAGCATCGAGGATCCCAAGAACGGGCAACCGATGATCATCGCCGAGACCACCACCGATATTCCCACCACCACGGTCAGCGAGGCGGTGATGCGCATGGACCTGGCCGACCGGCCGGTGTTGATGTTCCACAACAGCGCCCACGGCGGCCTCAACGTGGTCTACCGGCGGTCCGACGGCAACGTCGGCTGGATCGATCCGAACAACCCGCCAGCGGCCTGAGGGAGCCAGCATGGAACTCGCCCAATTGCTGTCATTGGACGGCGTCGTCGCCAACCTCAAGGCGGGCAGCAAAAAGCAGGTGTTGCAGGAGCTGTCCGGGCGCGCCGCCGAGGTCACCGGCCTCAGTGAAAGGGCCATTTTCGACGTGCTGCTGGAGCGCGAGCGCCTGGGCACCACCGGTGTCGGCAATGGCATTGCCATACCCCACGGCAAGCTGGCCGAGCTCGAACGCTTGCACGGCCTCTTTGTCAAACTGGAGCGGCCGGTCGATTTCGACGCCGTCGACGACGAGCCGGTGGATCTGGTGTTCCTGCTGCTGGCTCCGGAATCGGCCGGTGCCGACCACCTCAAGGCCCTGGCCTGGGTGTCCAGGTTGCTGCGCGACAAGACGGTGTGCGAAAAGCTGCGCGGCTCCGACGAGGACGACGCGCTGTTCGCGCTGCTCACCGATTCCGCCGCCCCCCACGCCGCCTGACCTATTCCCTCTAAAGACAAGGTCCGACGATCGGTTATGATCGCCGGCCATGAGGTTTTGGCTCCTTAGCGGATTCCTTGCCGTTGCCGCGGTTCTGGCCGTGGTTTGTCGGTCAGCCGTGGCGGCTGAGCCGCCGGCCCCCATGCTGGGCTTGCCGCTCGACTGCCCGGCCGGAAAAAGTTGTCCGGTGCGCAACTACGTCGACCATGATGCCGGCCCGGGCGTCGCCGACTACAGCTGCGGCGCACTCAGCTACGATGGCCACAAGGGCAGCGATTTCGCCGTCCACGACCCCGCCCTGGTGCGCCGCGGCGTGGCCGTGCTGGCGGTGGCCGCCGGCCGGGTGCTGCGGCTGCGCAACAGCGAGCCCGACCACATCCTGGGCCAGCCCCTTGATCGCCGCCGCTTTGCCGGCCGCGAGTGCGGCAACGGCGTCGTCATCGACCACGGCGGCGACTGGCAAAGCCAGCTTTGCCACCTGCGCCGGGGCAGCATCACGGTGCGGCCGGGTCAAAGCCTGGCGGCCGGCCAGCAGCTCGGCCTGATCGGTCTTTCCGGCAAAAGCGAATTCCATCACGTCCACCTGGTGCTGCGCCACCGGGGCGAGGTGGTCGATCCCTTTGTCGGGCGCCGTGGCGCTGGCACTTGCGGCGATACCGGAGCCGCGGGCGGCAAATCACCTTCGCGCTCCGCCCTGTGGCAACCCGCCCTGGCGGCCCGCCTGGGCTATGTCGCCAGCGGCCTGATCGCGACAGGCTTTAGCCCCCAGGTGCCCAAAATGGCCGAGGTGGTGGCCGGCGGCCAGCGCCACACGCGGCTCGGCCGCCAGGCGCCCAACCTGGTCTTTTGGGTGCTGATCTACGGCCGTCACCCCGGCGACCACGAGTTCCTGCGCTTCCTGGGCCCCGATGGCGCCGTCATTGCACAGGCGCGAGGCGGCCCCGTGACACGGCACAAGGCGCGCTGGTTCAAGTTCATCGGCAAGCGCGGCCGGCGCCCCTGGGCGGCGGGAACCTACGTCGGCGAATACCGGCTGCTGCGGCTCAGGGGCCAGAGCCTGCGGGAGGTGCTGAAAGTAGACCGCAAGCTGGAAGTGCGTTGAAGGGCTATTCCACGTCGATGGCGGTGGTCTTGGATTGGCCGCCGCCCTGGCGGATCTCGATGCTGCGGCTTCGCACCTTGGGCTCGGGCCGTACCAGGGTGATGTGCAAAAGCCCGTCCTCGAGGTCGGCGCCCTCGACCTCGATGCCCTCGGCCAGCAGGAAGGTGCGCTGGAACTGGCGGGCGGCGATACCGCGGTGAAGATAGACACGGTCGTTGTCGTCGCGCTGGCGGCCGCGCACGATGAGCTGGTTTTCCTCCACCGTGAGCTCCAGGTCGCCGGCACCGAAGCCGGCCAGGGCCAGGCTGATGCGCATGCCATCCGGGCCGGTCCGCTCGATGTTGTAGGGCGGATAGCCCTCGCCATCGGCCTTGCTCAGGCGGTCCAGCGTGCGTTCGAGGTGTTCGAAGCCGAGCAACAGCGGGCTATTGAACAGCGATACCCTGGTCATGCGAGCGATCTCCTCCATTCGCCGGCCAGCAAGGCCTTGATCTTATCCGCGCCAGCATGGAACAAAGGGCACCCGGGGCACAAGAGAGCGAAAGGAGCCATCGTGGCGGCGACGGAGAACGACCTGACTATCGGTATCGTCGGCGCTGGCGCCATGGGCCGAGGCATCGCCCAGGTGGCGGCCAGCGGCGGCCTGGCGGTGCGGCTTTACGACGCCCAAGAGGGCGCCGCCGAGGCGGGCCGCGAGTTCGTCGCCCAAATGCTCGCCCGCCAGGTCGAAAAGGGCCGGCTGGAAGAAGCCGACGCGGCTGCCGCCAAGGCCCGCATCGAGGTGGTGGCCGGGCTCGAGGCCCTGGCCGGCTGCCAGGCCGTGGTCGAGGCCGTGGTCGAGGATCTGGGGGTCAAGCACCAGGTCTTCCAGGCCCTGGAGGCGGTGCTCGACGACGACGCCGTGATCGCCTCCAACACCTCTTCCATCCGCATCGCCTCGATCGCCGCGGCCTGCACCCGGCCCGGGCGCATAGCCGGCATGCACTTCTTCAATCCGGTGCCGCTGATGCGCCTGGTCGAGGTCATTCGGGCGCCCCAGACCGGCGCGGACGTGGCCGAGCTGCTCTCTGACATCGGCCGGCGCATGGGCCGCACGCCGGTGGTGGTCAAGGACGGGCCCGGCTTTCTCGTTAATCTGGGCGGCCGCGCTTTTTATACCGAGGCGCTGCGTATTTTGCACGAAGGCGTGGCTACGCCGGCCCAGGTCGACGCCGTGATGCGGGATTGCTGCAACTATCGCATGGGTCCCTTCGAGCTCATGGACCTGACCGGCATCGACGTCAACTTTCCGGTCAGCCAGATCGTCTTCGAGGGCTTTTTCCATGAACGCCGACTGGCCACCTCGCCGCCCCATCAGGCGCTCTTCGAGGCCGGCCGCTATGGCCGCAAGAGCGGCGCCGGGTGGTACGACTACGGTGCCGACGGCAAGGCGCTCGAGGGCCCCAGCCCGGATGCTGCATCCCAGGCCGCGCCGGCCCCATTCGTGGCCTTGCTGGGCGATGATCGAGAGGGCGCGCTGGCCGAGTTGCTGGCCGCCTCGGGGGCGGAAATCCGCCCCGACGACGGCGAAATTCCGCTGCTCGCGGCTCCGCTGGGCGAGGACGCTTCGGCCTTTGCCGCCCGCACCGGCGCCGACCATCGCCGTCTGCTGGCCGTCGACACCAGCGTGCCGGCCGACAAGCGGATTACCATCATGGCACCGCCGGGCGGCGATCCGGGGCTGACGGCGGCGCTGCTGGCGCGGTTGGCGTTAAGCGGTGCCAAGCTGACGCTGATCAAGGATTCGCCCGGCTTCATCGCCCAGCGCATCCGCGCCATGGTGGCCAACCTGGGCTGCGAGATGGCCCAGATCGGCATCGCCTCGCCGGCCGACATCGACACCGCCATGACGCTGGGCCTTAACTATCCCCAAGGCCCGCTGGCCCTGGCCGATGCCATGGGCCCGGACAGCGTAATGACCATCCTCGGCCGACTGCAGGACCTCACGGGCGACGACCGCTACCGCCCCAGTTCCTGGCTCAGGCGTCGGGCCCAGCTCGGCCTGCCGGCCAGCCAGCCGGATTGAGCCGGCCGAGCAACGAAAGGCGTGCAAATTACATCGATTTGGGCTATAATCGGCTCACAGCAGTACGCTGAAACCAAAAAATTCAGGCAGAAAGCCGTGCACGGGTAACCGCCGCCGTGACGCGCGCTTGCGTTCGGCGTCGGAATAGCGGGGCGATCATCGCCGCCGCTTCAATTCCGGGGTACGGACCATGGTGGATTCCATCGACCCATCGGCGTTCAATGCGCTGACAGCGCTAAACGCCCTGAACCAGGTCAACAACCTGGTGCCGAACACCAGGGAGAGCGCCGAGCGGGGTGAAACCAACAGCCGCACCGACACCGTGCGGGCACGGCTCTCCGACACCTCCGGGGTGCGCAGCGCCCGCGAGGCGCTGGGCAATACCGAAGCCGCCGCGGCCGCCGCGGTCGAGGCCGCGGGCCAGATTAAGGACGTGCTCTTCGAAATGCGCGCGATAGCCATCCAGGCCAAGGAGTCGAGCCTCGACCAATCAAGCTGCGACAAGCTGGAGGCACGCTTCGACGAACTCGCCGCCGTGGTCGACGACCACGTCGGCGCGGCCGCGGTCAACGGCACCAATTTGCTCGCCCGGGATGCCGCCGACGTCAAACTGGAGACGGCCCGGAGCGGCCGCGGCCTGACCGAGCGCCAGCGCGAGAGCGCCATCGACCGCTTTGCCCAAAACCGTGTCGATCCGGGCTTCGGCGAGATCGTGCAGGAGAGCACAACCGGTTTCATTCAGGCCGTGGCCCTGAAGGGCGCGGCGCCGGTGCAGGAGAAGGCCGCCGACCTCAAGACCGAGCTGACCGAGGACGAGACGACGCTGACCGTGCGGGCCCAGGATCTCACGGCCCAGGGCCTCGAGATCGACGATATCGCCGTCGACACGGAGGCCAAGGCGGAGGTTGCCGAGGGCAGGCTGAATACCGCCATCCGCACCCTCGAGGCCCGCGAGGCCGACCTCAAGGATAGCCAGGAGGCGCTCAAGACCGAGGTCGAGGACGCCAGCCTGGTGGTCGAGGCCCTGGTCGACGATTTCAGCGGCCAGATCGAACCCGACCTCGGCGTCGAGGGCGCCAAGCTCCGGGCCCAGCATATTTCCCAGGAGCTGGGCAAGTTCAGCACTGCCATCGCCAACTCCGACGGCCAGAGCATCATCGGCCTGTTGAACAACCCACCGGCCTTCGCCGACGAGGAATAGGCGGCCCCGTCCTCACTCTTCCTGCGCCGCCAGCACCGTGCCGGCCAGGTAGAGGGAACCGCAGATCAGCACCCGGGCCGGCCGGGTGATGGCGGCGAGGGCGCTGGCGACGTCGGCCGCGGCGGTGGCCCTCAGGCCCAGCCTGGCGGCCAGGCCGGCCAGCTCGCTGGCCGTCAGGATGGCGCTTTCGCCGGGCACGGGGACGGCTTGCAGGCCCGCCGCATAGGGCACCAGGGGGGCGAGGAAGGCTTTCGGGTCCTTGCTGCCCAACATACCGACGATGAGCTCGACCGGCGCCTCCCTGGCCCAGCCCGCCAGTACGGCCGCCAGGGCCTGGGCGGCGGCGGCGTTGTGGCCGCCGTCGAGCCAGAGCTCGCTGCCCTCGGGCAGCAGCGCCGGCAACGGTCCTGCCTCCAAGTGCTGCAAGCGGGCCGGCCAGCGCACGCCCTTCAGGCCGGCGGCAATGGCCGCGTCGTCGAGGGCGAATTCATCGAGCTGATCGAGCGCCGCCACGGCCAGGCCGGCGTTCTCGAGCTGGTGTTCTCCGGCCAGCGCCGGGCGCGGCAGCAGACGTTCGCCGCGGGGCGTGCCTACCCGCATCCCGGAAGCTTCCGCCCTGACCCACCAATCGCGGCCGTGGCGTAGCAAAGGCGTGCCAAGCTCGGCCGCCAGCGCGCCGATCACCTTTTCCGCTACGGCCTCCTGGCGGCCCAGCAGCGCCGTCACCCCGGGCTTGAGAATTCCCGCCTTTTCGCCGGCGATGGCGGCCAATGTCTCGCCCAAAAAGCCGGTGTGGTCGATGCTCACCGGCGTGATCAGCGAGAGCCGTGGCTGGGCCACCACGTTGGTGGCATCGAGGCGGCCGCCCAGTCCAACCTCGAGCAACAAGCCCTCGGCCGGCCGGCGGGCGAAGGCCAACAGCGCCGCCGCCGTGGTGATTTCGAAAAAGGTGATGGCGGCGCCGGCGTTGGCGCTCTCGCACTCCTCCAAGAGCGCCGCCAACTCGTCCTCGGCAATATCGTTACCGTCGGCCAGGCGGATGCGCTCGGCGAAGCGCACCAGATGCGGCGAGGTGTAGCGGTGCAGACCATAGCCGCCAGCCCTCAGCATGGCGTCCAGCAGCGCCACCACCGAGCCCTTGCCATTGCTGCCGGCGACATGGATGACCGGCGGCAGGCGGCGTTCGGGATGGTCGAGACGTTCGAGCAGGCGCCACAGCCGGCCCAGCGAGAGATCGATGCGCTTGGGGTGGAGGCGGCTCAGGCGCTCCAGGATGGCGTCACTCGCCAGCGCCCTTGTCTCCTGCAGCAGCGGCGGGTTTATCAGCGCCGGATTCAGTCTCCGTGCTCACCGTTATCCCTGTGCTCCCCGTGTTATCCGTGGCCTCCGCAACCTCCGCAACCTCCGCAGCCTTTGTGGCCTCCGCCACCTTGGTCGCCGGCAGCAGAGCCGTTCCGCGCCGGTCGCGGTTGCCTAGGAGGTCGACGATACGGACCAGGGTGTCGCGCATCTCGTGGCGGTGAACCACCATGTCGAGCATACCGTGGTCGAGCAGGAATTCGGAGCGCTGGAAACCCTCGGGCAGAGTCTCGCGGATGGTGTTCTCGATCACCCGCGGGCCGGCGAAACCGATCAGGGCGCTGGGCTCCGCCAGGGCCACGTCGCCCAGCATGGCATAGGAGGCAGTGACGCCGCCGGTGGTGGGGTCGGTCAGCACGACGATGTAGGGCAGCCCGGCATCGCGCACCTGGCTTACGGCGATGGTGGTGCGGGGCATTTGCATGAGCGAGAGAATGCCCTCCTGCATGCGGGCGCCGCCGGCGGCGCTGAAGACGATCAGCGGTGCCCGGCGTTCGATGGCTGCCTGGGCCGCCACCATCATGGCTTCGCCCACCGCCAGGCCCATGGAGCCGCCCATGAAGGCGAAGTTCTGCACCACCACCACGGCCAGGTTGCCGCCCAGCCGGCCCGTGGCCACCACCACCGCTTCCTCTTCGCCGGTCTTGCTGCGGCTTTCGCGCAGCCGCTCGGTGTAGCGTTTCTCGTCGCGGAACTTGAGCGGGTCGACTTCCACCGGCGGCAGCTCGAGGCGCTCGAAGGCGGCCTCGCCAAAGAGCCCGGCCAGGCGCTCGTCCGGCGGCAGTTGCATGTGGTGGTCGCAGGCGCCGCAGACGCGTTGGTTCTGCTCGAGCTCGCGATGGAAGATCATCTGGCCGCAGCTGGGACACTTCTGCCACAGATTCTCGGCCCCGTTGCGCTTGCGCATCAGGGCCTGAAGCTTGGGCCGCACGAAGTTGGTGAGCCAGTTCACGAGGCGCCCCCAGGGGCCCGCAGCGACTCGAGCGGGGCCGCCAACCGCGCCACGAAGCCGAGCACGGCCGCCACCGTGGTGCCGCTGGCCCGGCCCGCCTCCAGCGTCGCCGCCAGGCACTCGACGATGGCCGAACCGACCACCGCGGCGTCGGCCACCCGGGCCACGGCGGCAACCTGTTCGGGGGTCTTGATGCCGAAGCCGACGGCCAGCGGCAACTGCGTGTGGCGGCGCAGGCGGGCCAGGGCCTTTTCCACGTCGGCGTCCTGGGCCGAGGCGGCGCCGGTGGTGCCGGTGACCGCGGCGTAGTAGACGAAACCGGCGGCGTGTTCGAGGATGCGGCCCAGCCGCGCCTGGTCGGTGGTCGGCGTCGTCAGGCGGATCAATCTCAGCCCGACCGCGGCTGCGGGGTTGCGTAGCGCCGCGTCCTCCTCGGGCGGCAGATCGACGACGATCAGGCCATCGACGCCGGCCGTTGCCGCCGCCGCGGCGAAGGCCTCGCAGCCCATGGCGTGGATGGGATTGTAGTAGCCCATCAGCACCACCGGCGTGTCGTCGTCGCTGCCGCGGAAAGCGCGCACCAATTCCAACGTCGCCGGCATGTCGGCGCCGGCCGCCAGGGCGCGCTGGCCGGCCGCCTGGATGGCCGGGCCATCGGCCACGGGGTCGCTGAAAGGCATGCCCAGCTCGATCACGTCGGCGCCGGCGGCGGGCAGGCCGCGGACGATCTCGAGCGCCGTCCGGGCATCGGGATCGCCGGCCGTGAGGAAGGTTACCAGGCCGGCGCGGCCGGCCGCGGCCAGGGCCCGAAAACGGCGCTCCAGGCGGCCCTCCGCCGCGCTCATGGTTTCCTCCCCGTCACAATTCCACCCCCAGCGCCTCGGCCACCGTGAAGACGTCCTTGTCGCCGCGGCCGCACATGTTCATCAGAATCAGGTTGTCGGCGGCGCGTTCGGGGGCGATGCGCACGACGTGGGCCAGGGCATGGGCCGGCTCCAGGGCCGGGATGATGCCCTCGATCCGGCAGCAGAGCTGAAAAGCCTCCAGCGCCTCGGCGTCGCTCACCGCGACGTAAGCAACGCGGCCCGCATCGTGCAGCCAGGAATGCTCGGGGCCGACGCCGGGGTAGTCGAGCCCGGCCGAGATCGAATGGGCCTCGGTGATCTGGCCATCGGCGTCTTGCAACAGGTAGGTGCGGTTGCCGTGCAGCACGCCGGGCCGGCCGGCGGACAAGCTGGCGGCATGCTGGCCCGTCTCGATGCCATGGCCGGCGGCCTCGACGCCGATGATCTCAAGCTCGTCGTCGAGGAAGGGGTGAAAGAGGCCCATGGCATTCGAGCCGCCGCCGATGCAGGCCACCAGGGTGTCCGGCAAACGCCCCTCGGCCGCCAGCATCTGCTCTTTGGCCTCAACGCCGATGACCGATTGGAAATCCCTCACCATCAGCGGATAGGGGTGCGGCCCGGCCACCGTGCCGATGATGTAGAAGGTGTCGTCGACGTTGCTCACCCAGTCGCGCAGCGCCTCGTTCATGGCGTCCTTGAGGGTGCGCGAGCCCGATGACACCGGCACCACCTCGGCTCCCAGCAGCTTCATGCGGAAGACGTTGGGCTTTTGCCGTTCGATGTCGACCTCGCCCATGTAGACGGTGCAGGGCAGGCCGAAGCGGGCCGCCACCGTGGCCGTGGCGACGCCGTGCTGGCCGGCGCCGGTTTCGGCGATGATGCGGCTTTTCCGCATACGGCGCGCCAGCAGCACCTGGCCCAGGCAGTTGTTGATCTTGTGGGCGCCGGTGTGGTTGAGCTCGTCGCGTTTGAAGTATATGCGTGCGCCCCCCAGGCGCTGGCTCAGCGCCTCGGCATGATAGAGCGGGCTGGGCCGGCCGACGTAGTGTTCGAGAAAATCAGCCATCTCGGCGGCGAAGGCCGGGTCCTGGCGGGCGGTGGCGTAGGCCGTCTCCAACTCGAGCACCAGCGGCATCAACGTTTCGGCCACGAACCGGCCGCCGTAGGCGCCGAAGCGCCCGGCCTCGTCGGGCCCGCTGCGATAGCTGTTCAAAGTCTTGGCCGCCATGGTCTCCTCAAAGCTCCGCCGCGCGGGCCAGGAATTCTTCGATGCGGGCCGGGCTTTTCAGCCCGCGCCGGCTTTCCACCCCCGACGAGACGTCGACCGCTCGGGCGCCGGAAAGCGCCACCGCCTGGGCCAGATTGCCAACGTCGAGGCCGCCGGAGAGAAACCAGGGCCGGTCCATCCGGCAATCCGCCAACAGCCGCCAGTCGAAGCTCAGCGCGTTGCCGCCAGGCAGCGACGGCTTGCTTTTAGGCGCTTTGGCGTCGAACAGCAACCAGTCCGCGACGGCGGCATGGCGGGCCACGCCGTCGAGGTCGGCCGGGTCGGCGATCTTCAGCGCCTTGATCAGCGGCCGCCCTGAAAGCCTGCGGATTTCGGCCAGGCGCTGGGGCGTCTCGTCGCCGTGCAATTGCACAAGATCCAAGGGCACCACCTCCAGGGTGTCGGCGATGGTGCGGTCGTCGGCGTCGACGAACAGGCCGACCCGGCCCAGCCCCGCCGGGGCCCGGGCGGCCAGCGCCGCGGCCTGGGCCGGGGTCACGGCGCGGGGCGAGGGGGGATAGAAGACAAAGCCCACGAAATCGGCGCCGCCGGCCGCAGCGGCGGCCAGGGCGGCGGCCGAGTTGATGCCGCAGATCTTGCTCGTGAGAGCCATGGCGGGCGTTATAGCATAACGCCCGCTCTCTCTGTTGATCCCGGCCTGCCGCTCCCCCTCCCTCTCGAAATGCGTTAGAATCGGGACGGCTATGGCGGGAGCGGCATGAGCGACGTCCAGACCAGCGCGGCAGCGGGGCCGCAAGCAACGAGGCCGCAAGCAGCGAGGCCGCAAGCGGCTTTCCTGGAGCACGGCATCAGGCGGGCCGCCTTGCGCAACCCGGCGGCGCCGGTGAGTCTCGCGCATTCGCTCATCCGGCCGCTCACCAATCTCGACATCGAGGTGCTGGTCGAGCCGCTCGACGGTGCCGCCTACGAGGTGGTGCTGCGCATCAAACTGGAATCGAGGCGCGACAAGATACCGCTGTTCCAGCTGGCGCTCGATTATTACGGTCTCTTCGAATTGCAAAATTTCCCCCCGGCCCGCATCGACTTGGCCTGTCACGTCGATTGCGCCCAGGTGCTTTTTCCCGAGGCCCGCCGGGTGCTGGCCGACGTCATGGCCGGCGCCGGCCTCACGCCCTTTTTCATCGATCCCGTCAACTTCGCCTTCCTCTACCAGCCCATCGATCCCACCGTGCCCGGCGCCCGGCCGCAGTCCCCTTTGCCGTCCCCGACGCTGCCGACGCTGCCGGCGGTGCCCAAGATGCCGACGCCAACGCCCGCCAAAGCGGACGAGGACGCCGAAACGGAGGAGAGCGCCGAAACGCCGCCGCTCGTTCCGGCCGAGCCGGAGCCGGCGGCGGCGGAAGTGGTCGAAGAGGTTCCGCCGCCAGTGGCAGCGGAGGCGGTCGAAGAGGTTCCGCCTGTGCCACCAGCGGCGCCATCCCCCGACACCATCGACTGGTCGTTGCCCGATATGACGGCTGCCGATCTGGCCGACGAGATCGATTGGTCGCCGCACGACGATATCGACTGGTCGTTGCCTGACGAGCCGGCCGCCACCCTCGCCCCAAGTCCCACCGGCGACGCCGTCTCCTGGTCCCAAACAGAGGCGCCACGGGCGCAAGCGCCACGGGCGCAAGCGCCGCAGGCGTCACCCCCAGCGGCGGCCGCGGCCACGACGTCAAGCGAGCCCGAAATCGATGCCGAGGGCCTGGATTGGTCGCTGCCTGATCGCCAGCCGCCGCAACTCGATCCCGAGGGCTATTACTGGGCCTTGCCGGGCGAGCAGACGCCGCCGCCCGAAATACCTCGGCCCGAGAGCCGCCGCCACCGCCACCCGTGCTGCAGGCACCGCCACCGCCGCCCCCGGGGGTCGATTGGTCGGAGGCAGAGGCGGAGGCGCCGGACGATGGGCCCGGCGAGCCCGATTCCGAGGGCGTCGACTGGTCGCTGCCCGGCTCGCCCCCCGGGGCCGGTGCGGTGGCCCGGGCGGCCACCCCGACCCCGGCCCTGACCGATGAAGTGGCCTGGTCGTTGCCCGAGGAGGCGCCGGCGCGGCGGCGTTAGAGCGGTTGTCGTTTGTCGGCGATAGCCTCGGGCGCCTCGGGCGGCGCCTGGCTGGCGGCCGGGATTTCGTCTTCGGTCGCGGCCACGGTGGCGGCCTGGGCGCGCAACTGCTCCAGTTCGCTGGCCAAGAGCCTGATGCGGCGGCGGCCGCGGCGGGCTTCGCGGCGCCACTTGGCCCCGGCCATCCAGGTCGCCCCGCCGCCGGCCAGCAGGCCGATGAAGGCGGCCGCCATGACCACCAGGTAAAGCGGCCCGGAGAAGGCCAGCGGCAGCGGATCAAGCTCGATCGTCACCGTGCCGCGATTGCCCACGGCGAAGGCCGCGACCACCACAAAGAGCGGCAGCACCACCAGCCAAGTGAGGATTTTCACGGCCAACCGTCAGCAGGACATGGTCGGCACCGGCCCTGCCGTCGCCCCTAAACCTGGGGGGCGAGATAGTTGGTGTTGAGGCGCTCGCGCAGTTCCTTGCCGGTCTTGAAATAGGGGATGTGCTTTTCGCTGACCTGGACCGACTGTCCGGTGCGCGGGTTACGTGCCACCCGGGGCGCGCGTTGCTTGACCGAGAAAGTGCCGAAGCCCCTGAGCTCGACGCGGTCGCCGCGCGCCAGCGCCGCCGAGATCTCGTCGAAGATGGTGCTGACGATGCGCTCTATGTCACGCTGATAGAGATGCGGATTGTGCTCCGCCAGTTCCGCAATCAGTTCAGATTTGACCATTGCCGTGGCCTCCCGAACATTTCAATCTCCCGCACCGCCCTTCTCCGGCCGGCATCGGGTTCCTAAAAAAGGCCATCAGGGTGCCAAACCGAGACCAAGCCGTCAAGGGTAAGTCTTTCAGAAAGCGACATTTTTTCCGCCAACCCTATGAACGTGCGAAGCAGCCCCAGGCCCTCGTCCGAGGGCTCCGCGGGGCGCACGGGCAGGCTGGTTGGCAGCTTGTGGGCCTGGCGCAACCAGGCCAGGGCCTCGATCTCGCCGCCCAATTCGTCGATCAGGCCCAGCTTTAGCGCCTGGCGGCCCGAGTAGACGCGGCCCTGAGCCACGGCCTGGGCCTCAGCCGGTGCCAGTTTGCGCCGTTCGGTGACGATGCCGACGAACCACTTGTGCACGTCGTCGACCACTTCCTGAGTGGCCTGGCGGCCCTCGTCGCTGAGCGGTGCCAAGGGCGAGGGCTTGCCCTTGAGCGGCGCGCTGCGGATGACCTCGGCCGAGACCCCCAACTTTTCCAGCATGCCGCTCATCTCGGTGGTCTGCACCAACACGCCGATGGAGCCGGTCAACGAGCTTTCGCGAGCGATAATGCGGTGGCCGGCCAGGGCCGCCAGATAGCCGGCCGAAGTGCCGATGGTGCGGATTGTCGCAACCACCGGCTTTTTGTCCGCAACCCGGCGTAATCCATGGTAGAGCGCCTCGCCACCTACCGTGGTGCCGCCGGGGCTGTTGATACGCACGACCAGGGCCTTGGCGCGGCTATTCCGGGCGATCCGATCCAGGGTCGCCAGGCGTTCGCTATCGTCGACGATCAGTCCTTCGACGACCAGCCGCACCACGTGGTCGCGCGCGATCAGACGATCGCCCCGCCACAATCCGAGAAATATCGCGCCAAGCACGGCAACGACGGCCACGCCGCGCCAGATCAGCAGGTTCCGCTTGAGGCGGCGTCGATCGAGAATGGCATCGGCGTCCAGCGACATGCTCTTAGACCGTCATTTCCCTAGCCATCCTCCTTGGCCCGTCGCCATTCTCCCGAGATGCCGACAGGAGCGGCCCTCGGCTTAGCCCTCGCCCTCGTCTTGCGAAGCCTCCGGCTCGGCTTTCTCGGCCTTTGGCTTGCTTTTGGCCGCCTTGGGCTTGGCCTTGGCCTTGGCTTTGGGCTTGGCCTTGGCCTTGGTTTTTTTCTCCTCGACCTCAGGTTCGGGCTCCTCTGGGGCTGTCTTTTCAGCCTCGGCCTCCGCCTCCGCCTCAGTCTCGACTTCGGGCTCGGGCTCCGCTTCGGCCTCGGCTTCAGGTTCGGGCTCCGCTTCGGCCTCGGCCTCGGCCTCGGCCTTGGCTTCAGGTTCGGGCTCCGCTTCGGCCTCGGCCTCAGCTTTGGCTTCCGGCTCGGGCTCCGGCTCGGTCTCAGCCTCGGCTTCGGGCTCGGCTTCGGCCTGGCTGCGGGCGCGGTCCATGGCGGCGCCCAGGATGTCGCCCAGGCTGGCGCCCGAATCGGAGGAGCCGTATTGCGCCATGGCCTGGCGCTCGTCGGCGATCTCCAACGATTTGATCGACAGGCTGATGCGCCGCCCGTCGCGATCGACGCTGGCGATGTTGGCGTCCACCTTGTCGCCCACGGCGTAGCGGTCGGGGCGCTGCTCGGAGCGCTCGCGCGAGAGGTCGGTCTTGCGAATGAAGCCCTGCATGCCGTCGTCGAAGGTCACCTCGATGCCGCCGCCGACCACGGCCGTGACGACGCAGGTGACGGTGGCGCCGCGCTTGTAGTTCTTGACCCCCTCCATGGGATCGTCGCCGAGCTGCTTGACACCCAGGCTGACGCGTTCCTTTTCGATGTCGACGCTGAGCACCTTGGCCTTGACCAGATCGCCCTTCTTGTAATCCGCGATGGCGTCGTCGCCCGAGCGCACCCAGTCGAGATCGGAGAGGTGCACCATGCCGTCGACGTCGCTCTCCAGCCCGATGAAGATACCGAACTCGGTGATGCTCTTGACCTGGCCCTCGACCTCGGTACCCGGCGGAAAGCGGTCGTTGAACTCGATCCAGGGGTTCTCCTTGCACTGCTTGAGGCCCAGGCTGATGCGGCGCTTTTTGGGATCGACGTCGAGCACCATGACCTCGATCTCTTGGCTGGTGGAGACAATCTTGCCGGGGTGCACGTTCTTCTTGGTCCAGCTCATCTCGGAGACGTGGACCAGGCCCTCGACGCCGGGCTCGAGCTCGACGAAGGCGCCGTAATCGGTGATGTTGGTGACGCGGCCGCGTAACTTGGTGTCGACCGGGTACTTGATCTCGACGCCCTCCCAGGGATCGGCTTCGAGCTGCTTCATGCCCAGGCTGATGCGCTGGGTCTCGAGATTGAGGCGGATCACCTGGACGCGCACGGTCTCGCCGATGTTGACCGTCTCGGAGGGGTGGTTGACGCGGCGCCAGGCCATGTCGGTGACGTGCAGCAAGCCGTCGACGCCGCCGAGATCGACGAAGGCGCCGTAATCGGTGATGTTCTTGATCACGCCCTCGAGCACCTGGCCTTCCTTGAGGTTGGCGATCAGTTCCTGGCGCGCCTCGGCCCGGGCCTCCTCCAGCACGGCGCGCCGCGAGACCACGATGTTGCCCCGGTTGCGGTCCATCTTGAGGATCTGGAAGGGTTGCGGCGTGCCCATCAAGGGCGTGATGTCGCGCACCGGCCGGACGTCGACCTGGCTGCCCGGCAGAAAGGCCACGGCGCCGGAAAGATCGACGGTAAAGCCGCCCTTGACGCGGCCGAAGATGACGCCGCTGACGCGCTCGTTCTCCTTGAAGGCGACCTCGAGCTGGGTCCAGGCCTCCTCGCGCCGCGCTTTTTCACGACTGAGCACGGCCTCGCCCTGCAGGTTCTCCATGCGCTCGAGATAGACCTCGACGGTGTCGCCAAGCTTGATCTCGGAGGCCTGGCCGGGAACCGCGAACTCCTTCAGTGCCACCCGTCCCTCGGACTTGAGGCCCACGTCGATCACCGCCATGTCGTTCTCGATGGCAATCACGGTGCCAGGAATGACCCGGCCCACCAGATCATCTCCGGTGCCGTAGGTCTCGTCCAAGAGGGCGGCGAAATTCTCTTCGACAGCAGGCATTTCCTCGCCGCTGGGGGCGATGGGGTCGGTCATGTCGTCTCCTGGTCTGGTTTGGTTGATTTGCATCAACCGGGGTAAAGCCGGCGCAATCCGCGCGAAAAAAGGCGGGGCCGGAACGTCGCAGCGCAACCCGGCTGCCGGGGGGCCGCCTCGGGGCGGCCGGCCGCGGCGGCGCCTGCCGCCGGCGAATTACCTCTTCGCTGCGGAAATGTGCGCTTTGGCGGCCTCGAAAGCAGCGTCTATATCCAAATTCGTCGTATCTAGCAAGTAGGCATCGGCGGCTGCCTCGAGGGGCGAGGCCTGGCGTTCGCTGTCGCGGGCGTCGCGTTCCAGCAATTCGGCCAGGATGCGGGCCGGGTCGACGTCCGTCTCGCCGCGCTCATGAAGCTCCGCCACCCGCCGCCGGGCGCGCTCCTCGGCGCTGGCCGTGACGAACAGCTTGTGCTCGGCATCGGGGCAGACCACGGTGCCGATGTCACGGCCGTCGAGCACGGCACCGCTACCCGTTGGGGGCTCGGCGGCGAAGTCGCGCTGGTATTGCAACAGCGCCGCCCGCACCGCGGGCAAGGCGCTGACCCGCGAGGCCAGGTCGCCGGTTTGCTCGTGGCGAAGCGCCGGATCGACCAGATCCTCGGGCCTGATGGCCGCCGCCGCAGCGGCTGCCGGTCCCGGTTCGGCCGCCTCTCCGGCCCGCAAAAGCCGCAGCGCCGTGGCCCGGTAGAGGCCGCCGGTGTCCAGGTAGGCGAGGTCGTAATGGGCCGCCAGGCGGCGCGCCAGGGTGCCTTTGCCGGCCGCTGCCGGTCCGTCGACAGCGATGATCATTTTTCTTCCACCTTTGCTCCAATGGCCCTCATGGCGGCGTTGAACCCGGGAAAGCTGGTGGCGATGGGGCCGCCATCGTCGATGGCGATGGCTTGCTCGGCCGCCAAACCCAGCACCAGGAAGGCCATGGCGATACGGTGGTCGTGGCGCGCTTCGACCGTGGCTCCGCCGGGAACCTGCCCGCGGCCCTCGATGATCAGTCCGTCGGGCAGCTCCTCGACGGCCACGCCGGCAGCCTGCAGGCCGGCGGCGATGGCGCTCAAACGGTCGCTCTCCTTGAGCCTGAGTTCGGCCAGGCCGTGTAATTTGGTGGTGCCCTCGGCCAGGGCGGCGGCGGCGGCCAGGATGGGGAACTCGTCGATCATCGAGGGCGCGCGTTCGGGCGGCACCTCGATGCCGGAGAGGCTGCCACCGGTGATGCTGACGCGGCCCACCGGCTCGCCGCCGGCCGTGCCGGTGGGCTCGATCGCGAGTTCGGCGCCCATCTCGTCGAGGCAGGTGAAAAGCCCGGTGCGCAAGGGGTTGAGGCAGAGGTTGTCGACCGTAACATGCGATCCCGCAGCCAGGCCCGCGACCAGGCCGAAGGCGGCGGCCGAGGGATCGCCGGGCACCTCGAGGTCGCCGGCCTCGAGTTCGCATTCGCCGGTCAGGCTGATGACGCGCTCGCCGTCCACCTCCTCGATGCTGATTTGGGCGCCGCGGGCGGCCAGCAGGCGTTCCGAGTGGTCGCGGCTCGGCGCGCTCTCGATGACGCTGCTCTGGCCCGGCGCATTGAGGGCGGCCAGCAACACGGCCGACTTGACCTGGGCCGAGGGCACCGGCAAGCGGTAGGCGATGGGTAGCGGCTCGGCCGTGCCGCTGAGCGCCAGGGGCAGGTGCTCGCCATGGCGGGCCAGAAAACTCGCGCCCATTTCCTCGAGCGGCCGCATGACCCGGCCCATGGGCCGGCCCGAGAGCGAGGCATCGCCACATAGGTGGCTGGTAAAAGGATGCGTCGCCAGGCAGCCCATGAGCAGCCGCACCCCGGTGCCCGAATTGCCGAAATCGAGCGGCTTATCCGGCTCCCGCAGGCCGCCGACGCCCAGGCCGTCGACCACTAGCCCTTGGGCCAGGTCGCCGCTGATCGGCACCCCCAGGGCCTGCAGCGCCAGTGCCGTGCGCCGCACGTCGTCGCCGTCGGCCAGGCCGTTGATGCGGCTTTGGCCCACGGCCAGGGCGGCCAGGATCAGCGCCCGGTGCGAGATCGACTTGTCGCCAGGTACTGCGAAGCGGCCTGCCAGCGGGCCCGAGGGATGGGCAATCAGTGGGCGCACAAGATTATTCGGGCTCGGGCATGCCGGCCGCCGCCAATCGGGACCTGAGCGCGTCGTTTTCCTCTTCCAGATCTTCGAGCTGGCGCTCGACCACGTCGCGCAGGCTGATCACGTCGACCAGGCCACCCTCGTCCAGCCCCGGCAGGTGGCGCACGCCATGGAAGTTCATCATGGTGACGGCGTCGGCCACCCGGGCCCCGGGCGAGGTGGTGATGACCTCGCCCGCCATCAGCGACGACACCGCTTGCTCGAGCAGCGCCGGGCCGGAGGCATCGAGGCCGCGCAGCAGGTCGCGTTCCGAGAGGATGCCGACCACTTGGCCTTTGGGCCCGACCACGGCTATGGCGCCGATGCGCCGCGCCGCCATCAGGCTGACGGCCTGGCCGAGCGGGCTTTCCGGCCCGATGGTGGCGACCTCGGCACGGCGATCGCCGAGCAGTTCCCTGATCAGCATGGCACCCCTGTCGGCCGGATCCATTTTCCGGCCTGTGGCCGCCAGCATAGCGCCCTGCCGGGCGCCGGCAAAGGGGCGCTCGAATTCTCAGCCGCGCTGATCCAAGGGCACGAAATGGCGTTCGACCTCGCCCAGGTAGAGCTGGCGGGGACGGCCGATCTTCAGCGCCGGGTCCTCGATCATCTCCTTCCATTGGGCCACCCAGCCGGCCGTGCGCCCGAGTGCGAACATGGCCGTGAACATGGCCACCGGAATGCCCATGGCGCGGTAGATGATGCCGGAATAGAAGTCGACGTTGGGAAACAGCTTCTTGGCGATGAAATAGTCGTCCTCGAGCGCGATGCGCTCGAGTTCCATGGCCAGGTCCAAGAGCGGCTCGTCCTTGACGCCGAGTTCTTCCAGCACCTCGTGGCAGTTTTCGCGCAGGATACGGGCGCGGGGATCGTGGTTGCGGTAGACCCGGTGGCCAAAGCCCATCAGGCGGAAAGGATCGTCCTTCTGTTTGGCCCGGGCCAGGAACTCGGGGATGCGGTCGCGGTGGCCGATCTCGGCCAGCATCTTCAGCACCGCCTCGTTGGCGCCGCCGTGGGCCGGGCCCCAGAGGCTGGCGATGCCGGCGGCGATACAGGCATAGGGATTGGCACCGGAGGATCCAGCCAGGCGCACCGTCGAGGTCGAGGCGTTCTGCTCGTGATCGGCGTGCAAGATAAGAATGCGGTCGAGCGCCCGGGCCAGCACGGGATTGACGGCATATTCCTCGCAGGGGTTGGAATACATCATGTAGAGGAAGTTGGCGGCATAGCCCAGATCGTTGCGCGGATAGACGAAGGGCTGGCCCAGCGAATACTTGTAGGCCACGGCCGCGATGGTCGGCATCTTGGCGATCAGGCGATGGGCCGCGATGCGCCGGTGCTCGGCATCGTGGATGTCGGTGGTGTCATGGTAGAAGGCGCTGAGCGCCCCCACGGCGGCGCACATGATGGCCATGGGGTGGCTGTCGCGGCGAAAGCCGCGGAAGAAATTGTAGAACTGCTCGTGCAGCATGGTGTGGTGGGTGATGTCGTGCTCGAAGTCCTGCTTCTCGGGCGCCGTGGGCAGCTCGCCGTAAAGCAGCAGGTGGCAGACATCCATGAAGTCGCTCTCGCCGGCCAGTTCCTCGATGGGGTAGCCGCGATGGCGCAGGATGCCGGCCTCGCCGTCGATGTAGGTCAGCCGCGACTGGCAGCTGCCGGTCGAGGTGTAGCCCGGGTCGAAGGTGAAGCAGCCGGTTTCGGCATAAAGCTTTCGCATGTCGATGACGTCGGGGCCGATGCTGGCGTGCATCAGCGGCAGCTCGAACTCGTGGCCGCTGGCTTTGTCGAGCAGCGTGAAGGTCGGCCCATTGGCCGAGGTCTGTGTTGTCGTCATGATCACCCTCCTTCGAGCCGGAGGCGCACACACGGCGCCGCCAGCCCGATCAATGATGTCGGTTGCCAGGGAAAGTCGCGCCAGGCGCAACGACCAAGCCTGACCATCGCACCCCTATGCCACGGTCGGGGCGGTGCGGGAATATGACATAAAGCCGCAAGGGCAATTTGCCGCAGGGGGGAATTCGTTACGGAGGCAGAACGATAAAGCGGGGTCGATAAACCGGGGTCGGAGTGGGTTTTTCAAAACCCACTCCAAAAACCCACTCCGACCCCAGTTATCACCCCAGTTATCATCCGGACGCCGGGCTCATCGCCGCGTCGATCACCGCATTGAATTCGCGCACCGCGGCGGCGGGGCCCTGGGGGTGGTTCCAGACGGCCCCGACAACGGCCAGGAAATCGGCCCCCGCCGTCACCAGGGGCGCGCAGTTCCGGGCCGTGATGCCGCCGATGGCGACGCAGGGGACAGCCGTGGTTTCCTGCCACCAGCTCAGCAGTTCGGGCTCGGCGCGGCTTTTGGCGGCTTTCGTCGCGGTCTCGAAAAAGGCCCCGAAGGCGACGTAGTCGGCGCCGCGTTCGGCCCCCTCGATGGCCAGGTGGCGGGACGAGTGGGCCGTGATACCGACCGTCCGTTCGGGCCCCATGAGGGCCCGTGCCGTCGCGTAATCGGCGTCGTCCTGGCCCACGTGGACGCCGTCGGCGCCGGCCTCGGCGGCCAGGTCGGGGCGGTCGTTGAGGACCAGCGCCACATTGTGGTCGTGGCACATGGGCATAAGCTCGGCCGCCGCCGCCAGCACCCTCTCGTCGTCCTGGTCCTTGAGCCTGAGCTGCAAACACGCCACGTCGCCGCCGCCCAGCGCCGCCGCCAAATCGGCGGCGGCGCTGGGCCTGAGCGCCGGCGGCGTGATCAGGTAGAGCCGGCAGCGCTGGCGCCGGCTCGCCGCCTTTTTTGTCATGCTGCTTTGCCGTTTTTGTGCCTGGCGATTCCCGATAGTCGGGAATCACCAGCGGCTGCGACCGCAGCCCGCCGGCCGTCCGGCGCCCCCGCCCAGGCGTGGACCTTCAGGTCCGCTGCCGTGAGCGACCAAGAGGCTGGCTTGGATCTCATGAAATGAGATCCAAGCTAGCGCCCTTTCCACTCGGGCGGGCGTTTTTCGGCGAAGGCCTTGGGCCCCTCGATGTAGTCGAGGCTGCCGCGCAAGGTCGCGACACTATCGTAATCGGCGTGCATGGCCTCGGTCATCGAGCCCTGCTCGAGGCCGCGGCGCACCACGTCCTTCGAGGTACGCAGCGAGACCGGCGAGCACTTGCCCATAAGCTCGGCCCATTCCTTGGCCTTCTCGAGCGCCCCCCCTTCGGGCGCCACCTCGGTGACGAAACCGAGCCGGTAGCCTTCCTCGGCCAGCACCCGGCGGCCGGTGAGGATCATGCCCATGGCCTGCTTGATGGGGATCGAGCGCGGCAGGCGGTGCAGGCCGCCGCCCAGTGCGGCCAGTCCCACCAGCGGCTCGGGCAGCGCGAAGAAGGCGTTCTCGGCGGCGACGACCAGGTCGCAGGCCAGCGCCACCTCGAAGCCGCCGCCCATGGCCAGGCCGTTGACGGCGGCGATCATGGGCTTTTCCGTGACGCGCTCGGAGATGCCGGCAAAGCCCGATTCGGGCCACGTCATGTCGCCGCCCTCGGCCTGGTATCTGAGGTCGTTGCCGGCCGAAAAGGCGCGCTCGCCGGCGCCGGTGATGATGGCCACCCAGAGCTCGGGATCGTTTTCGTAGTCGTTGAGGATTTCGTCCATCTCGAATGACGTGGGCGGATGGATGGCGTTCATCTTTTCCGGTCGGTTGATGGTGACGGTCAGGACGTGGCCGTCCTTCTCGGCTGTGCAAAACTCAGGCATGGTCCTCGCTGCTCCTCGTTTTTCGGGTTGGCGGCAGCTTATCAGGATTTGGTGGCGCCGCGGGAATGGTGAATAATAGGAAATCCGGTTTTGGGAGCGATGCGATGAGCAAAATCCATGTCATCGGCGTCGGCATGACGCCCTTCGGCCGCCTGCTGGAGAAATCCGTCAAGGACCTGACGCGTGAGGCCGTGGGCCAGGCGCTGGGCGATGCCGGCGCCGCTATTTCCGACGTAGGCGCGGCCTACTTCGCCAACACCACCCAGGGGCTTCTGGAAGGCCAGCACCTGGTGCCGGCCCAAATGGCGCTTCGTGAGATGGGCTTCGAGGGCATCCCCATGTCGAACGTGGAAAACGCCTGCGCCTCGGCCTCGACCGCCTTCCAGCATGCTCGCATGGCGATCAAGGCGGGGGTGACTGATGTGGCGCTGGCGGTCGGTGTCGACAAGATGTACCACGCCGACAAGGCGCGCTCGTTCCAGATCTTCGACGGTGCCTGGGACGTCCACGACATCGACCGGACGCTGGCCAACCTGGAGGCGCTGGGCGAAGGCGTCGAGACCCCGGTGGGCGAAGAGACCCCTGAGGGGTTGCGCAGCGTCTTCATGGATGTCTACGCGGCGTTCGGCAAGTTCCACATGAAGACGTTCGGTTCGACCCAGGCCCAGTTCGCCGCCGTGGCGGCCAAGAACCACCGCCATTCGGTGCACAACCCGCTCTCGCAGTACCGCGACGACTACTCGGTCGACCAGGTGCTGGCGGCGCGGGCAATTTCCTGGCCCCTGACGCTGCCCATGTGCTCGCCCATCAGCGACGGCGGCGCGGCCGCGCTTTTGTGTTCCGAGGACGCGCTGGGCCGTTTCGACAAGGCACGCGCCGTCGAGATCCTGGCCTGCGAGCTCGCCACCGGCTCGAACCGCCGGGCCGACGAGGTCGAGCGCCACGTCACCCACCTGGCCGCCAACCAGGCCTATGAGGTGGCGGGTTTGGGCCCTGACGATATGTCCGTCGCCGAGGTCCACGACGCCACGGCGGTGGGCGAGGTAACGCAGACGGAGAACCTCGGGTTCTGCGCCTTCGGCGAGGGCGGCCGCATCGCCGCCGCCGGCGACACCACGATCGGCGGCCGCATCCCGGTCAACCCCTCGGGAGGGCTGGAGTCCAAAGGCCACCCCATCGGCGCCACCGGCTTGGCACAGATCTACGAACTCACCGGCCAGCTCCGCGGCGAATGCGGGGCGCGTCAGGTAGAGGGCGCCCGAAACGCTATTGCCGAGAATGCCGGCGGCATCTACGGCATCGAGGAATCGGTGGCCTGCATTACGATTTTGGCGCGCTGACCGCTGCCTGCGGCCGGAACCAACATAATAGCCGTCAGCACTAGGCCGGCGGCCACGGCCTCAAAGAGCCCCAAGGGCTCGCCGAAGACCAGCCAGCCGATCAGCATCATGGTGGGAAGTTCGACCGAGCCCGCCACCGCGGCGCGGGCCGGCCCGACCTGGGGCGAGGCCAGCACGTAGACGATCTGGGGCAGCGTTGCCGTGGCCAGGGCCATGGCGACGACGATGCCCCAGGTGGCGGCATCGGCCGGCAGGATGGCGGCGGCATCCTGGGCCAGCACGCCGGGCAGCAGTGCCGCCATGGCGCCCAGCGAGGTGCAGCAGACCCGCTCCATGGCGTTGAGGCCGAGACTCAGCGAAACGAGGACGATGATCATCAGGGCGAAACTCAGCGGCGCCGGCAGGGTGCGCAGCAAGGCCAGCGCTTGGTCGCCGTCTATGGCACCGGGCGCCAGCGCCGTGGCCGCCGCCAGCACCACCAGCCCAGACGCCGCCAAGGCCCGCCAGGTCAGGGCCTGGCGCAGCATGAAGCGCGCCAAGATCACCACGAACAGCGGATAGCACATGTAGATCACGCCGGCGCTGGCCAGCGGCGCCGTGTCGATGGCCCGGACGTAGGTGGTCCAACCCAGTCCCATCAGGTACCCCGAGCCGATGAGCCAAAACGCCGGGCGCAGTTTGTGGCTTTGGCGGGGAAAAAAGGGCAGCGCCACCAGCAACGTCAAGCCGAAGCGGTATATGGCGATGGCTTCGGGCGAGAGGCCGGCCGCCAGCAGCCAGCGGGCAAACAGCGGCACGATGCCGAAACAGAGCGACGAGGCCACCACCAGGGCCATGGCCAGGCCGGTGTTGGGATGACGGAAGGTGGCGGCAAGCGCGCTCATGATACCGGTTTAGCTTTGGCGATGCCCCGCGTCCAATTCATAGTTTTCCGCTTTTACATGAAGAATTTGCATGTATATTTGTGCCTTCCGAGTGATCGGTTTGGTTTTGGCATCAAGCCGCCATTGAGGCGGCCGCCAAGGGCGCGGATGCGCCCGCCTGGTGAGGGTCCAACGAAAGACTCCCATGCCCCAGCTCGATATCCGCCATCTGGAAATGCTCATCGCCATCGGCGAGGCCGGCGGCGTGACCCACGCCGCCGACCGCCTGGGCATCACCCAATCGGCGCTCAGCCACCGCATCCGCGAGGCCGAACGGCGGCTCGATACGGCGCTTTTCAAAAAGGTCGGCCGGCGCCTGCACATGACCCCGGCCGGCGAGCGCCTGCACGCCGCCGCCTTGCGCGCCATCGACGAGGTGTCGCGGGCGGAAGAAGAAGTGCGGGCGCTATCCGGCAACATCAGCCATCTGGTGCGCCTGGGCCAGGGCACCTACAGCCGCTTCCACTGGCTGCCCGAATTCCTCGGAGAATTCTTCGCAATGGCGCCCGAGGTCGAGGTCGACCTGGTGGCCCGGGCCACGCATTATCCTTTCAGCGCGCTCAGCGAGGGCGTCGTCGACGTCGTCATGGTGCTGGGCGAGCGCCACAGCGAACCCAGATTCCGCTGGCACAAGCTGGCGCCCGACCCCCTGGTCGCCATCATGGCCCCGGATCACCCGCTGACGGCCAAGCCCTACATCGTGGCCGAGGACCTGGCCGACGAGCGCTACATCACCTATTCCATGACGTCCGAGCCCGGCTTCGAATGGGAACGCCTGATGCGCCCGGCCAACGTCGTGCCCCGGCGCATCTCGGAAGTGCAGCTTCCCGAGGCCATCATCGACCTGGTGCGCGCGGGCTTCGGCGTCAGCATCCTCAGCGCCTGGGCCGTCGAGCCCGAGGTCACCGACGGGACGCTGGTGTCACGCCCGGTGACCGCGGACGGCCTGATGCTCGACTGGTGGGCCGTGACGCGCCGCGAGGAAAAACCGGGCTCGCCGGCGCGAAGGCTGGCCGAGGCGCTGACGGACTGGAGCCGGCGGCACTCCGGCGGGCTGGCGACGCTGGGGTTTGGGGGTGGGGATGAGGGGGGTTGAAAGATTTCGGGCACGAGATCGCGTTGGATGGAGGCGGCTAATCTCCGTCGCGGTATGGAGTTCCTTCTTTTTAAGAGAATTCGGTCGATGAAAACAGATTTATCTTCAAAAAAGGAGAAATCCACAGAGCAGATTGTGCATATGTCTTTTAAAACTCGCGTGTTGAGATTTGAGCGAGTGTCGACTAAAGCTGGATTGATACGTGAGAACTTATTCTTCGAAGAATTCAAGATATCGAAAATGATCTGGCATCGTTCGTCAATGCTGCCTCCGCTAGAGTGAAGGGTGCCAAGGCGAATTAAGAAGCTATTTAAATAAAGTTGACTTTCCAGCTGATCGAAATTGTACTTTCTAAGTGTGATGAATTCAAAATACTTGTTTGCACAGAACCGAACATGACCTTCCCAGTGGGCATATGCTATGGTCACCAATGAGCGCAGGAGCACCGTTTGCGCATTCTTTTGGCTTCTCGAAATCGCCGTTTTCAGGTCTGACAGTTCCCTAACCCGCCACGTTAGATCACCATCAAGCTGATCCGCTAACTCGGCAGAGGTGTATGCTTTGCTCATGGGCGAAACCACTCTTCACCAAACGGAACTGTTCTTTGAATTCGTGTGGTCCCACGCATTCCTTGCGATATGAATCGTTCAAGCTCTGGATGCTCCCAAAAAGTCGTGATCTTTTCGCGAACGAATTCGTCCGGATCTTGTAGCGCACCGATGGCATTAATGTTTTTTCCTACACCTACTGCAATGCACTCGAAAGCAGCTAAGCCCATCCGACCAGAGTGGCGTCCGTTCTCGTAACGCCGAAGAGCATTGCTGTCAAAACACCTCTTTAGCACCCCAAACGTTTCTGTAAAGCAAGCTTCAACCTCCTGTTGAACACCGTTTTCTGCCAATTCAACAATGCCTTCGTCAATGGGGGCATCTCTATCCCGGTATTGGGATCTCTTAGCAATCCCATGAACTCTAGAATGGTGGAGATTCTTTGAAGACCGTCAATAAGCTCCCATTTTGCTTCGTCAGTCTCAAAAACGAAAATGGATGGAATTGGTATTCCCAAAAGAATAGATTCTATCAATTTCGCCTTTTGGCCAGTTTCCCAGCGAAAGAGGCGTTGGAAGTCAGGATTAATTATTAGTTCGTCATCTTTATACATACTGACTATTTCACCAATGGACATTTGGTACGCGTCAGTCTTGACCATTCGTTGCGCTTTGTCTATTTCTTTGTCTAGCATGCTATCGACACCCAGTTTGTGTTGTGCTTGTCACGTTAGCGCCTAATTTGCCGACTTTGAGTTCAAATCGGATTGCACCACTTCCCTAGTTTGAATCGAAAACCGAAATCTACGAGCCTCAGATCACTGCCGCCGAGTATAGCATCAATAATATCTCCGGGCGATGCGGTTTCGTATCTTTTGTAGTACGATCGTCTGATCACGCGTGATGCTTGGTATGAAACGTCATCCGCCAGGTTTGGTGTGAACCTTGAATGTGGAAGTACCTGCTGAAGTCGCTGCAATGTCGCCCCCACGCTACGCCGTGTTCCCTCATGTCGGCGAAATGTGTTGTGGTAGGCCGAAAGGAAGTGCTGCTCCATCAAGTTTCACTTTCTTTTGCGAGGTAAAGTGGGAGGTAAATTGAACCCATGGCGCCTCATAACTACGGCCGCTCAACAGCTACACCCGATGGCACGACACCTGATGCCCAGCCGCCACCTCCCGCAACTCCGGTGCTTCCGCCCGGCATCTGTTCTCGACCTCCGGGCAGCGCTCGGCAAACGGACAGCCCCCAAATCGCATCGTCGGACTTTGCACCGTCCCCTCGAGCCGCAAGCGGGGCCGGTCCGGCCGCATCTGGGGCACGGCGTCGATCAGCGCCCGGGTATACGGGTGTTTGGGGCTGGCGAAAATCTCGCTGGTCGGGCCTTGTTCGACGATCTTGCCGAGATACATGACGGCCACGTCGTGGCACACCGATTCGACCACGGCCAGGTCGTGGCTGATCAAGAGATACGTCACGCCGAAGCGGTCCTGCAGGTCCTGTAGCAGATTCAGAACCTGGGCCTGGACCGAGACGTCCAGCGCCGAGACGGGCTCGTCGGCGATGATCACCTCGGGCCGCGTGATCAGGGCCCGGGCGATGGCGATGCGTTGGCGTTGGCCGCCGGAGAATTCGTGCGGGTACTTGCCGGTGTCGCTGGCCTTCAGCGCCACCGATTCGAGGGCCTCGTCGACGCGCTGGCGGCGCTCAATGCGGTCGCGGCCGGGCTCCAGCGCCACCAGGGGCTCGGCCACGATGCGGCCCACCGTGTGGCGGGGGTCGAGGGAGCCGTAGGGGTCCTGGAAGATCATCTGGAAATGGCGCCGCAGCCGCCGTAGCGCGTCGCCTTCGAGGTCCGAGACGCGGTTGTCGAGGATTTCCACCGAGCCAGCGGTGAGGGGCTCCAGCGCCATGATGCAGCGCGCCAGCGTCGATTTGCCGCAGCCCGATTCGCCCACCACGCCCAGGCTGTGGCCCTGGTCGATGCCGAGGCTGACGCCATCGAGGGCGTAGACCTTGCCCGGCGGCGCGAACAGCGATTCGCGGGGCAGCGTGTAGTGGCGCTTGAGGTCGCGGGCGACGACGACGTTGGTCATGCCGGCACCTCGGGTGCCACCTCACCCAAGCGAAAACACGCCGCCTCATGGCCCGGAGCCACGGATTCGAGGACAGGGACGTTGCCGGGGCAGTCGGCCACCGCCAGCGCACAGCGGTCGGCGAAGGTGCAGCCGGCGGGCAGGTCGGCGAGCTCCGGCACCGTGCTGGGGATGGTTTCCAGGCGCTGGCGGCCGGCGCCGAGCTTGGGCAGCGCGGCAAAGAGGCCGCGGCTGTAGGGGTGCGCCAGGCCCTCGAAGAGGTCCTGGGTGGCGCCGCGTTCGACCACGGCGCCGCCGTACATCACCAGCACCCGGTCGACGCTTTCGGCGATCACGCCCAGGTCGTGGGAGATCAGGATCAAGGCCATGCCGGTCTCGGCCACGATCTCGGCGATGAGATCGAGGATTTGGCCCTGGATGGTGACGTCGAGCGCCGTTGTCGGCTCGTCGGCGATCAGCACGTCGGGCTGACACGATAGCGCCATGGCGATCATCACGCGCTGCCTCTGGCCGCCGGAAAGCTGGTGGGGATAGGCGGCGAGGCGGCGTTCGGCTTCGTCGAGGCCGACCCGTTCGAGGAGCCGGATGGCCTCGGCCCGGGCCTCCTGGGGGCCCAAGCCCCGGTGCAGCAGCAAGGGCTCCATGACCTGGCGGCCCACCGGGTGCAGCGGGTTGAGCGAGGTCATGGGCTCCTGGAAGATCATGGCGATGGCGTTGCCGCGGATGGCGCAGAGGCGGTCCTCGTCGAGGGCCAAGAGGTCCTGGCCGCCGAGCTCGATGCGGCCCGAGGTGCTGGCGCCATCGGGCAGCAGCGCCATCAGGGCCAGCGCCGTCATCGACTTGCCGCAACCCGATTCGCCGACGATGCCCAGGGTCTGGCCGCGATCGAGGTCGAACGAGAGATCACGCACCGCGAAGCCCGGCCCGCTGGGGGTGGGGAGCGCCACATTCAAGCCTTGGACGCTGAGCAAGGGGGCGGAATTCATGATCGTTTCGCTGCCAAAACTATCGCTGCCGGGCCAGGCGCGGGTCCAAAAGATCGCGCAAGCCGTCGCCCAGCAGATTGAGGCCCAGCACCGCCACGGCGATGGCCAGACCGGGGAAGATGGCCAGGTGCGGCGCCATGAACATGAAGGTCTGGGCCTCGTTGAGCATGCGGCCCCAGCTCGGCCAAGGCGGCTGGGTGCCGAGGCCGAGGTAGCTCAGCGCCGCCTCGGCCAGGATAGCGATGGCGAAACTTATCGTGCCCTGGACGACGATGACGCTGGTGATGTTGGGCAGCACGTGCTCGAAGGTGATGCGCATGCGATCCTTGCCCGCGGCCCGGGCCGCCAGCACGAACTCGCGGGCCCAGATGGCGTTGGCCGAGCCGCGCGCCAGGCGGGCGAAGACGGGCACGTTGAAGATGCCGATGGCGATGATCGAGGTGACGGCACCGGGCCCGAAGATGGCGGTGATCATGATGGCCGAGAGGATGGCGGGAAAGGCGAAGGTGAAGTCGCTGAGCCGCATCACGATCTCTTCCACCCAGCCCCGCATGGCCGAGGCCAGTAGGCCCAAGGCCACCCCCGCCAGCACGCCGATGCCGACCGCCACGAAGCCCACCAGCAGCGAGTTTTGCGCCCCCACCAGGATCATCGAAAGCACGTCGCGGCCGAAATGGTCGGTGCCCAGCAGGTGGCCGAACGAGGGTGTCTTGAGTTTGTCGGTGACGACGATGTCGAGCACCGAATAGGGCGTCCAGACCAGCGACAAGAGCGCCATCACCACCACCAGGGCGCTTAAGCCCGCACCGATGGCGAAACTGGGGTGCGCCAACGCGCGAGCGACCCAACTGGCCTTGGCGCTTGTGCCCGCACTTGTGCCCGTGGCACCGCTCATACGTCGTGCACCTTCAGCCGCGGATCGATGACGGCATAGGCCAGGTCGACCAGGAAATTCACCGCCACCACCATGGCGGCCAGGAACAGCACCACGTCCTTGACCACCACCAGATCGCGGTTGGCGATGGCCTGGAAGACCAGGCGGCCGAGGCCGGGCAGGAAGAAGACGTTCTCGACGATGATGGTGCCGGCCAAGAGGTTGGCGAACTGCAGGCCCATGATGGTGATGACCGGGATCATGGCGTTCCTCAGCACGTGGCGCCACAGCGTGGCGCGGCGGCTCAGCCCCTTGGCCCGGGCGGTGCGCACGTAGTCCTCGCGGAAGGTCTCCAGGACGCTGGAACGTGTGACGCGAGTGAGGATGGCGGCCTGCACCGTGGCCAGGGCGACGGCCGGCAGCAGCAGCGATTTGATCGCCGCCCAGAAGCCCTCTTCCCAGGGGCTGAAACCGCCCGAGGAGAACCAGCCGAGATAGACCGCGAAGAAGAGGATCAAAAGAATTCCGAACCAGAACTGCGGCACCGCGATGCCGAGCTGGCTGAACAGAATGACCCCGTAATCGCCGGTCCGGCGGTGGCGGGCGGCGGCGAAGATGCCCAGCGCCAGCGCCGCGGCAACGGTCAGCGCCATGGCCATCAGGGCCAGCGGCACGGTGATGTAGAGGCGTTCGAAGATGAGCTCGCCCACCGGCACCGAATAGGCGTAGCTGGTGCCCAGATCGCCCACCATCAAGCCGCCCATCCAGCCCACATAGCGGGTCAGCGCCGGCTCATTGAGGCCGAGCTGGCGGCGCAGCGCCTCGTAGGCCTCGGGATCGGCGTCGGGGCCCAGGATGGTCATGGCCGGGTCGCCGGGCAGGATCTCGAGCGCCAGGAAGACCACCAGCGAGGCGCCGAACAGCGTGGCCACGAAGGTGACGAAGCGCTTGGCGAGAAAGACGCTCATTTGGGCCGGGGCTGCAAGGGCATCATGGCAATCAACCTAGAGCGAATCCCTTTTGCTGGGAAGCGGGTGACGGCGCCATTCATCGCCTCGTCATCCCCGCTTTCGCGCTAAGGCATGCACATATCTTTGAGTTTCCAGCCGGTTGAAGCAAAGGGATTTGACCACAGAGGCACAGACAGGGTTTTCAAGGCGCGCCGTTGCGGAACTTTCATGAGCCCATACTTCCTACCGGGTTTCAGCCCGAGTTTTGCCAGACGCTGCCCTGCCGCGCAGGTGCCAGGAGGCCTCCTTGGCGGCAACGCCGACGAGGCAACTGGCGCTATCAGTCTCTTGCGAAACCTCTGTGCCTCTGTGCCTTCTGTAATCGGTTGGTTGATGTCAAGCTCCGAACGCCCTTTGTTTCCGTCTCCGCGGTGATGCCTGCAGGGGCTCCGTTCTTCTGTCCGCAGTCGGCGCCCAGGCTTCCTGCCGGAAGCCCTTCTTGTGG